>Ga0207428_10005535_pt1 | contig 11769 bp, 11 predicted proteins | sample RhiMethybrSRZTD1_FD_187600 | JGI IMG/M metagenome (GOLD analysis project Ga0207428, IMG submission 187600) | Populus rhizosphere microbial communities from Tennessee, USA - Rhizosphere MetaG P. TD hybrid SRZTD1 (SPAdes) (version 3) | ecosystem: Host-associated > Plants > Roots > Rhizosphere >... | reverse complement strand
ATGCAGGACATCGCCGATCAGGCAGGCGTCAACAAGGCGTTGCTGCATTACCACTTCCGATCCAAAGCCGACCTCGCTCGCGCCGTTTGGCTTCGTATCGCCTCCTCATTCGTTCCCGGCATCTTCCAGATGTTGGGGTCAGACATTTCGCTCGACGAGAAGATCGAACGATTCGTCGATGCCTATCACACCAGGCTCGCCAAGCACCCATATCTGCTCGGCTACGTCATTAGCGAAGCGGCGCGACATCCTGATTTCGTCGATGACTTCTACTCGGCGGAGCGACGGAAGGCCGCACGACGGTCGCTTGAGCGTGTGGAACAGCAGATCAACGAACGCGCCAAGCAAGAAAAGATCGTGCCTGTCCCGGCTGATCAGTTCCTCGTTACCCTCGTCGGCAGTTGCCTGTACCCGTTCGTGGCGCAGCCGATGATCGCGGAGGCCCTGGGTCTCACGCCCAGGGGGCTTCGAGATTTCATGAAACGCCGTCGAGTCGAACTACCTGCGTTGCTGAAAAGGACGCTCTAACGTTTCTCTCATCCAGCACAGAGGTCAACTATGCAACAGCACTGGTTCTACGACGTTTGGGCATTCATCGGCGCGGGCGGGGCAATCGTGATGGTTGCCATCCTGCTGACGACCGACACATTCCGTAGCAATCCCACGGTATCGCGCTGGCGTGATGCAGTGTGGCTGGCGTGGCTTGCCGCGCCGCTCTACTGGGTGCATCAACTTGAGGAATACAGCCTGCCGGTGATGGGCCTGCCGTACTCACTCCCCGACATGGTTTGCGGGCAATTCGACTTTCCGCCGTATCCAGATTGCCCAATCCCCATGTCGTTCTACCCGGTGGTGAACATCTCACTCATGTGGTTTGGAGCGCCACTCGCAGCGTACATCTGTAGGCGCAACGTCCTCATCGGCCTCAGTTCCTGGGGATTGATCATGGCGAACGGATTTGTGCACAGCGCGGGTGGAATCGCGGAGGGTGTCTATAACACCGGACTAGTGACCGCCGCCTTCTTGTTTATTCCGTTGTCACTCTGGGTCATTTACGCTTGCGCGGTCCGGGGACCCTACAGCGGCAAAGTCGTGGGCGCGGCATTCGTCGCAGGGGCCGTCACTCATGCCGTCCTCTTCGTCGGCTACGGGCTTTTCAAGGCCGGGGTGATCGGAAATGCGGGCCTAGTGGTGTATGGCGCCGTGGTCGGTTTCACGCCGATCATCTTGGCGGCCCTTGCGAGCCGGTTCTTTAAGCCTGAGTTGCTGCGGCCAGTTTTGCGCTGAGCCTCCCGCTCGTCTGAAGAAGACGTTGCGGCCATGAGACATCTCGTCACCGAACTCTTTACGAACGACTACGACGACTACCTCGCGACTGGCCAGCCGCTGAAGACTGACGATGACCTGAAGGTCCTCGCGGGGCGGTATCTGTTTCATGGAAGTGCGCCTAAGCTCGTTCGATGATGACTGCCTGACAATGAGGAGAACGGCGTTGGAGGTCGATGCGAGTTCTGAAGTGAAAATCACCCTGCTTCGTAAGTTATTGAAAACACAGGGCAAATTTCGTGGCTGGGTGTTAGGGACGGAATTCGCAACTGGCTGCTGACGGCGGCGTGAGGCCCGACGGCCCGCTCATTCACGAATTCTCTCCGCTTGGGACTTGATTGCCGCCAAACCGTTCAATCGCAGCTGTCCGAAGTTTGTATACACATTTCGGACACGGCCTGAGGCGCGAATAATGGCTGGCCTAACGCCGGTAACGACGCCTTAAGATTGCCGGTGGGATGGCGGCGAAGCGCTGCCGCTCGGTGTGCAATTGGCGGTTGGTATCCGATGAACTCTGTGCCTCTGCGATACGCCACGACCAGCGACGGCGTCCGCATCGCCTATGTCAGCCTCGGTGAGGGCCCTCCTCTCGTCTGGGCATCCAACATCTTCGGGGAGGCAAACGGCTACCGCGTCGGGTTTCCGCACGTCAGGGAAGTCACCGATAGATTGCTCGGTCTTGGATGGCGGGTGATCCGGTACGACGTTCGCGGAATGGGACTCTCTGAGAGAAAGGTGTCGGATCTCAGCCTTGCAGGGCGGGTCCGAGACCTCACCGCGGTCGTTGGTCACTTGGGTCTCGATCGCTTCGCGCTCGGTGGTCTTGACGTTGGTGCGGCCACAGCAGTCGCCTATGCGGTTGCGCATCCCGCGTCGGTCTCGCAGCTGATCCTGTTGAGCCCCTGGGCGTCAGGCGCGCGCTATCTGGCGATCCCCGAACTGCGCGCCGCCAATGCCGCACCGACCGGCAGCGACCGCGAGTGGAAGATCTTCGCGAACATCCACGGGAGCGTCGCCACGGGGTTCAGAGACAGCGATTTCGTTCGGCAGGGCACCGAGGGCTTCCTGCACAACACGTCTCCATCGGGTTTCGCCGCGTTCAACGCGGCAACGGCCTGCATCGATATCACCGATCTTCTTCCGCAGGTGACGGTACCGACGCTGGTGACCCACGAGCCGGCGTTCGCGTTTGGATCGTTCGAGTTGTGCCAGGCGGTGGCGACCGGCATTCAAGGCACGCAGTTCGTCATCATTAATGACGACTCAATCGCCGGCCTCGTCCATGACGAAAACATCGCGGCGATTGATCGATTCCTGCGATCCGGTACAGCTGCAGGATCCAGGCCGCGCGCGCCCAGGGACGCGCACACGGAATTGCCGGCGGCGTCAAACAGACTCACGCCTCGAGAGGTACAGGTCTTGCGGCAGGTCGCGGCGGGATCGACGAACAAAGCGATCGCCGGCGAGCTCGGAGTCGCCGTGTCGACCGTCGAACGGCACTTGGTGAACCTCTACACGAAGATTGGCGCCCGTGGCCGTGCCGACGCCATCGCTTACGCCTTGCGCCACCGCTTCGAAACACCACCCGTGTAGCGCTCAGACGCTCGTCTACAAGGTTTCCCTCACGTCCGTCTGCGTGGTTCCAAGGATGCCGAAACCCCGCGACGTCCGCTACGCTCGTCCTCCGAAGCGAACATTCGGATGAAGGAGGGTCGATGACATCTATCCCTGCCGTGCAGACGGGCCGCTGGGATCACGTGTTTGTCAGCACGATGTCGGCGGCGATGGCGGTCGTTGTCGGCGTTGGGTTCTCACGTACGTATTCCGTGCGGATCGCCGCAGGGACCGTCTCGCCGCTGGCGCATCTGCACGGCGCCGTGTTCGCGCTCTGGATGATTCTGTTCCTCGTGCAGGCGCTGCTCGTCGCTCAGGGAAAAACCCGCTGGCATCGGCGAGTTGGGGTAGGCGCCGCGTTCTTTGCGGTAGTGATACTGGTCTCGGGTACGGTGACGGCCATCGTCGCCGTGAGACACGGGTTCCATGGCAATCCGCCCACGCCGCAAACGCCGCTTGCATTTCTCCTTGCGGCACCGCTTCGCGACATGGTCGTCTTCGGATGGCTCACGGGCGCGGCGATCGCGCTCAGTCGCGACGTCCAGACACACAAGAGGCTGATGCTCATGGCCACCCTCGGTGGGCTCGTGCCGGCCGGCGCGGGGCGGTTATTTAATAACCCCCTGTTCGGCTTGATTGTCCTCCTCGTGCTGCTGGCTGCCGGTCCGGTGTACGACTGGGTGTCGCGCCGACGCGTGCATGGCGCGTACATCTGGGGCGTCGCCGTGACCCTCGGCTCGTCGCCGATCTTCTACGCGTTGGCACAGACAAGCGTGTGGCAGTCATTTGCTCAGGGGCTGATTGAGTGAGGACGGCGGTTGAGTCTGTCGCCGAGCCTGGTTTCGCGGAATCAACTGTTTGGGATTCGAACCTCGTTGGCCTGCGCCAACGCGTTCATAACGCGGGTGTTTAGACGATCAGCCTCGTTGGGAGCGCCTCGAGGATCCGAATGATTCGGTCGAAATCAGAACTGGCAACTCGTTTCTGTGAAAGAACTTCGAGTTGCTTCTCGGATTTGGCTGGGAGGCAGGGATTCGAACCCCGATAACGGCGTCCAGAGCGCCGTGTCCTACCGTTGAACGACCTCCCAGTACTGGTCGCGAACTGCGCGAGGCAGGAACCTCCAATTGTATCGGCTGGCTCGCGCACCACGCAAGCCGCCCGGCGCACTGGCGCAGGCTTGTAATCTAGAACCCCATGAATCTTCTCGAGATCGCCGGGTTCGTCACCGGCGCGCTCTCCGTCTGGCTCGCCGTTCGCCAGAATCCATGGAACTGGCCCGCCGGCGTCGCCAATGCCGTCTGCTTCCTCGTCCTGTTCTGGCAGGCGCGCCTGTACGGCGACATGGCGCTGCAGCTGCTCTTCATCGCCATCTGCCTGCTCGGCTGGTATCGCTGGCTCTATGGCGGCGAGGGGCATTCACGATTGGGTGTCAGGCACCTGACGGTGAACGGCGCGATCGCCTACACGGGCGTGGGCGTGATTGCCACCGCCCTTTTCACCCCGCACCTTCGCAGCATTGGCGACGCCTCGCCGTTCCTCGATGCGCTGACGACGGTGTTGAGCGTCGAGGCGCAGTACTTGATGACCCGCAAAGTCATCGAGCACTGGTGGATCTGGATGGCGGCCGACATTATTTACATCTACCTCTATGCGAGCCGGAACCTCTACCTGACGAGCCTCCTGTACGTCGTCTTCTTCGCGATGTGCGTCGTTGGATTACGCGACTGGCTGCGTGACAGCGCGGCGCAGGCGCGGGTGGCGGCGTGAACCCGGTCAAGCGCGTGGTCATCATCGGCTCGGAATCCAGTGGCACGACCACGCTCGCCCGAGCCCTCGCCGAACGCTATCGAACGACGTGGGTGCCGGAGTACGGGCGCACGTATTCTGAAGGGCGGCAGTATTGCGGCCGGCCCTGGCGCAGCGACGAATTCACCCACATTGCGATCGAGCAGGCCCGGATGGAAGACGCGCTGGCCCTATTGGCGAACGACGTCCTCATCTGCGACACGGATCCGTTCGCAACGTCGATTTGGCATGAGCGGTACATGGGAACATCGTCCGATGCGGTGGGTGCAATCGTTGCCGGCCGCCATTACGACCTCTACATCGTCACGGACGTCAACATTCCATTTGTCGCGGACGACATCCGCGACGGCGAATCATTCCGCCAGTGGATGCAGGGACGTTTCATCGAAGAGCTGTCGAAGAAATCAACCCCGATGATCGTCGTGTCAGGCCCGCATGAAGAGCGGCTTGCAGCAGCCGTAAACAGGATCGACGAGATGCTCGCGAGGTCCGGCTAAAGCCGAACACTACGTCTGCGGCTAAACCAGGCGGGTCTAACGACCCGCCTCTACGTTGCGCGCCTGGATCTCAGACGCGCGTGGACAGGAACTCGAGCAGCCGCAACAATCGCGCGCGCGTTCTATCGCGACCAAGCCATGCCAGCACCTCGAACAGTCCCGGGCTCTGCGTCCGTCCGGTCACGGCGACGCGCGTGGCATGAATGAGCGCGCCCGCTTTCAGGCCGCGCGCAGCAGCCGTCCCGCGAACAGCGGCCTCGACCTGTGCCTCATCGAAGGCCGTTGCTGCATCCAACGCCGCCACCAGCGCCGTGAGATGAGTTGCAAGATCGGGCGATGACAGATGCTTCTCGATGGCTTCAGGCTCGTATTCGACGAGTTCGTTCAGCAGCGGACGCGCCTGCTCGGCGAACTCGGTCAGCCGCTTCGCGCGCGGTCGCAGCAACTCCAGCAGCCGGGCAAACGCGCGTGGCTCGTTTACAAGCGGATGAGACCCGAGACCCTCGTCATCGAAGAACGGCCGTGCCGCCGCCGCGAGCTCCTCGATTGGCATCCTGGCGATGTATTGCCCGTTCATCCAATCGAGCTTCTCGGTGTTGAACACGGCGTTGCCGCCGCTGATCCCTTCGAGCGTGAAACAGTCAACCAGCTCCTGCGTGCCCATCAGCTCGCGGTCGTCTCCCGGCGACCATCCAAGCAGCGCGAGGAAGTTCACCATCGCCGGCGCCAGGTAGCCTTGCCGCTGATATTCCATCACCGAGGTGGCACCATGCCGCTTGCTCAAACGTTTCTTGTCCGCGCCCAGGATCAGCGGCACATGGGCGAAGCGTGGCACCGCTGCGCCGAGTGCCTGGAACAGCAACACGTGCTTCGGCGTGTTCGAGATGTGATCGTCGCCGCGGATCACGTCCGTGATTCCCATGTCGATATCATCAACGACGACGGAGAGGTGATAGGTCGGATAACGATCGGACCTGAGGATGACGAAGTCCTCGATGCTTGCGCCCTCGAACGCGATTCTCCCGTGCACGGCATCGTCGAACGCCGCGCCCGACGATGGGACGTTGAAGCGGAGCGCGCGCTGCGTTCCCGCCGCGTCGAGTTCGCGCATGCGATCGGCTGACAGGCCCAGACAGGTACGGTCGTATTGCCAGGCCTCGCCACGCGCTTCCGCGCGTTCGCGTTCGTCGCGCAGGCGCTCGGGAGTGCAGTAGCAGTAATAGGCGTGTCCTTCGCTGAGCAGTCGATCCGCTGCGGTCCGGTAGGAATCGAGCCGCTCCGACTGAAAGTACGGCGCATGTAGCCCGCCAACATCGGGCCCTTCGTCCCACGTCAACCCCAGCCAACGAAGTCCGTCGAGTATGCCCGTCACCATGTCCTGCGACGAGCGCTCGACGTCGGTGTCCTCGATGCGAAGGACGAAGACACCATTGTGACGTCGCGCGTACAGCCAGTTGAAGAGCGCAGTGCGCGCGCCGCCGACGTGCAGGTATCCGGTTGGAGACGGTGCGAAGCGAACGCGAGGAGCCACGACGTAATTATCCTACGTGGCTCAATTGCGTCAGGCGTCAACGCCCAACCTCCAACTCCCAACTCCCAAGAATCCGGGTTATTTGGGAGTTGGAAGTTGGGAATTGGGAATCGCGCTTCGGCTGCGGTCCTTCAAGATCTCGTCGATTAGAAAGAGATCCGTCAGAAGCGCTCGCACGTGAATCGACGCGTTGAGGTTGTCGATTGTCTGTGAACTGATGGACGGCTGGGCCATCACGAGCTGCACCGCCGCGAGTGAATCGCCGGCATCGCGATCGAGTACTCGCAGGAATGCCAGGTACTTGTCGGCTGGTTCCAACCGGTCCCGTGCCACTGCGTCACGAAACGTATCTGCCAGGCCGCTCAGCGCCGCCTCAGCGCGCGCGAGGAGCGTCCGCAGCTGGCCCGCCGACTGGTTGCCCGCCTCGTCGACTACGCCTTGCGCGGCATAAGCGAGCATGAACTCGTAACACTCCTCGATCGCGTCAGAACGCTCTTTCAGATCCATGCCTTATTCTTTCCCTGTCAACTCCAAACTCCCAGTCCCCAAATTCCAAGGGCTCCAGGTTGCCACCGGGGTCCTTGGGAGTTGGTGAGTTGGGAGTTATGACCGTGCGACCCACCGCTGCGGATCGTGGTGCTCGAGGTACTGGCGCCGCGTAATCCAGCCGAGGATCATCGACTTGGTGATCCCATGAGATGTGCGTGAGGATCCATTCGCCCCATGGATTGTGTCCCCACGTCAGGAGGTCCATGTATTCTCCGTCCCCCGGACCGCGCGCCTGACCAGGTTTCGCAGCATCGGCACTTTGTAGGCGTTGTGATGCAGCGGCACGGCGCCGACGATCGCGAGCTCGCCGGCGGCAGTTGCGGTCGCTTCGTCGCGCGTCTTGCCGCGGACCGCATCTTCGACGGCCGGGAGCCGGAGTGGAGTGGCTGCCACGCCGTTCACGGCGATGCGCATGCGTGAGATCGTGTCGCCGGACATGACGGTTGCCGCCGCGACGTTCACGAGCGGGAAGTCCCACACATTCCGGTCGGCGAGCTTTTCGAAATAGAAGTGCGCGCCAGCCCACGCGGCAGGAATGCGAATGGCGGTCAGCAGCTCTCCCGTGCGAAGTACCGTCATCCGGGTGATGTCGATGCCCGGACCCACGAAATATTCCTCCGCCGGCACGACACGCTCGCCGTTGCGGCGTCGAATCACCATTTCCGCTTGCAACGCGATCAGCGCAGGCGAGGTGTCGGACGGGTTCACCGCGACACAGCGATCGGCGTTCAGGATCGCGTGCTCGCGATTGATCGCCGTCGGCGTGTCGGCGTAGCAGATGTTGCCGCCCGCCCGATAGCACGACCACCCTGCGCGGTAGTACCAGCAGCGTGTGTCCTGCGAGACGTTGCCGCCGATCGTGCCCTGATTCCGAATCTGCGGCGATGCCGCGGCTTCGGCCGCCTTCATCAGGATGCTGTAACGCTGCTGCACGATTGGGTTGCGGACGACCTCCGTCAGCGTCGTCATTGCGCCAATCTCGAGCCCGTCGCCCACCTGTCGAACGCCTTTCAGCTCGGCGATCCCGCTGAGGTCGACGACGGCACTCGGGCGCTTGATGCGGTCCTTGAGCCAGTCGAAGCTGTCGAGTCCACCGGCCAGGACCCAGGCGCTCGAGCCATGCCGATCGAGGAGGTCGAGGGCGGCGTCGATCGAGCCCGGTTGAAAGAGCTCGAACGCCGGCATCACGTCTCGGATCACTGCCATAAGGAACTCTCGCTGTAATTCGGCATTACAGATGCGCTCTCAGCGGTTCGTGCATCCGTCGTCCGTGCTCGAGAGACATGAGCACGATGTCAGCCGTGACGGGTGCGCGACGGAACGCGTCGACGCCGATCGCGTCGGCAATCGCATTGAGCACGGCCCCGTAGCCGGCGCCGACCGGCGGCTCGCCGACGCCGCGCGCGCCCACCGGCGTTTCGGGATCCGGAAGATCGAGCGCAGTCGCCTGCAGGTGATTCGGGATATCGAGAATCGTCAGCGGCTTGTTGTAGTGGAAGCGGCGCGCGAGCGTGACACCGTATTGCGGATCGATGACCCACTTCTGACAGAGCGCGTGCGCGATCCCCAGACAACTGCCGCCATTGAGCTGTGCCGTCAGGCTGCGCGGGTTGACGACCTTCCCGACGTCCCCGACAGAGAGATAGTCGACGAGCGTGACCTTCCCGGTCTCGACATCCACTTCGACTTCGGCGAATCCGATGACGAAGGAGAACGTGTTGCCGTCGCGGGGGTAGGTGTCCTTCGCGACACCCATCAGGCCGAGTCCGACGAGCGCCGCCGCCGATGTTTTCGTGATCTGATTTATATCGTCGGGAACGACATGACCATCGAAGCGTCCGCCGAGGTCGATGGCGCGCTTCGCCGCCTGCGCGTAGCTCAGGCCGCGTCCCGGACTGCCGCGGCGATAGACGCGCTCGTTGGCGAGTTCATAGTCGTCCGGCGAGCCGCCGAGATCCATCGCGGCGATCTCCTGGAGCTTGCGCTTCGCGTCCATCGCGCCGGCGTGATTGGCGCGCGTCATCGCGTGCGTCGTCTGGCTGCCGACTGACAGGCAGGTATTGGGCAGGTGCTTGCCGGTATTGCCCCAGATGATTTCGACCTTGTCCCACGGCATCGCAAGCACGTCGGCGGCGACACGCGCGAGATCGAACACGGAGTGGGTTCCGAGGTTGCCGACACCCGATTGCACGTACAGCTTCCCGTCGGGACGGATGGTCATGATGGAATCCCATCCGACCGAGCCCGACCCATGCGGGCCGACGGCGACGCCGATGCCGCGAACCTTGGGACCGCGGCGCTGGCCGCTGCGCGCCTTGCGTGCTTCCCAGCCGAAGACCTCGACGCCTTTGTCGAGCGCTTCTTTGACGAACGCGCTCGTCACATGCGGGCGCATCCCGTTCGGACCGGGAGGACCGTAGATCGCCTTACCTGCTGGCGCGTTGAGGCGGCGAATCGCGACCTGATCGAGACCGAGCTGCTTCGCGGCTTTGGTCACGATCGGTTCCATGATTCCGTCAGCCTGCATCGGACCCGGCGAGCGCTGTTGCGTGCGCGGCGGAGTGTTGGTGAGCACGTTGATCGCTCGCCATCGCATCGCACCTGGCTGATAGATCAACGAGGCCGCGTTGCCGCAGGATCGATGGTCGCCCATCGGACCATAGGAGCCCGAATCTTGTACGAGGAACAGATCGAGGGCTGTGATCTTGCCTTCCTTGGTAAAGCCCACGCGTGCGCGGCCCGACATGTTCGTGCGCGCGCGGCCGATGTAGCTCTCTTCTTCCCGGCTGATGCGCATCATCACCGGCGCGTTGGCCTTCTTCGACAGCATCGCGGGAATCGCCGACGAGACGGCTCCCGCGCCTTTGCTACCGAAACCGCCGCCGGTGAATTCGCAGATCAGCACGACGTCCGCAGGTGTGATGCCGCACCAGCGAGCGATGCCCGCCACAGTTGCCGCGACGCTCTGCGTTGACGCATGCAGATACAGCTTGCCGTTCTGCCAGTACGCCATCGCGCTGCGCGTTTCCATCGGGTGATGCCCCGTGGACTGGACGACGAATGTTTCGTCGAGGACGAGGTCGGCGTTCTTGAATCCCGCCTCGAGATCGCCGAACGACCATTCCTCGAGCGCGCGTCCCATCGGCAGACGGTCGCCACCGCCTTCGTCGTCGGCGAAATCCTGGTCGGTCCACTTCACGATATCGAGCGCGGGTGGGGGAGGAGGACCTTGCGCGCCGGGCGCGGGTGGCTGCGGCGCCGCCCAGACGTTGCCGCCGCGTCTCGCGTTGGGACCACCCGGCCGAAGACTGTCGAGCGGATCCACGACCCACGGCAACGGCATGAGGTCGATGTGGAGCGCCTCAATCGCCGCGGCCGCCGACGCTTCATCGACGGCGGCGATCGCGAGAATCGGCTCGCCCACGTACAGCGGTTCGTTCGTCAGCGCCTTCTCGGCGCCGTTCAGATCAGGCAGATCGTCGGCGGTCAGAATCGCCTTGACTCCGGGCATCGCGAGCGCGCCTTCCTTGTCGATGTAGAGGACGCGGGCGTGCGGCATCGGGCTGAGCAGCAGCTTGGTGAAGAGCATGCCGTCGGCGCGGAAATCTTCGGCGTACTTCGCGCGTCCGGTCACCTTCGCGATGTGATCAGGCGGAATGTAGTTGGAGCCCACTAACTTGTTGTCAGGCATTGGACGCTCCGCGCATGTACTCCGCACCCTTCATCAGCGCGGTGAGGATCTTGTCGTAGTCCTGACAGCGGCACAGATTGCCCGATACGCCGTGCGCCAGCTCCTGGCGCGTCGGGTTAGGGTTGAACTTCAGGAACCCGACGGCGGACATGATGAATCCCGGCATACAAAAGGCGCACTGGAAGCCCTGCTCGTCGAGCACGCCGCGTTGCATCGGGTGCAGCTCGCCGGTCGCGCTCTCAAGTCCTTCGATCGTCACCACCGCGCGCGAGCGGACGGTGTGCGTCAGCACCGAGCACGAGTAGTGCGGCACATCGTCGAGGAGCACGGTGCACGCGCCGCACTCGGCGCGATCGCAGCCCAGCTTCGTTCCCGTGAGCCCGAGCTTGTAACGCAGCGTCATCGCCAGCGTTTCCTGCTTGAGGACGTCGACGCGGCGCATCTGACCGTTGACGTTGAGCGTGATCAGGCGCTCAACAGAGCCCGGCGCCGACGCTGTTTGCCCGAGTAATGCACCAGGGCCGCGAAAGAGATAGCCGACCGAGGAGGCCGTCGCGCCCGCGGCGATGACGGTCTTGATGAAGTTGCGTCGTGTAACGGGATCCATATGCGTATCGAGCGGACTGTAGACCCCGCACGATGGCCTGTCAATGTGCTCGTGGGGATATTCAAATATGAAAGCGAGGACGCCAGTGCTGGAAGCGACCTACGGAATTTCGACGGCCTTGGTTTGCAACCAACGAACCAAGCCC
>Ga0207428_10005534_pt1 | contig 11769 bp, 5 predicted proteins | sample RhiMethybrSRZTD1_FD_187600 | JGI IMG/M metagenome (GOLD analysis project Ga0207428, IMG submission 187600) | Populus rhizosphere microbial communities from Tennessee, USA - Rhizosphere MetaG P. TD hybrid SRZTD1 (SPAdes) (version 3) | ecosystem: Host-associated > Plants > Roots > Rhizosphere >... | reverse complement strand
TTCGTCAGCCCCGCGCCCTCGATGGCCTTGGGCGCCAGGAACCGCGACGCGATCTCGGTCTTTTCCTGCTCGGTGTAGCCGGCCAGCTGCAGCACTTCCATGCGGTCGCGCAGCGCCTGCGGAATCGTGTGCAGGACGTTCGCCGTGCAGATGAACATGACGGCGGACAGGTCGTACTCGACGTCGAGGTAGTGATCCAGGAACGTGTGGTTCTGCTCCGGGTCGAGCACCTCGAGGAGCGCCGCGGACGGGTCGCCGCGGAAGTCCATCGACATCTTGTCCACTTCGTCGAGCAGGAAGACCGGGTTCATCGTGCCGGCCTTCTTCATCATCTGGATGATCTGGCCGGGGAACGCGCCGATGTAGGTGCGGCGGTGGCCGCGGATCTCGGCTTCGTCGCGCACGCCGCCGAGCGACAGGCGCACGAACTTGCGATTCATCGCGCGCGCGATCGACTTGGCGAGCGACGTCTTGCCGACGCCCGGAGGGCCGGCGAACGTGAGAATGGTCGCCTTCGGCTTCTTCACCAGGGCGCGCACCGCGAGGAACTCGAGGATGCGCTCCTTGATCTTGTCCAGCCCGTAGTGGTCCTCGTGCAGGACGGTCTCGGCGTGCTTGAGGTCGCGGCTCTCCTTGCTCTTCTTGAACCAGGGGACCGCGATCAGCCAGTCGAGGTAGTTGCGTGACACGGTCGCTTCGGCCGACATCGGCGGCATCGCTTCGAGCCGCTTGAGCTCGTCGATCGCCTTCTTCTCGACCTCTTTCGGCATCCGCGACTGTTCGATCTTCTTCTTCAGGTCCTCGACTTCGTTGCCCTTCTCGTCCTTGCGGCCCAGCTCGCGCTGGATCGCCTTCATCTTCTCGTTGAGGTAGTACTCCTTCTGCGCCTTCTCCATCTGCTTCTTGACGCGCGACTGGATCCGGCGATCGACCTGGAGCTTGTCCACCTCGGCCTCGAGCACCGCGATGATGCGCGACAGCCGCTCGATCGGCGCGACGATCTCGAGGAGATTCTGCTTTTCCTCCACGCCGACCTGCAGGTGCGCGGCAATCGTGTCCGCCAGCCGCGATGGGTCATCAACCCGGACGGCGGCGATCATCGCGTCGTACTGCAGGTTGTTCGAGAGCTTGATGTACTGCTCGAAGAGCGAGACGACCCGGCTCATCACCGCCTCGGCGTCGGCCGGCGGCTCGACCTTCTTGGGGATCATCTTCACCGTGACGCGGTAAAAGCCCTTGTCTTCCTTCCACTCGACGGCGCGGGCGCGTTCGACGCCCTCGACGAGCACCTTGATATTGCCGTCCGGCAGCTTCAGCGACTGGACGATGCTCGCGACACAGCCCATCGTGTAGATGTCGGCGGGCTGCGGATCGTCCACCGACGCGTCGTGCTGCGCCGCGAGGAAGATCTTCTTGTCGGTCGCCAGCGCGTGCTCGAGCGCGCGCGTGGACGACGGCCGTCCGATGACGAACGGCATCATCATGTGCGGAAAGACGACGACGTCCCGAAGTGGGACGACGGGGAGGGTTTCGTACTGATCCAATGAGCTAGCCCGCCTTTTCGATTACGGTAATCGGCTTCTCTTTCGACTCTACCACCTCGCGCGTGATCACGCACTCCCGGATCTTCTTCTGACCGGGCAGGTTGTACATCAGGTCGAGCATGATGTCCTCGATGATCATGCGCAGGCCGCGCGCGCCGATCTTCCGGCGAAGCGCCGCCTCGGCGATCGCCTCCAGGGCGTCGTCGGTGAAGCGAAGCTTGACGTTCTCGTATTCGAAGAGGCGCTGGTACTGCCGCGTGATGGCATTCCGTGGCTGCGTGAGAATCTGGATGAGTGCGGCCTTGTCAAGCTCGTGCAGGCTGCCGACGACCGGCAGGCGTCCGACGAACTCGGGGATGAGGCCGTACTTGATCAGGTCTTCCGGCTCCACCTGTTCGACGATCGCCGACGACTCCTTCACGGAGGCCAGCGCCTTGTCGGTCTTGAAGCCCATCGTCTTCTTGCCGAGGCGCCGGGCGATCTGCTTGTCGAGCCCGACGAACGCACCGCCGCAGATGAAGAGGATGTTCGTCGTGTCGACCTGGAAGAACTCCTGGTGCGGGTGCTTGCGGCCGCCCTGCGGCGGGACGTTGGCCACCGTGCCTTCGAGGATCTTGAGCAGGGCCTGCTGCACGCCCTCGCCGGAGACGTCCCGCGTAATCGACGGGTTCTCGTCCTTGCGGCAGATCTTGTCCACCTCGTCGATGTAGATGATCCCCTGCTGCGCCTTCTCGATGTCGCCGCCGGCGGCCTGGAGCAGCTTGAGGATGATGTTCTCGACGTCTTCGCCGACGTAGCCCGCTTCGGTCAGCGTGGTCGCGTCGACGATGGTGAAGGGCACCGAGAGCAGCCGCGCGAGCGTCTGCGCGAGCAGCGTCTTGCCGGTGCCGGTCGGGCCGATCAGCAGGATGTTTGATTTGGTGAGCTCGACGTCGTGGCGGCCCCGCGACTGCTTCTGGATCTCGAGCCGCTTGTAGTGGTTGTAGACGGCAACCGCGAGCTTCTTCTTGGTCTGTTCCTGACCGATGACGTACTCGTCGAGGAACTTCTTGATCTCGACCGGCATCGGCAGCGCCGAGCGCGTGCCGCGATCGAACTTGTTGTCGTCGGCGATGATGTCGTTGCAGACTTCGACGCACTCGTCGCAGATAAAGACCGTCGGGCCCGCAATGAGCTTACGGACGTCGTTCTGGTCTTTGTTGCAGAACGAGCAGCGAAGGACTTCGTTCTCGCCGGTCTTCTTTGTCGTCATTGCACCTACCCGGGCCTCTAGAGTTTATCGGCAGCCGGGAGCGGCCCCGTTAGCGACGCTTTTGCCCACTTACGCGCGCCGAATGAGCACATCGTCAATGATACCGTATTCCTTTGCCTGCCCCGCGGACATGATGTAGTCGCGGTCCGTGTCCTCCTGAATCCGGGTCATCGGCTTCCCGGTGTGCAGCGCCAGGATTTCATTCAAGCGCTCGCGCATGCGCAGGATTTCCCTGGCATGGATATCGATGTCGCTGGCCTGGCCGGCCAGCCCCGACAGCCACGGCTGGTGGATCAGGATCCGCGAGTTGGGCAGCGAAAACCGCTTGTTCTTGGCGCCCGCCGTGAGCAGGACCGCGGCCATCGACGCCGCCTGGCCGATGCAGTAGGTCTGCACGTCCGGCTTGATGAACTGCATCGTGTCGTAGATCGCCAGCCCCGCCGTGATCGACCCGCCCGGGCTGTTGATGTAGAGCAGGATGTCGCGCTCCGGATCCTCCGCTTCGAGGAACAGCATCTGCGCGATCACGAGATTCGCCACGCCGTCGTCGATCGGCGTCCCGATGAAGATGATGCTGTCTTTGAGGAGCCGCGAAAAGATGTCGTACGCGCGCTCGCCACGGTTGGTCTGTTCGACGACCATCGGGACGAGCTGATTCATGGAAGCCATATGCAGATTGTATCGGTTCACGTCTGTGTGTGTGAGCGAGCGGACTGATGAATCATCGGCTGTCCGCGATCGCGCCATTAGCGTCAGCCGGTCACCACGTTCGCTTTTTCGAGCAGCCACGCGACAGTTTTCTCGCGGCGGACCCCCGACCGCACCCGATCGAGCGCGCCGTCCTTCTCGAGCCGGGCCCGCACCGCGGCCGGCGTGCGGCCGGAGCGTTCGGCAAACCGGGCGATTTCGGCGGTCACGTCCTCGTCGGTCGCCTCGAGGCCCTCGCGCCGGCTGATCTCGTCCAGGACCAGCGTGCTGCGCACGGTGTCGGCCGCCGGGCCGCGCTGGCGCTCGCGGAACTCCTGCCAGTCGATGTTCGCCTTGTTCGGATCGACGCCCTGTTCCATCAGCCGCCGGACGAACTCCTCCAGGCGCCGGTCGATTTCCTGATCGACCATCACGTCGGGCGCGATCTTGAGGCGGCTGGCGAGGTCGGTGAGCAGCTCGCTGCGCACGCGGTGGTCCGCCTCGTGCTCCGCGCCGTGCTGCAGATCGTGGCGGACGCGATCGCGCAGCGCGTCGAGCGTCTCGGCGTCGCTCACTTCCTTCGCGAAGTCATCGTCGAGCGCCGGCACTTCCTTGCGCCGGACGCCCTTGATGGTGACGTCGTAGTCCACCGTCGCGCCGGCGAGCTCCTGAATCTCGTAGTCGGCCGGGTAGTCCACGGTGAACGAGCGGGTGTCGCCGGCCCGCGTGCCGGTCAGGTGATCGTCGAAGCCGGGCGGGTTGGCCGGCGCGCCGAGCTCGATCGACACGTTCGGCATCGACTCCGGCTTGTCGTCGGCGCCGCCGCGCACGGGCCGTCCGCCTTCGCCGGGCGCTTCGATGACGCTCGTGCGCCGCGTGCGCGTGAGATCCATCAGCAGCGCATCGCCGATCTCCGACGCGCGATCCTCCACCGGGTGCCACTTCGTGGCGCGCTGCTGCAGCTCCTCCAGCGCGCGATCAATGGCGCCCACCTCGAGCACGGCCGGCGGCTTCCGGAGCGTCAACCCGACGTACTCACCGGGCTCGATCGGCGGCAGCGTCTCGAAGTCGGCGACGAAGGTCAGCGGCCGGCCTTCCTCCATCACGACGTCGCGGATGTCCGGCGTGGCGACGGGCTGGAGCCCCCGCTCTTTCAACGCGTCACCAACGAGCCGCGGAATCAGGTCGTGGGCGACGTCGTACAGGATCTGGTCGCGGTAGCGCTGTTTGACGACGTTGGCCGGAACCTTCCCCGGCCGGAACCCCGGCACGCGCGCGCTCTTGCTGTAGCCCTTGGCCACGCGGGTGATTTCGGCGTCGACGACGTCCGGCGGAATCTCGAAGGACAGGTGCTTCCGGGTCTCGGACACCTCGGTGAATTCGGTCTTCATCTCCCAGCCATTATTACCCTTCTTTCTTTAGTTCGCCGGGGCCCCACCCCCGGCGCCCGTCGCGCTTCGTCGCTCGCTACGCTCCGCGCCTCGCGGTGTCCCAGGGCCCGAGGCCAAAGATCGGGCCTTGAATCTTGAATCCCGAATCTTGAATCATGAATGTCTGGACGAGTGGCGTAATTGGCAGCCGCGCGGGTCTTAGGAGCCCGTGGGAGTAATCCCGTGTCGGTTCGACTCCGACCTCGTCCACTATCAATCGGGGGACTTCGTCCCCCGAACCCCCTTACTCGCTCTCTCGCGGGGGCCCCTTCGCCCCGCTCCGTTCGCGAGGGGCACTCGCTTCGCTCGTGCGCTCGGTCGGACTCTTGTCCCCCGAACCCCTGACGCGCTCTCCCGCGGGGGCCCCTTCGCCCCGCTCCGTTCGCGAGGCGCACTCGCTTCGCTCGTGCGCTCGGTCGGACTTTTGTCCCCCGAACCCCTGACGCGCTCTTCCGCGGGGCCCCGTTGCCCCACTCCGTTCGCGAGGCGCACTCGCTTCGCTCGTGCGCTCGGTCCGGACTTTTCTCCCCCGCACCCCTGACGCGCTCTCTCGCGGGGACCCCTTCGCCCCCCTCCGTTCGCGAGGGGCACTCGCTTCGCTCGTGCGCTCGGTCGGACTTTTGTCCCCCGAACCCCTGACGCGCTCTCCCGCGGGGACCCCTTCGCCCCACTCCGTTCGCGAGGCGCACTCGCTTCGCTCGTGCGCTCGGTCGGACTTTTGTCCCCCGAACCCCTGACGCGCTCTCTCGCGGGGGCCCCTTCGCCCCACCCCGTTCGCGAGGGGCACTCGCTTCGCTCGTGCGCTCGGTCGGACTTCGTCACCCGGAGCGCCTGACTCGCTTTCTCGCGTCCTTCGACGTTGGCTCAGCACGCCCTGAGTTCGTCGGCGGGCGGGGGGCCGTCGCCCCGTTCCCGTCTCCGGCAAGGCCGTCCCGCCGAACCCGAGAATCGTGAATCCCTGAATCTCTGAATCTTGAATTCAAGTAACGCGGTGTCGCTCAATATCCCGAATATCCCTTACGTGCCTTGATGTCGTAGGTGCCGCTCTTCACGCGGACGGCGATGTCGTGCCAGCCTTCGTTCCTGACGCCTGCCGGCAGGTACCGCAGGACGTAGCTCGTGCGGAAATCGTCGATTGCGCGCTTGAAGGCGGCCGCAATCGGCGCACCCGTGTCCACCCAGAACAGCTGGCCGCCGGTGCGGCGGGCCAGGTCGCTCAAGAAGGGCGCACCAAACGCGGAGGGCGCCCCTGACTTCTGATTGCCGGTGATCGGCACGACCACGTGGACGAGGGCGTCGGCGAATCCGGCGACGTCCCGGGCGACGGCCGGCGAGAGGATGCTGAGCGTGTCCATGCCGTCCGTGTACGCAACGATCAGCTGGCGTCGATCGGGATCGGCCGGGCGCATCATCGCGGCGCTGAGGCCGTCCACGAGCGCGGTGCCGCCGCGCGCCGAGAGGCCCGCGAGGTTCGGTGTCGCGCCCGCGCTCTGGAAGCCGAACACCTGCCGCAGTTGATGCTGCACCGCGATGAGTCGGAGTCGATCCGCCGGGTTCAACAGCCGCGACGTTTCGACGACTCCGAGCTTCAGGCGTTCGAGCCGGCCGCCTTCGACGCTGCCGGACAGATCGAGGAGCAGCGTCACGTCGATCGGTTGCGTTTCGACCGAGAGCGCGCTGATCTTCTGCGGCACGCCGTTGTCGAGCAGCTCGAAATCCGCCGCGGTCAACCCGGTCACCGGCACGTTGTTCTGGAGCACCGAGACGCTGACGCTCACGCCGGTCACGCTCGATCGGAACATCGGGCGGCCGGACGCGGTGGAGGTCGCCACCGCCGGCGCGCTCGATGGCGCTGCGGCCGGTGGAGCCGTTGGCGTCGCAGGCGCGCCGGCCGGCGTTGCCGCCGGAGCCGGCGCAGGCGCAACCGGGCCGCTCACGGCGTCCGTTGTCCGAATCGAGCGCCGGACGGTTTCCAGCCATTGCGGCGCGAAGCGGTAGTCGGCCGGCCAGTAGGTCCACCAGGGATCGGTCGTCTGCGTCCGGTCGTCGAGCAGCGTCGTGACCCTGGCATTCGCCTCGTCTCGGTGTCCCTGGCGGAAGAGCAGCGCCGCCGCCGCAATCGACGCTGACTGCCGGCCGGGCTGGACGGCGAGCGCGCCCGAGTACGCGCGCTGCGCGTCGTCCAGCCGCCCGAGCTGCTCGAGGGCCAGCCCGCGAAAGAGCGCAGCCAGATAGGCCTCGTCCGCGTCTGCGGGCGCACCCGAGCGCGCGTCAAGCGCGGCGACCGCGGCCTCCGGTTGACCGCGCTCGATCTCGACGCGCGCCAGGCGCAGGAGCGCCTCGCGGCGCGTCGCGGCGTCCGGCGACGCGCTCGCCTCGCGATACCGCTTCGCGGCCTCGTCGTAGTTGCGTGCGATGTCGGGCGCCGTGAGCCTGGAGCCGGCGAGGAAGGGCGCGGCGCGCAGCTCCGAGGCGACCGCGCGCTCGAACGGCAGCCGCGGTTCACCGGGAAACTGCAGCTTCACGTGCGCGACGTGCGCTTCGAGCCCGTCCGGATCGACCGCGCCGGCAAAGAGCGCGAACGCGGCGCGATGCCACTGGCGATCGAACTCGTCGGGCTTGTCGTGGCGCCGGATCTGACGGCAGCCCCACTCGAGCAGGTGGCTGGCGCGCGCCCCCTGATCGAGGCGGGCGTTCACGGCATCGAGGACGAACGAGGCGAGCGCGCGCCGCCGGATCTCAGGGGTCGCGTCTTTGGCCGAGCGCCAGTCGCCGGCGATCCGATCGAGATCCATCTCGAGCTGGCGGAGGTCGGCGATCGAGCGAACCTGTGTGGCGAGACTGTCCGCGCGCCCGGCCGCGTACTCTCGGAGCCACTCCATCAGCCAGGGACTCTGCGCGCCGGCCGGCACCAGCGCGAGCGAGGCGAGGGCGGCGCAGAGGAACGACCTCACGTGATGAGGATAGCCGGAAGCACCCGTGCACAGTGCACTGTGCACAGTGCCGGTGCGGGCTGCCGTGGTGCGGGGTGCCGTGGTGCTGGCTGCGGGGATGTCAGAAATTCAGCCAGCGGCTGAATTTGACGAGAAACACGTTGGTCGCCGGCGCGGCGAACGTGGCGTTGAAGTCGCGGCCGAAGTTGAAATCGCCGGGCGTCGCGATGTCTTCGCGCCCCTGCTGCCAGACGACGAACAGGACGGAGCCGGGGCGATACTCCCATCGCAGGACGTTCGTCGTCCGGAACGAGCGATAGTTGAAGTCGGGATTGTTGCCGTACGCGAACGGCATGTAGCGGTCGTCGTCTCGCGCCGCGCGGCCGTCGATGAGCTCCTTGAAGTTCGTGTAGCCGCCGGCCGAGACGAACGGCTGGGCGTAGAGCTGGAGCGAGAGCGTCGGCGTCAGCGTGTAGTTCACGCGCGTCGAGACGCTCACCGTGAGCTGGTCGATCTTGCCGAAGACGTAGTGCGGCGCCGCGGGATCGTCTTCGAGGTTCTCGACCCACTGTGTCTGGCTGAGGTTCTTGTCGAGGTTCACGCCGCCGCTCACGCTGAGCGCCCGCTTCGGCCGCCAGGTGAGGTTGGGACTCACGCTCCAGCCGTGGGAGTCGTTGAAGTCGCGGAACCACGATCCGAAGAAGTTCAGTGTGATCGGCTTGCGATTGTCGGTGTCGAGATAGCCCCACTGGTTGATGTTGCCGGGCGTGTAGCCGCCGGGGCCGCCCCGCGTGAGCCGGTCGGCGAATCCCTGCGTATTCACATTGAAGCCGGTGCCGACGCTCCAGTTGTTCTGGAACGACCAGTGCGCGTTGACGTTGGTGCCGAGCGATCGCCGGTCCCCGTCGAAGTTCCAGCTCGACCATTGGTTCAGGTTGAAGCGGAACGTCCTGAGATGCGTGCTGGGCTTGTCGTCGCGAATCTGGAACCAGGCGGAATTGGAGATGTCGTCGGCGCGCGACATGAAACCGACATCGTTCACGTCGAAGCCGGGCGTCTTGTACGAGACGCCGGTCGAGAATCGCGTTTTCTGGCCGGAGATCTTGTTCACGCTGATCGCGCCGGCGTGCCCGGCGATCTCCTGGGCGAGCGGATCGTAATGGATGTGCCCGGCATCCGGCCGCTGGTAGCTGTGGACGTTGCTGCGCTGAATGCGGTCGATCGCGTCGGCGCTGCCGCGCACGCTGCTGCCGGCCCAGTAGCCCGTCAGGCTGTAGCGGCCCTTGGCCAGCCGCACGTCCGTGTCCACGCCGCCGGTGACCGCCGAGCTGGGCAGAAAGCGCAACTCGTCCACGAGCCGGCGGTAGACGTTCGTCAACATGAAGCTCAGGCGGGAGTTGTTCGCGAATTCACGGCTGGCCCGGCCGACCGAGTAGCTCGATGCCGGCTCCACGGGGGTCGTCGAAGTTGCCAGATCCGGGCCCGACGCGATCGTCGCGTTCTCACGTGCGGTGAGCGCGTTGAGAACGCCGATCGAGAACTTGCCGGCCCGGCCGGTGAGCTTCGCGGCGCCCAGGATGGTCGTGTTCGTCGGCTGGTCCGCGTAGCCGTCCGGCGGCGGCTCGGCAAACCGGTGCGGCGAGCGGCCGATTCGGCGGGAATAGAACAAGCCGGTGCAGGCGCCGTCGTTACAGTCGAGGCCGAACTCGAAATTGCCGGAGCCCTCGACGAAGAAGGGCCGCCGCTCGGAGAAAAACGTCTCGAACGCCCCGAGATTGACGACCGCTGGATCGGCTTCGACCTGGCCGAAGTCCGGATTGACCGTGGCGGTGAGCGTCAGCCCGGGCGTGACCTTGTACTTCAGATCGAGGCCGACCGATCCGTCCGGATCGCGCGCGTCGGTCAGCGGATTGCCTGAGTCCACCGGCTTCGTCTCGAGCGAGCTCAGGACGTACGGCGTCAGCTCGAGCTTCTTCTGCGCGGCCGCGAACGTCAGCCCGTTGAGATCGCCGAACTGCGAAACGTAGCCGCTCGCGGCCTTCGCCAGCAGCGGCCACGACGACGTTTCGTTGGCGTGCGCGACGTTGCGCACCACCGCGAAGCCGAAGCCCTGCGTGGACGAGGGGTTGTAACGAAGCTGCGAAAACGGGATGCGGAATTCGGCGCGCCAGCCCTGCTCGTTGCGGCCCGTGGCCACGTCCCAGACGGCGTCCCAGCTCGAGTCGTTGTTCCCATCCGCGTACCAGTACAAATCCTGCTTGACGCCGGCGGCGTTCACCGAGAACTCGTAGGCCGTGCGCCGATCGCGATACGAGTCGATGATGACCCGGACCCAGTCGGAGGGCGATCCCTCGTCACGCCGCGTGAGCATGCCGACGATCTTGTCGGGTTCCGGTTCGAGCGCGCGGACGGCGACGTAGAGCGCCGCGTGGTCGTAAACGATCCGGACCTCGGTCTGGTGCGTCGGTTTCGCACCCTCGTTCGGATCGCGCTGAATGAATTCGGTAATCGCGTTGGCCCGCGCCCAGATTTCCTCGGATAGCTCGCCGTCGATCTTCATCGGCGTCGAACCGGCAGGGATCGCGATGGCCGTGACCGACGCGACCGGCGCGTCTGGTCGCGGCCCGGCCGCAGACGCCCCGAGGCTGCCGCTCCCGGCCACGGCGAAGGCGACGACACTGCCCGCGACTCGAATCAGCACTCTCCTTATTTTCACGCCGCTGGCTTAGACGGAAACATCCGGTCGAGCGTTGACAACGTTTTTGTTGCTGTTCGAATTCGGACAGCGTCACGTTTTGCTAATGTCTGCGCATGCGCAGGATCCTGCTTCCCCTTGTGCTGGTCGCGGTACTGGCCGGCGCTGGCCCGCTCGCCCGCCAGTCGGAGTCGCGCGCGGCCACGGCCACGCTCTTCTCGTTCGCCGAGCCGGGCATCTCGCCGGATGGCCGCGAAATTGCCTTCTCGTCGGGCGGCGACATCTGGTCGGTACCCGCCGCCGGCGGCGAGGCGCGCCTGCTCGTCGCCGATGCCGCCAACGATCGCCGGCCCCTGTTTTCACCCGACGGCCACCACCTCGCCTTCGTGTCCACGCGCACTGGCGGCGGTGACATCTACGTGCTCACCTTCGGCTCGGGCCAGGTGCGGCGGCTGACCTGGGACGACGGGCTCGATCAACTCGAGGGCTGGTCGCGCGACAGCGGCGCGTTGTTCTTCAGCTCGACGGGGCGTGACATCGCCGGCATGAACGACGTCTTTCGCGTGGCGCTCGCGGGCGGCACGCCGATGCCCGTCACAGAGGAACGCTACGTCAACGAGTTCGGCGCGGCGGTTTCGCCCGACGGACGCCAACTCGCGTTTGCGGCGCGCGGCATTGCGTCCGCGCAATGGTGGCGCAAGGGCAGCAGTCACATCGATCAATCCGAGATCTGGACGGTGACACTCGACGGTCCGCCGATGTACACGCAGCTCGCGCCGCGCGGCGCGCGGCAGGTCTGGCCGATGTGGAGCGGCGACGGACGGACGTTGTTCTACGTGTCGGACCGCGGCGGGGCCGAGAACGTGTGGTCGCGTCCGGCGGGCAAAGCCGTCGCGCCGCTCGCCGATGGCGAGGCGGCCGGCGCCGCGCCCGATCGCGACGGCCGTCGGCTGACGGCGTTCAAGGACGGCCGCGTCCTCTGGCCGTCGATCACGCCGGACGGGAAGACGATCGCGTTCGAGCGCGATTTCGCGATCTGGACGCTCGACACGGGCAGCGGCCAGTCGCGTCCCGTTTCCATCGTCCGCCGCGGCGCGGCGACGGCTCCCGCGCCGGAGCGCGTGCGGCAGACGGCGCAGTTCACCGATCTCGCGCTCTCGCCCGACGGCCGCAAGGTCGCCTTCGTCGCGCGCGGCGATCTGTTCGCGGCCTCTGCGAAAGACGGCGG
>Ga0207428_10005528_pt1 | contig 11776 bp, 9 predicted proteins | sample RhiMethybrSRZTD1_FD_187600 | JGI IMG/M metagenome (GOLD analysis project Ga0207428, IMG submission 187600) | Populus rhizosphere microbial communities from Tennessee, USA - Rhizosphere MetaG P. TD hybrid SRZTD1 (SPAdes) (version 3) | ecosystem: Host-associated > Plants > Roots > Rhizosphere >... | reverse complement strand
GCCGATCATGCTGCACGAGTGGAGCACGGTCACCTTTCTGCACTGGCCGTACCGTCCGCCGGTGGTGCAGCGGTTGCTGCCCGGAGGTCTGGAGGTGGAGTCGGTCGACGGGCAGGCCTGGGTCGGGTTGGTGCCGTTCCGGATGCGGGACGTACGGATCCCCGGCGTGCCGGCCGTCCCGTGGCTGTCGCAGTTTCCGGAGACCAACGTGCGGACCTACGTCCGGGGGCCGGACGGGCAGTCGGCCATCTGGTTCTTCTCGCTCGACGCGGCGCGCCTGCCCGCGGTGCTCGCCGCCAGGGCCACCTACTGGCTGCGCTACTTCTGGGCCGACATGGGCGTCGTCGAGGACGGCCGGCGCGTGCGGTACGACAGCCGGCGGCGCTGGCCCGGACCGTCGCGCGCCGGCTGCCGCGCGCTGGTCGAGGTGGGCGATCCGTACCGGGTCGATGAGCTCGGCGAGCTCGACCACTTCCTGACCGCGCGGTACGTGCTCTACGCGTCGGTTGCCGGCCGCCTGGTGTACGCGCACGCCGAGCACCCGCCCTGGCCACTGGCCCGCGCCCGGGCACTCGACCTGACCGAAGACCTGATCGAGGCGGCGGGCCTGCCCGCACCCGAGGGCCGACCGCTGGTCCACCACTCGGCCGGGGTCTCCGTCCGCATCGGCGCCTGGAAGCCGGTGCGGACCTGACCGCCCCCGTCCTGACCCGGGTCAGCCGACGCTGGCCACGCCGGGTGGGAGGAAGCGGCGGCCGGTGACCCGCTCGGAGACGCCGGCCCGGTCCAGGTAGGGCAGGATCCCGCCGAGGTGGAACGGCCAGCCCGCGCCGAGCAGCATGCACAGGTCCACGTCCTGCGGCTGCGCGACCACGCCCTCGTCCAGCAAGATCCTGGACTCCTCGGCCAGCGCCGCCAGCGCGCGCTCCCGCACCTGCTCCTCGGTGGACGGCCGGTCGCCGACCACGAACAGCGCGGCCACCTCCGGGTCCACCTCCGGTCCCGACGGTCCCCAGCCGAGCACGCCCGGCTTGCCGGCCGCGACGAGCCGGCCGAGGTTCTCGCTCACCCCGAACCGCTCCGGGTACGCCGCGTGCAGCGTCTCGCCCACGTGCAGCGCGACCGCCGGTCCGACGAGCGCGAGCAACGTGAACGGCGACATCGGCAGCCCCAGCGGCTCCAGCGCCCGGTCCGCGACGGCCACCGGCGTGCCCTCGTCCACCGCCGCCGTCACCTCGCCGAGGAACCGGGTCAGCAGCCGGTTCACCACGAACGCCGGCGCGTCCTTGACCAGCACGCAGGACTTCTTCAGCTCCCGACCGACGGCGAACGCGGTGGCCAGCGTCGCGTCGTCGGTGGCGGCGCCGCGGACCACCTCCAGCAGCGGCAGCACCGCGACCGGGTTGAAGAAGTGGAGGCCGACCACCCGCTCGGGGTGGGCCAGCCCGGCCGCCATCTCCGACACCGACAGCGAGGACGTGTTGGTCGCCAGCACGCACTCGGCCGAGACCTCGGCCTCGACCTCGGCCAGCACCTGCTGCTTGACCACCATCTCCTCGAACACCGCCTCGATGACGAACTCGGCGTCCGCGAACGCGTCCTTCGTCAGCGAGCCGGTCACCAGGCCCCGCAGCCGGTTGGCCTCGTCCGGGCCGATCCGCTTCCGGCCGAGCAGCGCGTCGATCTCGCCGTGCACGTAGCCGACCCCGCGGTCGAGCCGCTCCTGGTCGAGGTCGGTCAGCACGACCGGCGCGTGCAGCCGGCGGGCGAACAGCAGCGCGAGCTGGCCGGCCATCAGGCCGGCGCCGATCACGCCGACCTTGGTCACCGGCCGGGCCAGCGACCGGTCCGGCGCTCCGGCCGGCCGGCGGGCGCGCTTCTGCGTCAGGTCGAACGCGTACAGCCCGGCGCGCAGCTCGTCGCTGAAGACCAGGTCGGCGAGCGCCTCGTCCTCGGCCGCGAACCCGGCCTCGAGGTTCCCGCCGCGGGCCAGCGCCAGCAGCTCCAGCGCCCGGTACGGGGCCGGTGCGGCGCCGTGCACCTTCGCGTCGACCAGCGCCCGGCCCCGGGCGAGCGCGTCGTCCCAGGCGGCGCCGCGGTCGACCTCGGGCCGCGGGACGGTCTGCACCCCGGACACCACCCGCGCCGCCCAGCGCAGCGACTCCGCCAGGAAGTCGGCGCCGTCCAGCAGCACGTCCGCGAGCCCGAGCCGCATCGCCTGGTCGGGCTTCAGGGTGCGGTTCTGGTTGAGCGGGTTGTCCACGATCACGGTCACCGCGTTGGCCGCGCCGACCAGGGCGGGCAGCAGCTGCGTGCCGCCCCAGCCCGGCACCAGCCCGAGGAACACCTCCGGCATCGCCAGCATCGCGGCCGAGCGGGACAGCGTGCGGTAGTGGCAGTGCAGCGCGATCTCCAGCCCGCCGCCCATCGCCACGCCGTTGACGAACGCGAACGTGGGCACCGCGCTGTCATGCAGCCGGCGGAACACCCGGTGGCCGAGCCGGCCGAGCTCGAGCGCCGCGGCCCGGTCGGGGATGTGCGGGATGCCGGTCAGGTCGGCGCCGACGGCGAGGACGAACGGCTTGCCGGTCACCGCGATCGCCGCCACCGCCGGGGTGTGCGCCTCGATCTCGTCCAGCACGGCGTCCAGCGACAGCAGCCCGCCGGGGCCGAACGTCGACGGCTTCGTGTGGTCCTCGCCGTTGTCCAGCGTGATCAGCGCCAGCTCGCCGGCCAACCCCGGCACCTCGACGTACCGGACCAGGGCCTTGGTCAGCAGCTCGCCCGGGAACTGCGCGATCGTCGTCACCCTGCCCACTCCTCGAAGAGACCGCCAGACACAAGGGCCGGGCGGTCGGCCGTCGTACCGGTGCTCACTCGCGTCCGTCCCATCCGGGGTTCTCCCAGATGACCGCGCCGCCCATGCCGAAGCCGACGCACATCGCGGTCAGCCCGTACCGCACCTCGGGGTGGTCGGCGAACTGCCGGGCGAGCTGGGTCATCAGCCGCACCCCGGAGGAGGCCAGCGGGTGGCCGACCGCGATCGCACCGCCGTACTGGTTGACCCGCGGGTCGTCGTCGGCGATCCCGTAGTGGTCGAGGAACGCCAGCACCTGCACCGCGAACGCCTCGTTGAGCTCGAACAGCCCGATGTCCTCAATGGACAGTCCGGTGGAGCGCAGGGCCTTCTCGGTCGCCGGTATCGGCCCGACACCCATCACCTCGGGGTCGACGCCGGCGAAGCCGTAGCCGACCAGCGTCATCCTCGCCGGCAGCCCGAGCTCGGCGGCGACGTCGGCACCGGCGACCAGGCAGGCGGTGGCACCGTCGTTGAGTCCGGCCGCGTTGCCGGCGGTGACCCGCCCGTGCGGCCGGAACGGCGTCTTCAGCCCGGCCAGCGCCTCGACCGTGGTGCCCGGCCGCGGCGGCTCGTCCCTGGTCGCCAGCCCCCAGCCGTGCTCGGCCGAGCGGGTCGCCACCGGCACCAGGTCCGGCTGCACCTTGCCGTCCGCGTACGCCTTGGCGAGCTTCTGCTGCGACGCGGCGGCGAACGCGTCGGCCCGCTCGCGGGTCAGCGCCGGGAACCGGTCGTGCAGGTTCTCCGCGGTGCTGCCCATGACCATCGCCGACGGGTCGACCAGCTGGTCCGAGACCAGCCGCGGGTTCGGGTCGATGCCCTGGCCCATCGGGTGGTGGCCCATGTGCTCGACGCCGCCGGCGATCGCCACGTCGTACGCCCCGAACGCGATGCCGGAGGCGACCGTGGTGACCGCGGTCATCGCCCCGGCACACATCCGGTCGATCGCGAAGCCCGGCACGCTCGTCGGCAGCCCGGCCAGGATGGCCGCGTTGCGGCCGATCGTCAGGCCCTGGTCGCCGGTCTGGGTGGTGGCCGCGATCGCGACCTCGTCGATCCGCTCCGGCGGCAGCTCGGGGTGGCGGCGCAGCAGCTCGCGGATCACCGCGACGACCATGTCGTCGGAGCGGGTCTCCGCGTACATCCCCTGTGGACCGGCCTTGCCGAAGGGCGTGCGGGCGCCGTCGACGAAGACCGCGTCCCTGAGCGAGCGCGTCATGCCGCCACTCTAGCGCGGAAGCTACTGGTCGGTAACTACGCTCGCCGTGGCCTTCACCGCATCGGCGAGCACCGGCGCGGCCAGCTCGACCTGCCAGTGCCGGGCGCCTCCGGCCGCGAGCACCGCGCCGATCCCGGCAGGGCTCGAGTCGTCCGGCGGCGACCAGGCCAGCCGGCGGACCAGGTCGGGGGTGAGCAGGTTTTCCACCGGGATCGACAACCGGGCGGACAGGTCGGCCAGCGCGGCCCGCGCGGCGACCAGCCGGGCGGCGGCGTCCGGGTCCCGGTCGGCCCACCGGTTCGGCGGCGGCGGGCCGTCGCTCGGCACCGCCGACAGCGGCAGCGCGTCGTCCGGCAGCGCCCGGGCCGCGGCCACCGCGCCGAACCAGCGGCGCAGCTGGCGCAGCTGCTGCCGGCCGGAGAACACCGGCAGCGCGGCGAGCTCCTCCGCGGTCGCGGGGTTGGCGGTCGCGGCGGCGACGATCGCGCTGTCCGGCAGCACCCGGCCGGGGGCGATGTCGCGCTGGCGGGCGAGCGCGTCCCTGGCCTCCCACAGACCCCGTACGACGGCCAGCGCCCGGCGGCCGCGCACCCGGTGGATGCCGGACGTACGCCGCCACGGCTCGGACCGCGGCGCCGGCGGGGGAGCGCCGGCGACCGCGGCGAACTCCTCCCGGGCCCACTCCAGCTTGCCGGCCCTGCGCAGCTGGTCCTCGAGCAGGTCGCGCAGCTCGACGAGCTCCTCGACGTCGAGGGCGGCGTAGGTCAGCCACGAGTGCGGCAGCGGCCGGGTCGACCAGTCCGCGGCCGAGTGGCCCTTCTCCAGGGTCAGCCCGAGCTGGCTCTCCACCATCGCGCCGAGGCCGACCTTCTCGTAGCCGAGCAGCCGGCCGGCGAGCTCCGTGTCGAAGATCGTGTGCGGGTGCATGCCGAGCTCGGCCAGGCAGGGCAGGTCCTGGCTGGCTGCGTGCAGCACCCACTCGACGTCCTCGATCGCCGCGCCGAGGGCGGACAGGTCCGGCAGCGGGATCGGGTCGATCAGCACGGTGCCGGCACCCCGCCGGCGCAGCTGCACCAGGTAGGCCCGCTGGCCGTAGCGGTAGCCGGACGCGCGTTCGGCGTCGACGGCGACCGGGCCGGCGCCGGCGGCCAGCCGGGCGACGGCGGCGGCCAGCTCGGCCGGGGTGGTGACCGGATCCGGGACGCCCTCGCGCGGCTCGACCAGCGGCACCGGCTCCCGCTCCTGGGCGGTGGCCGGCGCGGTGGCCGGCTCGGCGGCCGGGGTGAGGCTCGAGCCGGGCCGGAGGGCGGGGGTCGCTCCGTTGGGCGACCTGCCGGGTTCCGCGGTCGCCGACTCGGCCCCGTGTGCCGGCGGCTCGGTCACGGTGGCGGCGGCGTGCGGATCGTCGGTCAGCGGATGATGCCTGCGCGCATGACGAGGGCGACCATCTCGGCGCGATCGCCGGTGCCCAGCTTGCGGGCGATGCGGGCCAGGTGGCTCTTCACGGTGAGGGCCGACAGGCTCAGCGTCTCACCGATCTGCTTGTTGGACTTGCCGTCCGCCACCAGGCGCAGCACCTCGATCTCGCGCGCCGACAGGTCGGCGACGCCGCTCTCGCTCGGGCCGCCGCGCAGCCCGGCCGCCAGCAGCGAGGCGACCGACGGGTCCGCGTAGACCCCGCCGTCGAGCACCCGGCGCACCCCGTCGGAGACGACCGACGGCGACGCGGACTTGAGCAGGTATCCCTGGGCGCCGGCGACGAAGGCGGCGCGCACCGAGTAGGGATCGTCGGCGGCGGACAGCACCACCAGCCGCGGCCAGCCCGAGTTGCGCAGCTCGCCGAGCAGGTCGAGGCCGTTGCCGTCGGGCAGTCCCAGGTCGAGAATGCACAGGTCACAGGGGCCGGAAGCGTGCGCCCGGGCTCGGGCCTCGGCCACGCTGGCCGCCTCGTAGACTTCTGCGGCACCCATCGAACGCAGCTTGGTCACGATGGACTCGCGCAGCAGCGGGTGGTCGTCGACGACCAGCGCGGTGAAGCGCTGCGCCGTCGCCGGCCCGGCGCCTTCCATCGTCCCTGCCGCGGCCTGCAAAGCGGTCACGTCCGCCCCTCTCGTGCCCTCCATGGTCACGCCGTGCCCTCCCGTGGCCCGTCCGCCGAGCGCGGCGGGGGCCACGCTTCGACACCTGCATGCCGCTGGTCGGCCGACATCACCGGCACAGCCTGCCGTGCACGGTACTGCGCACGCTACTCCCTTCGGGGTATTCTGGTGGGAAGCTGCGCAAGATCAGGTGTTGTCCGCGCGAAATTTGGTGACACCCGATACTGTGCCGCCTGATCCGCCTGGATCCGCGGGGGGTGGCCCGGGAATGGGAGAGAGCGATGCGCAAGCGTCTCGTACGAGCGGTGATCCTCATCGCGATCGCATCCGGAATCGCGATCGGCGTGGCAGACGCCGCTGGAGCAGTGGACCTGGGTCGCCCAGGAGCCACAGACGGAATTTCATGGGGCTGATTCGGGCCCCTCGACTCCGCGCTGAGATCCGCAACGGCGGGAGACGACCCGGATCATGGATCACCGCCGTTGCCGCACTCAGTGCGGTTCTTGCTGTCCTCCTCTGCCTCCTCGCGGGGTGGGGTTCGCCCGCCTGGTGGGCACCTCCGCTGATGACCCTCGCGGTTCTGAGCGCAGAACGCGCCTCGGTCCGCCTGGTGGTCGGTAGGCAAGCCTTCGTCTTCGCCCTCAACGACGCGTTCATCGCGGTCGGCCTCGTGCTCGCCCCCGGAGCGTGGTTGCCGATCGCCTACGTGATCGGGGTCGGACTCGCCCAGGCCAGGACCTCCTGGTTCAAGCTGCGCTTCAACCTGGCGATGCACTCGCTCAGCGTCGCGGCCGGTGTCCTGGTCACCCTGGCGTTCGGCGGAGGGCTCCTCGCTGCCTGCGCCGGCCTGCTGACGATCTACGCGATCAACCACCTGCTCGTCTCCGTGCCGGTCGCGCTCACCACCCATCAGTCGTACGGACGGGTGCTGACGCTGAGCGGCCCGCTCGGCATGATCCACTTCGCCGGCACCGCATCCCTCGGCCTGCTCGGCGCCTGGCTCGCCGTGAACGCGCCGGCTGGTCTGCTTGGCCTGATCGTTCCGCTGGGTCTGCTCTGGTGGAGTTACCGGCAGCAGACGCAGCGCGCCTCGGAGGCCACGCTGTACGCGGAGCTGGCCCGGGGGCAGGAGCAGGTGGGCGGCTCGGCGGACGCGTCGGCCGAGGTCGTCGTCAAGGCCGCGGCCAAGCTGTTCGGCGCCGCCGAGGTGGAGATGCTCGTCCACCATCCGGACGGCCTGCTCCGCTACGTCGGCGACGACACCGGGGTGATCTCCCGGGTCCGCGTCGACGCCGAGGTGATGGACGCGCCCTGGGTGCTGCGCGCGCTGGCCGCGCGCGGGGTGTTCACCGGGCAGGACGGCGACCGGCCTTACTGCTCCGCGGTGCTGGGCGACCCGGAGCGGCCGCAGGCCGTGCTGGTCGCCTACCGGCCGGCGAAGGCCGCCACCTTCAGTCGCGCCGACACCCAGCTGGCCGAGGTGCTGGTGCGGCAGGCCGAGTCGTGGCTGTCGGTGGCCGAGCTGGCCGCCCGGCGGGACGAGGCCCTCGGCCGCGCCGAGGCGTACGGAGCGGCGAACCGGGTGCTCGGCGAGGTCTCCCAGGAGACCGTGCCGGCGCTGGCCGTGCTGCGGGAGTCCGCGCACCGGCTGTCCCGGCTCGCGACCCGCTACGACGGCCCGGACGCGGTGGACGAGATCGTCGCCGAGCTCTACTCGGTGGAGCGGGCGGTGGCGTCGCTGCTCGGCGCGATCGCGCTGGCCAGTGAGACGGCGGTCGCCGGTCTGGAGCTGACCTCCACCGGCTCGGTCCCGGCCCGAACCGAGGCGGAGTGGACGACGACCGGTCGGTTCGAGGACGCCGTCGGTCCGTGATCCGTCGCGGCCGTAACCTGCCGCTCGCGGCCTGGGCCGCCATCGGCGGCGCGGCGACGGTCGTCATCATGGTGGTGCTCGTCGGGGCCGTGCTGGCCCGCGGCGGGCTCGACCGGCTCGAATACCTCGCGCTCGGCGCCGGCCTGCTGGTCGGGTTGCTGCTGGTCGCGCTGGCCGTGTTGTGGACCCGCCGGGTCACCGCCGGCATGCGCGAGCTGCACGCGGACGCGGTCCGCCGGCTGCGCGACCCCTCGCTGCGGGCGGGGGTCAGCACGCCGCGGCTGGTCGGGGCGACCACCGAGTTCGCCGAGCTGGCCAGCGTCCTGGACGCGCTGCACCTGCGGGCCAGGGTCGCCGACGAGGTCGCCGAGCAGTCCCGGCGTACCGCCGAGCAGACCAGTGCCGGCGTCTTCGAGCTGCTGTCCGGTCTGGTCGCGGCCGAGGAGGCCACCCGCGGCCAGCTGTCCGCCGAGCTGCACGACACGGTCGCCCAGTCGCTGGCGGCGGCCCGGGCGCTGCTCGCCGACTCCGACCCGGAGCATCCCGACCCGGCCAAGGACGAGCGGGTCCGGGGGCTGGTCGAGGACGCCGAGGAGCAGGTCCGCGCGGTGATGGCGCGCACCCGGCCGGCCGAGCTGCGCGACGGCGACCTGGCCTCCGCGGTCGGCGCGCTGCGGCGCGAGTTCGCCGCCCGCTACCTGGTGACCGTGCGGCTGAGCTGGCCGCAGGAGGCGTACCCGCTGCCGCTGGTGTCGGCGGTGACGGTCTACCGGTTCTTCCAGGAGGCGCTGCTCAACGTCGTCAAGCACGCCGACGTCGACGAGGCCGAGGCGTCGCTCGCGGTGGAAGGCGACCAGATCGTTGCCCGGGTGAAGGATGCCGGCGCTGGCTTCGTGCCGAGCCAGGTGCAGTCCAGCGGCGGCCGGCACGTCGGCCTCGGCCTGCTGCGGGAGCGGGCCAGGCTGGCCGGCGGCTCCCTCGACGTGGTCACCGCGCCCGAGCACGGTACGGAGCTGACCCTGCGGCTGCCGCTGTCACCGCGCTCGGCGCTGGTCCTCGGCCCCGGCAACCCGGGCAACGGCGGGCCGGTGCCCCAGTCGAACGCCCTTCGGGCGGAGCCGGTGTAGCACGTCGCCCGGCGCCGCCTGGCGGAGCCGGTTCAGCCCGGCGCCGCCTGGCGCAGCCGGTTCAGCTCGGCACTGCCGGGCGGGGCGCGTTCAGCGGTTCGGCAGCGCGGTCACACCGGCCGGCGGCAGCCCGGCCGCGGTGCACAGCAGGTCGGCGAACGCCACCAGGTGCGCCGACACGTCCTGCCCGACCGGCGTCCAGGACGCGCGCAGCTCGAGGTCGCTGGTCCGGCGCGGACCGGCCAGGTCGCCGAACCGGGTGGACGAGGTCTGGGTGACCGTGCCGCCCGCAGCCCGGTGCTCGGCCCCGGCCGCCGCCAGCGCGTCGATCAGCCAGCTCCAGCCGACCTCCGGCAGCAGCGGGTCGCCGGCCATCTCCGGGTCGAGCTCGGCCGACGCGTAGCCGACCAGCCGCAGCGTGCCCTCCCACGCCTCGTACCCGGCCGGGTCGTGCAGCAGCACCAGCCGTCCGGTGGCCAGCTCCTCGTCGTCGACCAGCACGGTCAGCGCGAGCGCGTGCGTCCACGGGGCGAGCTTCTGCGGCGGCCGCACCTCCTCGACCCTGACTTCGTCCCGCACCCGCGCGACCGCGAGGCTGCGCACGGCCGCGGCGAACTCCGCCGGTGCCAGCGCCCGTCCCCGGGGCCGGGGCACGTTGCGCTCGGGCATGGTCGCCGACACCGGACCGCCGGCGGTCAGGCCGCCGCGCCGAGCGCGCGGCGGGTGGGACGGGGCGCCGGCCGGGCGGCGGGAGCGTACGGGTCGACGAGCAGCGCGGTTCCGCAGTCCCGGCAGGCCAGCTCGGCGCACTCGGGGCCGTCGCCGTCCGGGCACGGCGGTGTCTCGAAGGCTCGCTCGTCCCCGCAGCACGGGCAGTGCCTCGTCGGCATGAGCCTCGTCAGCGTGGGCATCGGACCTCCTCGGCACGTCGGGGGAACGGTCGTCGCGTCCGTACGGCGACGGTGGCACGCCGGGACCACGGTGCGCGGGAGGAGACCCGGCGTGTCGCGGCTGCGGCCCTCATCACCGCCCCATCCGTCCCGGTACGTCCAGGTAGGGACCGAGCGTGGCCAGCCGGCCCGTGGCAGGATGAGCCGTGATGAGCGCGCCGGCAGCCAGCACGACGCCCGAGACCACGTCCCTGCTGGTCCGGGCCATGCGCCGGGAGCCGGTCGAGCGCACGCCGGTGTGGTTCATGCGCCAGGCCGGCCGGTCGCTGCCGGAATACCGGGCGGTCCGGGCCGGGATCGGCATGCTCGACGCCTGCACCCGGCCGGACCTGGTCACCGAGATCACGCTGCAGCCGGTACGCCGGCACGGGGTGGACGCCGCGATCCTGTTCTCGGACATCATGGTGCCGCTCAAGGCGGCCGGGGTTGACCTGGACATCACCGCCGGCGTCGGCCCGGTCGTCGCCGCGCCGGTACGGACCGAGGCCGACGTGGCCGCGATCCCGGAGCTCGACCCGGGCCAGGTCGGCTACGTCGACGAGGCCGTCCGGATGCTGGTCCGGGAGCTGGCCGGCACGCCGCTGATCGGGTTCGCCGGGGCGCCGTTCACGCTGGCGAGCTACCTGATCGAGGGCGGGCCGTCCCGCGAGCACGCGCGGACCAAGGCGTTCATGCACGGCGCGCCCGACCTGTGGGCCCGGCTGCTGGGCCGGCTGGCGACCACCGCGGCCACGTTCCTGCGGGTGCAGGTCGAGGCCGGCGCGGCCGCGATCCAGCTGTTCGACTCCTGGGCCGGCGCCCTGTCCGCCCGTGACTACGCCCGGTTCGTGCAGCCGCACAGCGCCGCGGTGTTCGCCGCGCTGGCCGACCTCGACGTGCCGACGGTGCACTTCGGCGTCGGCACCGGTGAGCTGCTCGGGCTGATGGGCGAGGCGGGCGCGGACGTGGTCGGGGTGGACTGGCGGGTGCCGCTGGACGAGGCGTCCCGCCGGGTCGGGCCGGGCCGGGCGGTGCAGGGCAACCTCGACCCGGCGCTGCTGCTGGCCGACTGGCCGGTCGTCGAGGCCGAGGTGCGGCGGGTGCTCGCGGACGGCCGCGCCGCCCCGGGCCACGTGTTCAACCTCGGCCACGGCGTGCTGCCGGAGACCGACCCCACCGCGCTCACTCGGGTCGTGGAGCTGGTGCACTCGGTGCGGCGGTGAGCCGGCGGCGGCGCAGCAGCAAGGCGACCGCGACCGGGACCGCCAGCAGCAGGAACGGCAGCACCGCGCCGAGCGCGGTGAACACCCAGCCGAGCGTCGCGGCGAACGCGTGCCAGCCGTCGCGCAGGCCGCCGACGAAGCCGGCCCGGTCCGGCGGCGGTGCCGGCGCCGCGGCGCGGTCCGCCGTGAGCCGCAGCGTGATCGTCGCGTAGTTCACCTGCCCGGCCAGCGCGCGCTGCCGGGCCTGCAGCGACTCGAGCTCGGTGGTCCGCCGGGACAGCTCGCCCTCGACCGAGACCACGTCGCCGATCCGCTCGGCGCGGGACAGGATGGCCCGCACCCGCGCGATCGAGGCCTGAAGGGAGGCGACCCTGGCGTCGACGTCGGCGACGTCCTCGGTCACGTCCTGGGTGCTGCTCGACCGGGACTGCTCGCGGCCGAGCCGGCCG
>Ga0207428_10005526_pt1 | contig 11777 bp, 11 predicted proteins | sample RhiMethybrSRZTD1_FD_187600 | JGI IMG/M metagenome (GOLD analysis project Ga0207428, IMG submission 187600) | Populus rhizosphere microbial communities from Tennessee, USA - Rhizosphere MetaG P. TD hybrid SRZTD1 (SPAdes) (version 3) | ecosystem: Host-associated > Plants > Roots > Rhizosphere >... | reverse complement strand
TCCGAAACCCTGCATTGGTCGGAAATTTGGAAAAGCCGAGGCGACCTCGAGTCTGTTAGAACCGGGCGGCGCGGCGTGCGGCCAGCTCGATCTGTGCAGCGCCTAAGACGCGTACGATCGCGGCAACAGTCGCGGTGAGCTTATTGGGATTGGTAACGGTTGGCCGTTGTGGCCACTTGATCAGTATCGCGTCAGGTGTATCGAGTCGTTGGATTAGCTCGACGACAAGTCGATCGGCCTGGGAAATGTCCCCGGCCGCCAGTAACCGATCTGAGTCTCTTGAAGATGAGCCGTCCACGAATACCAAGTTCCCCAAAACGAAGACCTTACACAATAAATACTTTTGTCTTTCCTGGCTAGATGGCCATCAAATTCTCGTCGAGACGAAGCTACCGCGAAGCTCGTGATCTATGCACGAAGGGGCGCGGGGCTCCTCGATGGCATCGGCTGCCACCGGAGACCCCGGCGGCGTATAGCAGGCACGCGACGCCGAGTGAGGCGCTGGAGTCGGCGAGGGCGGTGGCGCTGATCACCGCTTACATCTCCCCGCCGACTGACAGCGAGTGGTCGATGGGGGCGCTTTACAGCAACCGAATCCTGAGCTGTGGACGCACGCGACTCGGTGGACAACATACTCAGCACATCCCTTCCAGCGACGAACCTTGATTCAGGCCCCAGATAAAATAACGAGTTCGTAACTTTCGGGGTCACAGCCGCCCAAGCTAAAGTCGCCTGAATTGCTGCCACAACCGCTGCGATGGACAGTAGAAGATGATCTTTCGTCAGCGGGTTTCAGCCTTCAAACAGCTCCGCAATTTCCTTGCTACTAACGGATCGCGAATCGTGGAAAGGAGCCGTGATCCGAACTGTTTAGCAAGGCTATGATTCGACAGATTCACGGCAACGATGGCGTTCGTACAAGATCACGATTTGATAGTGGCGCTACTCACGGCTCTTGACTCACATGATGCCTAGGTAAGCTCCCTCCTGCCTGAGCGAGCTCGGGGCTGTATGGCGCCAGATTGGTCTCCAAACTGCCAGCAATCCCAAGCGATCTGATGCTGTTTGCGCGGTGATCCAGATCGTTGTTCGTTCGGGCACATCAAATCGTCCGGGGGGCGGACGAATGTCGATTGTGGGAGTTTTTGGGGAATGGCTGGGCCGCGGAGTCTGGCTTCAGCATCTGGCGGAGATGCTGTAGCACGCTTCAGATACGCGCACGTCGCGCGGAAAAAGAATAAGCATCTCAACGAAAATGCGCTGTCCATACTGCAGCCGGGTCAGGGTGCAGCCGTTGAAATGGTCGAAGGCTCTCCGGCTTTACGGACTCGCGATCAGCAACTGGTCAGCCAGGACCACGACAGAACGATTACCGGCTTTCCTGCAACTATTCCGACAAGCTCACGTTTTCCGGTGTGGAGCCTCCAATATCTTCTAGTGCTCGCCGCCCTAGATGCGCTTATTGGCGGTATTGCTGCCGGGGTTCCAGCATCAATGAGCCATACATTTTATTTTTACCAGGCCGTTCCGTTCATCTGCATGATCGGCTTGCTTTTCTGGCCAGCTGCCATCGCGGTTAGCCGCGGCTATCGCCGCGCTCGGATCGATGTGGGCTCTAGCGAGTTCCGAGCCGTGCTGCTAGGCGGAACGCTATTGATTATGTCCATAGCAGTTCCGGCTGGATTTCTGGCTCTTCCGAATGAAGGTCTAGTGCCGGGATCCCCGATGTTCGCGTTACTCAAGGTGACTGCGGTAGGTGCGCCGATCGCGGTCTTCCTGAGTTTGACTGCTCGGCTCTTTTCCCGGAGGTTTCTGCACCGGCTCCAGAAGAAGGGCGAAAACACCCGGCACGTGATCGTAGCGGGAAGCTCTGCAGCTGCCCAACAGCTGACCGACCGGATTCACCAGGAGCCGAACAGTGGAATGAGAGTGATTGGCTACTGTCTGCCACAAAAGGAGTTGCCAAAAGAGGTCCTCAATGGAGTTCCGGTCCTTGGCGACTTGGACCAAGTGGCTAACGTGGTACGCGCGGTTGGCCCCGATGCGGTCGCGGTGACCAGCGATGACGCCACACGGTACAAATACCTACGTCAACTTGCCTGGTCTCTAGAGGGGGCCGGTGTCGACCTATTGGTGGACCCGGGCCTTGAGGAGGTAGCAGCGCCACGGCTCCACATCCGCCCAGGCACAGGATTTTCGCTGGTTGAGGTTGATGAGCCTAAATTCACCGGGGTGCAACGACTGATCAAGCGGGTAGGCGAGATCGTTTTGACATCAGTTGGCCTAATCGTTGTCGCGCCAGTCATGGTCGGAATTGCCGCGGCCATAAAGCTCCAGGATCGCGGACCGGTGATCTTCCGGCAGGCTCGTGTTGGCCGGGACGGCAGATTGTTCACGATGCTGAAATTCCGGTCCATGGTCCTCGATGCGGAGGCTCGCAAGGCCGGTTTGTGGGCATTGAATGAAGGCCACGGTGCACTCTTCAAATTGCGGGACGACCCACGGATTACCCGCCTAGGCAAGTTCTTGCGCGATTTCTCCCTGGATGAGCTGCCTCAGCTCTTCAATGTGCTGCGCGGATCAATGTCGCTTGTTGGCCCGCGGCCGCACCTGGCTCATGAAGTTGCCCAGATGCCGCTTGAGGCCACCCGGCGGTCTCTCGTTAGCCCTGGTCTGACCGGACTCTGGCAAATCAGTGGTCGATCTGATCTGAAAGAGGAGGACGCCATCAAACTCGATCTGCGATACGTGGAGAACTGGTCGTTAGCGCTCGACCTGCAGATCTTGTGGAAAACCGTGTGGGCGGTGCTGGCGCGCCGCGGAGCTCACTAGATCCAAGAGTCGAGAAGAAGCCGATGATCGTATCCAGGGCGCTGTGCACGCATGCCGTGAGATCGCACGGTTCGGACGAGACGCTGCCCTTGCAATGGTGGCGCAGCGCCTCGTGCGTTTCATGCGCGCCGTGCGACCGGGCCGATCTAGGTAGAGCGACTGACTGGCCGATGAGGAAGGTTGTCCCGAATGCCCGGGACCGACAAAGCGCAGGAAAGGATGCCGGTGCGCGAAGTCGTTTGGCCTGCCTCTTGCCGGTGTTCCAACCACCGAAGGGGGTGATCCCACGGGCTAGCCATTCGTGATCATGCCCGGCAGTCCCCATTGCCCGGGCGTGGTCACGTCTGGCTAGTCCAACACGGAGGGGAATCGAGGATTACGTCTCTAGCACGCAAAAAAAGATGCGCGGCCTGGCCACTCAGCGCGCAGAGATGAAGCAGTGGCGGGGCCAGAAGCGGCTATGACCGGCTGGCCCGTGGAAGTCAAGCCTGGGCTGAAGTTTCAGCACAGGCCATACGAGCGAGGAAGCATTTTGATGTCAAGACAACGCAGTATTGCGGTAATCGGAGCGGGCTACTGGGGGCCCAACCTGGTCCGCAATTTCCGGAACAACCCGGAATGGGACCTGGTCGCCGTATGCGATCTCGATGAAGCTCGGGCCCGAAAGGTCATCGGTAACCGGTCCACGGTCGATGTCGAGAATTCGGTTGCCGACCTACTAAGCCGCAATGACATCGACGCGGTTGCGATCGCAACACCCGCTCACACCCATGCCCCCCTTGCCCTGGCCGCGTTCGAGGCCGGCAAGCATGTGCTGGTCGAGAAGCCACTAGCCGCTGATACGGCTCTTGCCGCCGACATGGTTGAGGCGGCCGAGCGCGCCGACCGCGTGCTGATGATCGACCACACATACTGCTACACACCCGCCGTCGCCTACATCCGCGAAGCGGTGGCATTAGGAACCCTTGGCGAGATTCTGTATGTCGATTCCGTGCGCATCAACCTCGGTCTGATTCAACCGGATGTGGACGTGTTCTGGGACCTTGCTCCGCACGATTTGTCGATCTTGGACTTCATCCTTCCTGGGGGCTTGGACCCAGTGACTATCACAGCGACTGGCTCAGATCCGCTAGGCGCCGGTAAAGCTTGCGTTGGCTACTTGTCGATGCCCTTGGCGGCAGGCGGGATCGCTCACGTCACCGTCAACTGGCTGTCGCCCACCAAAATCCGGCAGATGGTGATCGGAGGCAGCAAGCGGACCTTGGTCTGGGACGACTTGAACCCACAGCAGCGGATTTCGATCCACGATCGTGGCGTAGACCTCGCGATCCAGGCGGAGGACGCCGCACAGCAGCGCGCGGCAGCCACCGTTTCTTATCGAATGGGCGACATCGTGGTTCCCGCGCTCCTTGAACGCGAGGCGCTGTCATGGATGGCCACTGAGTTCGCTGCGGCAATCAACGAAGAGCGTCCTCCTCTCACAGACGGAGCGGCCGGCCTTCGGGTGCTCTCTGTACTCGAGGCTGTGACTACGAGCCTGGGCACAGGTGAGTCAGCGCGGCCGAGGCCGCCCAAGGTGCGGGAGCTTGTTCGATGACACCCAATCTCCTCGCAGGCTCAACGGCGCTCGTCACTGGCGGTGCCGGAACGATCGGCTCCACGATCGTTGACCAGCTTCTTGCAGCTGGCGCGGCGGAGGTCAGAGTGCTCGACAATCTGGTACGCGGCCGCAGGGCCAACCTGCGGGAACCCCTCACTGATCCCCGACTGAAACTTGTTATCGGGGACATTCGAGACATCGACCTTGTCCACGACATCACCAGGGGTTGCGACCTCCTTTTCCACCAAGCCGCGATCCGCATCACACAATGCGCGGAGGAGCCAAGGCTCGCCCTTGAAGTCCTGGTGGACGGCACTTTCAATGTGCTGGAAGCGGCCCAGCGGAACAGGGTAACCAAAGTGATCGCCGCGTCGTCCGCTTCGGCGTACGGGCTGGCCGAGCAGTTCCCGACCACTGAGAGGCACCATCCATACAACAACGACACCTTCTATGGGGCGGCGAAAACCTTCAACGAAGGGATGCTCAAGAGCTTCCGCGCGATGTACGGGCTCAATTACGTCGCTTTGCGCTACTTCAATGTGTACGGACCGCGAATGGACATCCACGGCCTCTACACGGAGGTGTTGATCCGCTGGATGGAGCGAATCACAGCGGGCCTGCCGCCGCTGATCTTTGGTGACGGCCTGCAGACGATGGACTTTGTGTACACCACAGACATCGCTCGAGCAAACCTGCTGGCCGCCAGCAGCAAGATCAACGAGGGTGTCTACAACGTCGCGAGCGGTGTCGAGACCTCGCTGAAGGGACTTGCCGAAGCGCTACTTGCGGCGATGGACTCTGATCTTGGCCTCCAGCACGGACCGGAGCGGCCAGTCAACGGGGTGTCGCGTCGGCTGGCGAGCATCGAGGCAGCGAGCCGAGATCTTGGCTTCGCCGCCCGGGTCGCCCTCACTGAGGGGTTGCGCGACCTTGTCGCCTGGTGGCAGGCGGAGCGCGCACTCGATCAAACCGAGGCCAAACTTGTGGGGGTCGCGCCATGAGTGGGATCCGTGTGCGCTGCCATATCTTGGCCAGAGAGGCATTTTGCTCGCCAAACCAGTGGCGCGCCGTCGAGCAGCTTCGTGGGGACAACTCAGCGAACGACGATGTCTTCGTTCATCCGCAAGGCTTGTGCGAAAGCGAGGCCGTCGGGGTTCGGCACTCGGATCGGGCATTTGCGCATGTGCTCGAAGGTGCCGAAGTGGGGTGTGACTGCAATATCGGCGATGGCTCCTACGGGGGAGGGGGCGCGGTCGTCGGTGACCGCGTCACCATCAAGAACCAGGTGATGATCTTCGAGCGAGTGACCGTCGATGACGACGTTGTCCTCGGGCCCGGCGTCACTGCCAACGATCTCAACCCGCGCGTATCTGCAGGGTGGGTCAGAGTTGCTGGCCACGAGGGTTGCTCGGGGCGCAACGTTGGGTGCTCGAGCAGTGATTGTCTGCGGCACCACGATCGAGCATCACGCCTCCGCCGCGACAGGGGCAGTCATGACCGGGGACGTCCCCGCCCATCGCTTCGTGGTCGGCAATGCCGGCCGGCTGAGGGTGGGCTTGCGAATGTGGTCTACGCCTCACAAAGGAACTCGCTTGTTCGTGCGGCCGCTCTTATGCGGTGTCCGAGGGCGCGCTGAAGCATGTCAACAGATGCTGACCAAACCGATATGTACACCACTTGTTCCCAGCTTCCGCCGAAGCAGCCCTTTTGGCGGTGGCGCGCTCAGAACGTGTCGGTGGGCGTGCTTTACAAATCAGAAGGAGAGGGACCTGATGACCGCAAGTGACATCGTCCGTCGACCGATTCACGTTAAAAGCTCCCCATACCAGCGGACTCGTCACCAACTTCCGCTGGCGTGGCCAAATGCCCAGCTTGCTGGCGTTCCGACCGACCTCTTGGAGCTTGACGACGCACTTGGCCTCATCATCAATCACGCGGAACATCGGGACGGTGATGTTCTCGGTGTCGTGTCGGTCAATCTCGACCACGTGTACCACTTCGGCTCCGGCCGTACATCGGCCCGGGTGAACCGCGAGGCTGTCCTCAACCTATCGATGAACGGGCGCGCTCGCTGGCTGGCGCTCTTAGATGGTGCGCCACTTGCGAAGCGAGCCGGCGACCTCACTGGTCGTCCTTGGCCGCGACTTGCTGGTAGCGACCTTATCGAGCCCATCTTGGACGAGGCGCAACGACGGGGACTTCGGATCGCATTCCTTGGCGGAGCGACCGCCACTCATGAAGCCTTGAAGCCGATCATGAAACGGCGCTGGCCTGAGCTTGCGGTCGCGGGCTATTGGTCACCATCGCGCTCGGAGCTAGACGATTCAACGAATGCAGCCGCGCTGGCGGCTGAGATTCGTCAGGGGGATGTTGACATCCTGGCGGTCTGTTTAGGTAAACCCCGGCAAGAACGATGGATCGCCGAGCACGGTGCTGCTTCGGGCGCGGCCGTCTGCCTCGCATTCGGAGCGGTCGTTGACTTTCTCGCGGGTCGGGTCGATCGGGCACCTCGCTGGATCGCTGACCACGGACTGGAGTGGGCCTGGCGGCTGAGCAATGAGCCGTGTCGACTGGCCCGGCGCTACCTGGTTCAGGGACCTCGGGCATATGTCGCCCTGCAGCGCGACAGTTTCGTGTTCGAGCCGACGACATACTTTTCTGAACCGCAGCCCCTGGTCAGTGCCACTACTCATGAGCCCCCTCGTCTCAAGTTCGCGGATTCGCTTGACCACGCCGATGTCGGAGTCGTGATCGTAGGCTCGAACGCGCGATGCGACTTGTTGCCTCAGTTGCAGTCCCTTCGCCGCGAGCTGCATCATCAAACCATCCGGGTTGTGGTTGTAAACGTCGCGGGGGCTGGAGAGCACCCACGGACGATCGCGCCCGACGATGTGGTGAGTGTTCGTGCTCAAGCCACAGTTAGCATCGGCGAACAAATTAATCTTGGCCGCGCAGCGATAGGGTTGGTTGACGCCGTTCTGATTCTTGGAGATGGGCTGCAGGTCGAAGCCGGCGCTCTACGGGCCCTTCGGCAGCGTCTACTGCACACGGAGGTTGGCGGTGCCATCCCGCGCTTGGTCGACAATGAAGGTTGGGTTATCCCTGGCATCAATCGGGCTGACTCAACGCTTAGATCAGCGGGAGACGCTCTCTTCGCAGATCGACTACGAAGTCGCCCGGCTTGGCTGAGCAGCACAGTTTGGAGTCCCCGGAGTTACCGCTATCCCCACGAAGTAGCCGGAGCCAGCAACCTTGCTCTCATGGTCGGTCGACGCGCTGACGAGATCGTCGGGGCGTGGGCGGCTCTTGATGGCCACCAGGTTGTGAACGACTACATTGCCCGGATGCGGGCGGCGCGAGCACACGTCTGGTTCGAGCCCTCGGCGACGTTCCGCCGCGCTGAGAAGGACTCAGGCCCCTCTGACAGGACCGCAAAATGAAAGCGATCACGAGGCTGGCCCCCGAAAAGTCTATAGACGACAAAAGCCCGCAAGGATCCGTCGTGATTCCGGCACACAACGAGGAACAGGTCATCGGCCGCCTCCTCGCGCCCCTCAGCAATGCCGTCCGGCATGGCGAATTTGAGGTGATCGTTGCATGTAACGGCTGCACGGATCGAACGGCAGAAATCGCGCGCTCCTTCCCCGGTGTGTCGGTGATCGAGCTGAAGCGCGGTTCGAAGCCTGCGGCCCTCAACGCGGCCGACTCGGTGGCGCAAAGCTGGCCACGGATCTACCTCGATGCCGACGTAAACATCTCGGTGAGAGCGATCCGAGCGGTGTTGAATTACCTGGCCGATGACTCGACGCCGCGAGCAGCCCGTCCGCCCTTTCGCTACGATGTTGGCGGCGCCTCTGCCTATGTCCGGTCCTTCTATCGCGCCCGGAGCCGTATCGCGACCACCAGTGACCGGCTCTGGGGCGCGGGTGTCTACGCCCTCAACGCGCATGCCCGACGGAAGTTCACCAACTTCCCAACCGTGATAGCCGACGACCTGTCTGTGGACGGTCAGTTCACGCCGCGGCAAAAGACGATCCTCGAAACCGATCCGGTGATCGTGTCAACGCCGCGAACGATTCGGACTCTGATTTCGATCTTGCGTCGGACGTACCGAGGTAACTCGGAACTGGCGGCGTCAAACCTGCTCGCCGTCAGCCCAAACCCAACCTCGGGGACGCTCGCTGAATTGCTGCGTAATCGTCGGAGGCCATCTGAGTTGCTTGACTCTGCTGTATACATTGCGTCGGTGATCTTCGCTAGTCGTGTCGGGCTTGAAAGGGGGGCGTTGTGGGGCGCAGCTATATCGAAACGTTCTTCCGGCATCGGGTACTGCTGATGCTGCCGTTGGTGCTCGGTTTCCTGGTCGGCACGGTCTTCGCGTTCATCCAGCCGCGGGAGTTCAAGGCCATCAGCTCGGTCTGGATCGACATCCCCGTGCCGGCAGGGTCCTCGGTCGGGAGCGGGGGGAACACGCCGCCGTCAACTGGGCAATCGGTGATGTTGACCCAGTACCTGACGACCCGCACCTTCCTCACGGCGGTGGCCGAGAACAGTCCGGTGAGCGAGAAGTTCAAGCAGGCCGGCCCGGACGACGCCGACGCAATTCTGGCGAAGCTCGCCAAGAGCGTCTCGGTGTCCACGCCGGGGCCACAGCTGATGACGGTCTCGGTGACCACCAAGAGCGCTAGCGGGGCGACGGGAACCGCAGAGGCGCTGTTGGCTCAGTTCGAGCGCTTCGAGATAACTGACATGCACCGTCAGACTCAGTCGCAAGCTGACTACGACAAGAGCCAGATGGACAGTGCAGCCGCCGCGCTCAAGGAGGCGGAGCACCAGCTCGACCAGCTGCGCGGGTCGTCGTCGGGCCGGGCGAACGACCCGGCTGCGGCCGCCGCCGTCGCTGCCGTCGAGCTCGCACAGAAGGCGTATGCGGACGCGGCAACGGCGTACGGCAAAAGCAGCCGCGCCTTGGCCGCCAGCGAGAGCACAGGTCTGCGCGTGCTCGACAAGCCGGATCGCGCGTGGCCGCAGGCGCGCAAGAAGACCCTGCTGATGGGTGCGGTCGGCGGCATGCTGGCCGGCGCCACGCTCAGCCTGCTGGCTCTGCTGGTGCTCATGGCCCGGGACAAGACCGTTCGGGACGAGCAGGACGCCGCTCGGGCCCTTTCCCTCGACGTCGTGGGCGCTGTGCCACTCACCAGGCTCGAGGTTCCCGACGACGCTGCCCGTCCGACCGCCTTCGCGGCTGAGCCAGGAAGGGCCGGAGGACACGATGAGTGACGAGGTCATATCTTACGTGAACCGCAGGTCCGACCCCTCGGCGTCGCCCGAACGCCACGGCGAGCCGCTGTGGGTTCACCCATCGATCGAGCTGGCGTGCCGAGATGTGCTTCGCCGGGTCCGCGAGCGCGGCGGAACGTCAATCGGCGTGACGAGCGCGCGCCGACACGAGGGCCGGACGACGATCGCCTGGGGCCTCGCCAGGGCGAACTGGGGCGCCGGCCGCCGCCCGACGGTGCTGCTCGACACGGCCAGCGGCGGGGCTCACCGAACGGACAAGATCGGTCTGTCCTATGTGCTCTCCGGAGATCTCTCCATCCTGGACGCGATCGAGTGGGTCGCACCGGACCTGGGCGTCATCACCGCCGGTCACGCGGACAGCGAGGCCTCGGGTGTCGGTGCGCTAGGGTCGATCATCGTCGTCCGGGACCTGGAGGCCGCCGGGCTCGACATTGTGGCGGACCTGCCACCGCTCCCACCCGTCGGTGTGGGCGATCGCCTCGCGGCGCTGTTTTCGGTCACGCTGCTCGTCGTCAAGGCCGGTTCCACGCGGCTCGAGCTGGTCAGGCAGGCGGCTGCGACACTGCCGCAGAACCCGCTGGTAGTGCTGAACGGGACCAGCTCAGCGATTCCGAACTGGATTCCGGGTCTCGGCGGACGCTGATGTGGATCTTCCTCATCCTGATCACGGCGCTCGTCGTTGGGCTGGTCGCCAAAACGACGCCGCGCCAGGACAAGTGGATCATGCTCTGGGTCACCCTGGTCGTGGTCGGCTTTGTCGCGGTCAAGGGTCGCCTCGGATGAGCGGGCTCCTGGCCCAACGGCGGGCGCAGCGCTCCGGGCGACACACAGTCCGGAAAGCGGACGAGCGTGGCGACAAGGTGTCCCTGGGCTTCGCCGCCTCGCTGGTGGTCACCTCGGTGCTTGTCGGCGCGATCGCGGGCCTCGCCGCGAGCAGTTCGGCACCGCTGCTGGCCCTGGTCTTCCCGCTGGTCTTAATCCCGCTGGCGCTGTGGTGGCGGCCGGTGCTCGGCCTCTATGCGGTTTTTTTCTGCGCGGTTGCAATCGAGCAGTTCCCGTACGCCGTCGATGCAGTCGACTTCAACACCGGGTACTCGGACACCGTCGCGCGACCGTCGCTCACGTCGACTATCCCGGTGTTCCACGGGATCCTGCCGGCGAAAGCAAGTCCGGTCGAAGCGGTGCTGCTGGTGGTAGCGACGTTCTTGTTGCTTCAGGCCGTGCGCCGGCGGGCCCGGTTCTCATTGGACACGCCGATCTCCCGGCTGCTCGCTGGGCTGCTGGGCCTGGTGGTGGGCTACTTCATGCTGGGCCTGCTCACCGGCGGCTCATTCCGCTGGGCGCTGTGGGAGATGCGGCCGTTCATGTACCTCGGCCTGAGTTACCTGCTGGCCCGCAACCTGCTCACTGATCCCAAGACCGTCCGTCCGCTGCTGTGGATCATCGTCGTCGGCTCGACGTACAAGGCCTTCGACGGTTTCACGATCTGGTGGTCGATCCACGCGTCGCCGAACCGACCGGAAGCCGTGCTAGCCCACGAGGAGTCGTTCTTCTTCGGGCTGTACATCGTGGCGACCCTCGGCATGTGGCTGTTCGGCGTCAAAGGTCTGCTGCGCCGCGTGGCCACGCTGTTCCTGCCGATCGTCCTGCTCTGCGACATGGTGAACAGCCGACGCACGGCGTGGTTCATCATCTTCTTCGCGATCGCCGTGATGCTCGTCGTGGCGGCGGTGGCTGTGCCGCGCCAGCGCAAGCGGATCATCGCGGTCGGCCTGGTCGCCGCCCTCGCGGCGATGGTCTACCTCCCCGTCTTCTGGTCCAAGAACGGCACGTTGGCGCAGCCGGCGCGGGCCGTCCGCTCGGTCATCGCGCCGGATGCCCGCGACGAGGCGTCCAACGACTACCGCAAGGCCGAGAGCTTCAACTTGACCATGTACATCAAGGGCTCGCACAGCACCGGGATGGGCTTCGGAAAACGGCTGGTCTACCAAGGCATGTACGACCTCACCGGCGGCGGCACGAAACTGCTCGCGTACGTGCCACA
>Ga0207428_10005525_pt1 | contig 11778 bp, 9 predicted proteins | sample RhiMethybrSRZTD1_FD_187600 | JGI IMG/M metagenome (GOLD analysis project Ga0207428, IMG submission 187600) | Populus rhizosphere microbial communities from Tennessee, USA - Rhizosphere MetaG P. TD hybrid SRZTD1 (SPAdes) (version 3) | ecosystem: Host-associated > Plants > Roots > Rhizosphere >... | reverse complement strand
AGTTGGCTCTCACGATGGGAGACTTTACGATGCCGCTGCAGCGAGGTGAGGTGCAGGGCTACAATTTCAATCGGATGGCTGTTGAATTCACGATGGTCAATCAGGGCAAGGTAGTTCCGTGCTCGATCAGTACAGCGGCGATGGACGATCTCGAAGGTAGGCGTGACGTGAAGTCAGATCAGCGCATAGATCAATTTATGCGGTTGCGCGAAATAATTGAGGAGCGAGCATCGCGCAAGTTCTTCGAAGAGCAGGCTCAAGCCGACCGGCCCGTAGTATTGCGATCCAACGATTTCTCATCATGATGGTTTCATAGTCTTAGCTGCCCGTTGAACGGACGCCGATGTCCGCTTTGGGTCAAAAGCAGACATATGCAATGCAATAAGCGATGTCCGCTTTACCCCCAATAGCGACCGCAAAAGCAGACATGCCGCAAATGGTCATGTCCGCTTTACCCCCGAAAGCAGACATGTGCAGTGCAACTAGAGATGTCCGCTATGGGCCAAAAGCGGACATACGAGCGTCACCTGCGCACCGCCGGTGGGCAAGCCGTCCGCGACATCAAGCCCACTCATTGGAGCGTCCGGCGATGCCCATCTTGGCGCCGTCAGCCCGGACGCGCTGCTGGTACCCCGGGCGAGCTGATGGCCGAGCACGCACCATCGCGACAGGGGTCACTCCGGCAGCCCGGCTTTGCGCAGGCCGTCTTCGTATCTGGCGAAATCTTCCGGACGACGGAAAGGTAAGTCCTTCAAACTGGAAACGCGGAATCCAGGATCGAATTGACGAAGGCGCTCGGCAATCTTCTGCGCTTTCTCGATCCGGCCGACGAGCGCATTGCTTGCTGCGGCGATGCGGTACCCAGACGCGGTGTTAGGGCCGCCCTGCAATGATTTTTCACTCCACATGCACGCCTCGTCGTAGCGCCCCGCGCATAAGTGCGCGAGCGCAGTCAGACTCTGCCGATAATGTTTGAAAGGATCTAATGGGCTCAGCCGCATTGCAATAGCAAGGTGCTCAATGGCGATGTCTGGTTCGCCGAGCCATATCTTTGTCTGGCCGCTGTAGTGCCACGCCCCTGCCAGATTTGGATTCAGCGTGAGCGCGCGATCTATGAAGGCGGCCGCACCTTCGACGTCGCCGACCGCATGAGCGAGTGTATAACCGCCGAAGGTTAGCGCGACAGCATCATCTTGGCCCAAATCCACCGCCCGGCGCGCAAGCCGTCCGGCTTCTCCCATCTCTTGCTCATAATTGACGGTCCAGCCGTTTACCTTGCGCCAAAAGTAGCAATATGCAGCCATGCCATAGGCCGAGGCGAAATCAGGGTCGAGTTCGACGGCCCTGTGGAACAGGCGCAACGCCTCGTTCGTGCCCTCCAAAGTCCATTGATAAAAGTTAGCCATCCCGCGAAAAAAAAGCTCGAATGCATCGAGGCTTTCCGTGGGCTTGCGCTTGGCTCGCTCTATTTCCGCTTGCTGCAACTGGGGCGCAACCGCGCCTACCACAGTGGCCGTGAGGCGGTCTTGCAGATCGAAAACGTTTTCAATGGCGCTGTCGAATCGATCGGCCCAGAGATGCGTCGCGGTGGTCGCATCAATAAGCTGGGCAGCAATGCGAACCCGATTATCGGATCTACGGACGCTGCCTTCGAGCACGTAGCGAACGCCCAGCTCGCGACCGACCTGCTTTACATCGACCGCGCGGCCCTTGTACGTGAACGTTGAATTGCGAGCGATTACGAACAGCTGCCGAAAGCGCGACAGGGCCGTGATGATCTCCTCCACCATCCCGTCAGCAAAATACTCCTGCTCCCGGTCACCGCTCATATTGTCGAACGGCAGCACGGCGATCGATGGTTTGTCCGGGAGCGGTAGGGGCTTTGGTGTCGTAGCGGTGCTTCCAGGCACATCCTTCACGTCCTCGACCTCACAGGTCACAACGCCGACAAAGCGAAAGCCCTTGCGCGGAACTGTGCGAATCAACCGCTGCTCTTCACCAGTGTCGCCGATCGCTTTGCGCGCGGCATTGATGCGGGTGGTCAAGTTCGACTCGGAAACGAAACGTCCGGACCAAATCGCGTCCAGCAGGTCATCCTTGGTGACCACGCGCTCTCGATTCTGAACCAGATAAACCAGCAAATCGAAAACCTGCGGCCCGACGGCGATCTGCTGGGCACCTCGCCGAAGCTCGCGCCGGTCGATATCCAGGACGTGGTCCTCAAAGAGAAATTGCACTTCGACCCTCCAAGGGTCGCACCGGCAATTTTAAGACCCTCCCAGCGTCGCATCGGCAATTTTAAGCAAGAATCAGGCAGATTTTAAGGGCCAATTAAGCGCCGTTTAAAGTCTTTCCTCGCCCGCACAGGCATCATTCCCGTTATCGCGATGCTCGCGAAATCAACGGAGAGATACCATGAACGCGCACCCGCGGCCCCATCCGGGGATGGCCAGGATCAGCTTATTTGGCATTGCCGCAATCTTGATGCTCGCCGGCATTGTGGCATGGGCCAGCCCAACTCACTCTGCGGTTAAAGACGTAATTGGACCCGCCCCGATCGACCCGCTCTCGCTCATGGCGACCGCAAAGAATTTGCCCAGTCAGGAAGCGCTCACTTTGGAGATGTGGCCGGATAATGGGGTCGTCCGTTACTGACCGGGTCTGTGGTCACGAAATCATCTCGTTAGCGCCATCGCATAGAAGGAGGCGAGCATGCGCGTTGCAGAAGTCAGCGGATATGTTGCCGCCGTCCTCGTTTTCATGACGTTTTACATGAAAACGATGATCCCGCTACGCATAGTGGGGATCTGCAGCAACTGCGCGTTCATCATGTACGGGTATCTGGATGGCCTGTACCCAGTCTTGATTTTGCATCTCATTCTTCTGCCGTTGAACAGTCTGCGCCTGCGCGAGATGTTGAAGCTTATAAAACAAGTGCGCGAGGCAACGGGTGGCGACCCCAACATGGACTGGTTAAAGCCGTTCACATCGACACGACACGTGCAACCCGGTGAGAAAGTGTTTCACAAAGGAGAGCCCGGCGGAGATATGTTTGTCGTGATGTCAGGCCATTTCCGGCTGGTGGAGACTGGCATTGAGCTTAAAGCTCGGGACGTGGTTGGCGAATTCGCCTTACTCACGCGCAAACACGGCCGCACGCAAACGCTCGAATGCACCGAAGCGGGGATACTCCTCCAGATCACCTATGGACAGGTTGAACAGCTGTTTTTTCAGAACGCCCGGTTTGGATTTTATTTTCTCCAGTTGATCGCGCATCGTCTGTTGCAGAATAACGAGCGACTCGAAATGGAGCTTGCGCATTACCGACGCGCACCCGTGGTCTATCGCCCACGGTGGCAGCGCGCATTATCCCGCACCGAAAAATCCGCCACATTAGGGAATGAGAGCCAGGTTGTGCGGCACAGCAAATCGGTTGGTTGTGCTGTCGGTTCGCATGGGGGCTGACGCCAGCTTCCGAACGGTAGGTCATGTCTGCTTTGGGTCAGAAGCCGACATATGCAGTGCAAAAGGGCATGTCCGCTTTGCCCCCAACATTAATCCCCCGGCTTAAACCCCCCGCTCATCGTACCGGCAATCCCCCGGCTTAAACCCCGCTCATCGTACCGGCCTGCTTGAAGGGCCAAAGCGGACAGTCCGAGAGCCGTTGCTAAGGGTCGCTGGATCTCGTGAAGACGGGTCTGCCTGTTGCGAAGGTCGCTGTTCGAGATATAGCCTGATTGCTACTGGGCGAACCGCGCCCATGATGTCACGAATCTTTCTGGCATTGGTCATTGCGTTTTTCACGTTTTGTGGCCCGTGGGGTTTGCGTGCCCAGGACTATCCCAATCGGCCGGTCACTCTGGTCGTACCCTGGCCTGCTGGCGGCACAGCTGACATCGGAATGCGAGCCCTCGCTTCTGCGACAGAGAAATATCTCCAACAGAAGATCGTGATCGAAAATCGACCGGGCGCATCGGGTGTGCTTGGGCCGCAGCAGGTTGCAAAGACTGCGGCACCCGACGGCTACACTTTGGTGCAGATTTCGATCACGGTATTCCGCATGCCGTTCATGCGCAAAACCACCTTGGACCCTGCAACCGACTTTACGTTTATCATCGGCGTAAGCGGCTACACCTTTGGTGTCGTTGTTCGCGGCGATGCGCCTTGGAAGTCATTTCGCGAGCTGATCGACTACGCGCAGGCCAACCCCGGCAAACTCAACTATGGGACCCCCGGCGTTGGCACCACGCTTCACATCACGATGGAGCAGATTGCAAAGCAACAGGGTATCAAGTGGGTCCACGTACCGTTCAAAGGCACGTCGGAAACGACTGGAGCATTGCTGGGGGGCCACATCGATGCGCTAGCTGACGCCACCGGGTGGTCTTCCTTGGTAAACAGCGGGCAACTGCGATTGCTGGTGTTGTGGACTGCCGCGCGCAGCAAAAACTGGCCTGGTGTGCCGACGTTGCGCGAGGTTGGTATCGACATAGTCTCGAACTCGCCTTTCGGCATCGCGGGCCCGAAAGGAATGGATCCTAAGATTGTAAAGATTGTCCATGATGCCTTCAAAAAAGGTGCCGAAGATCCCCGCTATCTCGAAGCAACCGCCAAGCTCGACCAGGAGGCAGCCTATATGAGCACCGACGATTATGGCCGCTACGCCGCGGCGCAATTGATTGAACAAAAAAAGCTGATCGAAGATCTTGGCCTCAAGCAAGAGTAAGGCTTTGAACTCGGAATGGCGCACCCGATGTCCGCTTTGGGTCAAAAGCGGACATGTGCAGTGCAAAAAGGCATGTCCGCTTTACCCTCAATAGCGGACATGTGCAGTGCACTAGGCGATGTCCGCTAAGTGCCAATAGCGGACATCGGCTCGGCTATTCGATCACCTCGTCGGCGCGCGCGAGCAGTGAACGAGGAACCGTGAGGCCAAGCGCCTTGGCGGTCTTCATATTGAGCACGGTCTCGTATTCAGATCGAACTTTGCGCGCAGCTCGGCGGCGATTTCCTTAGCCAAAGCTTGAAATCTAAAGGCCTCTGCCGGCGCATTCATTTCCGTCGGATGCCATCTGTAAACGACGGCCCGTCGGAGTTGCCGGATTCTGGTTTGGCGGCAACCTCGCTTTCGGCTGGTTCACCGACCTCCCGGATTATTGTTCGGCGGCCTCGCGATCGTTCAGCCGCTTCGTGCTCGGCCTCGACCTTCTCCGCAGCTTGGCGTTTTGCCTCTGCGGCAGCCTCTATCTTCGCGATCCTGGCAGCTTCGCGCTTTGCCTCCTTGGCCGCTTCGCGCTCGACCTTGCGGGCGGCTTCACGCTCCGCCTTCTCCGCCGCCTCGCGTTGCGCGCGTTCGGCAGCCTCGATCTTCGCTTTCTCAGCGGCTTCGCGCTTTGCCTGCCTCGCCGCCTGGTCGCGCTCCGCCTTTTCGGCAGCTTTACGCTTCGCTCGCTCGATGGCTTCGAGCCTCGCCTTCTCTGCCGCCTCGCGCTTCGCCTGCTGCGCGGCTTCGCGCCGGGCTTTCTCCGCGGCGGCAAGCCTTGCTCGCTCGGCTGCGGCTTCGCGACCCTTGGCCTCTCGCCTGGCCTTTTCAGCAAGCGCGTCGAGCTTTGCGGCCCTGTTGTTTGCCTCCTTGACCGCAGCCGCACCCCAGGCGACATCGCGCTTTGCCTTCTTTGCAGCGGCCTCGAGCTTCGCCACCTCCTGCCTTGCCGCATCTGCGTCAGAACGACGTTGCTCCGCGGCGCCTTTTGACTCCGCTGCGGCGGTTTCGTGCTTGGCGGCGAAGTCGGCTGCTTTCGTTGCAGCAGCCTCCAGCGCCGCGGCGGCAAGCCTTGCTCGCTCGGCTGCGGCTTCGCGACCCGTGGCCTCTCGCCTGGCCTTTTTAGCAAGCGCGTCGAGCTTTGCAGCCCTGTTGTTTGCCTCCTTGACCGCAGCCGCACTTATAGCGGCATCGCGCTTTGCCTTCTTTGCAGCGGCCTCGAGCTTCGCCACCTCCTGCCTTGCCGCATCTGTGTCAGAACGACGTTGCTCCGCGGCGCCTTTTGACTCCGCTGCGGCGGCTTCGTGCTTGGCGGCGAAGTCGGCTGCTTCCGTTGCAGCAGCCTCCAGCGCCGGAATGCTGACAGCAACCTTCCGCCGCTTGGGCGGCGCTGCTCGCCTGCCCTTCTTGGACTTCTTGAGATTCAATTTGGCTTTCGATTTCGCCTTCGACTTCGCTTTTTTTGGCATGGCGGGCCACGTTCAAAGTGGATTGAGTATATCTGTCCAAAGACATGCATGGCCAGGACGGGCCCAGCCATAACGAGGATAGGTATCAACTGCGCGCCGCTTCGGCAAGCCAGCCGAAGACGTTGAAGACGTACGCTTGCGCTCGAGATTGTACTCCGCGACGTCGCGCCCGGCGCTGTTGACCTGTCCCAGGCCTCCGCGATGCGCGCCATGCGGCCGTGATCGGCGCCTGGTCCGAGGTGCCAGTGCAATTCGACGCGACAGGTTGACGACCGACGAGCGATTATCAGACATTGTCGAAATCTTGGCGCACGGTCTGCTTTGGCTTGATGCGTTTTCTGTCGACTTGTGCTCGCACATTGGCAGTTGCGCTGCACTTGCTCACGTCGCTTCATGGCCCGAAGCGGACCTCTCGCCACGTCTGCTTTTGCTCCGCTATTCGGGGACAAGCGGACATCAGTGAGCGATGGCCCAACTGTGGCGGTTTATGAGTACACGCCCTAGTACCGCGAAAAAATGTCCGCTTTAGGTAAAAAGCAGACAATGTGCAGCGCAAAAGGTCATGTCCGCTTTACCCCCGAAAGCGGACATAGCTCCAGCAAGCCGCAATGTCCGCTTTGGGTCAAAAGCAGACATTCCGGGCCGTCAACTGTGATGGCTGCTTTACGTCCAAGTCAGAAATTCGTAGCTGTTAGCGGCATGTCCGCTTTGGGCCTTAGCGGACAAAACGCCGTGTCGGCCCCGTGTCCGCCGTGTCTGCATAATCTCGGAAGAGCCGCGCCTTGCGGTTGTCAGGTGCTCCCCACATCTTGATTATCAGGCGGCGGACTGGAGGGAGAGCGGCACGCGGCCTCAACCCCAAGGAGGCTGCAGCGCGACCGCTGATTTCAATTCATGTCTCAGAACGTCAGTCCACAACACCTGCTGGAAGGTGCCGCCTATGCCCTGGAGCAGTGCGGTCTCCTGCTGCGCGACGCGAACACGCTCTACCGGGCCAAGGCGTATGCGAGTGCCGTAGTCATGGCCGCCTTCGCCCGAGAGGAGCTCGGCAAATGGAAGCTGCTTCTCGAACTTCGAAAGGACGTCGTAGGCGGAAAGAAGCAGGTCGCGGTCGATGACATAAAAAAGGCCCTCGATGACCACGTGGTGAAGCAGGCGGCCGCGATGCTGAGCGTCACTTTGCGGGCTAACCAAGATTCCGGTCTGGGCAAGGTACTGAATGCCAGGATAAGCGCCAAGCCGGGCAGCCGAGAATGGAACGCTGCGGAGAAACAGATCAAAGACATAGATAACGCTAAGAAGAAGCGGGTCCCCCATGATCGGCACGGGCAACGCACATCCGCGCTATATGTCGACCCAGTGTCCTCCACTGAGTGGAACAGGCCGACTGAAAAGATCACCCAGGACTTTGCGCGGGATTTTCTAACCGACGCCGCGAACGACTACTCGATCCAAAGCCAGCAGCGTTATGGCACACCGGAGCTAACCAAGGACGATGATCCCGAGTTGTTCACCGCGCTGACAAGGTGGGCCGACCGCCCGACGATGCCAATCCCAGAGCGGCCAACCTAGGTGGTAGAGCAGCAAAAGAAGACCGCGGGATTGGCCAAAATCGCGAGCGTGATCACAGCGAGCATCGTGATTGTCGCGGCTGTTCTCTGGTTGGCGAGGTGAGGGCCTCGGCCCAGTGTCCGCGCTTTGGGCCATAAGCGGACATTTCGGTGCCGTTGCGCAATGTCCGCTAGGTGAAAGCGGACATTACTCAGCGAACGGATCGATGCCATCAGGTGGGGTACGGTTGTAGAGGATAGACACTAGCATATTGCCCGGTTCTGAGGTTGCGTCGGTGCGGCAGGCCGCAACCTCACCGTCTACGACGCTGGTATATTCCGCGACGACTTCGCCGAACGCATTGCGCTGAACGGCGATCTTTTGCCCGGCTACGACCTTGTCATTCAGGTTTACCAACAGCTCAACGAAGCCGCCCCTGGTCGCGAGCACAGCGTGACCGCTGTTGGCGACAAAGATACGTGTGTCCTTACCGGTGCGTCCCATCGGCCCAGCGATGATTCCATGGTGCTTGAGGACATTCATCGTCCCTTCCACGAACAAGGGGATCATGTCGTGGTCCAAAATACGCGACGCGCCGATTTCGGGTGTGAACGCAGGAATGCCGGCATCGATGAACGCGTTGGCCAGTAAACCAGGGTAAGCGGCGTTGTCGAAGATCTGATCAATAGGAAACAGTTCCGCCATCGCGCGCACTTCAGCCAGGTCCATTCGCGCAAGATGGAACGCCGTCATATCAATTCCGGTCGTCGAGGTATGGAAGTCGATCGCGTAGTCGGCATTCGGCCTGAGCAGCCGGTTAAACAGAATCCCGGCGTGCCGAGACGGAGCCGTTAGGCCATTTTCATTGCCCGGCCACTCGCGATTGAGGTCGATTAAATCGGCGCCCCTCCCCGAGTTCGGCCACCTCCGCGCCATGCCTTCCATGGCCGGGCGGGACACGTCGAGAACGGCCAACACCGTGCCCGACATTTCAACCGGATTAAGCCCGTCCATGACGGTCTGTATCGTGCGCACCGGGCTGATCTCATCGCCGTGCACACCGCTGACGAGCGCGATGCGCTTGCCCGGTCTCACCCCCTTCGCGACCATTGTCGACACGTACCAGTGCTGGCCCGTGGCCGTCTGCACGCCTTGAAAATAGAACCGGTGCTTCTTGCCGGGCTCCAGATCATCGATGTTGAGCGCGCTGATGACCTTCTTTCCGTCAACCGTGTCTCCCGTGTAAACCGTTCCTCGCGATGCGGTTGTTCCCTGGGCACTCGCAGGATCAGTATTGGCCGCGAGCGCGGCAGATGCGCCGATAGCAGTGACCATAAAATCGCGGCGATCGATGCCACCCCACTCTGGATTGTCCGACATCGTGTGGACCTTTCATATTGCGGTGCGCGGCGGTGAGTTCGCACTTGCTCGCTTGCGTGATCTTTGCGGCGGTAGATTGTTCAATCGATTGGACATAGGTCCAACGGCCTTGGAACTCGATGTGCGGAATGTCCGCTTTGGGTCAAAAGCGGACATTTGCACTGCAATAGGCCATGTCCGCTTTACCCCCGAAAGCGGACATGTGCGGTGCAACTAGCGATGTCCGCTATGGGCCAAAAGCGGACATCGTGCAATTCAGCCCGAAACACCGAAGCCACGCCGGCCCTAGCAGACATTTACAAGCGACCTATGGCCCCGGCACCGGGAACCCGTGCAGGTTTTTGGGTTTCTTGAAGTGGCCACGTTACTGCCCTAAGGGACTGCTCATGAAATTCAATGTGGTCGCTGCCGCCTTTTCACTCGGCTTGACCATCGCCGTTGGTCCCGGCGCGGATGCGACCGCGTCGGACCGTCGGTCGCCTCGCGAAACGCGGCTTGCTCAAGTGCGCCCGGAGGCAGCCGACGCAACCGCCGATAAGCTCCGGGGCATTGGTCTCACGGCTTCCCATAAACGGATTATTTTCGATCACATCGGGACCGAACAGGCACAAACGGTCCCCAACAACGCTGCACTTTCCGTTGGGAGCACCATTCCCGATTCCCTCATGCTTATTACTATGCCTATCGCGGCCAAAGATCAGATTGGCCTGCTAAAGGACTTCAAGTTTGTCAAAGTTGCGGACGACAAAATCCTGCTAGTGGACCCAGCCACCCGAAAAATCGTGGATACCGTTACTAAGGACGACGCGCAGTAACGCGATCCGGTTTCAGTTCGCGCAGCTAGAGGGCACGGCGGGTTGCCAGCAATTTCGTCGCGAGCATCTTGTCCACCCGACGTCGTGATGTCCGCTTTGGGTCAGAAGCGGACATCCGGCCTAAACTTGCTCAAAGTCTGGTAGCGGCCAGGACCGATCGAAGTAGGCCTCGGTCGGCTGGTAGAACCGGAAATACGCAAACCAGTTTTTGCCGGGGACGGTCGGAATCAAGTTCGTCTCGAAGCCGGCCGGCGCCGTCGGTCCGCAATAGATGTCCACCGAGCCGTCCGCGTTCTTGCGCAGGTCCATGCGCGAGGAGCGATCGGCGATCTTCTGCTTGTTCAAGATCAGTGCCCGCGTATCAACGTCGTAGACCGTGACAGACCAGAACAGCTTGATCGGCGGATCAGGAGGAACGCGCAGGCGATACGACCTGCCGCCATCCAGCCACTCACCGGCCTTGTCCTTGTATGCACTGAGGTATGCGGACGAAGGCCCTGGCCGCTTGGGCGCCATTCCCGCTGCCGCGCCCACGGCCTCGTAGAACCAGGAGGCGCGTTCATCGAGCAGGTTCCAGAATGCGTCGGGATCGTCGGCGTCCAGTTGCAGCGCAAAGTCCCAGTGCGCATCGGACCGATACCTGCCGCCCGCAAAACGGCGATCCGCGGAGTTGGCCTTCGCCATGGCCTCGCCGACCAACACGGCATCGGTCAGGATTTTCGTCTGACGCGCGTCCGGCTTGAACAGTTTGCCCTTTTCCAGGCCGAGTGGCCGCAACATTGCTTGAAAGAAGATATCGTGCGGCTCGACTGGCTCCCGCTGGATCACGTCATCGAGCCGCTCCCAATACTCCATTCCGCGCGGCGGCAGGCCACTCCATGCCTTTGTGCCGACGTCGAGAATCTCTGCCTTCGGCGGATTGTCGCGTTGCGCGTAGGGATACATCTGCAACTGCGCCAGAGCCTCCTTTGCTTGCGCGGGATCTGCATCGGTCAGTCGCACACCGAGAAAAATGTTGAAGCTCGGAGACTGACGTACGGTGTACGCAGCGACGTTATCCGGCACCTTCTGCCCAGGAGCCAGCACGAGGTACGTGCCTGGGGATTCGGTACTGGGAATAGTTCGTTGCCAGGCGTCGCTGATCCCACCCTGCACGCCGCGCTGCGGGATCACCATCACCAACGGCCCTGCCGACAAATCGGCGAACCCGAGATAATACGGTGTCGTCGCATTGGCGGTCAGGATGCCACGCCTGGCCTCGAGGGACAGGATGGCGACGATCTGTCCGTTCTTGGCGCCGAGCTGTTGCGTGATGCCGCGCTGCCACGACGCAAACGAGACCGCCGGAAGCGACCAGAGATAGGCTTGGCAGGCGCGTTGAAAATCGCGCTCGTCGTAAAGCTTCTCGATCGTGGCGTCGGTCGGATAGCCGTTGGCGAAGTCGTGGGTGAACTCGAGCCTGCCAATACGCGTATCGATCTTTTGCGATGGGTTTTGGCCTGTCGTCACGACACGCATACTCGGCTTCGCTTCCTGAGCATGGCCAGGGTTTGTTATGTCGGCGATAGAAAGTACTCCAAGCGCAGCAGGGGCTGCGCTCGCCAGTAACGAGATCGTTTCTCGACGATTGGTCCTCATGACACCGCTTCCCGTTGGGGGACTGGCGGAAGCGTATGCCCCTAAGGCGGCGGGTCAATGTCCGCTAATAACCCCAAGCCGGCATGATGCACCGAGAATAGGCCTTTTTAGTTCGCAGCTAACGTCGTAAAATAAGATTGTTGCTACGCCTTGGAAATGTTCG
>Ga0207428_10005524_pt1 | contig 11779 bp, 10 predicted proteins | sample RhiMethybrSRZTD1_FD_187600 | JGI IMG/M metagenome (GOLD analysis project Ga0207428, IMG submission 187600) | Populus rhizosphere microbial communities from Tennessee, USA - Rhizosphere MetaG P. TD hybrid SRZTD1 (SPAdes) (version 3) | ecosystem: Host-associated > Plants > Roots > Rhizosphere >... | reverse complement strand
CTTCACAGAGGACCGTGCCCGGTTCCTTCAGACGGTAGCGGGTCAGGTTGTTCGCCGACTTACGGGACTCGACGGTCTCCGGGCGCGCCTGCAGGATGTAAAGCTGCCCGTCCGTACCGTCCTTGCCCCATTCGATGTCCATCGGCCGGCCATAGTGCTCCTCAATGGCGAGGGCGTGCGCAGCCAGTTTCTCGACTTCGGCGTCCGTGATGCTGAATCTTTGGCGTGCTGAAGGAGCCACATCAACAAAATCGACAGTCTGTCCGACCGTCGTATTCGCGGAGTAGACCATCTGCAGTGCTTTCTCACCCAGGCCCCGCTTAAGAATCGCAGGACGCTTGGCCCTGAGGGCCGGCTTGTAGACATAGAACTCGTCAGGGTTGACAGCCCCCTGCACCACGGCCTCGCCCAGTCCATACGATGAGGTGATCAGGACGGCCTCCTTGAACCCCGTTTCGGTGTCCATAGTGAACATGACCCCGGAAGCTCCGACGTCTGACCGGACCATCCGTTGAATGCCGGCGGAAATGGCCACGTTAGCGTGAGCGAAGCGATGATGCACCCGGTAAGCGATAGCCCTGTCGTTGTAGAGGGAGGCGAAAACATCCTTGATGGCGCGGATGATGTTCTCAATGCCCGAAACGTTCAGGAACGTCTCCTGCTGTCCGGCAAACGAAGCATCCGGAAGATCCTCAGCAGTAGCGCTGGACCTGACCGCCCACGACAGCCCCGTCGACGCGGCATGCTTCTCGACCAGCGTTGCGTACGCACTCCGGATCGCGGATTCCAGACGGGCAGGCAATGGAGCATCCCGGATCAAGGTACGGATGTCCTCACCCGCAGAGGCAAGGGCGGTGACATCCTCGACATTCAGGTGGACGAGCCTGTCCGCGATCGTCTGTTCAAGGTTGGAGTCAGTCAGAAAAGTACGGAAGGCATCGGCGGTTGTGGCAAATCCATCTGGAACGTGCACTCCGGCAGCCGAGAGATTCCTGACCATCTCACCAAGTGAAGCGTTTTTACCTCCCACTTGGTCGATGTCGTCGATGCCGATCTCCGAGAACCACAATATGTCCGTCACAACAGGGTCACTGCTCCTTCGCGAGTGTCTATGGCAGGCGCGTGGCCTCATGCATCCCTGGGACAGGGATGCACGGAAATCTTGATGAAAGGTATCGCACCAGTACCGCATAGGCGAGATTATTAGTCAAATCAAGAGGTTTCTCCATGAGTATCTTTCAGTACAATGACAAACGGCGGGGTATCGTTGCAGACTCGAGTTGGGGAATCAGTGTTGGCATAAATCGTGGTCCGCCAAGCAAGGATGACGCGGCCGGCTCCCGGCCCGTGCACCAGCTGGAAAACCTCCCACTGGTCCAGAGCTCCTTGGCTGCCTTCGGTGAAAGGTACCGGCCGGTTGAGAAGCGCCGGTGACAGCCTGGCTCTGGCCCTATCCGAAGTCAGGTGGCTCCGCGGAGGGGATGGACGAGCCCTCACGGGACTGTCAGGCAAGCAGGCGCGCAGTCCCTCGCACGGGACAGCCTGTGTGCTTGACCGGATCCTGCAACGAAAGCCCACGCGACGCAGCCCGCGTCGCAGGACCGGCCGCGGCTTGGTGCAGCCGTTGCGCCGTGGCAGGCTTAGAGTCAACAATCCAAAACCCCGGAGGAACCAACAGTGGCCGCTGCCCAGCCCCAACGATCCAAGGCGTCGGCCACCAATTCGGCCACGTGGCGGGATGTGACCCCTGCCGGAGTCGTGCTGATCACCGGCCCTGAGGAATATCTCGGCATCCGGGCCATGGACCGGGTCCGTTCGCAGGTGCGGGCCGCAACTCCGGATGTGGAGCTCACCCGGCTCAACGCGGGCACCTACGAACCAGGCTCGCTGGCCATGAACGTCAGCCCGTCACTGTTCGGCGAGAGCAAGCTGATCGAAGTTGAAGGCCTCGAAACGATGAATGACGCCTTCCTCGCCGACGGCCTCAAATATCTCGCCCACCCGGAACAGGACGCCGTGCTGGTGCTCCGGCACGGCGGGGGAGTGCGCGGCAAGAAGCTCCTCGATGCGGTCAAGGCCGGGGGCTGGCCGGTCGTCGACTGCCAGCCGCTGAAAAAAGACGCCGAGAAGACCGCTTTCGTCGCGGCCGAATTCAAGGCGGCGTCACGGCGGATCGAACCCGACGCGGTGCAGTCCCTCGTGAACGCCGTGGGCGCCAACCTGTCCGAACTTGCGGCGGCCTGCAGCCAGCTCATCGCCGATGCCTCCACGACCGTTGATGCAGAAATGGTGGAACGCTACTACGGCGGCCGCATCGAGGCGACCGCCTTCAAAGTCGCCGACGCCGCCATGGCAGGCAACGGGCCCGCCGCCCTTTCCACCCTCCGCCACGCCCTGGCCACAGGCGCGGATCCCGTTCCCCTGGTGGCGGCGCTGGCCGCGAAACTGCGGACGGTTGCCAAGGTGGCCGGCGCCCAAGGGTCATCGGCGCAGATCGCCAAACAGCTGGGCATGCAGCCGTGGCTCGTGGAACAGGCCCAGCGAGACGTCCGCCGCTGGACGCCGGAGGGCCTTGCCCGGTCCATCCAGGTGACGGCCGAGGCCGACGCGCAGGTCAAGGGCCTCTCACGGGACCCTGTGTACGCCGTCGAACACGCGGTGACCGTGATCGCCACCGCCGCCCGCGGCCACTAGCACCAACAACACGTAAAACCGGCAGCGACAACGCGTTAAAGAGATGTGGCCGGCACCATTGGTGCCGGCCACAAGCATCAGTTCAGTTGAACTGGAAAACCTTAGAGTGCGTTGACCTTCTTGGAGATCGCCGACTTGCGGTTTGCAGCGTTGTTCTTGTGAAGAACACCCTTGCTGACAGCCTTGTCCAGCTTACGGCTGGCAGTAACGAGCGCAGTAGCAGCGGCATCCTTGTCGGTGGACGCAACGGCGGTGTTGACGGCGCGGATGGCCGACTTCAGCTCGGACTTGACTGCGTTGTTGCGCAGGCGAGCCTTCTCGTTGGTCAGGATGCGCTTCTTCTGGGACTTGATATTTGCCACGTGTGAACTCTCTTTTTAATGCGGAAATGGTCTAGAGGGCTTTCAGGTTGGCCATTGACTGAGCGGCGTGGGGATACCTATGGCGGCCAACCATCAGTGGCCGTCGACCTGCACGGACACACAGCTATGAATAGTAGCAGATTTCGGCCAACCGTCGCCATTTGGCGCAGGCGCGGCGCGCCCGCAATTACTTCCAGCCGCGCAGTTGCCGAAGCGCGTCCGCCACCCGGAAAAACTGGCCCCGGTCGAGGACGGCGCCTTCCCGGCGGATGTCCGCGGGATGGATCTGGAGGACGCGGTCGAGTTTTGCCTCGCTGGGGCGCCATTGCCGGTCCCAGGGACCGGTGCCGATGTCGACATAGTCGCGGCGGCCGCGGGGATGGCCGTCGTGGTCCTTGCTGGTCAGCATCAGGCCGAGCAGGTACCGCCCGTGGCTGCCGACCAGGAGCACCGGGCGGTCCTTGCCCCGGGAATGGTCCTCTTCGTATGGCACCCAGGTCCACACCACTTCACCCGGGTCCGGGCGTCCGTCAGGGGAGGGCGCATACCGGATGGTTGCCGTGCCCATGAAGTCGCCCGGGTAAGTCCCGGTCAGCCCTCCTGCCCCGGCGCGGGCCGCGGTCCTTGCGGTCGTCCGGGCCGGCGTGTTCTTCGCCGTGGCCGCCCCGGAACGCGGCGGGCGCCCCAGGCCCTCGAGGAACCGGAGGGACGACCGGAGCGCATTGCCGATGGTGCGTAAGTTCATGGCCATGCGCGCAACGATACCGCCGCGGCAGCCGCCCGGGCCGGACCCGGGAGCACACTGCCCGGGCATGGGCGCGCAGAATGTACTGCCACGGTTCCGGACATGGGAGACTAGAGGTTCAGATATGCGGCAGGATGGCCAGAATCAGCCTGAACTACGCCGCGGTAATGCCAACAGTAAGGACCCTGCGTGTCTCCCATGGCCCGCACCGCCCCGGTGCCCGCCGCGACAGATCCGGCCATCATTCGGAATTTCTGCATCATCGCGCACATTGACCACGGAAAATCCACCCTGGCCGACCGCATGCTGCAGTACACCGGCGTCGTGCAGTCCCGCGACATGAAGGCCCAGTATCTGGACCGCATGGATATCGAGCGAGAGCGCGGCATCACCATCAAGTCCCAGGCCGTCCGCATGCCCTGGGAACTGGACGGCGTCAGCTATGCATTGAACATGATTGACACCCCGGGCCACGTGGACTTCACGTACGAGGTGTCCCGGTCCCTGGCCGCCTGCGAAGGCGCAGTGCTCCTCGTGGACGCGGCCCAGGGCATCGAGGCACAGACCCTCGCCAACCTCTATCTGGCGATGGAAAACAACCTCACTATCATCCCGGTCCTGAACAAGATCGACCTGCCGGCAGCGCAGCCCGAGAAGTACGCGGCGGAACTGGCCAGCCTCATCGGCGGCGACCCCGACGACGTGCTCCGCGTCTCCGGCAAGACCGGCATGGGCGTCGAGGCTCTGCTGGACAAGATTGTCCGCGACCTTCCCGCTCCCGTGGGAGACCCGGACGCCCCCGCCCGTGCCATGATCTTTGACTCCGTCTACGACACGTACCGCGGTGTGGTCACGTACGTCCGCGTCGTGGATGGGATGCTGCACCCGCGCGAACGCATCCAGATGATGTCCACCCGCGCCACCCACGAACTCCTCGAGATCGGTGTCAGCTCCCCGGAACCCACCCCGTCCAAGGGGCTCGGCGTCGGCGAGGTCGGCTACCTCATCACCGGTGTGAAGGACGTCCGCCTGTCCAAGGTGGGCGACACCGTCACTAACCTTGCCAAGCCGGCCTCCGATTCCCTGCCCGGCTATGCCGACGCCAAGCCGATGGTCTTCTCCGGCCTGTATCCGCTGGATGGCACGGACTATCCGGTGCTCCGCGATGCGCTGGAGAAGCTGATGCTCAACGACGCCGCGCTCGTGTACGAGCCCGAAACATCCGCCGCGCTGGGATTCGGTTTCCGCGTCGGCTTCCTGGGCCTGCTGCACCTGGAAATCACCCGCGAGCGGCTCGAGCGTGAATACAACCTGGACCTGATTTCCACCGCCCCCAACGTGGAATATGAAGTGACCCTGGAAGACAAGAAAGTGGTCCACGTCACCAACCCCAGTGAGTACCCCACCGGCAAGATCGCTGAAGTCCGCGAGCCGATGGTGTCCGCCACCATCCTCGCGCCGAACGAGTTCGTCGGTGCCATCATGGAGCTGTGCCAAAGCCGGCGCGGCGTCATGGGCGGCATGGACTACCTCTCGGAGGACCGGGTGGAAATCCGGTACCGCCTGCCCTTGGCCGAGATCGTCTTCGATTTCTTCGACATCCTCAAGTCCAAGACCCGCGGCTACGGATCGCTCGACTGGAAGGCCGACGGCGAGCAGGTGGCCGATCTGGTCAAGGTGGACATCATGCTCCAGGGCGAGCAGGTTGACGCCTTCTCCGCCATCACGCACCGCGACAAGGCCTACGCCTACGGCGTGATGATGACCAGCAAGCTGCGTGAACTCATTCCGCGCCAGCAGTTCGAGGTGCCGATCCAGGCGGCCATCGGTTCCCGGATCATTGCCCGCGAAAGCATCCGGGCAATCCGCAAGGACGTTCTGGCCAAGTGCTATGGCGGCGATATTTCCCGCAAGCGCAAACTTCTGGAAAAGCAGAAGGAAGGCAAGAAGCGCATGAAGATGGTGGGTACGGTGGAGGTGCCGCAGGAAGCGTTCATCGCCGCACTCACCACGGACGAATCAAAGGACAAGGCCAAAAAGAAGTGACCACCGCGCAGTGGGGGACCCGCTGATGCCCAGCATTCTTCCCCTCGGTGACCCGGCGCCGTCGGACGGTCTGCTGCCCGCCCAGGCCGCGGATGGTGCGGCAGGCCGGGCCTTCGGGCTGTACGTGCACATTCCGTTCTGCGCCGTCCGCTGCGGATACTGCGACTTCAACACCTACACGGCCACCGAGCTGGGCGGCGGCGCGTCGCAGGACGCCTACGCCACCACCGCCGTGTCCGAGGTGGGCTTCGCGGCAGCCGTCCTGCGGGACTCAGGGATTCCGCACCGGCCGCTGAGCACCGTGTTCTTCGGCGGCGGGACGCCCACGCTGCTGCCGGCCGAGGATCTGGCCCGCATCCTTGAGGCTGCCGTCAACGAGTGGGGCCTGGAACCCGGCGCCGAGGTCACCACCGAGGCCAACCCGGACTCCGTCACGCCGGAGTCCCTTGCCGTCCTCAAGGATGCCGGCTTTACCCGGGTTTCCTTCGGCATGCAGTCCGCCGTTCCCCATGTGCTGAAGGTCCTGGACCGTACCCACACCCCCAGCCGCGTGCCACAGGTGGTGCAATGGGCACGGGAAGCTGGACTGGCTGTGAGCCTGGACCTGATTTACGGAACACCGGGGGAGTCGCTGGACGACTGGCGCTACTCCCTCGAGACCGCACTGTCCTACCAGCCTGACCACATCAGCGCCTACGCGCTGATCGTTGAGGACGGCACCAAGCTTGCCGCCCAGATCCGCCGCGGTGAAGTCCCGGGAATCGACGACGACGACCACGCCGACAAGTACGAACTCGCCGACCAGCTGATCGGCGACGCGGGTCTTAGCTGGTATGAAGTCAGCAACTGGTCACGGACGCCGGAGCAGGCCTGCCGGCACAACCTTGCCTACTGGCGCGGTGATGACTGGTGGGGGATCGGACCCGGGGCACACTCCCACGTCGGCGGCGTGCGCTGGTGGAACGTCAAGCACCCCACCGCCTACGCCGGACGGCTTGCCTCCGGCGCCTCTCCCGCGGCAGGACGTGAAACCCTCGACGCCGAAACCCGCGAGGTGGAGAAGGTCATGCTCGAGGCCCGTCTGGCGTCGGGCCTGGCCGTCGCTTCGCTGTCCGACTGGGGCAGGCATGCCGTGGCGGGGCTTATTGCGGACGGCCTTGTGTCACCGGTGGAGGCATTTCGGGGCCGGCTGGTCCTCACCCTCAAGGGGCGGCTGCTGGCAGATGCCGTGGTGCGCAGGATCCTGCCGGACTAGTTGATCGAGCCCTGGTTCATCCAGGGCGTTACTTGATCCAGCGCAGGTTGTACTGGTACCGGTGCGGCTGGCCGCGGTTGACGTGGATGCCCGCGGACACCGAGAAGCACGTCAGCGCAATCCAGATGAGGGTCGCAAGCACAGCAAAGATGTTGCCCACCACGGGAAGCAGCACCAGGACATTCGCGAGGACCGCCGCGATGGTGGGCGGCAACGAAAAGTTGAGGGCTTCCTTGGATTCCTGCGCCGTGAACGGCCCGCGGTCACGGAAGATCAGGTAGATCAGCAGCGCCGGCACGCAGCCCAGGATGCCGCCGAAGTGGGCCAGCGTGGCCCACTGCCTGTCCTCGCTGGCGGTCAGCGGAAGCGCGTTGGCTGGAACGCCATGGTACTGGGGCAGGTCCTGGCCGGGCGTGTCCCTGCGGTCGCGAGCGTCTTCTGCCACTTGTCTTCCTTAAACTTGCGTTGTTGCGTTATTGCCGGTGCCCGCAGTGCTGGCGCGGCCGGCCCGTGGGGCCGGACGGCGGCAGCGCGTGAGGCGCCGTACCAAGAATACTGGGTCGGGCGCGGAATGGACGACCGAACCACGGCAGGCGTGCGTTCGCGCCTACGGCACCGTGAGAAAGTCGATGACCTCTTCCACCCTGCCCAACAGGGCGGGCTCGAGGTCGGCATAGGTGCGCACCGCGCCGAGCAGCTTCTGCCAGCCGAGGCCGATGTCTTCCTTCGTGGAGTGCGGCCAGCCGAATGCTGCGAGGATGCCCGTTTTCCAGTCGGTTCCGCGGGGCACCACGGGCCACTGCGCGATGCCGAGCACGGACGGCCTGATGGCCTGCCAGACGTCGACGTACGGGTGGCCCACAATCAGCACGTTGCCGGCGGCGCCCGGCGAAGCCATGACGGCGGCGGCGATCCTGGACTCCTTGGAGTCCGGAACCAGGTGGTCAACGAGCACACCCAGCCTCCTGCCGGGACCCGGGCGGAATGCGGCGACGGCCCCCGCCAGGTCGTCAATGCCGTGAAGAGGCTCGACGACGATGCCCTCCACCCGAAGGTCGTCTCCCCAGACTTTTTCCACGAGTTCGGCGTCGTGCTTGCCCTCGACCCAGATCCGGCTTGCCTTGGCCACCTGGGCCCGCTGGCCCTCAACCCTGACGGAACCCGACGCCGTCCGCGCCGTCCCGGATCCCTGCGGCCTGCCGGAGGGGGCAGGCGGCATCAGCCGGATCGGCCGGCCCTCGAGGAGGAACCCGAAACCAAGCCGGAATGACCGCGACTTCCCGCGGCGGTCCTCGAGCGCCACGACGTGCATCCCGCCGGACTTCTCCACGCGCGTCACCGCGCCCACCCAGCCGGACTGGACCTCCTCAAGCACCATCCCGCGCTCGACAGGCACTTCCGGCAACTCACTCTTTGCGGGCGCCGCGATCTCCTGCGGGCCCCAGGTCTGGTACTGCATTCGTTCACACCGCTTTGCACTAGGAAGACGCCGCCCCGGGCAACTTATCTGGTGCGGGGCGGAATGGTGCCCGGAATTTCGCCCGGAGCGGTACCAATGCTAACAACGCGCCGTCTCATATTAGACTTGTTAGCACTTAGGCATGTGGAGTGCTAAAAAATGGGTTGCCGGGCGCCGTCCTCAACACCCAATAACGGTCGATCGGAGGTGGACCATGAGCGAACCACGCAAGCTCGAGGTGCTTCGCGCCATTGTCGAGGACTACGTCCATTCCCGGGAACCCGTCGGATCAAAAGCCCTGGTTGAACGCCACCATCTTGGCGTCTCCAGCGCCACCATCCGCAACGACATGGCTGCGCTGGAGGATGAGGGCCTCATCATGGCCCCGCACACCAGCGCCGGAAGGATCCCCACCGACAAGGGCTACCGGCTCTTCGTGGACCAGATTTCGGCCGTCAAGCCGCTGTCTCCGGCGGAACGCCGCGCCATCCAGTCGCTGCTGGAAGGCTCCGAGGACCTCGACGACGTCCTTGACCGGACGGCCAGGCTCCTGTCCCAGCTGACCAACCAGGTCGCCGTCGTGCAGTACCCCCACCTGAGCCGCGCCGTGGTGCGCCACATTGAATTTGTGCTGCTGGCCCCCCGCAAGGTCCTGATCGTCCTGATCGCCGACAGCGGCAAGGTTGAGCAGCGCGTCATCGACGTCGGCCAGGAACTTGGGGACGACGCCCTGTCCGACCTGCGGACGCGGTTCCTCGCGGGCGTCGGCGGGACACCCCTGATCATGCTCCCGCAGCACCTCGCCGCAGTCCTGGCCGGCTGCGGACCCGCCCAGCGCCCGGCCGCCGTCGCCCTCAGCAGGGCGCTTGAAGCCCTCGCCCACAGCAGCCGGGAGGACCGGATGGTCATGGCGGGCACCGCCAACCTGGCCCGGTCCAACGTGGACTTCCCGCTCAGCATCGGGCCCGTCCTGGAAGCACTCGAGGAGCAGGTCGTCATGCTCCGCCTCCTGAGCGACATGGCACAGGATCCCCGGGGCGTTGCCGTTAGCATCGGCCGGGAGAATCCCTACGACGGACTTGCCGAGGCGTCGGTGGTAGCCACCGGCTACGGCCCCAACGCCAGCGCCAAGGTCGGCATCCTTGGCCCCACCCGGATGGACTACCCCACAACCATGGCCGCCGTTCGCGCGGTGGCCCGCTACCTTTCGAGGATCCTGGGTCCGTGACGCCACGGCCCGGCGGTCCCCGCACCCCAGGCAGTACAACGAGGAAGAGATACGAACTTTGAGCAGCCACTACGACGTTCTTGGAGTCTCCCCGGAAGCTACCGGAGAAGAGATCAAAAAGGCCTACCGCAAGCTGGCCCGCACCCTGCACCCGGATGTCAACCCCGGAGAAGATGCCTCGGACCGGTTCAAGGCCGTCACGCACGCCTACGAAGTGCTGTCCGATCCGCAGAAGCGCCGCGTCTACGACACCACGGGCAACGAGAACGGCACTGACAACGGCTTCGGCGGCGGCTACGCCGGGCAGGGCTTCGCGTTCCAGGACATTTTTGACACCTTCTTCGGCGCCGGGGGAACCTCGGGTCCGGCGTCGCGTGTCCGCAGGGGGCAGGACGCCCTCATCAGCATCCGGATCGACCTGCGCGACGCCGTCTTCGGCGTCAACAAGAAGATCGAGGTGGACACCGCCGTCACCTGCCCCACGTGCGACGGTTCATGCTGCCGCGAAGGCAGCCACCCCGAACGCTGCGACATCTGCGGTGGCAGCGGCCAGGTCCAGCGTGCCGTGCGTTCCATCCTCGGCCAGGTGATGACCGCTGCCCCGTGCGGTTCCTGCGAAGGCTTCGGAACGGTCATCAAGGATCCCTGCAACGAGTGCAACGGGCAGGGCCGGATCCGCAGCCGCAGGTCCCTGACCATCAAGGTTCCGGCAGGCGTGGCAACCGGCACCCGGATCCAGCTCTCCGGGCAGGGCGAAGCCGGCCCGGCCGGCGGCCCCTCGGGCGACCTCTACGTGGAGATCCGGGTCAACAACGACGCCACCTACGTTCGCGACGGCGACGACCTCCATGCCACCCTGAACATCCCCATGACGGCCGCTGCCCTCGGCACTGAGCTGAGCCTGGACACTTTCGACGGGAAACAGGAGATCGACGTCAAGGCGGGCACCCAGTCCGGCGAAATCATCACCCTCCGCGGCCTCGGCGTCACGCACCTGCGAGGCTACGGCCGCGGTGACCTGAAGGTGCACCTGCAGGTTGAAACGCCGTCTAAGCTCGATCCGGCGCAGGAAGACCTTCTGCGGCAGCTTGCGAAACTTCGGGGCGAGCAGTTCTCCGAGGGCAAGCTCGCGGCCAGCGGAGGCGTCTTCGCCAAGCTGCGGGACCGCCTCGGTAACCTGTAGCGGTGAGCAACCCCTTATTCTTCACCACCGCCGGTGCGCTGGACGAGGCGGCGCCGGGTTCCCATTTCACCCTGGACGGCGCCGAGGCGCGGCATGCCGTCACGGTCAAGCGGCTGGCGGTGGGGGAGAGCGTTGATATCGCCGACGGCGCCGGCAAACGGCTCACCGGGACTGTGTCGAGCGTGGCCCCGGCGGCGCTGACCGTCGAATGCGCCTCCGTCACTGTGGAAGAGCGGCCCGACGTGCGCCTGGTGCTCGTGCAGGCCCTCGCCAAGGGTGACCGTGACGAACTGGCGATCGAGACATCGACTGAACTCGGCATCGATGCAGTGGTGCCCTGGCAGTCTGAACGCTCGATTGTCAGGTGGAAGGGCGACCGGGCGGCGAAGGCCCACGCCAAATGGCAGTCCGCAGTGACGGCCGCGGCGAAGCAGGCGCGCCGCGCCTGGATTCCCGACGTGCGCTCCGCCGTCGATACCCAGGGCCTTGCCGCGGCGGTATCGGCTGCCAGCCTCACGGTGATCCTTCACGAGGACGCCGTCAGGCCGCTGCGCCGTGTCCTGGAGGAGTGGCGTGACGCCGGCCGGCCGGCGGACAGCGGACCCGGCGAGATTCTCCTGATCGTCGGGCCCGAGGGCGGCATCAGCCCCCGGGAGGTCACCAGACTGTGCGGGGCGGGAGCGGTGACAGCCCTTCTGGGGCCGCACGTGCTGCGGTCCTCCACTGCCGGGCCGGCCGCCGTCGTCGTCGCGAGTGATGTCCTGGGCCGCTGGTAACGGCCGCATCGGCCGTTACCAGCGGCCCAGG
>Ga0207428_10005520_pt1 | contig 11782 bp, 10 predicted proteins | sample RhiMethybrSRZTD1_FD_187600 | JGI IMG/M metagenome (GOLD analysis project Ga0207428, IMG submission 187600) | Populus rhizosphere microbial communities from Tennessee, USA - Rhizosphere MetaG P. TD hybrid SRZTD1 (SPAdes) (version 3) | ecosystem: Host-associated > Plants > Roots > Rhizosphere >... | reverse complement strand
GAGGTGTTCGGCACATAGGGCGTGGCCAGCCGTCGATTTACCTCACTCATTATTTTTTTGGAGAACCACCCATGACTGACAACGCTCAAGCCACCAAACCCAACAACGCCAAATTGCTGAAAGAGTTGGAGAGCAAGAAAACCGAGTGGGAGCGGGAAGTTAAGGAGCTCAAGGAACAAAGCGAGCCGCTGCGGGAGACGCTCGATGGCATACCGTTGCGTATTGAAGACTGCACTCAAGAGCAGTGGCAGCAACGATGCCAATTACAGAACGAGGTGTCCAAACTGGAGCACCCCGCTTCAAGTCTCAAGACGCAACTCGTGTACCTGGACAAAGAAATCCAACGCCTGTCGACGCTGCTCAATGCCGACAAGCAAATATTGGCCAGCAACAAGCGGGACCTGGAACTCACGTCAGAGGTTGGTCGCCTGCGGGATGGTGCAGAGCGTGTGCAGAGCGCCATGAAGGAGATTGAAGCCAAGCACGAAGACGCCGGGAAGAACGCTGACAGGGCATTGCAACTCGCAGTGCAAGCGCGTGCTCGAGCAACGGCCACGGGTGACTTTCTCGCCAGCACCGCCGCAGAGAAGGCCACGCAGAAAGCGACGACAGAGCGTCAGCGTGCCCATCAAGCCAAGGAGCATGACGAGCCCCTGCTGACCGCGTTGCGGGCCGAAGCCGAAGCGATTGACGCACAGATAGCAAGCGCGCTGAAGGAACAAGATATCGCCCGGGAAAAAGTCCGGACATCGCAGATTGCCAAGCTGGAGGACGCCTGGGACCAACAGGTGCAGGCACTGGTTACCATTGGCAGCCATCTGGTGAGCCTTGGCAGTAACGAAGCCTTTCGCGCTATGAAAATTCCCCACATGGCAGACCGTAGCCACTCAATTAGCTATCGCGATCTGCTCGACGACCCGTCGGTACTGCTCGGGTGAAGCCGGCCGTAGAGAAGGTGAGCCCCTACCGCACATGGGTCGCCAATGCCGTCGAACGACCGTTGTGCCGCGACTTTGAAACCGTGGGCAAGAAGGTCGTGTTTTGGTCGACGGTTTGCTGGGAGGCAGTAAAGTCAGCGGGTGAGCGGAGCATTGTTCGTCCGTTTGCCACGGAGCAAAAGGCGCAATGGGCGGCGCAGGTACTGATGGCGCACTACCCTGACCGAGTGTATGCACTGTTACGCCAGATCAGTGAGAAGGATGTCGAGACAGCTCAGATGGAGGTCTTCGAGCGTTCGGTGATGGATGACGTGGTGGCCTTGGAGCTGGCCGCCAAGTACGCCACAGCACCGGATTAATCCCTAGGCGTTGAGGTGACAACAGGCCGCTGGATTCACCCCTGGCGGCCTTTTCATTCGCATGTCGTTGCAAATCAAGTCTCCGCTGCACACGATCAAAACGGTGCGTCTGACAGTCAGCAATCGGCAAGAGTAGACGTTATCTGAAACACAACTCCACCACAGCGCGTCCTAGGTTGGACAATGTCCCTCTCAACTCCCGTTCTTTGCCTCCCATGTGGCAAGCAAAAAAAGCGCAGTTGAGCCCGCTAAATTCACTGCCAGCTCTGCATGACGTGGGGCCGCCTTCACTCCGCCCTTTCCCTTTCCGTGGGCATCGCTCAAACGATTCCGAAGGGCACCTAAACCCTCAACAACTGCTGTGCAACCTCCAAGGATCTGCTTGAACACAACCTCTTCATGCTGCGCCTTAGTTAGATTTAAAAGCGAAGCTGTTTGCTTGTAGAGCTTGTTCAGGTCAGGAGTCGTCTCATGATCACTTGCTCCGGCTTCGTCGAGTATGTGTTTGCATACCGACTCCAGGAGCGTTCGAGCCATCGTGATAGCTCCCTCTGGATCAATTGATCGTCTTTCAAGCGCTTTGGTCCATGCGATCCGAACGTGCTCAGCGTCAATGCGATCCAGAGCCTCTGAAACAACGATATCAGAAGGGTGACCCCCGTCTGATTCAGCGAACTCAACGAGCATCCTGAACTCATCCCAGATGAATTTCCTGCGCTCGGCATACTTTGGAAACTTTGGCTGGATGAACCCCCAAAACTGGTCCAGGTTCCTGTGACGGCGCACCCATCCCGGAACCAGTGACGCCACACGAGGATCATCAAGAACGCTTTGTCGGTAAAGAGGATAGTCCCGCTCATCATCGTCGTTCCCGTTCCCGGTGGCACGATTGATATAGATCGATTGCAAGCTGTCAACGTCATCAATGAGAGACATAGCCTTCCACGCCCTCTGCGTCTGTAACTATTAATTCCAAACCTTTATAGCAATCCCATGATCGTAGTTGACCTGGGCGCGTGCCTTTGAGTGTTTCTAAAAGGTCGGCCCCATCAAGCCACACGTTCAGATTGACGATAGCGGGAGACGTTGGGTGATAAGCGCTTCGCCTTTGAGGTGGAAAGATAGTCCCCCAAGGCAACACCAGGCACCGTTAGATAGGAGCTCTGTTCAGTCCTCGCTCGGGTGGACAGGCGTTAGATTTAAAGATTTACAAAACCGCCCGAAAACCACGAACGGCGGGGCCTGCGAGACGAGTCCACAATTTGTTAAAGCCGAGGTTTGAAAATGGAATCGGGGACCGTTTCAGCGACCCGGCACTCCATGGAAAAAGCCCATTGCAGAGCAAGACAGGAGCAAGATGCCCGACAAGACCAAACGCGTTGTAGGCAGCGCCGTGTCAGGCGTAGAGCCGAAAACCGAAATTAATCTTATAAGAGGATTCAATGCGACAAAGCTCAATTGCAGCTCTTGCCGACAGGCACAATTGGCCGTTCTCTGCCGATCATGGTGACAAAGCGTGCTGGTCAAATCCATGCAATAGAGGTTGCAACTGTCGCCTATACGCGCACCGTGGAAGGCGCTGTGTAATCGAGTCGCTGGCAAAGAAAAGCCCACGTGGGGAGCGCGGGCTGAAAGGACTATAAGGAGCTGCCTTCAACCTATGCTCGGGAGCGTGAAAAATGTGTGAAGGTGCGGAATGAAAAAGCCCGGCGCAGCTCAGTGCAGCTTGGTGTGCGTATCCGGGTTTCTGTCGGAACTGAATTGCCCAATATTTATCAGCGCGACCTCGATAGCTTCCAGGGCGTGAGAAACCCTCTGTAGTTCCTGCTCAGGATATCCCTCAGTCATAGGGGTAACGCCTCTCATGCTTATAGCCAAGGCCAATTGTGCGTCCGCCAGTCGCGAAAGCAACGATAAAGTGAGCTTGTCCGAAACCATGAGTCAATCCTCCAAACTATCGAGGCAGATTAGCTGGATAGGGGGGATGCGCAAAGCCCGGCGCTGGGCCGGGCTGGCGGTTGTAAATCAGAAAGGGTCGTTTATTGCCCTTCATGAGCGACTGCTGTTGGCTGTAGGTGATGCACAACAGCAAAGACATCTTCGAAAACCATCCACTCTCGCACGACATGCCGGGTATTCGAAAAATTCAATGGGTCCTCCCGAAGGGGTGGGGCTAGGGGGTAATTCGGGCCCCTCGTCTTCGGTATATATGACCTTTTTTCGGTGGTTGGTTGTTGTTTAGTCGCTCACCGCAAGCCCAGCATCCTATGGGTTTTGCGGGCCTGTACATCGCAACGACTCAGGCTAGCCACATCGATGGGTGCATGGCCTAGGTTGTTGTATCGCCGATTGGCTGCCCTCGCTGGTGAAAACAGCCATTCACGGGGTGGCCAGACTTATCGATTAGCGTATGGGTCGTTAGATACGGGGTCAGTTTGGTCACGGCTCGTGTAGACGGGTGTTAGATCCGGAGATTCTGGTAATCCTCTGGAGCCCTTGCATAACAAGGGCTGCAAGGACTTTCGGAAAACAACCATAGGTGAGGATTTAAAAGCGTCTATCGCTGAGTGCTAAATTCCATCGGTAGACCGAGTCGTTGCTGCTGGGCTCCGGCCACAGGCATGGGAACCCATTCGCAACGTCAGTGACGTGCAACCATGAAAGCGGCGCCTCTACGAAGTAAATCTCTCAGTTCTACCCGCCGCAGTTATAAATTTATGTGGTCAAGACTTAGCTCCCCTGTAGATAATAGTGAAATGACATCACAACTTTTTGAGGGAGCAAAATTTGAAAATTCCAATGGATGTGACGATAGGCAGTGGTGATTCTCCATTTGAAGAACTTGATTTTTACTATGGCGCCAAAGCTATTGAAGGCACATCAGAGGTTGTTTCACTTGTAGCAGATACAATATTGAATCGAAAGCTAACAAAGCAAATTCCTTCCATCGAAGGAATCCGAGCAAATTTCAAAAAATCCTTTGTTGGTTCGTTCGGCCAACGATTTGAACTTAATATCACTGGCACTGAACAAGTTCGAGTGCTCGATTGGCTAGGTGAAGATGGCTTTTTTCAAATCATGCAACACTATATTGGGCAGGCCGTTGGAATTGAATATGAAATTACAAAGCCAGTTGCAATAAGCTGGGCGCGCACCTACATTGAAGATGATGTCGATCTAATCCAGAAAATCAGAAACCCTTTGCTGAGAATGCATAAACCTGTCGAGAGACAGGGCTACAAAATTACGTTAAACAAAAGAAGATCCTCCATATCGGTATTTAATGACGACACCTTCCAGTATCTTTCTCACGAAGTAACTGAAGATACCCCAACAATCATAAGTGCTGTAATAACGAGATTCAACAAGCTAACCGGAACGGGTCGCCTCATTCTCGGAGCTGACGACAAATCTATTAGTTTTGCGCCAGCTAGGAGCTGGAAAATTTTTCCACGAGCTCAGAGAAAAATCTTCTCAAGAAACCTGGATCAAAATAATGGATCCGAAGATTTTTTACCTATCAATCTTGAAGTGGCGCGAGTACTTGGTCGAAATGACGTAGTCAAACACTACAAGATTTATCGTGTCGTACTGGAATAACTTAGGTTGTAGACATGAGAAAAGAAATCTTATTTGGTGCATCGGTGATTACAGGCGCTCTGCTCGTCTACGCTATCAACTTTAACCCATGGCTAGGCTTTTCTGAAGACAAGGGAGATTGGGGCACCTTTGGGGATTTTATAGGGGGTTTCTCAAACCCTATTATTACATTCATCACAATGTGTATGCTTATAAAGTCAATCGACCTACAAAAAGATGCTAATGAAAGCATCATCCAGCAAAACACACAGATCAAAAATTCTGAGGCCCGACAGAAGGAAATTGAAGATCTTAGATCGTTCGAGTCAACATTTTACAGCCTAGCTGAGGTAGCAAGACAAGAATATAGCCGCCTACGAATTAAAGACTCCAGCGGCAATGAACACTTTGGCTCATTTGCAGTAAGTTATATCGAAGAAGAAATATTAAAACAGCACATTGAGAACATCAAATTAGGGCACCCATCGGATTTCTTAGCGTTATTCAACAAATTAGACGAAGAGTCATCAATGGCGCTGTTCTCATCGGTAAGAAGCTTTTATATTTTATTCAAGGTAACAACTGAAGCGTGCCCGGCAACTTACCAAGAAAGATACATAGAAATTTGTAACTACACCATGCCAGTTAGGTTTTTAAACTTGGTATGCATAGCGCAGGCATATTCAGACTGGGAAATACTTAAACTTTTAACAAAGCATAATTTTTTTGAAAAAAAAGGAATCAAGGAATACCTAGAAACATGGGAGCACTTAAAGTGCTAGCCAGGAAGAGAAGTGATGAATCCACACCCTAGCCAAAAGGCTAAATTTAAATCTGACCTAGTGGTTTTCAGATCCGTAGAATGATGGTCATCTAGGTATTTAAAGCTGGGCAAACGCCCCAACCGTCGAGTGTTTGTGGCTCAGGGCGGAGGGCGCATAACGGACAATCGCGATTGGGCGGGCGCTGGTGCGCTGGGAAACTTCAACAGGTCCTCCCGAAGGACTGAGCCTAAGGGGGTAATTCGGGTCCCGCGCCTTATGTATATACCACCCATTTCTGGCGGTTGGTTGTTGTTTGGTCGTCAGCCGCGAACCCTTGATTTTATAGGGTGTCTGGCATTGCTGAATAGCGGCGCATTCAGGAAAGGATTGCTCAATAGACCCTCACATCAAACCCCAAGGCACGTAAGGCTTTACTGGTACGTCCATTTCTAGGCGGTACCACCTCAGGTCTTGCCCAGCCGACTACTTCAGCAATGGAGTTCAAGCCATAGCGGGCGATACTGAAGTTCGCGTCACGACCTGCGTAGTAGATGCGCTCCCAGATTTCCGAATCAGCACCGTCATAAAGCACGTAGTGCAGCAGTTTGCGGATGTCCCATCCCTTGCTGTTTCGCTCACTCATGATGAGCGACGCGAATAGCTTCACGCGCCCCTCCCTGTCCATGGATTGCACGCCAGGACGCCCTAACACCGACATGGGTACCTTGATGACATGGTTCATTGTGGCATGAGTTTTCCTGCACAGGATTTCAAGCTCATCGACGCTCAAACTGAGCACTTTTTCCTGGTCGAGCAGCACGCGGATTTTTGGAGCGTTTTGGTAAAAGGTGACATCTTCGTGTGAGGGGGCGGACTGCAGGCCATGCCACCACTCTAGCTCAGCTTTCAACGCAGATTGAGGATCGGCATGATTTCGTTTGTAATATTCTTCATAAGGCTTACGCAAGTCGTCGCCCACATGGTTGTAGTAGTAGGCATGGAGGAATTGATCTACCTGCCAGGCTGGCGGTACATTTTCATCGACCCAAATAGGGCGGTAGTCTGACAGCTGTTGCTGGATCCCCTGCAATATTCCCAGTGTGTCCAACCACTCTTTTTTGAAGTTGTCCTTGCGCCGATCAATTGCGGCCTTGTTCCCCACAAAACTAGGACCTTGCCATTCCTCATGCTTTCTGGCTTTTTTCGCTGCAGCATAAACGTCCTTGTTTAATGCGCTGAGACGCTCCATTTCGGCAATGTAGTCGGCGGAAATGGGGATGGTGACATCCAGCTCGCGTAAGTACTCAAAGAAATCCTCCAACTGGGTGTCCATGCCATTGGCAACCAGTTCATCCTCGCCGACAAAAACACCCGCTTCGATATTGGTAAGCCAGCCATTGTCCGTGTGATTGGCCGAACCAATGTAAGCACCATAGCCCTTCCACCAGATTACCTTGGGATGAAAGCAGTCCGGCACGAATCGAGTGAACACGTTGTCCTGTTGGTGTTTGAACAGACGCTTGAGAAACTCAACAGAGACCGGCACCGTATGGTCGTAACGCATCCATAAATCCAATCGTAATTTATTGGCGACTGCGTGGCCCACAAGGTCTTGGGTGATATCAGATGCACTCCTGCCGTAAGCCACGGCAGCCAGCACACTATCCACCTGCACCTCTCCCGATAACGCGGGCAAGATATCCCTAAGGTGTGTTCCATTGATGCGGTTTGCGATCAGTTTCAACGTTGAACCCTTTCAATACTTTCAAGCGCCAAGAGGCGACCACGACGGTTCAGAAATGTAGTGGATCAGGTCGAGTGGATTAAGACGAGAATTACTCGCCGGCATGAAATAATACGAATCAGACTGCAAGCGATAACAGGCTATCGATCAACTCTTTCAGCTCAGACTTCTCACCATCACCGTCCCGATAAAGCGAGCGCTGGATGATCTGCTCCGCGGTCATCAGAGGCCAGAAGCGGTCAGACACGTCATCTGGCTTCATGCCCACACCAGCACCGATGATTGTCTTAGCGTCACAGGTATCGGTGTAGTTGAAGGAATGCCCGGTTTGAGCTTGGACCAGATTAGGGCATATATAATTTTCAATTTCGCGCTTACGCGTCGAATAGAACGGGCGCCCTAATCCTTCGACCTCTTGCTTGCGTTTCTGATTAGCCTTTACCTGTCCGGGGTCTCCACCGATGTCAGAATCGAGGAAAACACACCAAGGTAAACCAAGCTCGTCGGCAAGTTTGTGCGTTACCCAATGCTTGACGTTGCCACAGCCACCCACATGGATAGGTACGAGTCGCTTGTCATCCAAATCGTGAGCAAGGTGGCCGTCCGCCTTCAAGGCTTTTGCGATATGGCGAAGGAAAGTGATGTCAGATTTTCCCTCCACTAAGATGATGCCAGCGGCCCGTTCCATGCCGCTTTCGGGTAAAACGCCCAAACTTTCCGCCGCTTCCTTGAGCACATCTGCATCCGGCATCTTGACGATAGGGTTACCCCGTTCATCCCTTGTGACGTAACGGATACCGTCGATAGGTATTAGGCCAGCCAGTGCTGGTACATGGGTGGTAACGATGATCTGGCGGTTGGGTTGGTTTGACAGCGCCAGCAATGCCTTCATCAACATCATCTGGTAGTTGGGATGCTGGGAGGTTTCTGGTTCTTCGATTGCGTAGATCACATTACGTTGCGAACCAACCACCGCTTTCTCCGCTTCAGCGCGAAAAAAGTTCAGCAAGATTAAACGGCGGACGCCACTGCCGCGCTTGTTGATTGGGATGCCGTATTCACCGTCCAAGGTGAAGCTGAAGGTCCATTTCGGCTTCTCCTTGAAGCGTGGGGTTAGCTCATTGGCTAGTTCGGGGGCCATCTCTCGCAGTTTATCCAAGGTACGAGTGGCCACATCCAGCACGCTTGCTTCAATCTGCTGCTCCAGTGCGCTGATCTGCTCCTGCAGTACTGCTTGAGCGTCCTTGACGGCCTGCTGCAACGGATTTTTTGCCTCTGCGTCACCGTCACTGCTTTCACGGTCAGCTTTGAAAAGGGCAAAGGTGGGTAGTAGGTCCTGAATCTTGCCCCAGATAGACTTGCTGTCGGTGGACAACCCCTTGTCCACATCCACCAGCGTTTCTTGACAGGCTATCGGTGCCGCGGCGTTGCGAATTGACTGCCGCCAGTGTGCGGATACACGCTTGTCCACCACCGCATCTACAACACCCATCTGATCACCGAGTTTTTTCAGATCGATCATCTTTAAGCTGAGCAGGTTGCTCAGTGCCGGATTGACGGGATGCTGGCAACGAATTGCTGTTTTATCTTGCTTACCGGTAGTGGCTTTAAAGGTTTTGACGATTTCCAGAGCCCCTTCGGCATTGAGCAAATACTCCTGGGCCAACGAGGTCTCGGCGATCTCATCCAGCACTAGCGCTTCAGGAAGCTCATCAAACTCACAAGCGATTTCAAACTGCTCTGCCCCCTCAGCCAGGCGGAAGCAATTCATATCATTCTTGTCCGCCTTGGCGCCGTCGGTCTCGAAGAAAATGGCTAGGGCCTCAAGGATTGTCGATTTTCCATAGTCATTGCGCCCAACGATGCCAGTCATGGCTTCGGCAATAGGAATGACTGTGATATCGCGATAGCCACGGAAATTGGTGAGCTTGATGGACTTGATGCGCATGGAGGATTTCCCTACCAAAATGTGCATATCTGCACTAGCCACTGGGTCCGTGATAAGCCATACCCTGCGAGTACGGGATCAGCGGGACAAGAAAGCAGTATTTTTGTATGACATGATGCCGGCAATAGGCTAGCTCAGCGTTTTGGTAGCGTCCATTTAGCATTCCAATAGTCAGTCTTGGGGTTGACTAGCCGCCGTTGATTCCACACCGATTACGGCCAGACACTTCTTTTGTTCATATTGATTGCTGAAGGCCGGAGGCGATGCATCTCGACGGTCAAGTGCAATGCTATTTCGCAGCATTACGCCAAACAACGGCCTAGCCCTCCAGAAAAAGCGCCGGGGACCCTGGCTATTTGGTCATGGGGCGGGTGCGAAGACTCGCGCAAATTCGTTAGCGGCACCCCGCCAAAGTTAGTTAACTGGTTAACTCGGTTGGTTAACTAAGCTGAAAGCCTTACGGGCCGTGGCTTGTAGCCCGGTTAACTAACCATTTGAGCTGGTTAACTCGGCTGTCCTTCAATTCGCCTTAGAGCCAAGCGGGCCGTGGCTTTCAGGGCGGTTAACTAAGGAGTTAACCGACTAAATTACTCGGTTAACTGGTTAACCGCTAGAACTGGTCGGTAAAATCGGCTGTTAGCCAAGCGGGCTGGGGCTTTCAGGCAGTTAACCTAGGAGTTAACTGGTTCACTCGATTGGTTAACTGGGCTGAAAGCCTTATGGCCAATGGCTTGCAGTCCGGTTAACTAAGCATTTCACCTGGTTAACTCGATTATCCGCCAGTGCTTGCCGGTGATAGCTCGCGCTCGCTCCCGAGTTTTGAACGCGGTGGTGATCCGTCATTTCATCGCGACCAATTACAACGGGAATATACGGGGGTGTCATTCCTCAAAACGACCCCCACCGATGTGGAGACAGTGCGGCATTTTGGTTTGCTGGCCAGCTGCTTTCTCAGCCGATCTTTCCGTCGATCTGGCTGTGGCTGTTCCCCCAAAAAAACACTGGGGTACAAGTTCCCCCGCTCAAGCCCCCGGAAACATTGGCTGTTCCCACTGTTCCCCCGTTCCCCCGTTTTTTGAAATCAGTCACACATTGGATGACGGACAGCCGCGACAGGTAGGGGGTGATTGGCGCCTGCATCGACCGGTTGAATCCACAACCTTTTGCGGGCCGTTAGAATGTCAGTGAAACTAGGAGCGATACAGAGTTGCAGAGTGGTGGAACCCAGAATGTCAGATAGGAAGGTTGTTTACCTCGACAGTAACGATTACTCGGTCCTGAGCGAACCCAGGCTCGACGTGAGGCTGACAGGACTGAGGGAGAAGCTGTTGCAGCTGAAAGATCACACCGACGTGATGTTCGCGTTCTCCGGGGTGCACATTTCAGAGATGTCACCCGTTGCTCAGAATCACGCCGATGCCGCGATCCGGCGAACTAGCTTACTTTCGTTGCTATGCCGCCGTAACGCTATGATTTCATTCGACAGGTTGATCACGGCCGAGCTGAAAAAGCTGGTATTGAGATCTGCCATGCCGGTTGCGGCCATCGACACCAATGGAGAATGGTTTCCTGATTTTGGCTCGCTTGTCACTCCATGGAGCGATCTCGATATTGAAGCTGCCGCCCAACAGCAAGCCGAAGATGCGGGCATGAACCGCAAGGCCAGAAGGATGCTGAAAAGCAAGATGGTCAACAAAAAAGGCGGGGTTCGGTCAAATTTCGAGAAGCTTCATGGGCGCATGGATCATCATGAACTGGCCGACAAATACCCAATGCGACCTCGCGATGCACGTGTATTGCAGAGATATCTTCTAGGACGCGCGACACGAGCTGAAGCCGACGCGGCTTTTCTTGAGAGTTTGAGGGATCCAAGTTACATGATGCAGTGGTTCGCCGAGCATCACGGCCGTCTTGGCGCGGTCGGGGAGTGGGTACGCCGGCCGGCCAGAAATCTTCTCGATACCATGCAAGGCCATTTCAGCGAGATTCATGGAAAACTTGCTGAAATGCCGCTTGAGGAAAGAAAAAAAGCGCTGAGTACGCTTAGTGGTACCCATTGGGCAAAAATGCAGGAGACGGGGCTGCTTGCAATAGTGAATCGGCTTATTAAGTCGCTATTGCCCGGTGAGTCTGTCTGTGAAGACGTGAGGCTCGTGGATCAATATTGCCCCGGCATTTCAATCTGTTTGCGTACGCTTTATTCATCTGTGCGCAATTCTTTTGGGGAAAACACGCGCGCCATGTCTCGCAGCGATTTCGTTGATGCCCTTCATGCTATGTACGTGCCCTACGTATCGTTTTTCAGGGCCGACCGCTACATGGCTCACATCATCCGGCCACATGCTGAGCGCTTCGGTACAAAGGTATTCGGGTCATTGGATGAGTTGGTAGACGCAGTGGCGACGAATCAATCCCATCGTTGATGACCCAGAAATCGAAAAAGGGGGGGG
>Ga0207428_10005518_pt1 | contig 11784 bp, 8 predicted proteins | sample RhiMethybrSRZTD1_FD_187600 | JGI IMG/M metagenome (GOLD analysis project Ga0207428, IMG submission 187600) | Populus rhizosphere microbial communities from Tennessee, USA - Rhizosphere MetaG P. TD hybrid SRZTD1 (SPAdes) (version 3) | ecosystem: Host-associated > Plants > Roots > Rhizosphere >... | reverse complement strand
CCCAGCGGACTCCAGGTCTGGGCGATTGCGCGCGCATCCTTGATACGCAGCGTCTGGCTCAGTTCCTTGTACTCGGAGGGCGACAGGGCGATCCAGCGCCCGGGCACGCCGGCCGGCACCGCGACTGCCGCCGCCAGCAGCAACGGCGCGAGCCAGTGCCTATGCCCGGTGCAAGCCATTCCGGCCAGCGCCCCGGCGGCGATGCCGGTGCCGCCCAGCAGCCGCAGCGCATCGACGGGCGTCAGGGCGAACAGCGCGGCGACGATCGCCAGGCTGCCCACGCCGGCGCCGAGAATGTCGAAGGCGTAGATCCGGTGAATCTGTTCCTGAAAGCAGGTGAAGGTCAGGCAGATGCACACCGCCGCGCAGAAGAACGGCACGAACAGCAGCAGGTAGATCATCAGCAGGCGCGCCGACTGCCGCGCGTCCCAGAGGATCTCGAGGGGATTGAACGGAACCTGCTGGGCCAGGCTGAAGCAGGCGATGGCGCTCAGCCCGAACAGCACCGCGCCGCCGATGAACACGCCGTGGAAGCGCGGCGCCAGCACAGGCCGTGCCAGCGCCACGGCGGTGCCGGCAGCGCCGTAGCCGAGCAGCGCGACGCTGATCATCATGTAGGCGAAATGGTGCCACTGGATGATCGAAAACAGCCGCAGCAGCAGCACTTCATAGCCGAGCACGGAGGCAGACAGCAGCGCCAGGGCGAGTAACGGCGGCGAATGCATGCTCAACCGCCTCCGACCAGCGGCACGAAGCGCACAGGCAGCACCTGCCGGGTGGACACACTGCCATCACCGGCCTTCTGGATCAGCAGCAGGTACTGGATCATGAACGGCGCGCCGACCGGGATTACCATCCGCCCGCCGGCCTTGAGCTGGGCGATCAGTGGCGGCGGCACATGGCTGGCGGCGGCGGTGACGAGGATTGCGTCGTAAGGCCCGTGCTCGGGCCAGCCGTGGTAGCCATCGCCCAGCCGGGCCTGCACCTTCGCATATCCCAGACGGCCCAGGCGTTCCCCGGCCTGCACTGCCAGCGGCTCGATGATCTCCATCGTGTAGACCGCCTGCGCCAGCTCGGCGAGGATCGCCGCCTGGTAGCCCGAGCCAGTGCCGATCTCGAGTACCACGTCGCCGGGTCCGATCTGCGTCAGGTCGGTCATCAGGGCGACGATGTAGGGTTGGGAGATGGTCTGGCCGTAGCCGATCGGCAGCGGGCGATTCTCGTAGGCGTAGGGCACCTCGTCGGGCGGGACGAACTTGTGGCGTGGCACTTTGGCCATCGCGGCCATCACCGGCGCGGCAAACTCGACCCTGCCGGTGTCGTCGCGGGTGACGGACGACATGTTGGCGATCTCCCGCACCATCGCGTCGCGCAACGGCGCGAACGGGTCGTCGGCATGCAGGCCGGCAGATGCCAGCGCCAAAGCGATGGCAGGCGCCAGGATGCGCGTCAGGAGCATCACCGGCTTCACAATGACTCCTCCGCCTGAGGAATAGTCGAATCGTATGGCGGGCGGGCTGACTCGGCAAGCCGGGGGGGCCGGCGACCAAACCAGGCTGCGGCGACTGCCTGAGAAAATATCGCACCCCGTAACTGCACTGATAGCACCCAGCCAGTTCAAGCGGTGATACAAAAGTGAATGCGATTGTCAGCTAGTGGCTGCCCGTCGTGAAAGGTTGCATCCGACTGTGGATTCAACCGGTCGACGCAACAGGTTGGCTAAATCGTTCAGCCTGCTGTAATCGAACGTAAATACCGACATTTTCGGAGCGCTGTCTCACGAGCGCTAGATGATTGGTTTTTCCGGGAATTTGCAACCGGTGGCATGAGTTGCCTGCAACGCACCGTGGAGGGCACCCATGACAATCTCATGTAACAGCTTGCGCCGCGCTCCCTTACTCGCCTGGGATTCTCCAATCCAGGCCGGCAGTTGGTTGAGCAGGGAAACGATGCTGCTCAAGGTATCACGCTGGGTGACGCTCAGAGGTGTACCCGTGAGCTGCTCTATCGCTCTCAACAGGTGTTCCTCATAGCGCCGACGTAAAGTCAGGATCAAGGCTTGCTGTTCGCTGCTTAGACAATGGAGGTCATACTCCGCCAGGCGGAAATGCGCTCCCATACGCTCATGCAGCAAAAGGTGCGCCTCAAGCAGGCCATGCAGCCGTACGGCGGGTGCGGATTTGCGAAGGTTCACCAGACTGGCGCCATGAAGCAACTGTTCGTAGAGTTCCTCGATCAGTTCGAACAGCAGTGCCTCCTTGCTTTCGATGTGGTTGTAAATGGAGCCGACCTTGATCCCCAGATAAGCAGCCAGGTCGCGCATGCTTACCCGGCTGAAACCACATCTGGCGAATAGCTCGAGTGCCTTGTGGCGGGTTTCCAGGTAGCGCGAATGGTGCACTTGTTCGATGGGCCCCGCCAAAAGTGCGTTCGGGCTGGCGCAACGGGGCGTGACTGGCAGGGGGGTAGTCATGGAATCAATACCTCGATCGTTGCTCATCCACCTCATACGTGAAACTGCCCCAATAGCCGATTGAGCTGGCCCGCCAGCTGGCCCAATTCCAGGCTGGCCTCGTTGGAGCGGTCTGCTGCCAGGGCATTCTCGTGGGCCAGCGAGGCTGCGCGGGTGACATTCTGGCTAATGTCCTCGACCACGTGTGACTGCTCCAGTGTGGCACTGGCGATCGAGGCGTTCAGCTCAGTAATGTTACGCAGCGCAGTGATGACCTGGTGCAGGCTTTCACCGGTTTCGCGGGCCTGTTCCACGGTTTGTTGAGCGGCTTGACTGCTGGCAGTGATGACATTTACCGCCGCTTCCGAGTTGCCTTGCAGGCGTTCAATCATGCCCTGGATTTGCGCGGTGGACTGCTGGGTGCGTTGCGCCAACAGGCGCACTTCGTCTGCCACCACGGCGAAGCCGCGACCCTGTTCGCCAGCGCGCGCCGCTTCGATTGCAGCGTTCAGCGCCAGCAGGTTGGTCTGCTCGGCGATGGCGCGGATCACTTCCAGCACGCTGCCGATCTGGGTGCTTTCCTGGGCCAGGCTCTGGATCACTTCGACGGCCTGGCCAATGGTCCCGGACAACTGGTCGATCTGGCGCAGGCTGCTGTCGATGTTGTGCTGACCCTGGCGTGCCTGCTCATCGGCCTGGCGTACTTCGTTGGCGGCGTGCTCGGCGTTCTTCGCCACTTCCTGAACGGCGTAGGAAACCTCGTGAATGGCGGCGGCCACCAGTTCCATCTGCTGTGACTGCTGCTGACTGTGGCGCTGGCTGTCGCTGGCAATCTCACCGAGCGATTGCGAGGCTTTGTCCAGGCTGCCGGCGCTCTGCATGGACTGGCCGATCACAGCCCGCAGCTTGCTGGTGAACGCATTGAAGTGGCCACTCAGGGCGGTCAGCTCATCGCGCCAGCGACTGTCCAGGTTGTGAGTCAGGTCGGCTTCGCCGCTGGCGATGTTCTCCATTGCATTGACCACCTGCGCCAGTGGCGAGGCTATGCTGCGGGCAATCAGCAGGATCAGCGCGCTGAGCAGCAGGGCGATCGTCACCAGAATGACGAAGGTCTGTATCAGCTGGCGGCGGAACTCGACTTGCACGTCGTCGATGTAAATGCCCGAACCCACAATCCAGCCCCAGGGCTTGAATAGTTCGACATAGGAAACCTTCTCCACCGGCGTGTCGGAGCCCGGTTTTGGCCAGCGGTAGTGCACCAGACCGGAGCCGTCGCGCATTGCCACGGCTGCCATCTCGTCGAACAGTGCCTTGCCATCAGGGTCGCGGGTGCCGGCCATGCGCTTGCCCTCGAGCTTGGCATTGGGGTGCATGACCATGCGCGTGTCGAGGTCTTCGATCCAGAAGTAGTCCTCGCGGTCGTAGCGCAGGTCGCGTATGACCGCGCGGGCCTGTTGTTGCGCTTGATCACGATCGAGACCCTGGCCTTCCAGGTTTTGGAAGTGGCGCAGGATGCCGCTGGCGGTCTCGACCACATGACGGGTTTTCAGCGCCTTGGCCGCGTAGAGGTCGTCATGGTTCTGCTTGAGCATCAGGCCGGCGAGAATCAGCAGCATCAGGATGGACGTCAACAGGATCAACCATAGACGGTGGCTGATGGGAATATTGCGCAGGCCGGGCATGGGCAACTCCAGAAGGGGGCGGAAGAAGGGGCAGCCGGACGCAGCAGGCGCGTCCGGCCAACGGCTCAGAGCGCGTAGTGGGCCAGCTCGCGGGCGATCAGCAGGCGCTGGACCTCGCTAGTGCCTTCGTAGATCTGGGTGATGCGCGCATCGCGGTAATAGCGCTCTACCGGGTAGTCCTCCAGGTAGCCGTAGCCGCCATGGATCTGCATGGCGCTGGAGCACACGCGCTCGGCCATTTCAGAAGCGAACAGCTTGGCCTGCGACGCTTGCGACAGGCACGGTTGCCCGGCACTTTTCAGGCGTGCGGCATGCAGCACCAGCAGGCGGGTAGCATTGAGCCGGGTGTGCATATCAGCGAGCAGGTTGGACACGCTCTGGTGCTCGATGATCGGTTTGCCGAACTGGACGCGTTCGCGGGCGTATCCCAGCGCAGCCTCGAAGGCGGCGCGGGCAATGCCCAGGGCCTGGGCGGCGATGCCGATGCGACCGCCTTCCAGGTTGGACAGGGCAATGGCCAGGCCCTTGCCGCGTTCGCCCAGCAGATTGGCCTCGGGGATCATGCAGTCGTTCAGGGTCACCGCGCAGGTATCGGAAGCCTTGATGCCCATCTTGTGTTCGCTGCGATCGACCACGAATCCGGGATTGTCGGTCGGCACCAGGAAGGCCGACAGGCCCTTTTTACCCAGCTCCGGATCGGTGACGGCGAAGACGATGGCCAGCTTGGCGCGCCTGCCATTACTGACGAACTGCTTGGCACCGTTGAGTACCCACTGGCCGTCGCGCAGCTCGGCGCGGGTGCGCAGGTTGTGTGCTTCGGTGCCGGCCTGCGGCTCGGTCAAGCAGAAGCAGCCAATGGCCTGACCGCTGGCCAGAAGCGGCAACCAGCTGTCTTGCTGGGACGGGGTGCCATATTTCAGCAGAGGGCCGCAGCCCACTGAATTGTGGATGCTCATCAATGCGCCGAGGGCACCGTCGCCGGCCGAGATTTCCTCCACGGCCAGGGCATAGGCCACATAGTCGGTGTAGCTGCCGCCCCAAGTGTCCGGCACCACCATACCCAGCAGGCCCAGTTCACCCATCTGTGCCACCACGGCGTCATCGATCCAGCCGGCCTTCTCCCAAACCTGGGCGTGCGGGCCGACTTCGCTGCGGGCGAAGTCGCGTGCCATGTCGCGGATCATGCGTTGTTCTTCGGTCAATTCGATATCGTGCATTGCGAGTCTCCTGCCGGTGAGGCGGTGCGAAGGGGAGGGCTGGAGGCTGGCCGGAAACCACTGAAAAAGGCCTGCACCCGAGGTGGTGCCAGCTCTGCCAGGGTCGACGGGTTCCAGCGGGGGCTTTTGTCCTTATCGATGATCAGGGCGCGTATGCCTTCCATCAGGTCGCCCTTTTCGAACCACTGATAGTCCAGGTGCAACTCCAGGGCGAAGCAGTCGGCCAGGCTCAGGAATCGACCGCGACGCAACAGCTCCAGTGTCGTGGCCATCGCCAGCGGCGAACGGCTGTCGAGCAGCGCGACCGTCTGTTCGGCCCAGTCACGCAGCTCGGGACGCTGCTCAAGCTGCAGGGCGTTGCGAATCGCCGACACATCAGGCAGGGCGAAATATTCATCGATTACCTGGCGATACGCCTTGAGTTCCGATCCCGCAATACGCTCGGTGGCGAGGCCGTCGAGCAAGTCTCGCAGGTCTTCTTCAGGTGTACTGGTCCAACTCACATGGTCCAGAGCGGCATCCAGTTCCGCCAGCCGCTCGCTGGACAGGCAGTAGTCAGCCAGATCGGCATAAAGCGCATCGGCGGCACGGACCTGGCAGCCTGTAACCCCCAGATAAATACCCAGTTCACCCGGAAGGCGCGGCAGGAAATAGCTGCCGCCGACATCGGGGAAAAAGCCGATGCCGACTTCCGGCATTCCCATCCTCGTGCGCTCGGTGATCACCCGCAGCGAGGCAGCCTGTGCCAGCCCCATGCCACCGCCCAGAACAAAACCATCCAGCAGCGCCAGCACTGGTTTGGAGTAGCCATGCAGGTACTCGTCAAGGGCGTACTCTTGCTTCAGGAACAGCTCGTGCAGATCGTCGCCGCCCTTGTGACTGTCGTACAGCATGCGGATGTCGCCACCGGCACAGAAGGCTTTTTCTCCGGCGCCACGGAGGGTCACGGCGACGATCTCCGGATCCCGTTCCCAGGCTGATAGATGCCGGTACAGCTGCGTCACCATGGGCAGGTCCAGGGTGTTCAATGCGCTCGGTCGATTCAGTGTCAGGTGGCCGATGCGGTTGCGCACACTGGCCAGCACCGGGGCTTGCTGCTCGCTCATGCTCAGGGTTCTCCGCGGAACAGTTTGATGATCGCGGAGAAGTCCAGGCCGCCATTACCCTGCAGGCTGAAGGTCTGGTACAGCTGCTGAGCAGCAGCACCGAGCACCACTGGCTGACGCGCATGTTTGGCTGCTTCGGTGGCCAGGCCGAGGTCCTTGAGCATCAGGTCGGTACCAAAGCCGCCACTGTAACCACGCGAGGCCGGAGCATTTTCCAGCACGCCCGGGAACGGATTGTTGATCTCCGAGCTCCAGCAACGACCGGTGGAAGTGCCGATGACGCCGGCCAGCACCTTGGCGTCCATGCCCAGGGCCACACCCAGGGCCATGGCCTCGGCAACGCCGACCATGGAGATGCCGAGCAGCATGTTGTTGGCGATCTTGGCCACCTGACCGTTGCCTGCTGCGCCGCAGTGCACGATGTTCCTGCCCATGGCCGAGAGAATCGGCAGGGCCTGGTCGTACACACTGACCGGGCCGCCGACCATGAAAGTCAGAGTGCCTGCCGTCGCGCCACCGGTGCCGCCGGAAACCGGCGCGTCGAGCATCGGGTTGCCTTGGGCCAGGGCGAATTTTGCTACTTCGCGGGCACTGAGCGGGTCGATGGTCGAACTGTCGATCAACAGCACGCCTTGGCCAATATTGGCCAGCAGGCCGTCCTTGCCCCGATAGACCTGCTTCACGTGCTCGGCGGTTGGCAGCATGGTGATAATCACCTCAACCCCGGATTTGGCCACGCCGGCAGGCGAGTCAGTGGCGCTGGCGCCGGCCTCGACCAAGGCGGCGACGGCCTGCGGGAAAGGATCGAAGACGGTCAGGCTGTGGCCAGCCTTGAGCAGGTTGCGGGCCATTGGGCCGCCCATGTTGCCCAGGCCGAGAAAACCGATATGCATGATGACTACCTTTTGCGAGTGGGGAGGCGCTGTTGCGCATCGACCCGTTATGTCTGGTATTGCACCGTTCAGCTCCCGGCCGGCCGACGCTTGGCGCCGGCCGGCAGAGATCACTTCAGGGTGATGGTGGTGTTCACCGAGCCGCCGGTGTCATCCTCGTCGAACCAGCGCTGGGTGACTGTCTTGGTCTGGGTGTAGAAGGTCACCACTTGCTTGCCGTAAGGGCCCAGATCGCCGAGCTTGGAGGCGCGGGAACCGGAGAAGGAGAACAGCGGAACCGGTACCGGGATGGGCACGTTGATACCCACCTGGCCGACGTCGATTTCTTCCTGGAAGTGACGGGCAGCAGCGCCAGACCGGGTGAACAGGGCGGTGCCGTTGCCATTCGGGTTGGCGTTGATGATCTCGATCGCCTTGTCCAGGCTGGCTGCGTGCATGACGCACAGTACCGGGCCGAAAATTTCTTCGCGGTACACCGACATTTGCGCAGTGACGCTGGAGAATATGGTCGGGCCGACGAAGTTGCCGTCCTGGTAGCCGGGCACGCTCGGGTTGCGTCCATCCAGTTCGAGTTTGGCGCCTTCTTCGATGCCGCTGGCGATCAGGCTGTTGACGCGATCCAGCGCCGCGCAGGAGATCACCGGGCCGATGTCGGTGCCAGGTTCGGTGCCGCCATTGATCTTGAGGGTTTTGGTCCGCTCGATCAGGTCCGGCAGCCAGGCCTGCGCTTCACCCACCAGGATCACCACCGGCAGGGCCATGCAGCGCTGACCGGCGGCGCCGAAGGAAGCTCCCAGCAGGTTGTTCAGCGTCTGCTGCTTGTTGGCATCGGGCAGGACGATGGCGTGGTTCTTCGCGCCCATCATGCACTGTGCGCGTTTGCCGTTCTGGGTGGCGCGGTTGTAGACATGGGTACCGACCTTGGTCGAACCCACGAAGGACACGGCCTTGATGTCCGGGTGATCGCAAATCAGGTTCACCGCATCGACGCCGCCGTGGATGACATTGAGCACCCCCTTGGGTACGCCGGCTTCCAGTGCCAGTTCGACCAGGCGCATGGTCACCAGTGGGTCCTGCTCGGACGGTTTGAGAATGAAGGTGTTGCCGGTGGCGATGGCCATCGGGAACATCCACAGCGGGATCATCGCCGGGAAGTTGAACGGGGTGATGCCGGCGCACACGCCCAGCGGCTGCATCAAGGTGTAGGTGTCGACACCGTTGGCGACGTTGTTGGCCAACTCGCCCATCTGCAGGTTGCCAATGGAGGTGGCGTGTTCGACCACCTCCAGGCCGCGAAACACATCGCCTTCGGCATCGGGCAGGGTTTTACCCTGTTCGGCGGTGAGCAGGGCGGCCAGTTCCTTGATGTTCTCGCGAATCAGTTGCTGGTATTTGAAGAAGATCCGGGAACGGGCGCCGATCGGCGTCTTGCGCCAGGTCTTGAAGGCTTCCTTGGCGCTGGCGACGGCGGCGTCCATTTCCTCTGCGGTGGCGAAGGGCACGCGAGCCAGGACTTCCTGGGTGGCCGGGTTGACCACGTCGCGCCACTGAGTGGTACGCGATTCGACGAATTCGCCGTTGATCAGGAGCTTGACGCTTGGAATGCTGGAAGAGGTCATTTTCGGGTTCTGCCTACTTTCTTTGGGTCGAGTTAAACCCCTCGGCCAGATTGGCCGAGCGGTCGGATTTGAATTCGGAAAGGCCGGCGTACCGGCCCCGGTTCAGCCCTTGAGCTGAGGGAAGTCTTCTTCGAAGTACTCTTGTGGGCCGCGCGCGTCGCTCTGACGACGCTGCGTTTCCATCTGCCGCAGTTCTACCCGGCGGATCTTGCCGGAGATAGTCTTGGGCAGCTCGGTGACGAACTCAATGCGTCGCACCCGCTTGTAGGGCGCCAGGTGCTCGCGGGCGAAGGCGAGGATGTTGGCGGCAAGCTCGATGCTCCCGGGTTCGTCATGGGCCAGGATCAGAAACGCCTTGGGCACGGCCAGCCGCAGCGGGTCGGGGCTTGGCACCACGGCCACTTCCATCACCGCCGGGTGCTCGATCAGCGCGCTTTCCAGCTCAAAGGGGCTGATGCGGTAGTCGGAGGCTTTGAACACGTCGTCGGCGCGGCCGACAAAGGTGATGTAGCCATCCGCGTCGATCTGCGCGGTATCGCCGGTACGGTAGTAGCCGTCGCGCATCACTTCGGCGGTTTTTTCCGGGCTGTCCTCGTAGCACAGCATCAGGCCGAGTGGTCGCACGTCCAGCGGCAGGGCTACTTCACCCTCATTGCCGGGTACACCGTCGGGGTCAAGCATTGTCACCCGGTAGCCCGGCAGCGGACGGCCCATGGAGCCCGCCTTGAGCCGCTGGCCGGGCGTGTTGCCGACCAGCGCGGTGGTTTCTGACTGACCGAATCCGTCGCGCAGCGGAAGGCCCCAGGCATGCTGGATCTGCTCGATGATTTCCGGGTTGAGCGGCTCACCGGCGCCCACCAGTTCGCGCAGGCGCAGGCGTTCCTTTATACCGGCCAGATCCTCCTGGATCAGCATGCGCCACACGGTGGGCGGGGCGCACAGGCTGGTGACGCCGTAGCGTTCCAGAGCGCCGAGCAGGGCTGGAGCGCTGAAGCGCGCGACGTTGTGGATGAAGATGCAGGCGCCGGCGTTCCACGGCGCGAAGAGGCAGCTCCAGGCGTGCTTGGCCCAGCCCGGTGACGAGATATTCAGATGCAGGTCGCCCGGCTGCAGACCGATCCAGTACATGGTCGAGAGGTGGCCGACCGGGTAACTCTGGTGACTGTGCAACACCATCTTCGGCTTGGAGGTAGTGCCGGATGTGAAGTACAGCAGCATCGGGTCGGTAGCCAGCGTGCGACCCTCAACTGCGAACTCTTCGGAATGTTCGCTGGCAGCGCTGTGCGGGGTCCAGCCTGCGGGCGCCGGGCCGACACAGATGCGGCTGCAACCTTCACCCAGTCCGACGAACTTGTCGACATGAGCGGCGCCGACCACCAGATGACGCACATGGCCACGCTCGATGCGATCACGCAAGTCTTCAGGGGTCAGCAGGGCAGTGGCGGGGATGACCACGGCGCCGAGCTTGAAGGCCGCCAGCATGGTTTCCCACAGGGCGACGTCGTTACCGAGCATCAGCAGGATGCGCTCGCCGCGGCGTACACCAAGGGCACGCAGGTGATTGGCCACCTGATTGGAGCGCGAGGCCAGTTGCTGGAAGCTGTAGCGCTGTTCGCTGCCGTCTTCTTCGACTATCCAGAGCGCGTTGGCCTGGTTGCCCTGCGCCATTGCATCGAAGTAGTCCAGAGCCCAGTTGAACTCGGTCAACTGTGGCCAGCGGAAATCACGCACGGCAGTGGCGTAGTCGGTGCGGTGTTCCAGCAGGAAGTCTCGGGCGGCCAGAAAGGGTTGGCAGTTGCTGTTCATTGGTTTCTCCCGGGACCGTTGCGGGTAGCTGACAGCGAGGAGACACAGGCAAGCATGGATGGCTTCACGGTGGGTTCCCTTGTTTATTTTTGTTGGGATAAAACCGGCACATGACCGGGATGTTGAAGCGAGTATAGGCATGCAAAAATCAAATAAAAACGCTCAAAAAATCCAGTATGTTGTGCAAAAACATCATAGGTTTTTCTTCATTCGAGCCGAGATAAACGCGCTGTTTTCAAGCGCGTGCTCAAGCTAGTGAAGCTCTAAATAGTCAGGCAGGACCGCGCCATGTGGCGGTTCATCGGAGCCTGGCGATCAGTCGTGAGTTTCGTTCATTGCGAAAGGCCAGTTGGTCGATGGTCTGGGTCGCGTGTCCGGCTTCTTTGCGAGCCTTGAGGATCACGCCGTGTTGTGGCGACTTGCTGCACACCGGATCGGCGTTGCGGGCATCGCCGGTGAGCATGAACGCCTGGCAGCGGCAGCCGCCGAAGTCTTTTTCCTTCTCGTCACAGGAGCGGCACGGCTCGGGCATCCAGGCATAACCGCGGAAGCGGTTGAAACCGAACGAGTCGTACCAGATGTGTTGCATGCTGTGGTCGCGTACGTTGGGAAACTGCACCGGCAGCTGTCGGGCTCCGTGACAGGGCAGGGCGGTGCCGTCCGGCGTGACCGTCAGGAAAATACTGCCCCAGCCATTCATGCAGGCTTTCGGGCGTTCTTCGTAATAGTCCGGGGTGACGAAAATCAGCTTGCACGGATGCCCTTCAGCTTCCAGTCTGGCGCGGTATTCATTGGTGATGCGTTCGGCGCGCACCAGCTGTGCCTGGGTCGGCAACAGCCCGACGCGATTGAGCTGCGCCCATCCGTAGAACTGGCAAGTGGCGAGCTCGACAAAGTCTGCTTCCAGGGCGATGCACAGCTCGATGATGCGGTCGATCTGGTCGATGTTGTGCCGATGGGTCACGAAGTTCAGCACCATCGGATAACCATGGGCCTTAACCGCCCGGGC
>Ga0207428_10005516_pt1 | contig 11786 bp, 9 predicted proteins | sample RhiMethybrSRZTD1_FD_187600 | JGI IMG/M metagenome (GOLD analysis project Ga0207428, IMG submission 187600) | Populus rhizosphere microbial communities from Tennessee, USA - Rhizosphere MetaG P. TD hybrid SRZTD1 (SPAdes) (version 3) | ecosystem: Host-associated > Plants > Roots > Rhizosphere >... | reverse complement strand
CAGCCATCCAGCCCGCTCATGAGCCGGCGCAGCCAAGTGAGATCGGTCCGGTCGAGGAGCTCTACCTGACCGGCCGCCACCTTGAGCAGTATCGGCACGCCACCCGCTCGCCGGAGCCGTACTGGCAGGAGGCGCTAACCCGGGACCCGAGCCACTCGCGGACCCACACCGCACTCGCGGCGCGACGCTACCGAGAAGGACGTTTCAATGAGGCGCTGCAACATGTCCAGGCCGCTGTCGGAAGGCTGACGGCCCTCAATCCCAACCCGGAACATGGCCGGCCCCACTACTTGCTTGGTCTGACGCTGGTCCGGCTAGGCCGTGACGACGAGGCATATGCCGCCTTTGCGAAATGCACCTGGCTGGACGCCTGGCTCGCCGCCGGAAGTCACCAGATGGCAATCATTGACGCCCGCCATGGCCGCGACAACCTAGCACTCGAACATGCGACGGTGGCTCTGCGGGCACGGCCGGACCAGCTGCAGGTGCGGGACCTGTGCCTTGTGTTGCTTCGTCGACTCGGCCGTATGGACGAGGCAGAAGGCCTGCTGGCCGAGACCCTCGCTCTGGACCCGCTCGACATTTGGGCCCTGCACCTCGCCGGCCGACTCGACCCCCGGCATGGTCAGACCGAGGCGCAGACCCTCGTCGATGTGGCGCTGGAAAGCGCTCGCATCGGGGAGCTTCACGCCGCCATCGAACTGCTGGACAGAGCGCGGGTCTCCGACGCTGACCGCCCGCTGGGCCAGACGGCCTGCGCGCTCATCGCCGACTACCACATCGCCGTAGTGCTTGACCGGCTGGGTGAGACCGGTGCGGCGGCCGCCGCGCGTACCCGCGCACGACGCGGGGACCGCACGTGGAACTTCCCGTCACGCCTAGATGATGTGGCAGCCCTCGAAATGGCCCTGGCCGCCGATCCGACGGATCCAACGGCAGCCGCCCTGCTCGGTCACTGGTGCTACGCGCATGACCGCCCGGGCGATGCGCTCGCACACTGGCGACGTTCCGTTGAGCTGGACCCGTCCGACCCGGTGGTGTGGCGCAACCTTGGCGTCGGCGCATACAACCATGATCATGATCCGGAAGCGGCCAACGCAGCATACGAGCGGGCCCTGAGCGCCGCATCAGGAGACGCCCGGCTGCTGTTCGAAAGCGATCAGCTGCTAAAGCTCATGGGCGCTCCTGCCGATGCCCGCCTCCGCCGGCTGGAGGAGCGACCCAACTCGCTGACCGCGCGCGACGACCTGGCAGTGGAGTACGCCCATCTGCTGGTTACCACCGGCCGTCCAGCGGAAGCCCTCGCGGTATTACACGAGCGGCGGTTCCAGCCCTGGGAGGGCGGTGAAGGCCAGGTGCTGCGGGCTTGGGAGCGGACGCAGCTCTCCCTGGCGGAGGCTGCCCTACTGTCGGGTGACGCGACTGCGGCCGTCAACCACGCACGGTCCGCTCTCGATACGCCGGAGTCGCTGGGCGAGGCGCGCCATCCCCTCGCGAACCCGGCACAGCTGCTGCTGATCCTCGGCAATGCGCTGGAGGCGGACAACGATTCCGAGGGGGCAGCTCGATGCTGGCGCCAGGCGGCCGAGGTGCGCGGCGACTTCAACGAGATGAGCCCACGTTCGTACTCCGAGAACACCTACTACTCGGTGCTAGCCGCGCGCCGGCTCGGTGAGATGGCGTATGCAGACGAGCTCATGATGGGCCTGGCCGAACACACCGCGCTGCTGGCCCGAACACCCGCCAAGATCGACTATTTCGCGACCTCGCTGCCGGCGCTGCTGCTCTTCGACGATGATCCCCAAAAACGACAGGATCTCCTCGTCGAGCTGCTCCGCGCCCAACTCACCCTGCTCGCCGGTGACGAGGCCGGAGCCCAGCGCCACCTCAATACCGTCCTCGGCGCGGATCCGAGCCACGAACTTGCTCTGGACCTTGCCCGGCGCCTCGAATACGTAAGGAGCCTGTCATGAGCTACCGTCCTGTGCCGCCGCCAGCACATCTGCCGGAGCGCCTGACAATTACGCTCTGGGACTTCTCCTGGTATGTCCGCACCGGGCCAGGTGAGCCGTTCGAGGACCTTGACGGTGCGTTCGCAGAGGCGGTCGAGCGCGGCTACAACACGGTCCGGATCTGCGCAATGCCTTACTTGTTGTTCGGAAGTGGCCTGGACACGTCGTCGCTAGAGCTCGGCCCGCTGGGAGGCGGCTTCGGCCAGCGGGTCCGCTGGTACGACGTGAAGCAGCCCACGGTGATCGACGCGCGCGCCCACCTGATCGCCCTATTTGAGGCGGCCAGGCGGCACAACTGCTACGTGATCATCTCCTCCTGGGAGTATCAGCAGAGCTCCTCGTTCGCCACGCAGCCGGACTGGTGCCAGGCGCTGATGGGGATCGACCCCGACCGCCGCGCCGAGGCTCAGGCGGCTGCCTTGGCGGAGCTGATCGACTTCCTGGCCGAACATGATCTTGATGACCGGGTGGCGTTCACCGAGATCCACAACGAGGTTCAGGTCGGGCACCTGGCCGACGGCCTGCCCAATCAACTGGAGGAGCGCATCGTGGCGCTGCGACCGCGGCTGGAGCGGGCGCTCGAGCTGTTCCACCGACGTCACCCCGACCGCCCGGTCACGGTCAACTACGCCCGCGTGCCGGTCGGCGCGATGCGGGGCATCCCCAACACCGTCGATGTCCTGGTCACCCACCCGTACGTGTACGGCGTGCTTGGTGCCTTCATCGACACATACGGGCTGCGCGGTCGCCCCGAGGACTTCGACCAAGCTCGCGCCGAGCGGGACGTCCTGCTCCCCGGGGCACCAAAGCTCACCGAGTGGGCGCCCGACGAGCCGTGGCGACTGACCGCGACAATCGTCGCCACACCGGAGATCTACGTTCACGACTGGGGCGACGCCGAGGCCATCGACCGCTGGCTCTACCGGCACTATCCAGCCTGGGAGGAGGCGATGATCGGAACTCTCCGACTCTGGCTGGAGGTCGCTCACGACTGGGCCACCACCCACGAGGTCCCCATCGTGTTTGGCGAGGGGTGGATTGGTTACACCCCACGCGACGGGCGGTTCGAAGAGGGGCCCGTCGGTGCCGAATTCTGCCGGCTCGCTATCGACGAATCCGTCCGCGTCGGAGCATGGGGCACTGTCGTCTGCTCCAACGCCGCACCACACCACGCCATGTGGGCCGACACCGTATTGCAGCAGCAGTGCAACGAGGCCTTCCGTAACAGAACTTCTTTCAGACAAACCAGCTGACCAATCCCCGCCGGCACGCGGCACACAAACGCCCGTATCGACGTAGTAAGGAGAGCCCAATCATGAATCCAGCAGAACTTCCCGCAACTACCCTGAGCCGCCGCAGCCTGCTCCTTGGAGGTGCAGCGCTCGGTGGGTCCTTCCTGCTCAGCGGATGCATCGGCGGCAGCCAAACGCCTGCGGCCTCGAGTGCCCCTAGCGACACTGCGACCACCCTGACCCTCCAGTCCTCGCTGTCCGATCCCAAACCCAAGGCGGCCCTGGATAGCATCGTGAAGGGCTATACGAAGTACCCCACCACGCTCAATACGGTGGCGATCGAGCAGTTCCGGGCGCAGCTGCCGACCTATCTCACCTCCGCCAACCCGCCGGACGTGTTGACCTGGTACGCGGGCTCCGTCGCCCGGGACTACGCGAGCAAGGGCTTGCTGCTCGACCTGTCGGACATGTGGACCGGCGATGGCGCCTGCGCCAAGTTCTCGGCGCCACTGAAAGCGTTGTCCAGCGATGAGTCGGGCAAGCAGATCTTTGTGCCTACCAGCTACTACTGGTGGAGCATCTTTTACCGGAAGTCCGCCTTTGAGGAGTGGGGAGTTCAGCCGCCCACCAGCTGGGACGAGTTCATGACGCTGCTGGACACCCTGAAGGGCAAGGGCATCGCTCCGCTCACCAACGGCACCGGATCCACGCCTTGGATGGCCTCAGGTTGGTTCGACTACCTGGACCTTCGGATCAACGGCGCGGCGTTCCATCGCGACCTGCTCGCGGGCAAGCACTCCTTCGACAGCGCGGAGGTTCGCAAGGTGATGGACACCTACGCCACGCTTGTTCCGTACTTCGACCCGAAAGGCCGCTCCTACAGCTGGCAGGAGGCTGCGACGCCGCTGGTCAACAAGAAGGCCGGCATGTACCTCATCGGAGCCTTCGTCACCCAGGCATTTCCGGCCAGCGCGGTCAAGGACGTCGACTTCTTTTCCGTTCCGGCCATCGATCCGGCGATTCCCTCCGCGGAGGAAGCCCCGACGGACGGCTACTTTGCCAGTGCGAAGAGCAAGAACGTGACGGGCGCGAAGGACCTGCTCAGCTACCTGGCGTCACCGGCCCAGCAGCAGGCCTATATCGAAGGCTCCGGGTCGTCTAATCTGCCGACCTCCCCGGACGTCGACTCGTCGAAGTTCTCACCGCTTGTGCTGAAGGGCATCAAGCTGCTGCAGGAGACCAAGGAGATCACACAGTTCTTCAACCGGGACTCCAGCGATGCTCTCCAGACCACTGCCGACACCGCGCTCACCAAGTTCCTTGACAAGCCCCGCGACGTCGCCAAAATTCTCAAGGACTGGCAGACGGCGGCGCAGCAGGTCTGGAACTCCTGATCGCCCAGGAGACCTGATGAGCACTGCTGAGACAGCGGCCCGGTCCTCGACGACCGGTCCGCCCCGATCGAGCATCTCGGCTGGCCAGCGGCGCCGCCGGTTCGGCCGACGCTCCGTGACGCGTCGTGTGCCCCCAGTGGTCTGGGCGCTGCTGCTCGTGCCGCTGCTGGTCGAGCTTGCGTGGGTTTTCTGGCCCGCGTTCAACAGCTTCCAGCTGTCGTTCACCAAGTGGAGCGGAGTCGGCGTCGCTGAGCCTGTCGGACTGAAGAACTACCGGACCCTGCTATACGACCCGATCTTCCACACGGCGATCACCAACAACGTGATCTGGATCGTCGCCTTCGGCGGCTTGTCGGTGGTCATCGGCCTCGCCCTCGCCGTGGCGCTCAACAAGCCGCGGCGCGGAGTGGGCGCCTACCGCAGCGGGATCTACCTGCCGATGGTGTTCTCGCTGGCTGTCACCGGCCTGTTCTGGCGGGTGCTTTACCAGCCCGACGGCCCGATCAACGCCATCCTTGCCGCGATCGGCATTGATACCGGCCAGCACCAGTGGCTCGCCGACCCCAACACGGCGCTGGCGGCAATCCTCGTTGCCGCGCTCTGGAGGCAGGCCGGATACATCATGGTCCTCTATCTCGCCGGACTGAAGGGCTGCGACCCGACGCTCGAGGAGGCCGCGGCGGTCGACGGAGCCAGCTGGTCGCAGCGGTTCCGGTACATCGTTTTTCCGCAATTACGCAACGTCAATACTGTGATCTTCGCGGTCACGGTGATCGATTCGCTGCGGACCTTCGACATCGTCTGGGCGATGACCCGCGGCGGCCCGTACAACAGCACCCAGCTGCTGAGCACCTACATGTACCAGGTCGGCTTCACACAGGTGAACCTCGGCTACGGCTCGGCCATCGCTGTCGTCATATTCCTGCTGGCGATCGCGTTCATCATCACCTACCTGGTCCGCGCGACCCGAGAGGAGTGAAATGACCACCGTCACCCTCGCTCCCGCCACACCGGCCGTAGCAGCCGGACCCCGCAAGCCAAAGCGCTCATGGGTCTTCCACGCCGTTATGGCCCCGGTCACGCTGCTCTGGGTACTGCCACTGGCCTTCGTGATCATGGTGGCGGTTCGGAACTTCGATGACATCGCTAGCAACGGCCTCGGGACATGGCCCAAGTCGTTCACATTGCAGGCGTTCCGAACTGCCTGGGTCGACGGTCAGCTCGGCGGAGCGCTACGCAACAGCGTCGTCGTCACCGTTTGCACGGTCATTGCGGTGCTGTTCCTGTCCTCGCTGGCGGCGTTCGCGCTCAGCCGCTATCACATCCCCGCCGGCCGTGCCATCTTGTTGCTCATGCTGGCGGGCAACCTGCTGCCGCCCCAGATTCTGCTGATTCCCGTGGCCAAGATCTGCGAGTTGATCGGTATCTACGACACCCTGCTTGCGCTGGTGGTCGTCCAGGTCGGCTTCGGCATGGGCTTCTTCACCTTTGTGCTGTACGGGTTCATGCGCTCGCTGCCGTACGAGATGTTCGAGGCCGCGAAGATCGATGGAGCCGGGGATCTGCGGATCTATGCCACCATCGTGCTCCCGCTGTGTCGACCCGCCTTAGCCGCTCTAGCAGCACTGGAGAGCACCTGGGTCTTCAACGACCTGCTATGGACGTTGACCGTGCTGCGCACCGATGCGAAGTTCCCGATCACCGCGTCCCTGCTCAACCTGCAGGGTGGTTACACGACGTCATGGAATGTCGTAGCTGCTGGAGCCCTGATTGCAGCCGTCCCGACCACAATCGTGTTTTTCGCGTTCCAGCGGCACTTTGTCTCCGGACTGCTGGTTGGCGCCAACAAGTGAGCTGGATCCTACCCACCGCTACCGCGCGGTACGTCGTGGACCTGGCTGGCGATGACGCGGGCCTCGTGCTCCAGGACTGGACTGACGGTGAAATCGGCCGCTGGATGCCAAGCGACCAGCACAGCTTCGATACGCCGCCGGATCGGCTGCCCTCCGAGCTGTCCGCCTTGGGCACCAGGCAGGTACGCGGCGCCGACCTGATCATTGACCACGGCGGCGCGCTGGTCGGGGCCCGGCTGGTCTGGCCCTCAGGGAGCGTCGACTTCACCGAGGACGGGCCGCAGACCCGGCTCACCGCACGTGGCTACGACACCACGGGCGATCTTGAGCTGATGCTGGAGATTGAGGCGTCGCGCGAGCACGACGTGGTGAGCAAGCGGGTGACCATCTTTAGCAGCGGGAGCCGAGCGATCACCCTGCGGCGTGCTTTCGGGCCAGCCTGGGAGCTGCCGATCGGACCCGGGGCGGTTGTGGACGTGCTGGGTGGTGACTGGGGACGGGAGTTCACGGCATACCGGATCGGCCTGCCGGTAGGTGAGCTCTCTCTGGGCAGCCGCCAGGGCATTACCTCCCACACCTACTCCCCGGTGGTAAGGGCCGCAGCCGCAGGCGATCCGGATGGACCCGCGTACGGCATAGCGCTGGCATGGAGCGGATCCTGGCGACTGTTGGTCGATTCGCCGCCTTTTCGGGAACGGGTGCGGGTGGCTGGCGGAGTCGACGACGAGTCCACCGTCATCCGGCTTGAGCCGGGCGAGGCCTTTACGACGCCGCCTACTCTGGGCGTCTTCGCTCCGGACGGCGCGACCGGTGTACGGCGCCGATGGCACGACTACCAGCGCGGCTGGCTGGCCCGCGACCTCGACCTTGCACAGCGCCCGATCGTCTACAACTCCTGGTACGCCACCGCATTCGACGTCCGCCCCGACCACCAGCTCGCGTTGGCCGATCGCGCCGCCGAGCTCGGAGTCGAGGCATTCGTCGTCGACGACGGATGGTTCGCGGGCCGCACCAATGACCGAGGTGGGCTTGGCAACTGGTGGCCGGATCCGGCGGCGTTTCCGGAAGGGCTCAACCCGCTGATCTCCGGTGTGCTGGACCGGGGGTTGCGTTTTGGCATCTGGGTCGAACCGGAGGCGGTGAGTCCCGACGCCGAGGTGCTTCACGACCATCCGGACTGGATTTATCGCGCGGGCGACAGGCCGTTGGTGACCGTGCGCAACCAATACGTCCTCGACTTCGGGCGACCCGAAGTGTTGGCGTGGACCGAAGCCTGGCTGCGTCGGCTGCTCGCCGACCGGCGAATCACCTATCTCAAGTGGGACATGAACCGGCCAATCAGCGACGGTGGGCGACCCGGCGACATCCACGGTCGGCAGTGGGCGGTTCAGCATGCACAGGGCTACCACCGAGTGATGCGCATGGTGCGCACCGAGTTCCCGCATGTCGCCGTGGAGGCGTGCAGCGGCGGCGGCGGTCGTGTAGATCTCGCGGTGCTGGGCGTCAGCGACGTGGTTTGGCCCAGCGATGAGACCGGACCGCGGGACCGACTCGCCATCCAACACGGCTTCCTCTCTGCCTATGGACCGCACGTGATGAGCTCCTGGGTCACAGACGAGTCCGACCGGCGCGATGTCGAGCCGGTAAGTCTTGAGTTCCGCTTCCTCGTCGCGATGGCCGGGGTCCTCGGTGTCGGCGCCAATCTGTTGAACTGGACCGAGCGCGATCGAGCTCGGGCGGTCGAGCTGGTGGCTTTGTATCGCAGAATCCGCAAGACAATCTTCGCCGGCCGCATCGAGCTGCACGGCAGCCCAGCTGATCCGGTGTACGCCCTTGAGTACGGCACCCCGGAGCGGACCGTGCTGCTTGTGTACGGCCGCGCAAACCGTCCGGCGAAGGTCAGCATAAATCCCCGAACGATCGACGTGAGTCGTCGTTATCGGGTTGCAGGTACACAGACCGAGTTGAACGGAGTAGAGGTGACAACAGGTCTACACGTCCCCTTCACTCTTGCGCCTGATGCGGACGTCCTCATCCTGGACGCGATCCAATGAACTGCGTCATCTGGCTGCCAGTCCCGCTGAGCGTACGCACCGACCCGGTGTCGGGCGGCCGCTGGACCTCACTCCGTTCGTTCGAACGCGAATGGCTATGGACCAATCCCGATTCCGAGAGTGCCTCGGCCCGTATGCGGGTCGTCCCCGGTGACGCGTTCGTAGACGCCGGTGGCGCGGAGGAGTGCTTTCCAAGCGTCCGGGGAAACCCAGACCACGGCGACGCCTGGACCAGGACGTGGTCCACTGACGGCGCCAAGCACACAGTGGACGTTCCGCAGGTGGGTCGACTCAGCCGACGCATCAGAGGTGACAACCCTGTCGTCGTCGACTACGAGGTCACTGGGCGACCAGGAACGCCCTTTCTGCACGCGCTGCACACACTGCTCGATTTGAGCTCGACGGCACGCCTATCCATACCCGGTTCTCCTCGGATAACCGTGCTCGATGTCGACGACCCCGAGCGCCAATGGCCCAGCGGACTCGACCAACTGGGCCCCGACGACGGGACGGCCATCTGCGCACTGGTGCGTGGATGCCACGAGGTTTCGGTCGTCGATGGCGAATACGTGCTCCGGTTCATTTGGGACTCCGAGGACACTCCGAAGCTGTGCTCCCTGCTGCTGTGGCGCAACCTGGGCGGCTGGCCGCCGCAGCGCCCATACCGCTCGATAGGTGTCGAGCCGATGGTCGGTCGCGCCGCTGACTTGTCGACCGCGGACCTGAACGACTGCGCTCGGATCGGACCGTTGGGCCATTTCCGTTGGGTTCTAAAACTCAGTTGTGCACGCGTTGTCCACTCGCAAGGCGCTGCGGACAGCATGCAAGCCCAAGACGCGCAATTGTCGGAGTGACTAGAGACTCTTGACCGCCCGGGTGGCGGCGACGGCGCACGGCAGGAGAACGGACTGGTTTGCGGCCTCAGTCGGAACCAAAAATGCTAGCCGCGAACGTGCGGCGCGACTTCCAGAGCCGGGGCGCCTGTCCCCGACCTCGATCTCTCGATGTGGACACCGCGCGAGTTACGGCACTCGTTCCTGTCGGTGCTGTCTGACGCTGGCGTGTCACTGGAGCAGATCTCGCAGCTGGTGGGGCATAGCGGCACCACGGTCACCGAATTGGTCTATCAGCACCAGCTGCGGCCCGTGATCCAGACCGGCGCAACGGTCATGGATCAGCTGTCCAGCGCGAACCGTAGACAAGCAGATTGGCTACACACTCAAGGAGCCGGACCGGACGAGATCGTCGCCCCCGTACGGGTAGACGCTCGTGGTGAATCACTCTTCGGCTTGGGCGGAGCCGAGTCGGGCTGAATTACCCGCGGCCACTTGGTGTCAAGAAGCTCGAGTGCCATCATCGATGATCATCCGAGGATGAGTGCGCACGATGTCACTGATTCCCCCGTGGTTGCGACCACCGCGCGTCCGCGAGCGCCTAGCCTCCTACCACCTGCGCCCAGACGTGCTGGACGCGGCGGCTGCCATGGCCTCTGACCAGCGCTCCGATATCTATATAGTCCGGCTGGAGGCCGCTCTCACCGACTCAGAGACCGTGCTGCGGATGATGGACGGGCGGCACGCCAGGGTGATGGGCCTGCTCGTGCTGACCAGCGAACGCATCCACTTCCGCTCCCGCCGCCGCACCGGGCTCAACTTCAGCGTGCCGCTGGAGGAGATCCGTGCCATCGAGACCTACACCCGCTGGGGCACCGGTACCGTCCGGATCATCACCCCCTACGGCGACCTGACGGTCGACCAGATCCTCGGCAGGCAGGGGGAGATGCTCGCCGCTGACGCCCAAGCAACAATCCGCGGCGAACCCCTGCCAGAGCGAGACCCGCTCCGGCTGTTGGCCAAACTCCGCGCACTGCGCGAGAGCGGCACGATCAGCGCCGCCGAGTTCGAGATCCGCAAGTCTGCGATCTGGCGCGACATCTAGGTGACCGTTCGGGTCGCCAGCGCTCGACGACCGTGCCGTCGGCGATGCGGAAGATCTTGACCCCGCAGAAAACCACGTTGCGTCCAATGGGCGGTTCGCCCATCACTGAGGCGCGGTAGGTGCCGCGGGCAACAACGCGGTAGGTGCCGCGGGCAACAAGCTGCTCGTGATGAAGGGTGGCCTGCGCACGTCCCGAGAACACATCGCCACCGTGTCAGCCCGGTCCGTGACGGAAGCCTTCGCTTGCGATGTCGTCCGTCGATTCGATCGTCTAGAGGGCGTGTCCGGCGGAGGAACGGTCATCGGGACTGGCTCCGCTGCATCCCTAGTGCCTGAGCGCTGATCCGCCCTAGTGTCAGGTCATCGCAGTACCCATCGGCAGGTCGAAGGGGTAATCAAATGGTGTGGTCCGGTGCGGTCGCGTCAGCCACGCCTATGGTTCCAGCGACGGGAGCATTGTTCGAGGATGAGGGCCACGTTCCGGGGGCGGGACGGGCGAGGCACAGGCGGCGGAGGCGTCTGCCGGCCGCAGCCGCCAATGACGACCTGCTGGCCGGGGCCCAGGTGCTTGGCCTGCATCGTTACCAGACGTCGCCATGAACGAGCTCACCGGCACCTTCGTGCTTCGCGGTCAGGGGTCTCATCGCCGTGGGGCTTCCGAAGTTGCTCTCGCAAGCCTCCGCCGCCCGGCTCGATGACATGTACGGCCTGTCGGGGAAGCGGTACCGACGGTCCAGTTCACGAACAGCTGCCGCAAATGCGGCGGACGGCGGTAGGTGCGGGGAAAGTTCCGCCGTCGCCGGCTGGGAAGAGGCCGCGGCGATCGGTATGTGGAGGATGGAGCAATGGCAACACTGTGGTCCTGCCCTCAGTCGGACTGCCCACCGACCGAGATCGCTCCGGTAGACGTGCCGGCATCCGGCGAAGCGGTCGGCTCTGAGTCGGAACGTCCCTTCACCACTGATGAGGTCGCGGCGCTGCTCAACGTTACGCTTGACACCATCCACGAGTGGCATAAGGAAGGCACAGGGCTTCCGGGTTATCAGATGCACAAGGAGAGTCAATACCGAAGGAGTGACGTGGTCCGGTGGTTGGCGGAGCAAGGGGTAACACTGGCGGTTTTGCCGGAGCGAATGTGGTACGACCTACACGCGAACCGCGTTCAAGGCGATGCCAGGCCGTAACCCGTTCGGCAGTAGAGTTGGGAAGCTGGATGTCGCAGCCGGCCTAGGGGCCGAAGCCGCCGTTCACGTACATGCCGCGGCTCGACGAGCATGATGCTCCCGCCCAGGACACATCGGGA
>Ga0207428_10005515_pt1 | contig 11787 bp, 9 predicted proteins | sample RhiMethybrSRZTD1_FD_187600 | JGI IMG/M metagenome (GOLD analysis project Ga0207428, IMG submission 187600) | Populus rhizosphere microbial communities from Tennessee, USA - Rhizosphere MetaG P. TD hybrid SRZTD1 (SPAdes) (version 3) | ecosystem: Host-associated > Plants > Roots > Rhizosphere >... | reverse complement strand
TTGTCTTTGCCATGAATCCTCCTTATTTCGCTTTCACGTCATAGCAAGTCAGCTCGTTCTGATTGCGGATGTAAAGCTTGCCGCCGATGATCACCGGATGCGCCCAGCTATCCCAGCCCCGGTCATTGATCGGGAAGCGCCCTTTCTCGACATAGGCATTGGGATTGGCTTCGGCCAGCCCGACCATCTGTTTCTCGCCCAGCAGATACAACATCCCGTCCGCGTAACCGATTGAGCCTTTGCCGACGCTGCGATCTTTCCACATCACTTTGCCAGTGTTGAATTCGATGCAAGTCAGAATCGCATTCGAGAAGCCGTAGAGATAGCCATTCACCAAAACCATTCCGCCGTGATGGTTCTGCATCTCTTTCGTGAAGTAGGATTCTTCCGCTTTGACCTCCCCGTTCTGCGCCGTCAGGTTGAGCAAAGCTCCGCCCGTGCCGTAGGCCGAGGAGAAAAAGACTTTGTTGTCGGCGAAGATCGGCGTCGTGCAATTGGCGACGCGATTGGCGACGTTGGCGTAGCGCCACATCAGTTTGCCATCGCTGGCGCGCACGCCGACCGCTGCGGTTGACGTAAAGTTGATGTAACTGCGCACGCCGTCCACCTCAGCGAGGATGCAGGAGGCATAGCCTGCCTGGTCGCTCAACTCTTTCGTGCGCCAAATCTCCGCGCCGGTCATCTTATCCAGCGCTACGATGCCCGCGTTGGCGCCGCCGGGCGAAACAATCAATTTATTGCCGTCTATCAGCGGCGATTCGCTGATCAACCATCTGGGGTTGCTGGCGCCAAACTCTTTCAGAATGTTTTTGCCCCACACGCGGGAGCCGTCGCGCTCGCGCAAACAAGCCAGATCGCCGTTCTCGGTCAGCACATAAAGTCTGTCGCCATCCAGCGTCGGAGTGCTACGCGGCCCGTTCCCCTTGTCCTGCTCTACCCTCGGCCCGAACGCCACTGACCAGATCGTCTTGCCGTCGGCGCGGTTCAAACAGAAAACAGCGCTCTTTGCCTCGCTCCCTGTTCCGTTCGTCCCCTGCACATAAATGCGATCCGCTTTGACGGCCACGGCGCCGTAGCCTTCGCCGAGGTTCGCGATTGACCAGGTCACAGCGGGGCCTTTTTCAGGCCATCTCTTGAGCAGTCCGGTCTCACTCGATAATCCATTGCGCAAGGGGCCACGCCATTGCGGCCAATCGGCTTCGGGCGCAGTGTTGGCCACCGTTATCGTCAGCAATGCGAATGCGCAGAACAACACAAACGAAAATAAGTACTTCATTGCTTCTCTCCTTATTTGGCGCTGCCTTTGCGGGGTAACACGCTTGATCCTGCGCCTGAAGCCTTCGGGTCTAGCTTCGCGGGTTTAGCCGTATTTGAAGCGGTCAGTTCTGCGGCTTTATGAATGGCGGCGCGCACACGCAGATACGTGCCGCAGCGGCACAGGTTGCCGTTCATGGCGCTATCAATATCGGCGTCAGTTGGTTTGGCCTTTTTCGCCAGCAACGCGCACGCCGACATCATCTGTCCGGCCTGGCAGTAACCGCATTGAGGTACATCGAGTTCCTGCCAGGCAACTTGCACGGGATGCGTGCCTTCAGCCGAAAGTCCCTCAATCGTCGTGACGGACTTATTCGCCGCAGCCGACACCGGCGTCAAACACGCGCGCACCGGGCTACCATTCAGATGGATGGTACATGCGCCGCACATGCCCATGCCGCAGCCAAACTTCGTGCCTTTCAGGTTGAGTTCGTCACGCAAAACCCAGAGCAGCGGCATTTCCGGGTCGCCGTCAAATTGCTGGTTCTTACCGTTTACTTTCAGTTTGATCATAAATTTTCTCCTTCAAAATGCTGTTACGCGAAACTGAAGCCCTGTTTCGTCATCGGCATCGTGCGAATGCGTTCGCCTGTGGCAGTAAAAATCGCGTTGCAAACTGCGGGCAGAATCGGCGGCAAAGCTGGTTCGCCCAAGCCCGTCGGCGGGTTGTTGGTTTTGAGAAAATGGACTTCGATTTGTGGCGGCGCTTGCGACATCCGCAACATTGGGTGTTGATGATAGTTCGACTGCTCAACGCGCCCGTTTTTCAGCGTGATTTCCTGCATCATTCCGCTCAGGCCATCTATGACCGCGCCTTGCGCCTGCGTTTCGGCGGAACTGGGATTGATAATGTTGCTGCCAATGTCGCCCGCGACCCAGACTTTATTCACTTTGATTTTTTTGTTCGCTGCCACGCTGACCTCGGCCACTTCGGCAAAGTAACCGCGATGGCTGAAATGGAACGCTACACCCAGCGCCGTGCCTTTCGGCAACTTGCGTTTGCCCCAGCCCGATTTCTCCGACACCAGTTTAATAACGCCAATCATGCGGGATGCATCTAACCCTGCCTCACGCGCAGCTAGAGGCAGCGGAGTCGTTGTCAGTAAATCCAAACGGAATTGCACAGGGTCTTTGCTTGCGGCGTGCGCGAGTTCGTCTATGAACGATTGGATCACCCAGGCGGTGCAGTTGGAATACGGCGCGCGCAAGGCCCCGGTTTTGAGTCCGAGCGGCATCACAGAAGACTGCACTCGATAATTCGGCACGAAGCGCGCGGGAAATTCGTTCGCATTAAAACCGCCGTCGTGGGCGAAGGCATTTCCTTCACCGTAACCGACGAAGTGATCGAGCCACGCGACCAGCTTGCCGTCTTTGTCCAATGCGCCTCTCAAGTATTGGAACCCGCCGCAACGATAATAATCGTGTTGGATGTCGTCTTCGCGTGACCAGATTAGCTTGACCGGCGCGCCGACGGTTTTGGAAATCCACGCGGCGTCTAACATCAGATCGTTATACGCCCGCCGCCCAAATCCGCCGCCACCGCGTACCACATGAACCGTCACATCACTTTCCGGCAAACCGAGCAAACGAGCCACCATCGTGCGCCCGCTTTGTGGTATCTGCCCGGCAGTCCAGATTTCGAGCTTGCCATCTTTGAAATGCGCCGTGCAATTTTGCGGCTCCATCGTGCCGTGCGCGATGAAGGGGATGACGTAAGGGCTTTCGACAACTTTGATGTCATCGCGTTTGAAAATGGTCTCAACATCGCCGTCCTGTCGCAGCGTGCGCGCCGGAGTTTGCCGGGAAAGCTCTTGCGCTTTTTTGGCATTCTCGGCGCTGTCCTGCGCGCCCCATTTGCCGAAGTCCCATTTCACTTCGAGTTTTTCGCGCGCAGACTGCGCCGCCCACCAACTATCCGCGACGATGGCAACACCGGACTCAAAGCCTGGGTCTTCAAACAGGTAATTCGGGTAATCATTGCGCAGCGGCCGGCCTTCGACAATAAAGGCGTGTTTCACGCCTTTCAGAGCTTTGATGGCATCGAGGTTCGCGCTCACGGCGCGACCGCCCAGCACAGGGGTTCTTTGAAACACGGCGTAGAGCATCCCCGGCACGGTCACATCAATCCCAAAAATCGGCTTGCCCGTCAGAATGTCTTTGGTCTCCACGCTAATCGTGGATGTGCCGATGATTTTGTAATCTTTCGGGTCTTTGAGTTTGACGGATCGCAAATCCGGCGCGGGCATGGTGGCGGCTTTGGATGCAAGCTCGCCGTAGCCCAGCGAGCGATTGGATGTCTTGTGATGCACGCGACCTGATGCCGTCGAGCATTCCGTAGCCGCTACACCCCAAGTTTGTGCTGCGGCGGCGATGAGCATTTGCCGACCCGCTGCGCCGACCTGTCGCATCGGTTCCCAGTTCATCGGCGTTGCTGAACTGCCTCCCGTGAACTGCGGACCGTATTTGTTATCCGCATCGGCGCGGACGATTTTGACATCTTTCCAGTCCACATCCAGTTCTTCGGCAATCAACATCGGCAGCGTATTGAGAACGTTTTGTCCGATCTCCGTATTTTTCGCGGTGAGCGTAACGATGCCGTTGGGCGCAATGCTGATGAAATCCGACGGAACCAGGGGAGCCATTCTTGGCGGCCCTTGCGCTAATGCGGCGCTAGCCTTTGGATACAGTCCCAGCATAAAGCCACCGCCTGCGAGTGTGGTGACTTGCAAAAAAGCGCGACGATTGATTTTGGTCATGGTCATAAGCCCTTACTCCTGCCCGAACGCGTCGGGTATTTGTCCAGTCCCTTCTTGTTAAGCCACGTGGACATCAAGTCCGCGACTTGTAGGTTGTTCAAATCCGAGAAGGGAAAATGCGTATTGCCCTTAATGCCGACTTCGGGCAAATGGACAAGCGTGACATCGCCGCCACGCTTGTTCACCGCGTCCCGCCACTTCCGCGCCATCTCCAGGCGCGCGCGCCATCCATCTTGCCCCGGGTTTGCCATTGGTTCTTTGGGGATGAAGTCGCCGTAATAGATGACGATAGGAATTTTGGTGAGCAACATGAACTCCGCCAGCGGGATTCCAAGCGCCTCCAGTGTCCCACCGGAACTTGGAATTGGAGCGGGCGCCTCGCCTTCTGGGAAGACAAAACCGCTGCCCGGTTCATAAGAGACAATGGCGCGGATATTTTGGTTCTTGATGGCCGTGCGCCAACCGAAGCCGCCGCTGTGAGAATGGGTAACGAGAATTCCTGGCCCGACCTTCTCAAAGAGCGCCGCTACAGCGCGCGCCATCACCTCACCATCAATCGGGCCTGTGCTTGGGGTCATCGAGCGAAAGTACTGGTTCAGCGCCTCCGGGTCGCGTGAAAACTGTACGCCGGGGAAAAAGTCCGGCCAGATACCGAGACGAAATGTACCAAACCATCCCTGCTCATCAGGCGTAGGCGTAATTGTAGCTGGCTGAGTGCCGCGACCTGCATTACCACGCCGCGGCTGGTCAATCAGATAGACCCCGAAGCCTCGGCGCAGGAAAATGTTTTGATAGCCCTCACGTCCGTCCGGGGTGGTCTCCCAGGTCTTCGAGAACTGCCCGAAGCCATGCCACATCACCAGCGGAAGCTGACGAGCCTTCACCGGAAGCTGATAAAACACGTAAGCATGATCACCGTGCAATGTTTGTCCGTCGGGCGTCGGGCGATAAGGATCAAACTTACCTGGATTCGTGATGACCGTTCCGCCGACAGCGAAACTACCTTGCTCTTTGATTTGCAACGGCGGGAGATTGCGATTTCCGCCCGTCTGTGCGCTCGCGGCGACTGAGATGAGTAGGAATATCGTGAGTAATCTTTGCGGCTTGGGTCTCATCAAATCCTCCAACCAATAAGTGGCGAGATGCATGAGGTTGGACTACGGCTACAAGTTACTTGAGCTGACGCGTTATGCCCTTCGTAACTCATTTCTTCTCGAAAACTTCCTTGGCCACGGCAATGGCGCTTACCGCGCTAGGCCAGCCCGCGTAGAACGCCATGTGAGTAATGGTCTCAATCAACTCCTCTTGTGTCAGACCATTGTCACGCGCTCGCGCAAAGTGGGAGCGAAGCTGGTCGGGACGGTTCATCGCGATCAGCGCAGCCACTGTCGCCAGGCTGCGATCACGCTTCGAGAGCTGCGGACGTTCCCAAATATCGCCATAGAGTACGTCATCTGTGATTTGCGCCAACTTGGGCGAAAAGTCTCCGATTGATCTTTGAGACGGTCGCGGTTGCTGATTTGATACAGCATTAGGCGTAGCGCGCGGCGGCGCGGTGTATTGGGCATCGCTGACCTTCTCCATCCATTCGGTCCGTTTGCCGTCGGGCAGTTGTTCCGTCAGAGCGATGTGCGTCATTGCGGCGTTTGCCGAGGCTCCGTGCCAGTGTTTCTGGTTGGGCTGAATACGGACAACATCGCCTGGTCTGATTTCCTGCGTTTGACCACCCCATTGCTGCACCCAACCCACGCCTGCCGTCACAATGAGCGTCTGACCCAGCGGATGCGTATGCCAATTCGTTCGGGCGCCCGGCGCAAAGGTGACACGAGCGCCAGTCAGGCGTGACGGTTCATTCGCCTGCGGGAGCGGTTCGACGCCTAAGGAACCTGTGAAGTTTTCGACTGATCTCATCTCCGGTGGTTGCGAACTGTTGCGCATGATGCTGATTGTCGGCGCCTCTTGAGATGCTGAGTTCGTAGCAGCGCCAGTCCTTGCAGCGGCTCCTGCCTGATTGGTCTGGCCACTTTCCTGGGATGACGCCGAAGCGAGCAGCGAAAGCGATATGGTCGTCGCTGCAGCCAGTTTTATTAACGTGACACCGAAACCGTGGGATGGCTGTGAGCCATTCCTTTTGATGTCCATTTTCTATGCTCCTTTACTTGAATGTGATAGTCGTTTGTCACGCGTTTGTAGAGTGCTGTGGAGATCGGAATGCAACCAGAGAAAACATTTTTGCCGCTCAACGACCGACCAATCGCTGCAGGCTTTCCGGGTACCGCGCCCCCTGCACAGTGATCTGCGAAGTAGCGTTATCAATTTCGCGGAGATCGTCAGGGGTCAGTTCCACCTCAACGGCTCCAATGTTCTCTTTCAGGCGGCTCAATTTCGTAGTGCCTGGAATCGGCGCGATCCACGGCTTCTGGGCCAGTACCCAGGCGAGCGCGATTTGCGCGGGCGTCGCATGCTTTCGCTCTGCGACCTTTCCAATTAAATCCACGATGGCCTGATTCGCTTTACGCGCCTCCGGCGTGAAGCGCGGGACGACGTTGCGGAAATCAGCGCTGTCGAACGTCGTGTTTTCGTTAATTTTTCCCGTCAGGAAGCCTTTCCCCAGCGGGCTAAAGGGGACAAAACCGATACCGAGTTCTTCCAGGGTCGGTAAGATTTCCTCTTCCGGTTCGCGCCACCACAGCGAGTATTCGCTCTGGAGCGCCGTGACCGGCTGGACGGCGTGTGCGCGACGAATCGTTTGCACGCCTGCTTCCGAAAGGCCGAAGCGCTTCACCTTGCCCGCCTGAATCAGATCTTTCACCGCGCCCGCCACGTCCTCGATGGGTACATTCAGGTCAACCCGGTGCTGATAGAACAGATCAATCACATCCGTCTTGAGTCGTTTGAGCGAGGCTTCAGCAACTTCTTTGATGTGTTCCGGGCGGCTATCCAGCTCGCTCCAACGTCCTCCGCCATCGCTAGCAGGTTTGAACCCAAATTTAGTGGCAATCACAACTTGCTTACGGAAGGGAGCGAGAGCTTCGCCGACAAGTTCTTCATTCGTGAATGGGCCGTATACTTCAGCGGTGTCAAAAAATGTGACGCCGCTTTCGACGGCTGCGCGAATAACCGCGATCATCTCCTGTTTGTCTCCAGGCGGGCCGAGGCCAAAGCTCATTCCCATGCAGCCAAGCCCGATGGCCGACACTTCAAGATCGCCAGTTCCAAGTTTGCGTTTTTGCATAGTTTCCCCTTTGTATCCTATTGGTTGAGTTGAATTCTAAAGACTCAGGGAGATAGGTTAATAGGACGATACTCGCAGATTATTGTACGATCCTGCAAATCAGGCATTGATGACGATTTACTGCTTTGCGCATTTGCACGCCCACTTCAAGAAAAAAGCCATGCGCCGGTTCATCCAAGACTTTTGGTCGGAATACTTCCCGTTTTGGTTCTGATTAGCATACTGCACGCAGGGTTTTTACAGGATCGTACAATAATTTGCGAGTATCGTCCTATTACCCTTTCTCGCGAAATCTTTAGAATTCAACCCAATCAAAGGATACATACGAAGAGTAGTTCGTAAATTCGAGCAATGTGAGGACACCACGATGACCGCAGCAGAATCGGTCGACATCACGCGCGAGCTTGCTCGCGGCAAGTTCACCGACGAGATGCTCAACGACATGCGCGCGCGCATTGGCCTCGAACTGCGCACCGATGCCTGCGTAAACAACGAGGACGCTACCCGGCTCGCGATCCTCCGATTCTGCGAGGGCATCGGCGATGACAATCCGTTGTGGACGGATCCCGACTATGCGGGGAGCGCTCCGCACGGAACCTTGATTGCGCCGCCGAGCTTCATTTTCGCATGCCTCGCCTCAGTGCAATTCGGCTGGCGCGGCCTCGGTGGCTTCCATGCCGAGACGAAGCTCAGCTTTCACCGCACGATCAAGGTGGGCGACAAGGTCACTGCGCGCGTCTTCTTTGACGGCTTCGAGGGCCCGATTGAGAGCAACTTCGGCGGGCGCCGGATCAAGGACTACATCCGGCAGGAATACTACAACCAGGACGGCGCGCTGATCGCTACCTTCATCTGCTCGCGCGTCCGCTTCGAGCGGACGGAAATGCAGAGGCGGCGCGAGTCGCGCAAAGTCGAGTTGCCGCATCCCTGGACGGATGCGGAGATCGAGCAGATCGAGAACGACATCCTCGCCGAGACGCCGCGCGGCGCGTTAACGCGCTATTGGGAAGACGTGAACGTTGGCGACGAGATCGACGTCATTACCAAGGGGCCGATCAGCCTCACCGACGAGATCGCCTTCATTGCGGCCGGCGCTGCGCCTATCCCGCGGATCGCGGCGAATCGCATTGCGCTTAAGGGCTATCGCCGCCACCCGCAATGGGCCTACCGGGACCCGACAACCCATGGGCTCGAGCCGGTCTACTCGGTTCACTACAACGACTACGCCGCACGGCTGCAGGGCGCGCAGGCCGCCTACGACGTCGGCATTCAAAGGACGTGCTGGCAGATTCATTCGCTGACCAACTGGATGGGCGACGCCGGCTTCCTCAAGGCTGCCAATTCGCAGTACCGCGCCCACGTCTACCTTTCCGACGTCGTCCGCCTGGGCGGACGCGTGGAGGCCAAGGAGGTCGATGCCGAGGGAAGCCACGTGGCGCATATCACGACCTGGGCGCGCAACCAGCGCGAACAGGATGTCATGCCCGGCACAGCCGTGATCGCACTGCCGCATCGCGCCACATCAGACGGCGACGCGCGAACCACTCAGGAGGCCGCCCGATGACCGCGGACACAGATAGCCTGGCCCACAACCAGACCGCGCACGCGCCGACGGGAGAGAGGGACCACCCGGCGCCGGGCATCCTGCTGCCGCTCACGGGCGTGCGTGTCCTCGATCTCGGCCATGTGTTCCAGGGGCCGTACGCTACGTTCCTCATGGCGATGGCTGGCGCGGACGTCATCAAGATCGAGCCACCGCACGGCGAAATGTCGCGGCGCCGCGGCCGCGACGGCGACTATCCGTTCCGCGCGCTCAATGGCTGCAAGCGCGGCATTGTTCTGAACCTGAAGACCGAGCGCGGCCGTGAGCTACTGATCGAGCTCAGCCGCAAGGCGGACGTGCTGGTGGAAAACTTTGCGCCATCGGTCATGACGCGACTCGGCCTAGGGCCCGATGTCCTGCTGAATGCAAATCCAAGGCTGATCTACGCCTCGGGCTCGGGCTTCGGCCGTACCGGCCCCTACGCCGACAAGCTCGCTCTCGACCTCACGATTCAGGCGATGAGCGGGGTGATGAGCGCAACCGGCGAAACGGGCGGACGCCCGCTCAAGGCCGGCGTGCCGGTCGCCGACTTCATGTCCGGCGCCCATCTCTATGGCGCGATCGTCACTGCCCTCTACGAGCGCGAGCGCACCGGATGCGGCCGTGTCGTCGAAGTGTCGATGCTCGAATCGATGTTCGCGACCCTGCTTCCCGCCGCCGGTCATACCTATGAGAGCAACGCCGCGCCGAAGCGCAGCGGTAATCGCCACGTCGCCGATTCCTATGTGCCATTCGATACTTTCGAGACCGCCGATGGATGGGTCGCGATCGTGTGCGCCACGGACGAGCACTGGGCGAACCTGACAGAGGCGATGGACCGCCCCGATCTCCGCGCGGACGAGTCCCTACATCGCCTTCACGGACGGATCGCGCGGATCGACGAGGTGACTGCGGCGGTCGCGCAGTGGACTGCGACGCGCACCCGCGAGGAGGTTAGCGCGCTGTGTCAAAAGCATCACATCCCGGCAGCGTCGGTGAGGGACGTGGTCGAGGTGCTCCGCGACCCGCATCTGCACGCGCGGGGCTTCCTCACGGATCAGGCTGGCAGCGCGGGGCCGGTGGCTCTGCCGAACAGTCCGATCCGCTACGAGGGATCGGCGATGCTGCCGCTGAAGGCGCCGCCGGAGCTCGGGGAGCATACTGAATCGGTGCTGACCGAGCTCTGCGACCTCGACGAGGCCGAGTTGGCCGCCATCCGTCGCGAAGGCGTCATCCCGGCGTGAAGACCGAGGTCCCGCCGCCGGATCGATGATTCGGCGCCCGGCCAGCCTCGAACAGACCATACCGGCGCCGAGACCAAGCGTGCCAGAGGAGGAAACCGTTGAAGCTCATGAGACGTGGCGCCAGCTGGATCCTGACCGCGGTCGGAGCGGTGGCGCTCGGCGCCGCGATCGTCGCGTGCGGGGTGATGAAGACCCATGACAGGTCCGCGCAGACCCCGCCGCCCACCGTGACTATTCGGGCGGCGGCGCCGAGCCTCACCATCGGCGTGCCTCTCACGATGATAGCCAATCGCATCGACAGGGCGCACGGGGTCGCGGTCGACCTGCAGGCGTTCGGGACGTCAAGCACCATCTCGATCGATGCCGTCCTCGCCGGGCAGGCGTTGTTCGGATCGGTCGGAACGCTGACCGCCCTGCAGGCGATCCGGCAGGGCGCGGACCTGAGGATCATCGCCGCTGTCGTTAACAACGTGCAGGTGATGGTCATCCGCGACGATGTGGCGCAGAGGCTCGGCGTGTCGCCCATAGCGCCGATTGCCGAGCGCGTGCGCGCGCTCAGGGGCCTGATCGTCGCGACTGGCGCGGTGGGGTCGACCCACTATCAGATCCTGCGCTCCTACCTGCTGCAATATGGCCTCAACCCGGATAAGGACGTGCGGCTGGTAGGCATCGCGGAGCCGAGCGCGCTGGTCAGCGGCCTCGAGCAGCGGCGCTTCGACGCCATCGCCTATGCCAGCCCGCTCGTGGAGTTCGCGATCGCCAGGGGCGTCGGCCATGTATGGATCTCGGGCCCGCGCGGCGACATTCCCGGCTCCGACAACATCAAGACGTCGTTGATCGTCGCGCGCACGGAGACGCTCGAAAGGAATCGCGAACAGGTCGACGCGCTGCGCGCTGCGCTGACCGATGCGCTCCGCGCAGTGCAGAGCGAGCGCGTCGCTACTGGCCAGAGGCTGCACGAGAAGTACTTCGCCGATCTGGAGGGCGGCGTCTGGGAGACGGCGTGGAATGCCACTACGACGGCATACCCCGCCAACCTCGCATTCACGCGCCAAGCGTACGACTACTGGATCGTCAATGATCCCAAAGGCGCGGAGAGCTACAAGAATGTGGACTACGCGCAGATCACCTATGCTCGAGCTCAATCACAATAGGCCAAGCGCCGTGGCGAGCGGCCCTTCACTGCTGCGCATCGAAGACGTCGCCGTGCGGTTCGGCGGAGCGCGCGATGTCCTGGCCCGCATGTCCCTGACGGTTCGGGCGGGCGAGTTCGTCACCCTGCTCGGCCCTTCCGGGTGCGGCAAGTCGACGCTGCTGAACCTCACGGCGGGGACGTTGCGCCCCCGCCAGGGGACCGTCACATTCGACGGGCAGCCGGTCACATCTGTGAACCGCAACGTCGGCTACGTCACGCAGGAAGACACGATGCTGCCATGGCTGACCCTGGCGGCGAATGTCGGTCTGCCGCTGCGCATGCGGCGCGTGCCCCGGTCGGTGGCGCGGGAACGCGCGATGGCGCTGCTGACCTCCTTCGGGCTCAGAAACGCCGCAGCGCTCTATCCCGCCCAGCTCTCGGGCGGCATGAAGAAGCGTGGGCTGCTGGCCCGCGCGCTGATCTACCAGCCGCGCCTGTTGCTGATGGACGAGCCGTTCGCT
>Ga0207428_10005514_pt1 | contig 11787 bp, 13 predicted proteins | sample RhiMethybrSRZTD1_FD_187600 | JGI IMG/M metagenome (GOLD analysis project Ga0207428, IMG submission 187600) | Populus rhizosphere microbial communities from Tennessee, USA - Rhizosphere MetaG P. TD hybrid SRZTD1 (SPAdes) (version 3) | ecosystem: Host-associated > Plants > Roots > Rhizosphere >... | reverse complement strand
TCATAGACCGGTGACTGTGCAAAGGCTATTCGGCAAGTCGGAGACTTGCCGCGCATCGGAGTGGCAGAGCCAGCGCTCCGATGACATCTCATTGACCTACTATAAACAGTCTCGCGAAATTCTCACTCGTAATCCGTGCAACCTCAGTCACATCTATGCCATGAAGCATCGCCAGACACCCAGCAGTCTCGACCACCCGCGCCGGCTCATTTCGTTTCCCACGAAAAGGAACAGGTGTCAGGTAAGGACAGTCAGTCTCAACCATCAGGCGGTCCAGCGGCAGTTGCCGGGCAATGTCGCGCAAGTCCTCCGCTTTCTTGAAAGTCAGATTGCCGGCAAACGAGACATAAAAGCCCAGCTCGATCGCCGCCCGGGCCATCGGCAAACTACCGCCAAAGCAATGCAAAACGCCGGCGCGTTCGTAACCCGATAATTCTTCACGCAGGATGCTCACCGTGTCTTCGTCAGCTTCACGTGAGTGAATGATCACTGGAACATCGTGTTCGCGAGCCAACCTTAACTGCCCGCGAAAAACCTCGCGCTGCCGGTCGCGTGGCGAATGATCGTAATGATAGTCGAGCCCGATTTCGCCCCAGGCGATCACACGTTTGCTTCCTTTCACCAGAGCGGAGAGGCGCTGCTCGGCAGCATCGTCAAATAGCTTTGCGTCGTGAGGATGGACGCCGACCGCCGCGTAAATTTCCCCATGCTTTTCAGCTAAGGCGACGGCTCTTTCAAAAGCACCACTTTGCGGATCGCCGGTGCCCACGTTCAGCATCGTCGTGACGCCTGCCGCGCGCGCTCGCGCGATTACTTCGTCGCGGTCAGCGTCGTATTCAGGACCGTCAATGTGGCAGTGGGAATCGATGAACACTTATCTTGGCGCGACTTCAATCAGATGAAATGAATCAAGAAAACTCTTGGCAATTTCGCCATAGGCGTTGTCCGACGCCATCGCTTTATGGTTGCTAAAGGTAATAACCATTATGTGGTAGTGTCTGGCTCCCCTGATCACGTCCAGCTCACGAAGTCGCCGATCACCGAAGAGTTGTATTTCAAGAATGATAGCTGGGTAACCGTCGCGAGTGATTTCCTCTTCTGACAGCAACTTCATCTTACCTTCGACACCCGTCATGCGAAGGTCCCGTTCCCCCTTAAGAAACTCTCTTGCTTCAGTTTGATTGGCGGGCGGGTTGGGCAAATCGCGATAGTTGACAGTGTAGTAGATAAACTTGTCGGAGCCGTACCAAAATGAGTGTAAGACCGTTGATTTGGAGCGAGGTTCGACCGATTCCTTTGGATCCCCGGGGTAACGAACCTTGAAGCCCCCTTCAGTTGAAATGAAATCCTTCCACAACCTTGGAAAATAATCCTTAGCGGGGGGAGGTGGAGGCAGCGGCTCCTGGGCCAGACTTAGATTCGGCAAAGCGTGAAAGCTCTGCAGAAATCCAATCAAGATTAGAAGCTTTAGGATCCTCAAGGACTCATTTCAACCGTGCGCCATTCGGCACGTCTTCCGCAAACGTCGCAATCACCGGCTTGCCTTCGTCACCAATTGAAGCGGCCAGCAGCATGCCCTGCGATTCGTACCCGCGCAGCTTTCGCGGTTTGAGATTCGCCACCACCACGATCTTGCGCCCGATCAGATTCTCAGGCTCGTAGTACTGGGCGATCCCGGCAAGGATTTGCCGCGGCTGCTCTTCCCCGATATCAACCGTGATGAGCAGCAGCTTGTCGGCTTTGGGAATTCGTTCGGCGGTGCGGACTTCGCCCACACGTAATTCCACTTTGGCGAAGTCGTTGATGTCTATGTAACTCGCGACCCCGGGGACCGCATCGGCTTCGGTGGCATGTTGCCCTGAGCCCGATGCTGTTGGTTGGGCTGCCGGCGCCTTTTCTTCTGACTCCAGTTTTTTGATCTCTTCCATAGTCTTCGCTTTCTCAATCCTGGGGAACAAAGGTTTGACTTCGCCGATGGTTCCGCCGGCGCGCACGTCGCCCCACTCCAGGTCTGCCGGATTGTTCTTCGCCGGATCACCCTTCAGACCTAAACCGGCATAAATCTCCCGCGCCGCCGAAGGCATCACCGGATAGAGCATGACCGCCAGCCAGCGGAGAGTTTCTGCCGCTCGATAGAGCACCGCATTCAGAGTCTGTATTTGGCCCGCGTCTTTCGCCAGCTCCCACGGCTTCGCATCCGAGATCATTTTGTCGGTGCGCGCCACGATCGCCCACGCTTCCTCAAGCGCCTTGCTGAACGCGAGCGCATCGAGGTAGCGAACAAATTCATCACGAGCGTGTGAGAGGAAATTGCGGATGGCGGCATCGTCGGTTTCGACTCCGGCCCGCTTGGCCGACAAACGGGCTTCATCAGGAATAGTGCCGGCCGGAATTTGACCGTCGCAGTATCGCTGAATCATGGTCAGGGTCCGGCTGGAAAGATTTCCCAGGCCGCTGGCCAGGTCGCTGTTAGTCCGATCGATCAGGTTTTCGTATCCAAACCTGCCGTCCTGACCAAATACCATTTCGCGCAGACAAAAATAACGAATCGCGTCTATCGTGAAAAACTTATTGAGCACGTCGAGTTCGATCGTGTTGCCGAGAGTTTTCGACATCTTTCGGCCCGTCGGATCGACCCACATGCCGTGCGCGACAATCGCCCGCGGCTGCGGCACGCCCGCGGCCAAAAGGAAAGCGGGCCAGTAAACCGCGTGAAAGCGCAGGATGTCTTTACCGACTATGTGTAGCGCCGGCCAAAACTTTTCGAACCCGACGGCCTTTTGTTGCTGCTCGTTGCCAAAGCCGATGGCCGTGATGTAATTCGAAAGCGCATCGAACCAAACATACATCGTATGGTTCGGATCGTCGGGCACCGGGACTCCCCAGCTGACAGACGTTTTCAAGCGACTTACCGAGAGATCCTGAAGACCGCCGGCAACAAAGCTGGTCACCTCGTTACGCCGCGCCTCAGGCCGCACGAAATCCGGTGTTTGATAAAGCTCTAACAACGCCTCGTCAAAATCGGACAAGCGAAAGAAGTAGCTCTCTTCCGACACTCGATCGAGTGTCGTTTCATGGATCAGACAGGTCGGCGGGTCGTCCGGGTTGGCCGCCTTCGCGTATTCATCTTCGCTCTTGTAGCTCGCACAGGGAGCGCAAAACCAGCCTTCGTAATGGCCCTTGTAGAGCGCGTCACGGCCTTTCGGCGTTTTCGCTTTGGCCACCCGCCGCCACAACTCACTTACACCTTCGTAGTGAAACGAGTTCGTGGTTCGCATGAAAATGTCGAAGCCACCGTGCGCGGTGTCGAGGCCAAAGGCCGAGGTCATTCGCTCGAAATAACTAACGACGTAATCAGCTTGTTCTTTTGGGGTGCGATTATTTCTTTGGGCGGCGCGCTCGATATTGATGCCGTGCTCATCCGTTCCGGTAAGAAAGAATGTTTCAACTCCCTGCTGTCTTTTCTGACGAGCGATCGTGTCCGCCACAATCATCGTGTAGAGATGCCCGAGGTGCGGCAGGCTGTTGGCGTAATAGATCGGTGTGGTGACGTAGAAAGTCATTATTAACGTAGCGCAGACTGTCCAGTCTGCGCTTTCCTCATCAACCCGCAGACTAGACAGTCTGCGTTACCTTCTTCCGGCAAACTGGTGAAGACTCAAAACCACGAGAACTCCGATCGCAAGCTTTTTCTTAGCATGGCTTATTTCATTCTCTGATTCAATTCAATGAGCCCGCGAAAAATGCGGGCTCATTCAAGTTTATCAGACTCCAGGGTGCATCCCGGCTAAGCCGATATGCGCGCGTACCGAGCAGTACCTTTATTCTTTTGTTCCTCGATCTCGACTCATCTCATCCATCATCCGATTGACGTCGGGAGGTAAAGCGCGACCCTTCCGATCCTTCAGCGCGGGGACGACGCGAGCCGCGGCGCCCGCCTCCGGAGCAGCCACAGCGCTACCGGCGCTCGAGGTTGAAACTGCGGATGGGCGTTTGGCCGGCGCCGCTTTGTCAGCGGCCGCGCCGTGTTTGGCCGGAGCCTTAACCGGCCGGGAAACCAGTTCTTCGTACCCGCAGCGTTCACACTGCCAGGAGGGATAGACATCGTTCGGGTCGCCGGCGCTTTGGTAGACAGCCCGGTGCGACGGAATAATCTTGCCGCCGCAGCGCGGACATGATCGTCCTCGGGTGGTGCGGCGATCGACATCGATCCGAAGTTGTTGGGCCAGATCTTCCACGGTACGCACGCCTCCGGCGTGCTCAGCGACTATTCCGATTTACGATGTCTAAACGCCACAATGAATATCGTGCAAAAAATCGACACTGGCGGCACCAGCAACACCAGTACGCCAATGTTGAAGGTACGAATAAACGAACTATTCCCGCCGATTGAAGCACGGCACATCGCGCATTGAGCCAGAGTTGATTCGGCAGCCAGCAGAATGCCCAGGGCCGCAATCGAAATCAGGATCAAGGAGCGAACAATTTTCATTTCAGATCTACTTCGCCAAACTAGCACGCGCATCTGGCGCGTGATTCATGGGCGGGACGCCCATGCCACTAATGCGCGCCCTCCGTAGCGGGCGCCGGCGGCGGTCCCTGGTAACGCAGATGCTTGGCGCGGAAACTGTCCGGGAAGAAAACCAGCAACAGACAGATGCAAATCACCAGGGCCGGGACAATCGTCAGAATCAGGTTGACTCGCTCAAAGCGCAGGTGCATGAAGTAAGCCACGATCAGCGCGGCCTTGATAATCGAGGCACCCATCAAAATCACCAGCATATAAACCACCGGCAAATTGATGTAGCCAAAAAGTACTTCCACGGCAGTCAACCCGAGGAGCCAAAGCCAAATGATCGAGAAAAGCTTGTTGCTGCCGGCAAAGTGAATTTCTTCTTCGGGCACGGCATGAGCGGCGGCATGCGCATCTTCGACCCCTGCAGGTGATCCGGCCTGCGCTTCCTTACGTTTCTGCCACATGTCAAAACCTGGCACGACCAGAAAGCACAGAGCCAGCAGCAAAGGCACCACCGTGAAAAACAGTCCGTCAGTGCTGATGACGGCGCCTGCGGCAAACAAATTGTAGGCGACCAGCGCCAGAAAGAGTGCCGCGGCGACCAGGCAGATTATGCTCAGGACCGATTGTTGGCGTTTCTCACTTGAATCGCTGGTGTCAGTCATATTTAATTCAGCCATCGATCATCAAACCCTTTGCGAAGGTGGGCCTTTCAATGTTTCTCAGCTGCCGGCGGCGGTCCCTCGTACCGCAGATGCTTTGCCCGAAAACTATCCGGGAAGAAAACCAGCAGCAGGCAAATGCAAATTACCAGGGCCGGCACAATTGTCAGAATCAGGTTCAGGCGCTCGAAGCGCAGGTGCATGAAGTACGCCACGATCAGAGCCGCCTTGATGATTGATGCGCCCATCAGAATCACCAGCATATAGATCACGGGCAACTGAACATAACCCAGAAACACCTCCAGACCCGTCAGCAATAACAACCAAAACCAGACGGACATGAAGAGTCGATTACTTCCGGCGAAGTGCTCTTCAGTTTCGGCATGTGCGCTCATGTGATTCTCCAAAAGTGGCACAGACTTTGGTCTGTGACTCAAATGTCGGTAACACAGACCGAAGTCTGTGCCACGGGCGTCACTACTTTGAATAAACCGACAGCAAATAAATCATCGGGAAAACGAACATCCAGACCAGGTCGACAAAGTGCCAGTACAGACCGCTGATCTCAACGTCTTCATGCTTCAGCTTGTTAACGCGGGCGGCGACGATCAAGAGATAAATGCAACCGGTGAACACGTGAAACATGTGCATGCCGGTGATGCCAAAGAAAGTCGCGCCAAACAGGGGAGTGGCTCCCGGCCAGTGTGCTGCCCATTCTTCCGGTAATTTAAAGGGTGTCAGACCTTCGTCGATCAGGTGCTTCCATTCGATCGAGTGCAGCACAATAAAGGTCACGCCCAGAATGGCCGTGGCGATAATCCACAGGCGCGCTTTTTGACGGTTGCGATGGGCTGATGCGGAAACGGCCATCACCATCGTCAAGCTCGAAGACAGCAGCACGAGGGTCATCACCGACGAAAAAACGATGCTGGGATAGAACTTGAATGGCGTCGGCCAGACATTCGAAGCGCGCAGGTAAGCATAACCAATCAAGAGCGCCGAGAACGTCAGTGAGTCGGACATGATGAACAGCCACATGCCCAGCTTGCGATGCCCCACGCGATACGGGTGAACGCCGCCACCCCAGTCGCCTGTCAGTGCTTGTGCTTCAGTTGCCACATTAACCTCCGAATTGTCCGACAAGCTTGCGTCTTGTCGCTCATGCTCAGGATTTCGAAACTAAAAAGTTTGTCGGACACTCATCTCCAAAACATCAAAAGCCCAAACAGTCCCAACCACAGAACATCCATGAAATGCCAGTAAATCGATACTCCGTCGGCCGCCCCAATTCGTCTCAACTCGCCGTCGAGCTGGTTTCGATGTTTACCTTTGCGCGCCAGCAAATAAGCCAGAGCACAGAGACCGCCCAGGAGGTGCACGCCGTGCGCCGCCGTCAGGAGATAAAAGAAAGAGCTGTACGGATTGCTGGCCAGATAAATTCCCTGCCGCGCCAACTGCCGCCACGCGATCACCTGCGAGCCCAGAAAGCCCAGACCCAGGATGGTCGTCACGGCCAGCCAGCGGTGGTAACCAGCTTCACTCTTTTGCTTCAAAGATCGACGCGAAATTTCGATCGTGACACTGCTGAACAGAATCAGCACCGTGCTCAGCCAGAGCACTTTCGGGATCGCAATCGGCTGCCAGTCATTCGCCGATGCAGAGCGCACGATGTATGCGCTGCTGAGCGCCACAAACAGCATCAGAATGCTGGCGATGGCGAACCAGGTTCCGAGCCGGTATCGATTAGCTAATGCTGGGCTGGCCACTATCGCTGACATAAGAAGCCTTCTTGAGACCTAGTTCCAAAACCAGAGTAAAAGAAACAGCGCAATCCACAATCCGTCCATAAAGTGCCAATAGAGCGAAATAGCATCGGCGGCTGCGCTTCTCTTCTCTGCCTCAATACCGAACAGCAGACGCCGGGATCGAACTGTAAGGTAAATCAGCGCGATCATGCCGCCCACCAGATGCAACCCGTGTGCGCCCGTAAACAAATAGAAAAACGAGCTGTGCGGGTTGCTTGATAAATAAACCCCCTCGACGATCAACTGTCGCCACGCAACCAGCTGAGACGCGACAAAAGCAAAACCCAGTAACAACGTCGCGAACAGCCACCTGGCATACTGGCGCAGGTCCACTGCTAATCGCTGCCGCGCCTTCTCAATCGTCACACTGCTCAACAGGATGAGCACCGTACTGATGAGAAACGTTCTCGGAATCCTTACCGGTTTCCATTGCTCGCTACCAGAGAGAAAAATATACGAACTGGCTAGCGCTACAAACATCATCACGACCGCAGCCAACAAAATCCAAATCGTGATCTGATAGGTGCCTTTTGGAAACCGTCTCTTGTCGCCAAACCACCTGTGCTTGCCATTACCGTTGGAACCGTTGGACCCTGGCTTCTTCGGCCAGCCTCCGCCAACCACCTCAGGTCTGGACGTTGTTTTTGTTACCCTTGGCACCGCGCCTTGCTAAGCTAAGTTGTCGCGCCTTCAGGATCTGTCTGCATGATGAAATCATTAGGCGCTCCGGGCACCGAAAACTCGTACGGCCCGTGATGCACCACCGGAACAATCCCCGCGAAATTATCGTGCGGCGGCGGCGACGGAATACCCCATTCCAGGGAGGTCGCCTCCCAGGGGTTGTCGCCGGCCTTCTTGCCTTTCCAAATGCTCAAGAAGAAATTGAAGTAAAAAATCAGCTGAGCGATCACCGTGATGATGGCCGCGATGGTTACGAATAACACCAGACCTTTCGAGTGCTTCAGAAATTCGTATTCATCAAAGCGCGCATACCGCCGGGGCATCCCCAGCAATCCCATCGCGTGAAACGGAATGAAGATCGCGTAGACACCTACAAAGGTGATCCAGAAATGGACCTTGCCCATGCCTTCGTGCATCATCCGGCCAAACATCTTCGGGAACCAGAAATAGGTCGCCGCGAACATGCCGAAGATCGAGGCCACGCCCATCACCAGATGGAAGTGCGCCGTCACGAAATAGGTATCGTGAAAGAAAAAGTCGAGTGAAGTCTGTCCCAGAACCAGCCCCGTAATTCCGCCGGCGACAAATAAGGAAACGAACCCGATCGCAAAGAGCATGGGCGTCGTAAACCGAATCCGGGCGCCCCATAAAGTCCCGATCCAGTTGAAAGTCTTAATTGCTGACGGGACGCCAATCGAAAGCGTCAAAACTGAAAAAGCAATCGCGGAATAGGGGCTCATGCCGCTCATGAACATGTGGTGGCCCCAGACAAAGAAGCCCAACATGCCGATGGCAAAAATGGCAAAGACCATGGCCCGGTAGCCGAACACCGGTTTGCGCGCAAAGGTCGAAAGAATGTGAGAGGTCGCGCCCATGCCCGGAACGATGGCGATGTAGACTTCCGGATGGCCGAAAAACCAGAACAGGTGCTGCCAGAGCAAAGGCGAGCCGCCGGTATGCAGCGGCACCGTGCTGCCGCTGACATAGAGGCCGCCGGGAATGAAAAAGCTGGTGCCCGCCATACGATCGAGCATCAGCAGAATGCCGCCGCCCAGGAGCACGGGGAATGAAAGCAGCGCCAGCACCGCAGTCGTGAACCAGGCCCAGCAGGTCAAGGGCATGCGCATCAGAGACATTCCCGGTGCCCGCATGTTCAGCAGGGTGGTGATGAAGTTCAGCGCGCCTAACAATGAGCCGACGCAGAAAATCGCGACGCTGATAATCCAGAGATTCACACCGGCACCCTGACCCGGACCGGCAATCTTTCCTAAAGCGCTGAGCGGCGCATAACCCGTCCAGCCGCCGATGGGACCAACCGTGCCGCTGCCGCCGGCCCAGGATTCACCCAATTTTGTAAACCAACTACCGACGGTGGCATTCCCCTCGGCAAAGATGGCCAGCAGAATGACTATGAAACCGACGAAAGTGACCCAGAACGACAACATGTTCAAATAGGGAAAAGCCATGTCATCGGCGCCTATTTGAATCGGCAGAAAATAATTCCCAAAGCCGCCCTGGGGCGCAGTGGTCAGCACGAAGAAGACCATGATCGTGCCGTGCATCGTCACCAGACTGAGGTAAAACTCAGGCGTCATGACGCCGCCCGGCGCGCCCTGCGGAAACAGGGTCTCCATGATCTTGATGTGCGTGCCCGGCCAACTCAGGTTCACGCGCATCAGCACAGACATAATCATTCCGACCAACACTGCCGCCAACGCCAGCAGGATGTACTGGATGCCAATCACCTTGTGATCGATACTGAAAATGTACTTGCGTATGAAGCCGGTCGGCGCCGGGTGCCGGTGCACTTCTTCATGGGTTGCTTCTGCCATCGTAGGTCTCCTCTAAACGAAGGGACAAGAATTCTTAACTCAATAAGTCGGAAGTGGATATTTAGCCATCAGTTCGGCGGTCCGCGCCTGGAACTTGTCCTGCGGCATGGTGGCCAGCTCGCTGAATTCGTTCTCAGGCAAGACCAGCATGAAAGATTTCATCTTGTAGTGATTCATGCCGCAGAGCTCAGCACAGGCCAGTTCGTATTTGCCGACGCGGTTAGCGGTGAAATGAACGCGAATGTTCATGCCGGGAACGAGATCCTGTTTGAACCGGAGCTGGGGAACAAAGAAACTATGAGTTACATCTTTCGAGCGAAGAATAAGTTCAACCGGCCGATTTGCCGGAATAACCAGCGTGGAAACAACTGAGTCGTCTTTGGCATTGGGATCGGTCTCATCGATGCCGACGTAGTTGAGGGCCGAATCGTCAATCAGATTTGGATCGGTGCGGCCAAAGGCGTTGTCCTTGCCGGCATAGTGAAAGTTCCAGCTGAACTGCTGCGCCACGACTTCGACCTGAAGCGATCCCGGAGGCGCGTTGTGCAGGTGCAACGACGCCCAGACTCTCTGGCCCATGATGCCGAGGCTGATAAAGATGACCGCGGTGACGACGGTCCAGACAACTTCGAGCCGGTTGTTGCCGTGTGAGTAAGTGGCGCGCTGCTTGTCGGCGTTGTCGCGAAACTTCCAGACGACCCAACCGAGTCCAACTTGCGCCGCCGTGAAGGAAATGCCCACGACGATGATGGTGATCATGAACTGGCGGTCAACACTACCGCCATGCTCAGAAATGGACGCCGGAAACCACCACTTTCCGCTGACAAACATCCAAACCGAGGCGATTGTGATCCCCCAGATTACTATTCCCAGAAGCCGTCCCATCAGTTGTCTCCTACTAAGCGATAGGTCCTATAGGTCGTATAGGCCCGATATTCTATTCACCGATTCAAGACCATCACTCCAAACAAAAGCGGCAGGTAAAGTACCGAGGCCAGCAAAAGCTGGCGAGCATGTTGATTAGATTTCGAAAGCGCGGCGCGGATGCTGAAGGCCAGGAACACAATACCGAGCGCCAGGGCCGCAAAGAGGTACACCTTGCCCGAGATTCCCAGGACCGCCGGCAGCAAACTCACCGGTACGAGCATCAGCGCATACAGAATAATTTGCTGCCCGGTTACCCGGCCATCCGGCTCGACGACCGGCAACATGCGAATTCCGGCGCGACCGTAATCTTCGCGATACATCCAGGCAATCGCGAGAAAGTGCGGAAACTGCCACAGGAAGAGAATCGCGAACAGGACCCAGGCCGCTATGTCGATCTCTCCCCGCGCGGCGGTCCAACCCATCAAGGGCGGCATAGCGCCCGGAAACGCGCCCAGCGCCGTGGACAGAGACGTCCGCGTTTTTAACGGCGTGTAGACGAACAGATAACCGGCAATTACGGTCAGGCCAAGCAAGGAAGTCAAGGTGTTGACCAGGACTGCGAGATAAACTTCGGCCCCGGCCGTAACCAGCACCCCAAACCATAACGCCTCGATCGGAAACAACCGGCCGGATGGCAGAGGACGATCCGCGGTGCGGCGCATCAGCCCGTCAAGGTCGCGCTCGATGAACTGATTCAGAGTGGCGATGCCGGATGAAAGTAACCCGATGCCGATGAGCGCATGCGTCAGCAAAACATAGTCGACCGCGCCGCGCGACGCGAGCGCAAAGCCCGCGGCCGAAGTGAGCATGATGAGAACAGTGATTCTCGGTTTGGTCAGCTCAACGTACGCCCCGACCCGCGCTCTGGCGGTTATCGGCGCACCCACTTGAGTGCCGTTCGGTGGATTCAGTTCTATTGCAGCAGTCTTCATGAAAAACGTTTTCTGTTATTGAGAACTTGAAACTCGGGAGTTGTTTAGTACCGCTAAAGTGTCCGACAAATTTTAGTTTGTCGTTTTTTCTCGACAAACGAGACGGCGACAAACTGAAGTTTGTCGGACAATCAAGCCGCCGCCAGCGCGTATTCCTTGCGGTCAGTTCGCAGCACCCGAAACGCGCGCAGAGTCAGCACGATAGTCGTAGCAAACACCAGCGCACCACAGGCGACGTGGGCCACCGTCACCGCCACCATCGGGGTCAGCGGTTGCGGATCGTACGGCGACCTGACGCGCGTAATATACGCGGCCAACCCCAGACCAAGTTGCGCGAACAGCAGCACCGCGGCGATTACCGCCGGCTTGGCCAGGTACTTCTCTGCCCGGTAACGCAGCAGCACGCTCATGATCGTGAATCCCAGAATCAAG
>Ga0207428_10005513_pt1 | contig 11787 bp, 7 predicted proteins | sample RhiMethybrSRZTD1_FD_187600 | JGI IMG/M metagenome (GOLD analysis project Ga0207428, IMG submission 187600) | Populus rhizosphere microbial communities from Tennessee, USA - Rhizosphere MetaG P. TD hybrid SRZTD1 (SPAdes) (version 3) | ecosystem: Host-associated > Plants > Roots > Rhizosphere >... | reverse complement strand
TGGCAAGAAGCTGAGGACATCCTGCTCCAGTTATTGAAGCTGGATCATGAGAACCTACAAGCACGTACGGAGTTGAGCAAGATTTACCAGCGGCAGAAGCGCTGGCAAGAAGCTGAAAATATCCTACTTGAGTGCCTCAAAATTAATCTTGACGATCTCAATTCGCGCACAGAGTTGAGCAAGATTTACCAGCGGCAGAAGCGCTGGCAAGAAGCTGAGGACATCCTGCTCGAATCATTACGAATTGATCCTGAGCAGCTTCATCCGCGCACGGAGTTAAGCAAGATTTATCAAGGGCAGCAGAAGTGGAAAGAGGCGGAAGACATCCTCAATGAGTGTCTTGCCATTGATCCTAATGACATTAATTCGCTGCTTGAGTTGGGTAAAATTTGCTCAAAAGACTTTACGCGATATCATCAGGCTGAACAGTTTTTTCAACGAATCCTTGATATAGAACCAGCTAATCTTTTCGCAAAGATTGAATTAGCTAACTTGTACTTGAAAACGCGAAGGTATATTCCTCGCGAAAAGCTATTATTTGAAATATACGACGCTCATCCTGAAGATATACCCACGTTAATGGCGTTGGCTCAAGTTTTCAAGCGTTTTCGAAAATATCGAATTGCGTTGAGACTACTTGAAAGCGCTTTGGACTTAAGAGCCACTGATTTGATAACTATATCAGAATTAATTAGGACACACTTGATTGTGCATAGTAATGCGCAGGCCATGCGATATTTAAGCAAAGGAGCGGATATTTTAAAGCACGATCCCTTTCACAAACATGGTGAGCGGTTAAGTAGAATTGAAATAAGGATGAACAATGAAATTGAGTTGTTAAATCTCAATGAAGTCGGAATCTGCGTACACAAGGATGGTCTGAGCTATGTGGAATGCAAGAAGACACTATATCTAGTAGATGAACAGACGACCATAAATAATAGATTGAAAGCAGGTGATAAGGTCTTTTTCGCTACTTACACCAGAAATGGACAGGTATTTATCAATTTCGTTGAGCCCTATTTTGAAAGCATAGATGACTTGCATGAACTCAGGTAAGACAGGCAAAGGCTCACCAACTGATTTTGAATGAGGAGCCGCTCAACGTTCTTCTTCTAAGAGTTAATGGTTCTGAGTGTTGTTGTGTAACCTCCCGCGATTACAAACCATGAGAGTGTTGTTGGACCATTGGTAAGCGTCAGGCCCCTTGAACATAACCTACCTTCTATGCCCGTTGGGCATTTTCAGCACATGCCTTGGCCCAAGGGGGTACGATCGTTGTGGTCGAAGAGTACTCTTAAGTTCCCTCAGGTTATCGCCGCAGGACTGCGGTAACATGCGAGACGAAGAGCAATATTACTTCGGTTTTTACATGCCATCAGTCAGCAAGACCACAGAGGCGTCCACTAAGAACGTCCATTAAGAAAACGCTTGACTGGCTCTACGTTAGCTAAATGTTAAAAATGCTAAAGGAATTTGGCGTCCCGTACGGGAATCGAACCCGTGTCGCCGCCGTGAAAGGGCGGTGTCCTAGGCCGCTAGACGAACGGGACGCAGATGGTGGGAATTTGCACGCTAGCGCAAGCGCGTTACGTTAGCGTATGGATTTGACGCTGTCAAACGTGCCCGCCCCGGTCGCACTTTTATCCACAGATTACACCGATACGGATTATAATGCCTGTCGCGGTTTCTGCCGTCCCCATTCCGGTTGAGCACTAGGAGAATTGTAATGACAAGCCCCCGTTTAATAACTCTGTCTGCAGTCCTATTAATATTCGTAACCGCAACCGTCGTGTTTGCCCAACACGATTCGGGTGGTGTCACCGGCGGCGGCATGATCGGTGGTAGCACTGGCCGGCCGACCACGAAGCCCACCACCAGACCGACATCGACAACAAAGCCTCCAGTCAAGAAACCAACTCCGGTCAAGCGGCCCACTGTCATAGGCTCGACAACCAGCGGCGCCGACTCCTTTTACCAGCAGGGCGAAGCGCTCTATACCGCAAAAAAATATCGCGAAGCTCTCGATATGTATTTAAAGGCCGTCGACATCAATCCGTCGATGACGTCGGCGCTCTATCGCATCGGCTGGATCTATAACGACCTTGAAGATTACAACTCAGCAGTCGATCCTCTAAAGCAGGTGGTCGCAGCACAGCCCAACAACGCTGCCGCGAATTTCGAGTTGGGCTACGCTTACAAAAAACTCGAACAGTTCCCCGATGCGTTGAGGCTCTTTAATCAGACAGTAAGTATTAAACCCGACTACGCAGCGGCTCACTACGAGATCGGCTGGATTCAAAACGAGCAAAAGAATTACAACGAAGCGATCAGGAATTTGCAGCGCGCACTTTCATACCGCTCGAACTATCCCGAAGCTCACAACGAACTCGGTTATGCACTCAGAAATCTCAGCCGTAATAGTGAAGCAATCCAGTCGTATCAGGAAGCGATTCGCCAAAAACCCGATATGGGTCTCGCGCATCTCGGGCTCGCCGACGTCTATTACTACAACACCAAGCAGTACGCGGAAGCGGCGAGCGAATACAAAGAAGGCCTGAGATTGCGACCCGGCAATGCGACTGCGCAATACAATCTAGGCTGGTGTTACAACGACCTCGAACGCTATACCGACGCTGCCGACGCACTGCGCGAAGCAGTCCGATTGCGACCCAACTATCCCGAAGCACATAACGAACTCGGTTATGCGCTGCATCAATTGAATCGATACGCCGAAGCGATCCAGCAGTATCTGATGGCAGTTCAGCAGAAGCCGGACTATCCTTCGGCGCACTACAACCTCGGCATGTCTTACATCGCGGTGAACAATCGCCAGGGCGCGCTCCAGCAGTATCGAATTCTGCAGCGCATTGACGGCGCGCGCGCCACCAAACTTTTCAACAACATGAAGTAAGCATCCTAAAGACGCAGCGCTTCATCACAATTGCCGATATCAGTCTCCTCAGAGCGTCACCTTTTCACTGGTTTCGGTAACAAAGCAATAGAGGCTCCCCGCAACACGGATTTTACGGATCGCTTAATGGATCTACACGGATAGATCCGCGTTCATCCGTGTTCCTGTGCTTACAGGCCAAACGAGGTTCTGCGATGAATACTGCTCACTCTACTGATAGACCATCCCGCGAGTATCAACCCACGATAATTGAAACACGACCGCTGATTAGCCGTCTGGCAATCCAGCTTGCATTCTTCAGAGATGAAATAAAGCGAAGCTGGCCGGAGTTCAAAAAGGATCCAGTTGCGTGTACGAAAGCAAAGACGCGCGAGCTAATGCGCTCGTTACATTCGTCTCCGAACACAATACCCGCAACAATCGCCGCAATCGTGGCGATCACCTGCGGGATCGTCATGTTGTTGGTCGTCGACAAAGGCACGCGCATTCCCGACTATGCGATGGTTGAAGTGCAACCAGAGATAGTTTTCATGAATGTCACACACACGCTTAATTCAGACGACACTTCGATCGGTCTGAATGGACGAGGACGAGTTGGTTTTCAGGATAAAACCGGAGAAGGTTCCGGAGCCTCGAGCAAGCTCGCGCACGGAGGGGGTGGCGGAGGCAATCACTCTCCCTTGCCGTCTCAATCAGGAAAGTTAGCGCCACCCTCCGACATACAAGCAGCGATTCCAACCGCTCCTCCGATCCACGCGCCCGCACTTCCGGTTGCCGGAATGGATATAGATCCGGCCCTCTGGAAAGATCTCAAGGCCCCCGTTTTTGGAGATCCGAGATCGACATCGACGGCAGAATCCAAAGGTCCGGGCGAAGGTGAGGGAATCGGAACAAACAAGGGATTGGGCATCGGCGATGGAACTGGACCAGGCTATGGTCGTGGCAAAGACGGCAACATCGGCGACGGATCCAGAGACATGGGGTGTTGCGGTATCGGCGGTGGAGACGGCAACGGTGGAGGTGCGGGATTACACGGCTTTTATCGTGCTGCCGAAGTTGAACAAAGGGCGCGTCTGTTATCGAAACCGGAACCACAATACACCGAAGAAGCGCGGCGAAATCAGGTTAGCGGAACAGTTGTGTTACGCGTGGTCTTTTCGAGTTCCGGCGAGGTAGTTCAAATACGTGCAGTTCGCACGCTTCCGTTTGGTTTGACGGAACGAGCCATTGCGGCGGCGCGCCAGATCCAGTTTGTGCCGGCAGTGAAAGGCGGACAGCCTGTGTCGGTCGCTATGCAGCTCGAATACAACTTCAATCTGTATTGACGGGCTGGTTTATACACAGATTACACAGATGCAAGTTAGGACACTCGTCCCGTTCTATCCTCAATACGTTCGGGAACTGATAAGCCTAATCGGGTTCTAACTCTGTCGAAACTGTGCTTCGGAGGAAATTATGAAGAGACAACTCCTTCCCAAATCGTTGCTGATACTCACTCTCGGAATTCTCGCTCTACCGGTCGCGATGTTCTTCTTTCCGGAGCGCACCGTACTTGCTCAGGGAGGCTATACATCGGGCGCGTTGACGGTGACTGATTCCACCGGCAAAGCAAAGGCGCTGTGTCCGCTAAAGCACACGGACGTGAAAGCCGAGATAAGTGGTTTCATCTCGCGCGTAGTCGTGACGCAACAGTTTGAGAATCCTTTCAAAGAGAAGATCGAAGCGGTTTACACGTTCCCCCTCCCGCAAAATGCCGCCGTTGACGACATGACGATGATTGTCGGTCAACGAACGATCCGCGGGAAGATTCTGCCTCGCGAAGAAGCACAGGCTGTTTACGATGCTGCGAAAGCAAGCGGAAAAGTAGCGAGCCTGCTCGATCAGGAACGTCCGAATATCTTCACGCAGTCAGTCGCAAACATTCTTCCGGGCGAAGAGATAAAGATCACGATCAGCTACGTCGAAACACTGAACTACGTTAACGGAGCTTACGAGTTTGTGTTTCCGATGGTTGTTGGACCACGTTACATTCCCGGATCCCCGGCGGGAAAAAGGCAGGGCAATGGCTTTGCTCCCGACACCGATCGAGTTCCCGATGCGTCGCGCATCACCCCCAACTCGCTGCCTCCCGCGATGAGAAGCGGCCACGACATCTCGCTCGACGTAACACTCGATGCCGGCTTGATTCTCGACGACGTCAGCTCGAAAACACACGAGGTTGATATTCAACGTACCGATTCTCACAGCGCGCACCTGCACCTCCGCGAAGGTTCGACGATACCCAACAAAGACTTCGTGCTTCGTTACGATGTTGCCGGCCGCGCGATCCAGGATGCGTTGTTAACGCACCGCTCGGACAAGGGAGGTTACTTCACGTTGATTCTGCAACCGCCCGACCGCGTTACCGCGGAAGACGTAAGGCCAAAGGAGCTCGTGTTTGTGCTCGACACATCGGGTTCGATGGAGGGTTTTCCGATCGAGAAAGCGAAAGAGACGATGAAGCTGGCACTCAATAGTCTCTATCCGACTGACACGTTCAACCTCATCACATTCGCCGGCGACACGGAGATCCTCTTTTCCAAACCCGTACCGGCAACGCGAGCGAACCTAAACAAGGCGCAGGCATTTCTCAATTCGCGTTCCGGCTCGGGTGGAACGGAGATGATGACGGCGATCAAAGCGGCGCTCGAACCATCTGACGATCAGTCGCACATTCGCATCGTTTGCTTTATGACCGATGGTTATGTCGGCAACGACATGGAGATCATCTCGGAAGTCCAAAAGCATCCGAACGCACGCGTGTTTTCATTCGGGATCGGAAGGGCTGTGAACCGTTTTCTGTTAGACAAGATGGCGGAGGCGGGTCGTGGCGAAGTGGAGTATGTGAACCTGAACGACGATGGTTCCGCTGCTGCACGCCGTTTTCACGAGCGTGTGCGCAATCCGTTGCTGACGGATATTTCGATCGATTGGAATAATCTTCCGGTCGCGGACGTTTATCCGCAACGGATCCCGGATCTGTTCGGCGCGAAGCCGCTCGTTCTGACTGGAAGATTTACTTCTGCCGGCCGCGGAACGATCCGCTTGAAGGGCAAGATGGGAGGCAGTGATTTCGTGCGCGAGATTCCGGTCGAGTTGCCGGAGACGATGGCTTTGCACGACGTGCTCGCGCCACTCTGGGCACGTGCGCGAGTCGACAACTTGATGAACGAAGACTATGCGGGTGTGCAGTCCGGGAATATGCGTGCTGATCTAAAGGACACGATCACGCAGCTAGGCATTGAGTATCGACTGATGACGCAGTTTACTTCTTTTGTTGCGGTGGAAGAGATGATCGTTACTGACGGTGGACAGCCGCGACGAATCGATGTGCCGATTGAGACGCCGCAGGGATCGTTTGGAGATGTTGAGGTCGACGAGCGAACGACACTAGTGGCGCCGAAGAACATGCAATACCGAGTGATGGCACGGAAGGCACCAGCACCACGCGGGACAGTGGTTCTTGCTGGGCAGGCTACTGCTGATGCGCCAGCCGCAGCAGGTGTGGCGGCATCAAACCTGCCGCCTATACCGGTGAGCAAGGGTGTCATTGGGCCAACGTCCGTGAGGGTAGAGCTGAAGGATGGGACATTACAACAAAAACTCCATCGCTCGTTGATCGCCGTAGTCGAAAAGCTGCAAAGGAAAGAAGCGCTTTCGGCGGCTGATGAAAGTGGATTTATTCGGAACGGTAAAGCTGAAGTGCAAGTCTGGCTAACCGACAAGTCACCTGCGTCGCTCGCGAAACTAAAAGAGCTTGGGTTCGAAGTAGTGCTCGATTCGAAATCATCAAAGCTCATCATCGGCCGGCTTCCGGTTGAGAAGATAGAGATGTTGGCGCGATTGACTTTCGTGAAGTACGTTTCGCCACAGGCTTCGAAGTGATCGACACGAATGATCGTTCGTACTGTAGGGGCGGCTCCGTGGCCGCCCCTTCGTCGTTACCTCTCGCGTGGCACAGACCAATTTCGGAAATCTTGATGTCCCGCAAGGGGCGGCCACGGAGGGCCGCCCCTACAGTACCTATCACCGAGCGTGATGTTTTCTTGACAACTCGTTGTTCAAGGTCTACCGTGTCACATCACAAACCTGATCTTTTGATGCAAGAGTAGAGGCGCGACCTCCAAGAGTAGGCAAACGTATCATGAAGGGATTTTCGTTTGACTGAAAGGGGCTGGTCGCCGAAGTTCGCATTTGTTTCCTTCCGACGGATGCGAGTTGGTTGCCGCGGCTAAATCCGCGGGACTGTCACCGATAACCGGTGGAGTGCTACGACGAAAATTTTACGATTCTCAAAAGAGGTCGGTCGTGTTCACTCGCGACCGGCCTTTTCGATTTTATGGCTATCGTAATGAAATTTGGCGGGACGTCAGTTGCCGACGCCGCCGCATTCAAGAACGTCGCGCGGATTGTTTCGTGGGAACACAAGGTTCCTCGGGTGGTGGTCGTGTCCGCGATGAGTGGCGTTACTGACGACTTACTCAACGCGACGAGCATCGCTGCGACAGGCGACGCTGAACAGGCGTTCGCTTCGCTTGAAAATGCTTTCAAACGACACGAGGCAGCCGCGCACGATCTGCTTTCTAATCCAGCGCGGGAAGAATTTCTGAAGCAGTTGCGCGAAGCCTCTGATGAGATTGCAGATCTCCTCAAGCAGTTCGCAGAGAAACCTTCCGAGCGCAAAGCGCTTCAGGACGCCGTTGTTTCGTTTGGTGAGATTCTCTCGAGTTCCTTGCTCGCCGCAGTTCTCGATCAACGCCATGTCCGAGCGCGCCACGTCGATGCACGTCGTTGCATCATCACGGATGAGGACCATACTTGCGCGGGTCCGCTGATGATCGAAAGTTCTGCGCGCACGAAAAATGAATTGCTTCCCGTTCTCGAAGAGGGAATCGTCGCGGTCATGGGTGGATTTATCGGCGCGACAAGAACGGGTGTGACAACTACGCTCGGTCGCGGAGGTTCAGATTACACCGCAGCGCTGATTGGCGCCATGATCCATGTGAGTGAATTGCAGATCTGGACCGACGTCAGCGGAGTCTTGACTGCCGATCCGCGCGTAGTGCCGCACGCCTATACAATCGACCGCCTGTCTTACAGTGAAGCCGCCGAGCTTGCCTACTTCGGCGCCAAGGTTCTCCACCCGAAAACCATCCAGCCGGCGATCGAGAATTCGATTCCAGTGCGCATCTGCAATTCGCGAATACCCGAAGCCGCGGGCACACTCGTTGGACCACAAGCTGAAACGTCGCCTCGGACAATCAAGGCAATCGCGCACAAGAAGGGTGTTACGATCATGCAGATCACTTCGGCGCGAATGCTTGGCGCATACGGTTTTCTGCGTGCGCTGTTTGAAGTTTTTGACCGGCATCGGACGGTAATCGACGTAGTCACGACGTCGGAAGTCAGCGTGTCTCTCTCATTGGACGAAGCCAGTGCGTTGCCGTCGATCGTCGAGGAACTTGAACGCTTCGGAACCGTGAGAGTCGAAAAAGGACAGGCGACCATCTGTCTTGTCGGCGAGGGGTTGAGAGGAACTCCGGGCGTTGCGGCGCGAGCGTTCAGTACCATCAGTGACATCAATGTATCTTTGATCTCACAGGGCGCATCGAGTATCAATTTCACTTTCGTCGTTGACGAAGGACGAGTACAGGAAGTGGTCACAAGACTGCACGAAGAATTCTTTAGTCACAAATTGGTACGCACAGCACAAGAGAATGAATGTTTTTGAATTGACGATGGAGTTGATCGATATTCCGTCCGTCACTGGTGAAGAACTGGCGGTGGGCCAATATCTTTCGGCTCATCTCGAGCGGCTGGGATATCGGGTTGAGAAACAGGAGATCGGGCCGGAGCGTTTCAATGTGCTTGCCACTACTGAATCGCCGCCGCGCATTGTGTTCTCGACTCACATGGACACGGTGCCGCCGTTTATCGCATCGACTGAAGATGATGAGTTTATCTATGGCCGCGGATCGTGTGATGCGAAAGGCATCATCGCGGCGCAGATTTTTGCAGCAGAGCATTTACGTCGCAGCGGTGTGAATGATATTGGATTGCTGTTCACTGTTGATGAAGAGCTCAGCAGCCATGGTGCACAAGCGGCAAACAAGCACCCGCGCGCGCGCGACTGTCAGTTCCTGATAAATGGGGAGCCGACCGACAGTCGTTTGGCCACCGGCACGAAGGGTTCGGTGCGTGTGTTCATCACGACTGAAGGACGCGCGGCACATTCTGCGTATCCGGAGGCCGGCGAGTCGGCAATCGAAAAACTGCTTGATATCCTGCAGGACATTCGCAGTTGTCATTGGCCCGACGACAATTTCTTTGGTTCGACGACATGCAACATCGGGGTACTCAATGGTGGCACGCGGCCGAATGTGATTCCGGATCACGCTCGCGCGGAATTGCAAATTCGGCTCGCGATCGATATAGAGCACGTCAAAAGAGTTCTGGAAGATGCGGTAGGGACCCGCGGGCGCCTTGAATATGCGTCGGCACACAATCCGGTGCGCGTGATTACGGTGCCCGGGTTCGATGCCTGTGTGGTGCGTTTTACGACTGACATTCCATACTTGTCGCAGTGGGGGAAGCCACTGTTGCTTGGACCAGGATCGATTCTCGATGCGCACACAGATCATGAAAAGATTTCGAAACGCGAGCTTGAAGAGGCAATACAACTATATGTGAGGCTGGCGGAGAAGTTAGCCACGGATGAACGCGGATGAAGATTGCGCTGATTGGTTATGGGGTGATGGGACAGTTGGTTGCCGCTGAGGCGCGGAAGGCGGGCGACGAGATTGGCGCTGTGTTCACGAGTAAAGAAAGTGCGCTAACGGAGAAGCTGCAGGGGCATGATGTAGCGGTTGATTTTTCTGTTGGCGAGGCGGTGCTTAGAAATGTTGAAGCGTGCGCCCGCGCGAAAGTGGCTCTCGTCGAAGGCACGACCGGATGGAAGCAACATGAGTCTACGGCGAGGCAGATTATTGCCGAGCATTCCGGTGCGATGGTTTATGGTGCAAACTTTTCCATCGGCGTAAATGTTTTTTACCGGATCGTGAAACACGCGGCGTCGCTCTTCGCCGCGGTTGAGGGCTATGCGCCCTTCATCGAGGAATCGCATCACAACCGCAAACGCGATGCGCCGTCCGGCACGGCCTTGAAACTGCGCGACCTGATGTCGGAACATCTTGGTCCGGACATCCCGACTTCATCAACGCGCGCGGGTTACATTCCGGGAACGCATCGAGTGGGTTTTGATTCTGAAGCAGATCAGGTGCTGTTAACTCACACGGCACGCTCACGACAAGGCTTTGCGAGCGGCGCATTGCTTGCCGCCCATTGGATCGCCGGCCGAACAGGCGTGTTTGAGTTCGGAGAAGTGATGGATGAAATTCTTGATCGGAGGTCACCATGACATTACAACTCGACTGGCTTCGTGGCTGTGCTACGGCTCTCGTGACACCTTTTGCCGCCGACGGCTCGGTTGATGAGAAACGTTTGCGCGCGCTTGTTGAATATCAGATCGCGGGCGGAGTGCGAGTGCTCGTGCCGTGCGGTACTACGGGTGAAAGCGTCACGATGAACGAAGAAGAAAATACCTTCGTCATCCGCACGACCGTCGAGTTATCTCGCGGGCGCGCTAAAGTGATTGCAGGAACCGGCAGTAACTCGACAGCAGTCACGATTCGACGTTCACAAGCCGCGCGTGAACTGGGCGTCGATGGCGTGCTGACAGTTGCTCCTTATTACAACAAGCCAACCCAGGAAGGTTTGTATGCGCACTTTCGCGCGATTGCTGAATCAATCAGCGGTTTGCCGGTCGTGATCTACAACGTTCCGGGACGCACGTCGTCCAACATCGCCGCGGAGACAACGCTGCGACTGGCACGCGACGTTGAGAACATCGTTGCAGTGAAAGAGGCGTCCGGTAATCTCTCGCAGATCATGGAAATCCTGCGTGGCCGCCCGGCGGGTTTTCGTGTGATTTCCGGCGACGACTCCTTAACACTGGCGCTGATCGCACTCGGGGGCGACGGCCTGATCTCCGTAGCGTCAAACGAGATTCCGGAAATGATGTCGCAACTGAACGATCTCGCGCTCGCAGGCCAGTGGGACGAAGCACGCGCCCTGCACTATCGTTTGCTGCCGCTGATGGAAGGTAACTTTATCGAATCGAGTCCTGGTCCAGTTAAAGCGGCGATGGCATTGATGGGATTGCTGGAAGAGAACCTGCGCCTGCCACTCGTGCCGGTGCAGGAAAAGACGCGCAATCGCATGCGTGAACTCTTGATTGAACTCGGGCTATTGAAGGAAACGTCGCATGCCGTTGCGTGAACAGATCGAGGCGCTGGCGACGCGCGAAGACAGTAACTTTTCCCGTGAAGACAGGACTGTGTTCGAGGAGTTCAAGCAGGCGCTCAATCGCGGTGAAGTGCGCGCGGCAGAAAAGAGCGCGGATGGTAAGTGGCTGGTAAACTCCTGGGTGAAACAGGGGTTGCTTCTCGGCTTTCGTATGGGCGTCACCGCCGACGTGTCCACCGGCGATAACTTTAAATTCTTTGATAAGGATACTTATCCCACCCGCCCGACGACGATCGAAGATAACGTTCGCATTGTTCCCGGTGGTTCGACGATCAGAGATGGTGCGTACATCGCGCCCGGTGTCGTCTGTATGCCGCCGATGTTCGTGAACGCCGGCGCGTACATCGATGCCGGAACTATGATAGACAGTCACGCGCTCGTCGGCTCGTGTGCACAGATTGGACGCCGCGTTCACATCTCCGCGGCCGCACAGATTGGCGGGGTGCTCGAGCCGGTTGGTGCGGTACCGG
>Ga0207428_10005507_pt1 | contig 11796 bp, 10 predicted proteins | sample RhiMethybrSRZTD1_FD_187600 | JGI IMG/M metagenome (GOLD analysis project Ga0207428, IMG submission 187600) | Populus rhizosphere microbial communities from Tennessee, USA - Rhizosphere MetaG P. TD hybrid SRZTD1 (SPAdes) (version 3) | ecosystem: Host-associated > Plants > Roots > Rhizosphere >... | reverse complement strand
ATTAGCCGGCTCCGGGATCCGCGTGAACGCGATTGCGCCGGGAGCGATTGACAATCGAATGATTCAGTCGTTGATATCGCAGTTGGCGCCGGGAAATACCGGGGCTATGCGCGAGGGCATCCAGGCGTCCATCCCGATGAAGCGCTATGGAGCCAACGAAGAAATCGCCAATTTCGTCGCATTTCTTGCGAGCGATGAAGCCTCGTACAGCACGGGCGCAGTTTTCATGGCCGATGGCGGTCTTACAACGGGGTAACCATGAAAGCATGGGTGATCGAACGACTGGATGGCATCGATAAGGCGCGGATCACTGAAGTCTCAGACCCAGTGCCCTCGAAGGGGGAGGTTCTGCTTCGCCTCACATGCGCGGCACTCAATCCGGCAGATCGTTATCTGGCGGAGGGCCAGTATCCGGCGAAACCTCCTCTTCCGCATATCCTCGGCCGGGACGGCTGCGGCGTCATTGCTGGCTTTGGTCCAGGAGTGGAAGATCATCCGATTGGCCAGAAGCGCGCGATTCTCCGCGGGGAAACGGGGGTTTCACGATGGGGAACATTCGCCGAACTCGTTGCTGTCCCCGCAGAATCCTTGATTGAGGTACCCAACGGGTGGACGGATGAGCAGGCGGGAAGCGCTTCGTTGGTCTATGTAACAGCTTTCCAGGCATTGACCCAATGGGAAAACTTGCCGCCCAAAGCGGTCGTCCTGGTCAGCGGCGCATCGGGCGGTGTCGGCGTTGCAAGCACTCAACTCGGAGTTGCGATGGGCCACACGCTCATCGGCTTGTCGCGCGGCAGTATGAAACACGAGACTCTGAAGTCGATGGGAATGGCGCTTGTGCTCGATCCGGCCGACCCGCAATGGCGGAAAACTCTCGCGGAATTTCTCGGCAAACGCAAAGTGGACCTCGCGATTGACAGCGTCGGCGGAACGCTGTTTCCCCAGCTGATCGCAACGCTCGGCGACCATGGTCGCGTCAGCGTTGTTGGGCGACTGGCCGGCGAAGTGCCGCAGTTCAATACGGCCACGCTGTTTTTCCGCCGCATCCGCATCGGCGGCGTTGCAGTCGGCGCTTATACAAACCAAGAGAGCCATCAGGCCTGGGCGAAGTCGCTCGAACTCCTGAACAAAACGGGCGCGCGACCACTGATAGATCAGGTCTTTCCGTTCGATCAGCTCCCCGCAGCCTTTGCCAGACTCGCAAGCGGGCCAATGGGGAAAGTGCTCGTTCGCTGCAGTCAATAATTTCGGTGACGTTGACCGATTTCCCGTTGTCACCCCACGACCCTTTTGAACGTCGCGATGAGAGCTACCGTGCATATCCCGCCGGTGCCAATAACCTCAGAGACCTTCACCAGTTCCCAGCCCTCCGCGCCGAGAACATTCATCTCTTTCTCGATTGCAGCAACGTCTGTTAGCAACTTGCTTCCCAAGGTGTTCCACTTCATGTCGAGACGGACGACGCGATATTCATACCGAGTTGTCATGGCTTCCTCCGGGGATTCCAGTTCGTTGACGTCAATACTGAAGGCCGCGGCGAGCGCCTTTCTGGATTGGAGCGAAGCCGACCCGCTGCGTTCGATTCGTTGAACCGTACGGAGGTTCAAGCCTGCGGCGACCGCCAATTCATCCTGCGACCACGACCGCTGCTTCCTCAGAGCAAGGATGAGGTTCCGGTTGATCATGTTGTCTCCACTATTCACTTGGCCTCCGTACTTAGGCGAATTTATGGGAATAGCCCGGAGTCCGCCCCGGCGAACGTCGGACTCCGGGCCGACAAATGTATGACATTCGTACGGCATCATGCCAAGAAACCCGGAAAGGAGTAACTGCAAGGTGGGAATCAACACGGAGACCGGGGTCAGGCCACGAACCCCGAACTTTTGTTCTCAGAATTCAGGGTTCGTGGCGCCTGACCCCGATCTCCCTATCGTGCCTTTTCTTTGACTCTTAAGTTGACGTCGACTTTCGGTTCGGACGCAGAAGGCTGTATCCAGGCGTCCTCAATCCCGATCTGTTCAAAGAATCCCAATTGACTCAGCCGCGACAGCGAAAGGTACAAGAGTGAGGCATTGAAGACCTCGCCTTCCTTAAGGAGGATTTCACGTCGGATGACCTCATCGGGGATTGTCGTGTTGCCTGTGAAGCTGATGCGGTTGACCGTGAACTGAGCGCCTTCATCAATATTGACAGTCAGATTCACGACCCTCTGCTGTTCATCAAAATCCACTTCTGGTTCAGGTAAGAAATTGACGTATCCGAGGTTGCCGTAAAGGTGTTTCAGGTTTTCGAAGCCCTGGCGAAGCGCCGACTCGTTGTAAACCCTGCCGGAAACCAGCCCCAGCAACGACCGAATCAGATCTGCGTGGAGAACTTTTGCCCCGTTGACTTTCACCTCGCCAAGTCGGTACGGCTGCGCGGTTGCCGTTTGCCATGAATTTGTCGCGCCAACTCGTGTGGACCATCCTCTCCCTGCCTGTGGAGCTGTGGCGATTTCGACCGGCGCGGCTGGAGGTCGTTGCAATTGGGCGGTTTGCGGGCTCGATGGACGCTCCTCGCTGATAACGATGGGGCCGAGGGTGGGCAGAACGACAAGCTCGGAGGATTGCGACTCGCCTGCATTCACCCTGGTGACGCCAACCAGGATGGGACCGGCCAGAGCAACGATCGCTGCGACCGCCAGTAAGAGAGCCCTGCTTAAACTCAAGTTGAGCGCAACGCGATTTCTCATAATGTCCTCGATTCGTTTTTTCAGGTTGGAGCCCGCTATTCCTGAGACACAGATCAATGGTGAAGTCAGGTAAATTTCGCAAATCCTGAGGATGGATTCCGCATAGACCTGCGGGTCGCCGCCGAGCAGAAGCACTTCCTCATCGCAGGCCCGCTCCTGTTCTTCGAGGAGTCGGGCCTTAATGAACCAGACAAGAGGATGAAACCAGAACAGGGCTTCCACCGCCATGTGAATTGCCATTGCCAGATTGTCCCGACGCCGGACATGACACAGTTCATGGGCCAGGACTGCTTGGAGCTGTGCCGGTGAGAGGCGTTGAGTAATCCCTTCCGGCAGAAGGAGGACGGGCCTGAAGACTCCAAACACACCAGGCTCGAAACGTGCCGGACCGTACATGACCTTAACAGATCCATCGAGATCTGCAGGCGCCGCCAGACGCACGGCTCGTCGGACCTGCCGCCAGCGAATCAACCACCAAAAAAGATTCGCTGCAATGCCGCAGATCCATACGCCGACAAGAACGGCGAAAATTCGGCTAGCTTGCGGCGCCGACGCTGTGCCGGGCGGAATAACAGATACCCCCGATGCCGAGAAGGGTTGGCTGACTGTCTCGACAATCATGGAGACAGCCGGGGGCGGTGTTACCGATGTCTCCCATTGGAAATGACTGCCGAGACCCGCCAGGAGAGAAAAAGGGACGAGGAACTTCACCGAAGCAGCGAGCCACAACCGATGCCGTACGGCGGCACGGTTCTTTCGCAACGTCAGGGTGATCAGCCACACCGCGATGGCAAACAGAGTCGATTGCCACAAGTGATTGGCGAACGGAAGCATGCTGTCGTGGCTCATTTCGACTTCTCCTTCTGGGCCAGCTTTCGGAGTTCCTGCTCCGCTTCCCTTACATCCTCCAGCGTCAGGTGACCGGTCTTCACCATGTGCGCCATCACAGGTTTGCCGCCAAACAAGCTCAGCAGTTCGTCAATCAACCGGCCCTGCGCGCGTTTTCGCGATACAGCCGCTTCAAAGATATTGGCCTTGCCGATCCTCTTCGTGAAACGGAGCGCCTTCTTGACCTCCAGGCGAGAGACCATTGTTTGAACGGTAGTAAACGCCGGTCTGTGCTTTTCGGGAAATGCTTCCTGCAACTCGCGTACTGAACACGCACCGCGCGTCCATAGCGTCTCCATGATTTGAAGTTCGAGCTTGCTGAGTTTAGGTAATGCCATGAACCGCACCTCTTCACGACTGCCGAACGTTACGTTTATATACCTACACATGTAGGTATAGTGCAAGCACATTCTTAACGACGACGGTTCTTCGGCCTCCCTGTTCAAAATGAGGCCCAGATAACTTTGCGTGATTCACTCGCATCCATTACTATGTTTCACGCCATTTCGGAGGTCTTCGATGCGTGTCAGACAAAATATTTTCGTCGCAGGCGTTGTCGTGCTCCTGGCCGCAATGCCGGTGCTTTCACATCACTCCTTCTACGCTGAATTCGACGCCAACAAACCCGTGAAGCTGACAGGCGCCGTCACCAAGGTGGAATGGGAGAATCCGCACGCGTGGTTCTACGTCGACGTCAAGGAAGACAGCGGAGCAGTATCGAATTGGGGTTTTGAGTTGGGAAGCCCGAACCTGCTTATCAGATCGGGTTGGGGGAAGAATAGCTTGAAGGTTGGTGATGTGGTTACTGTCGAAGCCAGTCGAGCCAAGAACGGCAAGAACATCGCGAACGCCAAGGTCGTCATCCTGGCCAGCACCGGTCAGAAGCTGTTCGGAGGTTCAAGTCAGGGACAGACGCCCTGATCAGGAGATTGCCATGAAGACGATTACTTTCCTTGTCGCAGCAAGCCTGTTACTTTCCATCGAAGCATCTGCTCAATGGGCGACTCGAACGGATACCTCCATCGCACGTACGCGAGACGGGAAACCGGATCTCTCGGCGGCGCCGCCCAAAGCCAGTGATGGAAAGCCTGATCTGTCCGGCGTATGGATGTCTGAGCTCGACCCGAATGCATTGCCCAAGGGAGCCACGACGGTCGAAAGCATCACGGGCTTTGTTCCGCCCCGGCATTTTGTGGACATTACCTCAGGCATGAAGCCCGAGGACGTTCAGATGACGCCGTGGGCAGCGGATCTGCTTAAGAAGAGACAAGAAAACCCCGTGGATGATCCATCAGCCCGTTGCGTGCCGGTGGGAGTGCCAGGTATTGCCGTTGTCCCGCTACCATACAAAATCATCCAGACGCCGAAGCTGATCGTGATCCTCTATGAAGGGGACACGGACTTTCGTCAGATCTTTCTCGATAATCGCAAACCCGTTCAGGATGCTCAGCCGCGGTGGATGGGATATTCGACGGGCAGGTGGGAAGGTGACACGCTGGTCGTCGATACCGTGGGTTTCAATGACAAGAGCTGGCTCGATCGTCGGGGTCATCCGCACAGCGAGGCGCTTCACCTGACTGAACGCTATCGACGGCGCGATGTGGGAAATCTCGAGATTGAAGTGACGATCGATGATCCGAAGGCGTACGTGAAGCCGCTGAAATACACAATGAAGGCAACGCTCGTACCCGACGAAGATCTTCTGGAGTATTTCTGTACAGAGAACGAAAAGGACGTCCAGCACTTGCAGTAGACCTCAGATGGAACCTCGGTTACGTTGACTCGATTCGGCGACGAGATATCCGCGTTTGAGTACGGGCTCGCCGAATTTCGTCAACGTCACCGAAATCGAAACCAAGGTCTCGTCGCTAGAAATTCAACCTCGCCGTGAACGTAAAGCGCCGGCCGGCTATCGTGTTGTCGGCCTGGTTTGCTCCCGTCGGATCGGCAGCCGTCAGGCGCCCGAAGTTGACGTTATTGATATCCGTGCCACCGTTGACGAAATTCCATCGCGGATTATTCATCACGCTGAGGGCATCCACTCGGATTTCAAATTCCTTTCCTTCACTGAGGCGAATCCGTTTCACCAGGTTGACATCGAAATTCGCGTGCGCGGGTGCTTCGATCCACTGGCGGCCCAGCGTTCCGACCACTCCGGGAGCCGGACTGGTGAGAATCGTGTTGCCGTTCGCATCCTGCAGAACCTGATTTGTAAATGCGCTGCGCAATGTCTGCGACGTGGTGACGTTGTTCCCGGCTGGATCTGCGACCACCTTCAGATCAGGGAAATAGGTCGCTCCGTTTGACGTGTACGTCAGCTTTCCACTGCTCTTCGGAAATTCACCCAGAATGTTTGGCGTGTTCGGCGTGCGGGTGAGATTGAGCGTGGGGGGGATTTGCGTCCAGGTGAGCTCAGAGTTCGATGCGGTGATGGTGGTGGGTTGGCCCGAGCTCCAGCTGAAGATGCCGCCCAACTGCCATCTCTCTACGATTCTCGAAAGGAAGTTCGGCGCCGCTGACAGAAATTTTTTGTTAGGCCCAAAAGGCAATTCGAACGTTCCGTTGCTGCGGATGTCGTGGGTTCGATGGAAATTCACGAGTGTCTTGTTCAACCGCTGGTTTCGCGGATCGAGGTACTCGAGATTTCCATCGCCGGACTGTTCACCGAGCGTGCGACTCCACGTATAGCCGAAAGAGTATGTAAACCCGTGCGACATACGTTTGGTGGCCTGGAGAGTCATCGCGTGATAGGTGGAACTGCCGGGATTCGTGGTCATGACGACGGCCGCATACTGGGGATTCGCAACGATAAAGTTGTCCGGGAATCCATTCCTGGCGAGCAGTCCACCGGCTTTTCCGGTGACAGTTGTGGTGGAGTTCAGCGCGCTTGCAAACTGGCCCACGTTTCCATTGGCCAGGAAAGTTCGGAAGATGGTGTTGGTTCGAAGAGCCGCCGAACCTGTCACAGTCGTTCCGTTCACTGTGCCCTGACCCAGGGCCGGGTTTGTTCCCGCATTCAACGCGATACCGTTCAGGATATCGTTGAACAATGGTGCATCGCCACCGGCCCGGGTGATGTTGAAGGCTTCCAGAATCCCGTTCTCATAAATGTTGACGTCGTTTATGGACAGGCCACCCAGCAGGTGCGTCCCTTTGCTTCCCACGTAGCGCGCTTCGACGGTGAAGTTCCTGGCGATTTCGCGCTGGATTTCCAGGTTCCAGTTCTGAACGTAAGGATTGACGCGATTGTCGTCATAACCGGCGAGTGCGTTGGTGCGGACGTCAAAGGGCTCGCGGGTGAGCGGTGCAATACCCGTCGGCGTTGGGACCGGGACTGGCAGGTTTGCCGAGGCAAAATTCAGATACGTGGCGCCCAGCCCTAACGTTGTCAGGTTCTGAGTGTAGGAGAGTCCCTGGTTGTTTCCGGTCAGAAGACTCAGACCGGCGTTATAGGACGCCGCGCCATGGTAGTTGATTCCGTAGCCGACGCGTAGCACGGTCTTGTCTTTGCCGAACCAGGGAACGTTCCAGCTGATTCCTACTGCCGGTGCGAAGTTATCCCAGTCGTTGTTGTAGAAGAGCGCATCCGGGTTCGGCGAATTCTTGCCCGCAAGTTGCAGGTCGGTGGGCTTGCCCGCGATTCGACCGGGTTGCCAGAGATCGGCGACGCTGGAACCCGATATGCCGAACAATCCGGCAGAACCGCCTACGGGTACCGCGTTAAGCCCGTTCTGCTCATAGGGCACACCGTAGTAGTCGTAACGAAGCCCGACGTTGATCGTGAGATCGTTTCGGAACTTCCAGTCGTCTTTGAAGAAGACGCCCCACTCGTTCTGGTGGAAGTCTTTGATTCTGGCTTGCGGGTGGAACGTCAGATCGTCCGACGTGACGACGTTGAAGGCATTGGAAAGGGTGACGTTGGAGACCGATCCTGCCAGATCGGTCAGAATGTTCTGCGCCAGATTCTGGTTTCCACCAATTCCCGGAATGGTCGAGATGCCGGCGACGGGAGTTCCCCCGGCACCCACAGCCACCAGGGGCATGGCATACAATTCCGGATCGTCGCTGCCATTGAACCCTCGTGAGGACGTGAAGCGTAACTCGAAACCACCCTTGAAGGCGTGCTTGCCTTTCGTCCACGACAGCGTATCGGAGTAGTTGTACAGCGGGCTGGTCTGGCCACGCGTCGACGCGCCGCCGAATCCCGTAATGATGTTGTTCGTTATGACATTGTGTTGCGGAATGAAGGGAAGACCTCCCTTCGTGGGCAGCGCAGCGCGCGCAGCATCACCTTCCTCATCCGGCCGAAGAAACGAAGCCCAGACGTAGGTCCAGTTCTTGCGGGTTCCCAACCGGAACTCATTCACCAGGTTTGACGACAGCGTCGATACCAGCCCCCCAGTCAGCACGTGGGGTTTCCTTGAAATCGTTCCGTTGTAGCCACCGGGCCAGTTGGTCAATCCTGCCTGCGTGGACTGGGCATCGTTGCGTTCCCACGATCCACTGAAGTTGGCTTTGTGCTTCGCATTGAAGTGATGATCGATACGAACGTTGTACTGATCTCGATTGGTGTCGTTGCCATCACCATTGGTTGAGTCTTCACCCTGCACGCGCCGGAGCCATCGAATACCGGCGGTATTCAATCCGTCACCGATGGTGTAATCGTTGGGCAGCGGCATCCTGTCGATCAGCGTCTGAACCCATCCGGAGCTATCGAGCGCGGCGCGATTCGGATCCCAGGGAGTGAAAACTCCGCCGACGTCTCTGCCGAAGAGGTTCGCGGTTGTGAGATCGCCTGTAGCCGTGGACGGCTTTATGGGATTTCCGGATCGATCGACGGTAGGCACATTGGAAAGAGCGTTGCCGTTTGTCACTCCTGGGAAGTATCGGAAATTACCCTGTCGCGCCTGCTCGGTGAACACCAGGCCATTGAAGTAACTCTTCGTCATAAAACGCTGACCGTCGTAAAGAAAGAAGAAAAACGTTTTGTTCTTAAAGATCGGACCGCCGATACGTCCGCCAAATTGATTTCCGTTGTAGTAGTTTTTGCCGACGCCCTGGAAATTGTTGTTCCAGGAATTTGCCGACAGTTTCGAGTTGCGGTTCGCCCAGAAAAGGCTGCCGTGGTACTGGTTCGTGCCCGAGCGCGTGGACATCTGGATCTGCCCCGAGCCGCGTCCTGTTTCTGCATCCGCGGGTGCCACGATCACTTTGATCTCATCGATCAGGTCCGGACTGACGTAGGTCGTCGTCGCAGCGCCGATATCGTAACGGCCATCACTGACGGGGATGCCGTCGCGTGTAGTGTTCAGTTGTGTCAGGCGTGCGCCGGCGAAGTTGCTACCCTGCGTGCCGGACGTCGTGCCGACGAGATCCAGGACATTGCGCGAAGCCAGAGGCAAGTCCCGAACCTTGTATTCGGGAATCACAGCGCCGATCGAAGAGGAAGTCGTCGCAATAAGAGTGTCCGCGGAAACGCTGACGTCCACGGTCTGCACCTGCCCGGCAACTTCTAACGAGAAGTTCAGCCGAACCTGTTGGGACAAGCCCAGCCCGACATCGTTATAGGTCTGGGTCTGAAAGCCGGGGAGCTGAGCAGACACTTTATAGGTACCCGACTGCAGAGACGGAAAGTTGTACGAACCGCTTTCGTTCGTGATCCCCGTCGACACGATTCCGGTTTGAGTGTTGGTCGCTGTAATCGTAACGCCCGGAATGAGAGCCTTGGTCGCGTCCGTTACGGTCCCACCCAGAGTCGCATTCGAAGTTTGTGCTCCGGCGCTGACCCAAAAGCACATGAGAATCGCAGCAGCGATAAAAACTCTTTTCATTGTTCCCCCTAAACGATTCGAAGCAGACGTTTGCAGCAACGTCTTTATTTGCACAGGAAAATTGGCAGAATCGTACTACGTCCAACCTGCCTCGTTTAAGAAGAATCCGTTGGCGGAAACTACGCAGGCGTTCATCATCCCAGAACGTTTACGGATGTCAGCGCTTCGCGCCGTGCGATCTACCGATCTACTCGAAGTTCATCCGCTTCATCAACTTGAGAAATCTCGGTTCGGATCGCAACGCGTCCCATTTTCCATCGATCTTGAGAAAGACCATCAGTGCTTCACGTTGCTCCAAAGCCGTTTCCAGCAGGCGCAGGGCCTTGATGCGATCGCCTAGTGCAAGAGGGATTTGGGCGAGAACATATGCCGGGATGAAATTAGCCCGTGAGCGATCTTCCAGCTCTTTCTGGACGGCAAGCGCTTCTTCCCGCTTGCCCGATTTCGCCAGTCCATAACCCATCGTTGCCGTGGCCTCCGCATTGCCTCGGCTTAAGTCCTTCGCCTTTCCTGCAGCTAAGATTGCCTCGTCATACATCTCCTTCTTAAGGTAGACACGCGAAATAAACAGCTGGGCCAGCCAGAAATTCGGATCCAGATCAATCGTGGCCAGTAAGGTTTTTTCGGCTTCTTCCCGTCCGGCAAAAAAGAGGACCTGGCCCTCCATTGCGCTTATGGTCAGATTCAATGGCTCGAGTTCCCGTCCTTGCCTTATTTCCGAGACAGCCTGCTCGTGTCGACCCGTATTCAAAGCAGATGACCGTATAAGGCGTGTGCTTGAGCGCTGCCAGGATCGAGTTCCAGGCTCTTCTGGAGGCTCATTTCCGCCTTTCGCCAGTGCCAGTCGTACCAGAAACTGCTGTTAGCCAGCGCCGTCCAGGCCTCGGCCAGCGTGTCATCGAGTTCAACGGCCTTTATGGCCGCAGTGTTGGCCTTGGGCATGATTTCGGCGGGCCGGGCGTCGCCTGTCAGAACCATTGCACGGTAGGCATTGGACATCTCCACATACGCCAACGCGTAAGCCGGATCGGCTGCGATCGCCTGCTCGTAATAGGCGATTCCTTTTTGCACCTCGGGCAAGATCAGCCTTCGGGAGTGAAGATTTCCCTTCATGTAGAGCTGATAGGCTTCTACGTTGCCCGAATGCCTGGTGTGAGTTTTGTTTGCCAGGGGAATCTTGAGAGCCTTCGAAACTCTCTCTGAAATTGAATCTTGTATCGAGAAGATGTCCCTCAATTGTTCGTCAAATTGCCCAGCCCACATCTGTCGTCCGTCGTGGATGCGGATCAACTTCGCAGTCAGCCGAACTCTACCAGACGCGATCTGGATACCTCCGTCGAGCACAGCGTCCACCGCAAGTTGGCGGCCTGCTTCGACCGGGTCTTGCTCCGGCGTCGCGAACCGCCGGACCGCGCCAAACGGACGGACCTTCAGTTCAGCGCCGCCGCCCAACTTTGAGATTAAGGTTTCCGTGACACCCATTTCCAAGGCTTCGTCACGGCTGTCCGGTGTAATCGCTTTGAAAGGCAGGATGGCCAGGGATCGTATGACCTCCGGCGTGGAAGCGGAGCGGTCATAGGGAATAAAAGCGGCCGCACAGACCACCAGCAGAATGAGGACCGTCAGGCCGAGCAGCCAATGCCGTTTGTCGAATCTTGGGCTGGGCGGCTGGTGAATCGCATCGCCAATCCTGCCGGCGGCTGGGACCTCTGAGGCCGGTGGTTCAACTGGACCGTTTTCCGGGCCCAGTTCACGAACTTCGGCGACAAACTTGTAGCCGCGCCCCGGAACCGTCGCGATGTAACGGTTATCGCGACTTTTTTCTCCGAGTGTGCGTCGAAGCGCCGAGATATTCTGGGTAAGGTTATTCTCCTCGACGATCCGGTCCGGCCAAATGGCGGACATCAACGCGTCCTTCTCAACGACAACTCCGCTGTGCGTTACCAGATAATGGAGGAGATCGAACGCCTTCGGCATGAGGGGAACTTCCTCACCGCTCTCAAGGAACAGGAGGCGCCTGGCAGGGTCAAGACGAAACGTCTCAAACGCATAGATGCCTCTTCCGGCGTCATTCACTGTCAAAACTCACAAGTTTTCACAAGTTCTCAGGTGGACTTTAACGATTTTCATGTCGGACTCGCGGAAGTATGTCACGTATTCGGGCAAGAACGTTTCTTGCCCAAAAATAAACGACAAGGCGGGAACAACAATGAAAATGAATCTAGGGAAGAAATGTGTAGCAACGCTGGGACTATTGGCGGTGTTTTCAACTGTAAGCATGGCTGTCTCATCAGCTCAGGGCCTGAGTGCAGGTGGACGGATCGAGGGGACGTGGAACGCGCGAGT
>Ga0207428_10005500_pt1 | contig 11810 bp, 18 predicted proteins | sample RhiMethybrSRZTD1_FD_187600 | JGI IMG/M metagenome (GOLD analysis project Ga0207428, IMG submission 187600) | Populus rhizosphere microbial communities from Tennessee, USA - Rhizosphere MetaG P. TD hybrid SRZTD1 (SPAdes) (version 3) | ecosystem: Host-associated > Plants > Roots > Rhizosphere >... | reverse complement strand
GAGCGGCTCGGGGAACATCTTCGTCACTGCAACCAGGAGCCTCGATGCCTCGGTTCCGGGTTCGGGCACGATCAACTACGCGGGCAATCCGCCGAACGTGACGAAGAGCGTCACGGGCTCGGGCGCAGTCACCGGCAGCTAGCACCTCCCGGTAACGGGCGGGCGCCGTTCGTAGTGCGGAGCCCGCCCCATTCTCCGATGCCCCGGCTCGGATCCGGTGCTGGCGCTCTTGCCGACTGGGCACGACGCCCGGCCCCCGTCGAGCGCGGCAACGAACAGGCTTGAAAAGAGACGGGAGCGACGGGACTCGAACCCGCGACCTCCGGCGTGACAGTTCTGTTCGACGGTGGTCTGGGTGGGTCTCGGGTGGTCTGAGCCCAGCGAACATGCGGGTTGGACCGGGGAAGGTGTGCCTCGGTGGGTGACCGCTGGTCCACGTGATCTGACATGAATCTGACACGTACTGCGAGACCGCTGTCACTGAGAGGAAGGCCGAGTACCTGGTGTGCGTCTCGAATGGTGGGAGGTCGGGATCGAACCCAATGAGCGAGAGGAGCGGTCATGCCACCCGTACCGAAGGCGCCCGTCGTTGCGCCGCTGATCACCTGGCTCGATGCACATGAGTTCTCTCCGCCGCGCGAGCCGGCGGTCGGTGCGACCGCCTGGTATGAGCAGAACGATCATCGCTGGGCCGGCGCGTTGCACTATTTGAAGAACGAGACGTTGCACGGGCCTCCAAACCCCGGCGTGAGCTTCCAGTGGGTGTTCAAAGGGTTCCTTGGCCCGATGCATGACACGGCCACGCACGCCCCTGTGTCGTCGTTCCTCGAGCTCGGGTTCGGCTTCTACGAGCAGGGGGCGGCTGGCTCGAGCATGTTCGACGGGTACGCCGAGGCGAAGGGCCTACCGCAACAGTTCGGCCAACAGCCGCTCGTCCTGATGAATGGCAACGACAGTGTTCATTGCATTCGCGGGGTGATCGAGATCGGTGACGGCGAGCCCAAGCTGTGGTTCACGCTTGGACCGATCTATACGTTCGCGTAACGGCCAACCCGGGCCCGGTCCGTTGACCGTCACCCCTCGCGGCAGCGACCAGGCCCCTTGGTCGTGACACCGTCAGGGGTTGGTTCCGGGGCCTCGCGCGTGCGCGCGTGCGCGCGATAGGAAGAGGTAGGCGTTCGGAGCGGGGGAGGCCCGACCAGACCCCATCGTCATGATCAACGCGGGGTGGTGGGAGTACTCGGCCTGCGTGTGCGCGCCCGCGGGAGCAGAGGTGGGGATTCGTGAGAGGGAACCTCACGTGGCGATGGAGTACAGGCGCCACTCGCCGGGGACACCCTTTAGCTCCGCGGTGCCTCGTTCGTGAAACTCGAGGCCAGAGCCGGCCACAAGATCCTTCAGCGTTCCGGAGACGAGCACCTCACCGGGTTGCGCCGCTTTCGCGACTCGCGCGCCGATGTGGACGGCGATCCCACCTACTTTGTCCTCGACCAGCTCGCATTCGCCGGTGTGCAGGCCGGCGCGAACCTCGAGGCCAAGCTCACGCACTGCGGCGGTGATCGCGCAGGCACAGCGGATCGCGCGTGCAGGGCCGTCGAAGCTGGCGAAGAAGCCGTCGCCTGCCGTGTCGAGCTCCTTTCCGTGATAGCGGACAAGCAGTCGTCTGATCACGGCGTGGTGGCGCTCGAGGAGATCACGCCAGGCCCTGTCCCCGAGCGTGACCGCCTTCTCTGTCGAGCCAACGATGTCCGTGAAGAGGACTGTTGCCAGAACGCGGTCCGCCTCGACCACGTCCCATTCGCCACGCTCCCAGATCCCGCGTAGGAACCGCTTCGCCGCGCCGGCGATCGGCTCGGGGTCATCGAAGTACCCGTGATCTTTGCCCGGGAGGCCGATCAACTCCGCACCCGGGATGCGGTCGGCAATGTATCTCGCCTGGTCGGGATAGTTGCCGTCCTTTTCTCGGTACATGACGAGGGTCGGAACTCGGATCGACGCCAGCGCCTGCCGGGCATCGATCTGCAGGTTCATCCGCCACAGCGCGACCACCGCTCCGGGGCTTGCGCTGGTTAGAACAAGCCGGCGCCACCACGCCCGCACGTTCTCATCGGCTGCGAGGCTCGGAGCGAAGAAGTCGAGATACCCGCTCAGCCAGTCGTCCGTGCCCGCGGTCGCGGCTTCCTCCTGGAGGAGCTCTGTCGCCTCCTCCTTGGTGAACGCCCATGGGTAATCGTCGGTTGCGATGTATGACGCCCTGCAACCGAAGAGCACCGCCGCAGCTGTGCGCTCTGGGTACGTCGCCGTGAAGAGGAGGGTCATCGGGCCGCCCTCGGAGAAACCTACGATCGCGGCGCGCTCAGATCCGGCGGCGTCCATGACGGCGCGTATGTCGTCCATCCGTGTTTCGAGGTCCGGGACCCCGGCGTCTCTGTCGGAAAGTCCTGTCCCGCGCTTGTCGAACACGATCAGTCGCGAGAACGACGCCAACCCGCGGAAGAGGCCCGCGGCGGGCCCTTCCCATGCGTACTCCAGTGCCGAGAGGACCCAGCCGTTCACGAAGACGATGTCGAACGGCCCGTCGCCGACCGTCGCATACGCAATGTTTGTTCCGCCGCTCTTGGTGAACCGAACCTTGGGGGCGTCCACAGCCCTAGTCTCTGCGATTGAGCGGTACGCGACAATCGAGATAGCGATCCGCGCTTGCACCCGGTCCTTCGCGGACCGCGAGGCCCCGCGCCATGGTCCCTCGGGAGGGTGGGGACACAGCCCGCACGCACGCGGCACCGACACTCGTAGTCGCGGGGTCGCGGCAGATCCTCGATGGAAGATGGGTTGTGGCGCCGTGTCGGACGGATGTCAGATCGCGAACGGCGGATGTGGCAAGAGATGCAGGCCCCAAGCCCACATGTTGTCCCCGCCGGCGACCAGGCCCCACGGGCTCTAACCGCGAGACGGGGTGGGGGCCTGGGCAAGGGACGGCATGGCGCGCCGACACGGCGAGCCGGGGGTCGCGGCTGGTGCGCGATGGATAGACGCTTCGCGGTGTCGTGTCAGATGGAAGTCAGATCTGAAGACAGGACGAGTCGCTGCCTCGCGCGTGCGCGCGCGTGCGCGCGAGAGGGATAGCGAGGCGTTCGCGAGCGGGGGCCCCAAACGCGGGGCCCGATGTCGTGCACTTACGCGCAGGGGATGCCGGCACTAGTCGCCTGGACTAGCGCGCGATCTGGGAGGAGGGGCTTGGCTCAGCCGAATCCGCGCTCTCGGCCGGCTCGCTGACAACGGCGCTGACAACGATCGCGCTACTCGAGCCCGAGCTCTTGCGGCGTAGCGGTCGAACCGAGCATTTCCTTTATCCGCCTGGCTTTGCGCCGGGCTTCGCACTCGGAACGAGCAAGCCGGCGGATCACGACGATGCGCTGACCAAGCGCAACAGCCTGGCCGACGAGCTGGGGTCGAACCAGAGCCTTGTCGAATCACGACCACCCGTCCTCTGGTTTCTGTCCCGGACGGCCATCACATGCCCCTCTTCTCGAACTGCTCGATGTCACGCGCCGTGATCGCCGCTTCGCCCGACTGTCTCGTCGGACGACGGTCCTCCTGGTCGGTCCGGCGCGTCAAGAAGAAGGAGAAGCCCCGCATTTGGCCACTGCGCGGTCTGTAAAGGGTGAACAGGTATCCCGTCTGCTTGACAGGCATTTCTCTTCCCTTCTCGTTGGCTATTTGAGCAACAGAGATCTCAAGAAAGAGGTGGGGAGGCGTGTACCTCCCCACCTCTCCGAGCCCCCGCCTGATTAGCGGTCGTCCCTCGACTTCCGGTAGCGCCGCAGCCGCACGAGCACCGCCACGCCGTTCTTCCCTCCGCCGTACGCGTTCTGTCCGAGAGGAAGCACGGCGAGCTGAGCGCCTGTGCTCGGATCGAGCACCCGGTAGTGCTTCCGTCCCTTCACGATCTCGAAGTTCATCTTCCGAATCTCACGAAACATCTCGTGACGCTTGCTTCCCAATCGCAGTTTCCCTCCTAGTGTTGTCGGTATTGACATCAATCGAGGCAAAAAAGACCGCCTTGCGGCGGTTGCGGTGCGATTTCTCCTGGGGTTCTAACTTGTGTTCGGCTTAGCGGTACGTGGTCTCTCCTTTCTTCCCTGTTGTGTTTCTTTCTCGTGTCTTCTCTTTGTTTCTTCTCGAGCTCGTTCTCCCACCGTTGCTAACTAATCCGTCTCGATTCTCCTCCGAGCACGAAAAAGGGCGCACGGCGCCCACCAGGTGAATATAGCGGAAGAATCGCGTCTTGTCAAGAAGTCTGGCCGGCGCTCGTCTAGCCCTCAGCTCCCGCCGACGTTCGTGCGATCGTAAGCCGACGAGCGGAAGCCGACGTTCGCCTCGTGCCCCCGTCCGCGTTCGAGCCGCCGTCCAGCTAGTCCACCACGGTCTCGGCGAGGGAACCTGAACCACAACGCGTTGTTCGGGGTAGTCCGAGCTGCTCCGACGGCGTGGGGCTCTGCAGCCGAGCGTGAGCCCGGCCACGACTACAAGAGCCGCATCGTTCGATCTGTGAAGCATTGACTCCCCGTGTGAGCGGACACACCGGCGTTGCCAATCTCCGGAGGTGCTCGAGAGGCTCGTTGCCATCGAGGAGCGTCGCGTCGGCCGCAGACGGCACGGCCGCGTCCCCGGTCGACACCCCTCCGGTCGGGTCGCGGGCCGTGTGGGTCGCAGCCACGGTACTTCTCCTCGTTCTCGGCACCGGCCTCGTCACGACGTGGACGGACCGGTGGACAGCGGCGACGGGTGCCGCGGTTGGTATAGGCCGAGCTCGCCACCACCGGGCAGTCGGATCGCAGTCACCAGCCCGAAGCCCTCCTCGCTGATCGGCCGTGCAAACTCGGCTCCCTTGGCTTCCAGTTCGGCGACGGTGGCGGCAACGTCGTCGCACATCAGATAGAGCTCATGCGCGCCGCCCCGCTCGGCGGGATGGGCCGCCAGCTCGGCGGGCGGCAGGCCAGAGATCAGCCAGCCGTCGCCGGCATCGACGGAAGGGAACTCCAGCACATCTCGGAAGAACGCGCGATCGCGCTCCGCGTCCGTGGTGAAGATGCGTCCGTGGTGAAGATCAGTGCGTGCACCCCCGTGATCATGTCCGTGCCCCCTACTCGGTGTGGCGGCGTTCGTCGGCGCGCTCTCGCCCCTTAGACTTCCACCGCGTGAACACGGCACGGAAGCTCACGCTTCTGCGGTTCGGTGCCTGAGATGCCCACAAGGCGAACTCCCGAGGAGTTCGCCCAAGACCGGAAAGAGCACCTCACCGGCAGGCTCATCCGAGTCAAGGACGTGGGGCAGCGCGGTGCCTTCTACTGGCGGTGCGAAGCCGCGACCCTGCGCCCCGAGGGGCAATACCCGAAGGTGCTGGTGCTGGAGCGGTGGCGGCTCGAACGGATTGAGGGTGAGCCGTTGCACCCAGGGACCGAACAGGTGGGTGATGTGGTGTATCGCTTCGGCTACTACACCGTCGCCCGAAACGGGCGGTGGTGGTGGGGGCAGTCCGCGCTCATGGTTCGCGCCGAAGAGTTGGAGCCGCTGCTCGCCAAGGCGCGAGCGGAGGGAACCCTCCTCACCTGACGAGGGCCACTCCGAGGACGCCAGGACTGCAAAGCAGCAACGCATCCCCCAGATGCGCGCTGGCGCGCGAGCCGCCGGCCTACTCAAGAGGCTCGCGCAAAACGATTCGCGCGCGCGGGATGCCCCGAGCCGGCCCCGGCTCGCCCGGCAAACGCGGGGCGGCCAGGACTGAAAGCGCGAAACAGCGAATCCCGCGAAATCCCTCGAGCCCTTTGTTCAAGCCAACTGCGCAGTTTTCAAGCCGGGACGGTGCTGCCCCGCGGATCACTAGTCCGACGCTCACCGGGGAGGGACGCAAGGCGCAAACCCAGTCTTCATGCGGGATTGCGCCGTGTCGGAGCGCCCGCGAACGAGCCGCCGGTTCTAGGACAGGACCCACGCACGCGCAATCTCTTGGCGGGGATGCCCGCCCCCGTCGGTGCCCGGACAGGCAGCGAGCCGAACCGTTTCGGGGTGGTGGGGGAAACAGCTTGTGCGCAAACGCCCGCTATCGCGCTCCCGCGGTGGCGGCATGAACGCCGTCATGCAGGCAATCCACCGCCGCAAAGCGCTCGTGTTGTTCCGGGGCAACGCAACCGACGACGAACGCGTCGCAGCAGCTGCGGTCGACGAGATGGAAGCGCTCCGCGACATCACCGCCGCCTACGCAGCCGAAGTCCGCGCGCAGTGGCAACTCCCACGCGGAGAGATGAAGGCCACGCTCCATCGAGCGTTCGCAGCCGTCGAAGCCGACGACCGGGCCGCGCTGAGCGATGCCCTCCTTGAAGCCGCCGAACTGCTTGGCCGGCCACACGAGAGGCGGCCCGGATGAGTCACCGCCGCGCCAAGCCAACCAACCTCCAAGTCCGCACGTCCCGCGTGCTCTACGGCCTCGACGACGCGAAACGCGAACTCACCGCCGAGGAGTACGAGTGGCTGCTCGACATCGTCGCCACGCGGATCGCACGAGACATCGTCAACGCGGCGCTCAACGAACGGCGGGCGGCGTGACCGCCGAGCCAGCGTTCTTGCGGCGCCTCAGCGCAGTCCGAGATCACTCGACCGGATGGTGCACACCCTGTCCCGATACGCACGCAAGCAGCGGGTACTCCGTCGTCATTTCGACCGACGACCGCGCGGGCCGCTACCGGTTCACGTGTACCGAGGCGATCAATGGCGAGCTCTGTGGGAACGAGCGCGAGCTCATCCGGCTGCTCGGGCTCGACGACGCCGACGTACGCCTCAACGGAGGTATCCGCTCGATCCGCGCGTCCGACGTCGAGATGCGCTCAATCCGTTGGCTCGAGAAGCCGCTTTGGCAAGCTTCCGCGTTTGAACTCCTTGCCGCCCCCAAAGGCGCCGGCAAAGGCACATACCTCGCAGGACTCGCCTCACGAATCAGCCGCAACAACAACGTTCTGTTCGTCGCCACCGAGGACTCCGCAGCGATTGACACCGTCCCCCGCCTCGCCGCCGAAGGTGCCGATCTCGACCGCTGCCACATCGTCGAGGAGCACCCCAAACTGCCCGACGACATCGACGGTTTGCTCGAGCTCGCGCTGAGCCTCGGCGGCGTCGGCTTGTTCGTGATCGACCCGGTCGCGAACCACATCGGCAACCGCAACTCCAACTCGGACGCGGAAGTCCGGGATGACATCGCACCTCTCAACAAACTCGCGGACGACCTCGAGTGCCTCCTCATCGGCGTACGGCATCCAGGCAAAGACCGATCGCGCGGAGCAGTCGCGTCGATCCTCGGATCCACCGCGTGGGTCGACACCCCCAGAGCCGTAGTGATGATCGCCCAGGACGACCAAGACCCGCTGCTACGTCACATCCAGGTCGTCGCCGGCAACCGATCGCTCAACGGGTCGGCGCAGGCGTTCCGCATCGAAGCCGTCGACGTCCCCGGACTCGATGAACCGATCACCCGAGCCGTCGAACTCGGCGCGTCCGGCAAGTCGGTCGAGGACCTCCTCGCTCGTGAGCGGCCCGAATCAAAGACCAGCAACGCACGCACGCTCATCCTCGACATCCTCGACGACGAAGGCGCGCAGGAGTCCGATCAGCTCGACGCGAGGATTGCCAGCGAAACCGGCCTCGCCGCCAAGACCGTCAAGAACGCACGGACGAAACTCAAGGACGAAGGGCTCATCAAGGTCCAGCCGGAGAAGGACGACCTCGGCACGATCGTTCGCTGGAACGTCTCCCGGACACAGGCGGCAAGACCGTGAACGCGGTCCAGATTCCGAACCGGGTCGGGAACTGGGAAACCAGCCCACATCCCCTACACACTGAAACAAAGGAACTGGACTATTCAAGCCATTCCTACTCGGGAACTGGAGAACGCGGGAACTGGCCAGATCCCGACTCTGCAAGTACGGGAACTGGAGCCTTTTTAAGCCAACGCCGCGTCTGACCCCGCTCCGAGTCAGATCTCTCTCCTTCGACTGGGGGTGCGTTGTGAGTCGTCCGAGGCGGTCGACGAACGCGCGGGGCTACGGCCGTTCGCACCAGTTGCTCCGGAAACAGCTGGAGGAGTCGGTGGCGTCGGGGATGGCGAGCTGTGCGCGTTGCGGTGAGCGGATTCTTCCGGGTGAGCCATGGGACCTTGGTCACGACGACTCGAATCGAGGTCTGTACGTTGGTCCTGAGCATCGGGCGTGCAATCGGGCGACGGCTGGCCGGCGAAACGGCAACGGGGCACTGAGGTCACACATCGCCGGGTACGGGCCGGACGGGCCGTTCACGCTCGAGGACGCGGTGCACACCGGGAAGGTGTCGTGCCGCCTGTGCGGCTGGCTGATCCGCACCGACCAGGAATGGATGCCGGGTGAGGACGGGCCGGTGCATGCGCCAATGTGTGAGCGCGAGCCGAGGCCGCCGGGTCCGCCTTACTCGACGAGCCTGCGGAGCCTGGATCTGTGAGCGAGTCGGTTCTTACCGCTGCGACAGCGGAGGTCGGTGGAACTGTGACCACCGGCCTTTGGAGCGGCGACCCGTTTCGGCGGGCGATGGTTAACGGATCACGAACTGAGGCGCTTGGACGACAGGCGCCCCTTCGCATATCCAGTTGCACAGCCACTCGCAGCCTGGGCTACTCGACCCGCAGGCCAAAATACACCGGTCGTGGCACTGCCCTCCGGCCAATTGCCGGTCGAAGAACTGGCCGCGCGCGCGGTAGGCATAAGGCGCGTCGGCCCAAGAACCGCAGCCACAGCCACCCTCTGCGCGCGCTGCGCGCGCTTCGAGATCCGAGCCGCAGTGCTTGCAGCGCGTCGCTTCTGGGTTGATGTCTTCTTTGCAGTAGGGACAGGTCCCGCCGTGATCTGGCCGGGCTGCCTGAAGAGTCGAGCGGCAGTGCTTGCAGACGAGCGCGTCCGCCTTTATCTCTTCCTTGCAGTACGGACACTTCGTCGTCTCGGTCTGTTCCTCGGCCATGGGGCGTGCCTCCTTCGCCCGAATCGCAGCCCCGCGCGGCGGATGCTAGTTGCTTGTGTCGCGAATTCCAATGGGGGAAAGCGGAGCTGTGCGGAGTTCTGCAACCGACTCCAGCTAGAGCCCCTCAGCGCGACGCCATTCGAGCTACCGCAACAGGACTCCGCGGAGTTCCTCGAGGCCGGCGGGCGGATCATCGAGCACGGCGATGATGGTTTCCCGTTCGGGGATCTCGAGGGCCAGGATTTTGGCGCCGCGGCCGTAGGCGCCTTCCAGCTTGGCGGCGAGGTCGGGGTCGTCGACGAGTCGGGCGAGCTCGAGCACCGCGTCGTCTCTGATGGGGACGCCGGCGAGGTGCATCGGCATGGTGCGCTCCCTTCGTTGGGGGTTTCGAGGGGGAGCGCCCTCGCGAGGTTCGAGCCTACACCGAGGACGTCGGCGTGAGCGACCGGCTGCTCAAATCTAGTCTCCCGCCCAGTCTTCCTCCCCCGGCCACGCGTCAGGGTCGACCTCGAGGCGGCAGTGAAGCGTTCTGCTGATCGCGCTCGTGTCGGAGTCCGAGTTGGAGTCGTCGTCGTCTTCGACTCGTTCGATGAACAGATGACGATCTACGCGCTCGATGACGTCCCCACCTTTGAGGTCTTCTTCCGACTCGAAGATGTACTCCGCATCGCCGGGGATCAGCGAGGCGGGCTCGATCTTGTACACGAATCTCCGCACGAACGGATCATCGCATGACGGAGAGGCTGCTCACCGCGCGGGAGGTGGGCGAGCTCGTCGGGTTGTCGACGGAGACGATCCTGCGGCGCTGGCGTGCGGGCGAGATCCCTGGTTTCCGGTTGGGCTCGAACGTGCTGCGCTTTGACCGGGCTGAGGTCGAGGCGTGGCTGGATTCCTGTCGGCCCATTGCCTCGATCCGCCGTGAGGTTAATACTGCGGTCGTCCGTGATTGAGCCACGGATGATCGGTTCGAGAACGTTGCGAGAATGGCCGCGGCCCGGGGGCCGCCGGCTCAATCGGCGTACCCCCGGGCTGTCGGGGAGGAGAACGAATGCCCGCTGAGCGTAAGGAGCAGATCCGGAAGCTGCCGTCCGGCAGGTGGCGGCTCCGCTACTACGACCGCGAGGGTGTGCGTCACTCCGGTGGCGCATTCCCCTCGAAATCAGCCGCCAGGGCGCACTACCGGGACGTGATCGAGCCGGAGCTATCGGGACGCCTTGTCGCACGTCGCGATCTCACGTTCGATCAACTCGTTGAGACGTTCCTCGAGCGACATGGGAAGGTTGCGACACCGCGGACCATCAGGACACTCCGTGAGTGTGACCGCGTGCGACGTTCGGCGGGGTTCCCATCGCCGATCTCGAGGGTATGACCGACGACATTGCGGCCTTCGTCCTCTCTGTTCCTGATCGTTACCGCCATCCGGTCATGCTGGCGTTTCGCCAGACCCTCGAAGCGGGCGTTCGATACGGCTACATGACCCGCAACCCGGCCAAGCTGATCGGGCCGAACCCCGCGCCGCCACCTCGCGCGATTCGCGTCTACACGCCGGTGGAACTCGATGCGATCGCCGAAGAGCTCGACGCAAGGGCTGCCGCGGCCGTTCGATTCGCCGCGGCGACCGGCCTGCGCCTATCCGAGTGGGCCAACCTCGAACGTCGCGATCTCGACCGCGCCCGCTGCTCCATCACGGTGCGGGGAACGAAGACGCTTCGATCCAGGCGCGAGGTTCCGTTGACCCAGGCGGCCCTCCGTGCGCTCGATGCGCTTCCGGCGCGCATCGACTCGCCATACGTCTTCGCGAGCAAGCGGGGCGGCCCCTTCGACGTCGCGAACTTCCGAAAGCGAGAATGGGGGCCGGCCGTTGAGTCAGCGGGAGTCGCGAAGCCGGCGAGGCTCTACGACCTCCGCTCGACGTTCGCATCGAACGCGCTCGCTGCCGGTCTCACGGTTTATGAGCTCGCCCGTGTGATGGGCACGAGCGTTCGGATGATCGAGTTGCACTACGGCGCGCTGCTCGACACCGCGCACGCCTCGATCCTCGCGCGGCTCGACTCCGCGACTGGCTAGGGGCGCGGCGGTTTCCGTGTGTCGAGCCAGGACTGCGCGAACCGCCGCGGCGTCTCGAAGACGGGCTGAAGCGCCGGCCGCACCTCGCCGAAGAAGCGGATCAGCTCCTTGCAGCACGCGTCGGTGATCTCGACGAAGCGGTGCTCCCACGGCGGTCGCGTGTCTTCCGTCCATCGCAGCCGCCGCCAGCTCAGGTGCATGAGCTGGTCGTTCACGGCGTCGCGGACGTCCTCGTCGAGGAACCCATCGCTGCGCCAAAGGTCGTGCCAGTCGCGAGCGATCGCCGCCCCGTGGTGACTCTGGCCTTTCTCGAGGAAGTCGTCGAGGAGGCGGAGGTGGACGAGCCACGCCTCGAGCACGGCGTCCCACTTGTGGTCAGGCATCCCGCCGCCGAGATACCCGTCCGGTCGGAGCTCGTGGAGGCTTGCGGCGTCGTGGACGAGCATCCGCACCTCGTACTCGATCGCCCGCTCGGCGAAGTCGATCAGCTCATCGTCTGGGTACTGCTTCCTGCTCATCTCGGCTCCGTATGGGGCATGTGTGGGGCACGGCGGCGAAGCACCAGGTGCCAGTGCCGCATGGATAGGGACGGGAGCGACGGGACTCGAACCCGCGACCTCCGGCGTGACAGGCCGGCGTTCTAACCAACTGAACTACGCCCCCAGCGCCGGGTGATTGTAGCCGCGGGGCGGGGGCGTCATGTGCAG
>Ga0207428_10005493_pt1 | contig 11815 bp, 11 predicted proteins | sample RhiMethybrSRZTD1_FD_187600 | JGI IMG/M metagenome (GOLD analysis project Ga0207428, IMG submission 187600) | Populus rhizosphere microbial communities from Tennessee, USA - Rhizosphere MetaG P. TD hybrid SRZTD1 (SPAdes) (version 3) | ecosystem: Host-associated > Plants > Roots > Rhizosphere >... | reverse complement strand
GCAGAAGCACGAGCCAGTACGCGGGCGCGGCGGCGGCCAAGGCGATCCCGATCCCTGCGAGCGCCACGCCGCCCGGGAGCAGCCAGATCGCCCCCCGCCGGTCCGACCAGGCACCGAAGAGCGGCTGCACCAGCGAGGAGGCCGCCGTCGAGGCGAGCATCACCGCCGCGGCGAGCGTGTACGAGAGGCCGAAGCGGTCGACGAAGAACGGCAGCAGCGCCGGGAGCGCGCCGTTCGCGAAGTCGGTCGCGAAGTGGCCGGCCGAGAGGGCGGCCATCGCCCGTCTGTCCAGCTCAGCCCGCACGGAATCGAGCCTAGCTGCGGAAAACCCCGCAGCCTGGATCGGGGATCGTGCCGATGATCGTACGCCGCCCGGCGCCGACACTCACGGCGACGACTGGAGGTGCACGATGGAGCGGGAGCGCAACAAGGTCGTGATCGTCGGTGGCGGGGTCGCGGCCCTGGAGGCGGCGTTGGCCCTTCAGGAGCTCGCGCCTCGCCTCGTTGAGGTCGAAATCGTCGCGGCGGAGCACGACTTCGCCTACCGGCCGCTGCTCGTCGCCGAGCCGTTCGGGGCCGGCGGGCTACGGACGTTCCCGCTGCGACGGCTTCACGAGGCCGCCGGCGCCACCCTGGTCGACTCGATTGTCACCGGCGTCGACTCCGACCGCCACGTCGTCCGCACGGCCGCCGGCGACGAGCTCTCCTTCGACCTGCTGCTGGTCGCGCCGGGAGCCGTGCCCGTCGCGGCCGTACCGGGCGCCATCTGCTTCCGCGGGCCGAGCGAGGCGGCCGCGCTCCGGCAGCTGTTGGAGGATGCAAGCGCCGGGATCATCGACCGCATCACGTTCGCCGTTCCGACAGGCGTGAGCTGGCCGCTGCCCCTGTACGAGCTCGCGCTGCTGACGCGCTCCTACCTCGTCGACGAAGGCGCGGTCGACGTCGCGGTCGCGATCGTGACGCCGGAGGACGCGCCACTCGACCTCTTCGGCCCGACGGCCAGCGACGCGATCCGCGAGCTCCTGGTGACACGCGGCATCGAACTCTCGTCCGGGACGACTCCGCTCGCCTTCGCCGACGGCGCCCTCTCGACTGCCCCGGCAGGCGTGTTCCCGACCGACCGCGTCGTCGCACTTCCGCGGCTCGAGGGGCCGCGCCTGGCGGGAGTGCTGCACGACGCGAACGGGTTCATCCCGACCGACGATCGGGGCCAGGTCATGGACGAGATCGATGTGTGGGCGGCCGGCGACGCGACCACGGTTCCGCTCAAGCAGGGCGGGATCGCAACCCAGCAGGCGGACGCGGCGGCAGAGGCGATCGCGGCGCGCGCCGGTGCGGCGCTGGAGCCAAGACCGTTTCGCCCGGTGCTGCGTGGGCTGCTGCTGACCGGGATGGCGCCGCGCTTCCTGCGCGCCCAGGCCGGTGCGCGCACCTCCGTGATCGACACCGAGCCGCTCTGGTGGCCGCCGGCGAAGATCGTCGGCCGCTACCTCGCACCGTTTCTCGCCACCCACCTCGGGCTGTCGAAGATCCTGCCGGACGCCGCGCGGGACTCCGCGCTCCCGGTCGAGGTCGAGCTCAGCCCGGCCGGCCACGGGGTCTGGTCGGAGCTCTAGTTGCTAGGCCGCCGTCGGCTGGGCAGGGAGGTTGCGCTCGATCAGCGCGTGCCCGAGCTCCCACTGCGCGCGGGCGAGCTGGAGCCGGTTGCGCTCGAGCGACGCTTCACAGGCACCGCGCTCGCGGAGGCGTTGCCGCTCCCCGACGAGAGTCGCGATTCGCGCCGCGAGCTCGTCTGCGCTCGCACGGGTGCGGCTGCGCCGGAACCGCGCAGGCCGCAGGGGCCGAAGTGACGTGCCGCTCGCCACGAACGCGGTATCGGCACGACGGCGCCCGGGGTGAATACCCCTCATGGTGCGGCAGCCTAGGAGGGAGGTCGGCTAGCATCGCGCCGCGATGCAGGTCGAGGTTCAGGCGGTTGCGCCGGAGCAGGTGGAGGCCGACGTCCTCGCTGTTCCGCTGGCCACGGGTGGCGCAGACGGCGCGCTCGCCCGGCTGGACGGCCCGCTCGACGGCCTGCTGGCGCGGCTCGCGGACCAGGGCGAGCTGAAGGACGAGATCGGCCGCGCCGTCGTCGTGCACGTCGACGACAAGCTCGGCGCTACGCGTGTAGCCGCCGCTGGAGTCGGAGCGCGCGAGCGTGTGGACGCTGACGCGCTGCGCACCGCCGCCGCGGCCGTCGTGCACGCGTCAGGGGACTTCGCCAAGCGAATCGCGTGGGTGATCGACGACTCCCTCCCGCTCTCGCCCCCCGAGCAGGCGCGCGCCCTCGTGGACGGAACGGTTCTCGGCGGCTACGACCCCGCGCGCTGGAAGCACGAAGGCGAGCGGCCGCAGGTCGAGACGCTCGTGCTGTGCGGCGAGGCGGACGGCCTCGAAGAGGCCGCGGCGCGGGCGGCCACCATCGCCGAGTGGACGAACCGGGCACGCGACCTGGTCAACAGCCCGCCGAACGAGGCCACGCCGGAGCGGCTGGCGGAGCGGGCGCAGGAGATCGCCGCGTCCGCCGAGCACCTGACCGCGGAAGCGCTCGGGCCGGACGAGATTCGCGCGCAGGGCATGGGCGCACTCGCGGCGGTCGCGCAGGGAAGCGACAACCCGCCGCGCCTCGTGGTACTGCGCTACGAGCCGCCCTCGCCGGCACGCACCGACTTCGTCCTCGGGCTCGTCGGCAAGGCAGTCACCTTCGACACCGGCGGGATCTCGCTCAAGCCCTCGCTGCACATGGAGGACATGAAGGGCGACATGGCGGGCGGCGCGGCCGTGCTCGAGGCAACCGGCGCGATCGCCGAGCTCGGGCTGCCCCTGCGGGTCCTCACGGTCGCCGGCGCGACCGAGAACATGCCGAGCGGACGCGCCTACCGCCCGGGCGACATCATCACGGCGGCCAACGGCAAGACGATCGAGGTCACGAACACCGACGCCGAGGGCCGGCTCGTCCTCGCCGACGCGCTCTGGTACGCGCGCGGCCAGGGCGCGACCCACATCCTCGACCTCGCCACGCTCACCGGTGCGATGGAGGTCGCGCTGGGCGACTTCTACGCTGGGTTCTTCGCGAACGAGGACTCGTGGCGGGACCAGATCGTCGAGGCCGGCGAGGCGAGCGGCGACCACGCGTGGCCGTTCCCGATGCATCCGCGCTACCGGCGCTACGTCGACTCCGTGTACGCCGACATGAAGAACTCGTCCGACCTGCGCCAGGCCGGCGCGGTCCTGGCGGCGGCCTTCCTCGAAGAGTTCGCCGGCGAGGGGCCGTGGGCCCATGGCGACATCGCCGGCCCGGCCTTCCTCGAACGGTCGCGCGGCGACTACCTCAGCCAGCGCGGCGGCACGGGCTACGGCGTTCGCCTGATCGTCGAGCTCGCCTCACGTCTGTCAGCGTAGATGCCGTGAACTACGACCTCTCGCCCGAGCAGGAGCTCGTCCGCTCGACGGTCCGCGAGTTCGCAGAGCAGCGCGTCGCTCCGGTCGCCGCCGAGCTCGACCGCGAGCACCGGTTCCCGTACGAGCTGGTGGCGGAGCTGGCCGAGCTCGGCCTGATGGGCATGCCCGTGCCCGAGGAGTACGGTGGCGCTGGCACCGACACGCTTTCGTACGCGATCGCGGTCGAGGAGCTGACGCGGATCGACTCGTCCGTCGCGATCACGGTGGCCGCGCACACCTCGCTCGGGACGATGCCGATCCTGCTCTTCGGGACGGAGGAGCAGAAGCGAGAGTGGCTGCCGGACCTCGCCTCCGGCCGGAAGCTGGCGGCCTTCGGGCTGACCGAGCCAGGTGCAGGCTCGGACGCCGCGGCCTCGCGCACGACCGCGGAGCTGCGCGAGGGCGCGTGGGTCGTCAACGGCTCGAAGATCTTTATCACCAACGCTGGCACCGACATCAGCGCCTGCGTGACGATCACCGCGCGCACCGGCGACGAGGAGATCTCGAACCTGATCGTCCCGAACGGCGCCCCCGGCTACGAGATCTCGCCGCCGATGGAGAAGCTCGGCTGGCGCGCCTCGGACACGCGGGAGCTCTCGTTCCGCGACTGCGCCGTTCCGGAGGGCAACCTGCTCGGCGAGCGCGGCAAGGGGTTCGCGCAGTTCCTGGAGATCCTCGACGGCGGCCGCATCTCGGTGGCGGCGATGGGCGTCGGGCTCGCGCAGGGCTGCTACGACCTCGCGGTCGCGTACGCGAAGGAGCGCGAGCAGTTCGGCAAGCCGATCTCGAAGTTCCAGGCGGTGCAGTTTCAGCTGGCGGACATGGCGGTCGAGATCGAGGCCGGTCGCGTGCTGACCTACAAGGCGGCGTGGCTCAAGGACGAGGGGCGCCCGTTCGCGAAGGAGGCGGCGATGGCGAAGCTCTACACCGGCGAGCTGTCACACCGCGCGGCGAACGCGGCGCTGCAGATCCACGGCGGCTACGGGTTCATGGAGGAGTCGGCGATCGCGCGGCTCTACCGCGACCAGAAGATCCTGGAGATCGGCGAGGGCACGAACGAAGTCCAGCGAATGGTGATCGCCCGCCACCTTGGCCTCTAACAGGACTCCGTGATCCCGGCAATCCCAGCCTGACTTCAGTCTGGCTCGGGCGTGCAATCACCAGAGAATCGTGATCGCCCGCCACCTCGTCCCCTGAACGCCGGTGACAGTCACAGTGACTGTCACTGTTGGGGCTGCGCTTCGCGGCGGCCGCGGCCGATGCGGCGCACCGCCACGTACGCGATCAGGCCGACCACCACGAGCCCGACTGCGGCGATGATGGCCCGGTCGCGCCAGTCGTGCCCCCCGCCCGACGACTGGGCGGGCACCTCGACCCCGTTCGCCGCGGCGAGCTTCCGGACCGCCTGCGCCGTCGACAGGGCAAGGGCAGAGGGCGATTTCCCGGGTCGTACCCGGGCGAGCACGCGTTCCTCCTTCGTAGTCGGCTTGCGCCCGTGGTAGAAGCCGAACCCGGACGGCATCGAGATCAGCAGCGGCTTCGTGTAGACGAACGCGAGCTCGCTGCCGAGGAACTTCGCGTAGTCGCGCGGGTGGCGCCAGAGGCTCACCGCCGTGCCGAGATCGGAGGTGAACGGGATCAGCGCGACGCGGATCGGGTAGCCACGCTCGTTCGCCGCCGCCACGGTCTTGACCAACGCGTCGCGGTCGGAGTTCGAGAGCGGCACCTCCGGCCCGATGTAGACCTGATTCGTGATGAGGACGTCGCTCGCAGGGTCGCCGTTCGCCCGCGCAGCCGGGACGGCGACGAGCGCGGCCACCGCCGCGACGAGGAGAAGGCGTTTCATCGGCCCTCAAGCGCGCGCTGCGCTTCTTCCTCCTCCGAGAGCAACCGCATCAGGAAGTACGACAGCGCGGCGAAGAAGACGATCATCTGCTCGCCGTTCATCAGGATCCCGCCGAGGTTCTGGTCCTTCTCGGCGCTCAGCCCCCACAGCCGCGGCGCTGCTTCGTAGAAGCTGTAGAACGCGCTCGAGGAGAAGATGAGCGCGAGGGAGAGGAAGGCCGAGCCGACGTAGGCCGCGCCGAGGTAGACGAGCTTGAGCGCGCTCGACAGGCGCTGCGGGAGCTCGGAGAAGACCGGCCACCAGAAGAGCAGGCCGGCCACGAGCAGCAACAGGTGCTCGACGTTCAGCAGCCACGGGTGCCGCAGTGCGTAGTCGTAGAAGAGCGGCAAATGGACGCCGTACCAGACGGCGAGCCAGAAAGGCAGCGCGAAACGCGGGCGCGTGACCGCGGCCAGCCACTTCCCACCCCGCTCCGCGACCGCGCCACGCATCGCCGGGGTCAGGCCGAGCACGAGGAGCGGCGGCGCCCAGTCCGCGATCATCACGTTCTGCAGGAGGTGCACCACGAGCAGGTAGTGGATCGCGATCGTCTCCAGCGGCGAGTTCAGCGGCACGGCGACGAGGAGGATCCCCACCCCGAACAGTGCCGCGCGCCACCACGGCGGCCGCTCGACGGTGCGTGCGAGCCGCAGGTACCCGTAGACCCCGGCCGCCGAGAGCACGATGAACAGCGGCTCGAAGCTGAACGACGTCGAGGCGGGCGCGGTCACGTGAAGGCGGGCTTACGGCGGCGCTCGCGGAGGTAGGGCCTCAGCAGCAGCGCGACGCACACGCCGAGGGCGAGCAGCTGCTCGACCATCATCACCGCGCCGGCGAGCCGCTGGTCGGTCTGCGCCGAGATCCCGTGCGCCCCGGTGTAACGGTCGTAGGCCGGCGCCGTGAAGAGCAGCGCGTCGACGAGCGGCTGCGTGATCGCCACCATCGCGAGCGCGAAGAACACGCGCTGCGGTCGATTCAGACGACCGTGGCGCGCAGGGTCGACGAGCTGCGTCCACGCAAGGAACCCGGCGATGATGAAGCTCAGGTGCTCGAGGTCGTGCACGAGCGGGTGCGCGGCCGCGTAGTCGTAGGCGACGGGGACGTGCCAGGCGAGGAACGCGACCGCCCAGATCACGAGGCTGACCAGCGGGATCAACAGCACCGAGAGGAAGGCGCGGAGCGGCTCGAAGCTGGCCAGCGGCCGCAGGATCGGCGGCGGCAGCAGGAAGAAGAGCAGCGGCCCGCGGACGGCGACGACGATCAGCGCGGGGCCAGCGTCGCCGATCAGGACATGCTGCAGCATGTGCGCGGAGAGCAGCTCCTCGTCGCCGATGTGGTCGAGCGGCGAGACGAGCGGCAGCACCAGCAGCGCGAGCCCCGCGGCGAACAGCACGGCGCGGCTCCAGGGCGCATGGTCGGGCCGGCGGCGGCGCAGCCGCACGAACGCCTGCGCGAACAGCACGGCCGCGAGCGCCGCGCCGAACAGGACCGCGGGCGGCGCCTCCCAGGAGCTTGAGGCGTGCGCGAGGAGCACCGCAGATCAGGGTAACGGTTGACACGCGCTCCTACCCGTCGTGATCCTGCCTGCAGATGAGGCGCTTCCTGCTCCTGTCCTGCGCGCTCGTCGTCCTCGCCGGCTGCTCGTCCTCGTCTCGGCCGAGCGCGCCGACGGTGGCGCCCGCACGGACGTTCTCGCTGGCGGGCTTCACGCCGGCCCGCGTCGCTCGGCCGGGCCCGGCGACGATCTCGTTCACGATCCGCCAGCCGTCGGGAGAGCCGCTGACGAAGTACCGCCGCGGCCCGGGCCCGCACACCGGCGTTCACCTGATCGTCGTCCGCCGCGACCTCGGCACGATCATCCACAAGCACCCGCCGATCGGTGCGGACGGGCGCGTCAGCGAGACGATCGACTTCCCGACCCCCGGGCCCTACCGGGTGCTGGTCGACGCCTATCCGGCCGGGAAGAACATGCCGCGCAACTTCCAGCTCCACGACGACGTCCGGGTTGCCGGCACCTATCGGCCTCAGCCGCTGCCCCCGTTCCGGTCGACCCAGACCGTGGACGGCTACACGATCACCCTGCGCGCCCCGAAGAGTCTGCACGCCATCCAGGCGGCGACACTCGCGGTGAACGTGCGCGATCCCTCCGGCAAGCCGGTGCGCTTCAAGCCCTGGTTCGGAGCGCTCGCGCACGCAATCTTCTTCCGCGCCAACTCGCTCGACTACTTCCACACGCACGTCTGCGGCCCGGACACACCGGGCTGCACGAGCGTCCTCGGCGGGGCGAGGGTGGTCGGCCGCCCGCTCGGCCCCGGCAAGCTGAACGTCGGCGTGCTGCTCCCGATCGCGGGCGCCTGGCGGCTGTTCCTGCAGTTCCGTGACCGCGGCCACGTGGTGTCGGCGCCGTTTACCCTGAAGGTTCGGTGAGCGTCCCATCGCTGCTTTCTCCCGACCCGCAAAGGACGTCCGCACCGGCAAAGCCGGCACGGACTCAATCGCGGCATCGCAAGCGACGCCGCCGGCTGAAGGTGCGATGAAGGCCCGTTTCCTGCTCTGGCCCGCCGTGGTTGCGCTGCTGGTGCTCTGCGCGCGCGTTCTCGCCTATGCGGTCGCGCCGAGCCCGCTCGCGCGCGTGCTCGAGCGCTCCGCCGGCGGGCCGAACCTCGTCACCGTCGCGCTCGTCTCGCTCGGGGTGGCCGCAACGGCGTCGATCCTCGTCGTCTGGTTCGCCTCGCTCGGCGTCCGCGAGCGGGCGCGGCTCCGCCCCGAGCGCGTGGCGCCGTCGCTGCGGTTGCGGCGGCTGGCTCTCCGCGCCGTCGCGCTCTACCTCTCGAGCGCGCTCGCCTTCGCCAACTTCGAGTCGTACCTGCACTGGCGCGCGGGGCTTGGCTGGCACGGGCTCTCCTGCCTCGTCGGGCCGGTTCACCGGAACGCGATCCCGATCCTCGCGGCGCTCGCCCTGCTCGCTGCCGCGCTCGCCGAGGCAGCCGGGCACGTGCTCGCGTGGATGAGAGCCGTTGCCCGCGAGCTGAGGCGCCGCCGGCTCATCCTGCTTCCACTTCCGCTCCACTTCGCAGCGCCTGCCGTGAGAGTGCGCAGTCTCCGCTCCGCGCGCCCGCGCCCGCGGGCGCCTCCGCTGCCGGTCTGACCCGGACCCAGCAAGCGAAAGGAGACCGATGAGAACCGCACTGCTTGCCGCTGCGGCGGCCGCAGTCACGCTCGTGCTCGCCAGTCCCGCGTTCGGGCACGCGATCATGAGCCCACCCGTCGCCAAGGCGAAGGTGGACCAGCAGTTCACCCTTTCCGTCCCGACCGAGGAGGAGGGCGCGACGACGACCGAGATCGAGCTGACGGTGCCCGACGGGCTCTCGATCGACTCGTTCGAGCCGGCCCCGGGCTGGCAACGCACCGAGCAAGCGAGCGGCTCCGGCGAGGAACGCGTGATCCAGAAGGTCACGTGGACCGGCGGCAAGGTGCCGACCGACGAGGACGCCGTGTTCCGCTTCAACGGCAGCCTCGACTCGTCCAGGACGTTCTCGGTTCCGGTGCGACAGACGTACTCGAACGGGAAGGTCGTCGACTGGACCGGCTCCGAGAGCTCCGACACGCCCGCGCCCCAGATCGAGGGAGTCTCCGATCTCGGCGGCAGCTCGAGTTCGACGCTCTCGATCGTCGTGCTCGTCGTGGCGGGGATCGCCGTGCTGCTGGCAATCGTCGGGCTGGTGACACGAGGGCGGCCCGTGGCGTGAGGCGGGCGGGGCTCGCCGGGATCGTCGCAGTGGCAGCGCTGGTGCTGCCGGCCTCGGCCTGGGCGCACGCCGCCCTGCTGCAGACGGTCCCGGTCGCCAGCCGCACGGTCAACGTCGTCCCGACGGAGGTGCGGCTGCGCTTCAGCGAGCCCGTCGAGCCGCGATTCGCGATCGTCTCGGTCACGGATGCGACCGGACGGCAAGTAACGGACGGCGACCCGGCCGCGGCTCCCGGGTCGCCGCAGACGCTGGTTACGTTGCTGAAGCGCGTACCGGAAGGCTGGTACCTCGTCTTCTGGCGGGTGATCTCGGCGGACGGCCACCCGGTGCGCGGGGCGTTCACGTTCGCCGTGGGCCCGAATCCGGGCCCGCCGCCGCAGTTCCGGGTGCCGTCGCTGAGCGAGACCGCCACGACGACCCAGCTCCTGATCGCGCGCTGGGTCGTCTTCCTCTCGACGATGAGCGCGCTCGGGCTGTTCGTTCTGCGCGCGGTGATCGCACGGCCGGCGGTCCGCGTCGTCCGCGGCTGCTCGCTGCGGTCGCTGAACATCGCCTTCGCGGTCGCGCTGGGCGTCGCGCTGGTCGCCACGCCGATCTACGCCCTCCTCGCGACCGCGCAGTTCACGCTGCGCTCGTTCTGGGACTTCGGCGACGTCATCCCCGCGGTACGCTCGTCGGGGTTCGGCAAGGACTTCCTCGACCTCGAGCTCGTGCTCGGGCTGTTTGCGATCGCCGCCATCGCCGCCCTCGTCGTCGACCGGCCCGAACGGGAGCAGCGCTCGGTCGCCGAGCTGCTCGCATTGCCTGCAGCGCTCGCCGCCGGCCTCGCGGCGCTGGTCCTCCCCGCCCTCGCCGGCCACGCCGGCCAGAAGTCGCCGCGTGGGCTGTCGCTGCCGCTCGACACGGCCCACCTGACCGCGGGGTCGATCTGGCTCGGCGGGCTGATCGGCCTGGTCGTCTTCTGGTTCTCGGTCGGCCGCGCCGGGCGCGCCGCAGCACTGGCCTACGTCGTCCCGCGCTTCTCCGTGGTCGCGTTCTGCTCCGTGCTGCTGCTGATAGGCACTGGGATCGGCCAGGCGTTCCAGGAGCTGCCGACCTTCGCCTCGCTCTGGGAGACGTCGTACGGACAGGCGCTGATCTGGAAGATCGGCCTGCTCTCCGCCGCGCTCCTGCTCGCCGCGGTGAACCTCGCGCGAACGAAACCGCGCCTCCAGGCCAGAGACCCTTCCGCGCCGGTCCTGCTGCGGCGGCTCGTGCAGGGCGAGATCCTCTTCGTCGCCGCAGCCCTGTTCGCCGCCGGGGTGCTGGCGAGCCTGGCGCCGCCGTCGAGCGCGCTCGCGCGCGTGCAGGACATCTCCGCCCGGGTCGGCCCCGGCCCCGTGTCGGAGACGGTCGCGAAGGGCCCCTACCGGGTCCACGTGCGGGTGACGCCGAACCGCGCGGCCGTCAACAACGCGTTCGAGCTCGCCCTCACCCGCAACGGGCGACCGGTGGGCGGCGCCGAGGTGGTCACCAAGTTCGACATGCTGGACATGGAGATGGGCGAGCAGAGCTACCGCCTGCGCGAGCGCCGGCCCGGCGTGTTCCGGCATTCCGCGCCTGCGCTCGTGATGGTCGGCCACTGGGGGCTGCTGTTCGAGGTGACACCGCCGGGCGGCAGGCCGTTCGTCGTCACGCTGCTCGACAAGGCGAGCGGATGAGGGCAAGGCTCATGCTGGCGCTGGTCGCCGTGGCCGCCGCTGCCGCCGCGTGGTTGGTCGTGATCGGCGCGGTCCGCCACACGGTGTAGTGCGTGGGCGCGCAGTCACTCTTGCGGTGGCCGCCGCACTGGCTGCCCCCGCTAGCGCTGCCGCGCATGGTCGGACGACCGCGGTGGCAGTCGACTACGAAGCCCACGCGGCACCCCTGGCGGCTCCGCTGGCCGGCGCGGCCGCGGTCCGCGTCTACCGAACGGATCTCGCCCTGCGCCTCACGGCGCTCCCGGGCCACCGGATAGCCGTGCTCGGCCTGCTCGGCGAGCCGTTCGTCCGGCTGACGCCCAACGGGGCCTACGTGAACGAAGCCTCGCTGACCGCGGCGGGGGCCGGCCTCGCGCGGCACTCGACGGCCTCTCGTAAGCCCCGCTGGAGGTTGTACTCCCGTACACCGTCCCTGACGTGGCACGACGCCCGTGTGCACCGCCTCCCGCCGGGCGTCGACCACAGCCGCTGGGCGATACCTGTGCTCGTCGACGGCGGGCGCTCGCAGCTCGCCGGCGAGATCCGGCGTGTGAGCGCACCGCCACCGTGGCAGTTGCTCGCGATCGGCGCCGCGTTCCTGGCCGGAACCGGCTGGATCGTGGCGCGTCGTAGCCCTCGCCTCCTGCGCAGCGCGACGACCGCGTTCGGCGTGCTTGCCGCGGGCGCCACCCTTGCAGTCGCGGTCAGCTTCGCAGCCGCGTCTACGGCTGCCGAGGACGTCTGGATGGAATCCGGTACCGAGCTCGCGCTCGTCCTCCTCCTGCTCGGCTTCGTGCTCTTCGGGTCCGGGGACACGCGGGCGCTCGCCGGCGGGTTGCTGGGCCTGCTCGCCTTGGCGGTCGGCCTCACAGACATTCCTGTCTTCCTGCACGGAATCGTCCTTTCGGCCGTTCCCGCAGACGTCATGCGGCTGTTCGTGGCGCTGGCGATCTTTGCGGGCGCGGCCGCCGTGGTCGTGGGGC
>Ga0207428_10005490_pt1 | contig 11818 bp, 12 predicted proteins | sample RhiMethybrSRZTD1_FD_187600 | JGI IMG/M metagenome (GOLD analysis project Ga0207428, IMG submission 187600) | Populus rhizosphere microbial communities from Tennessee, USA - Rhizosphere MetaG P. TD hybrid SRZTD1 (SPAdes) (version 3) | ecosystem: Host-associated > Plants > Roots > Rhizosphere >... | reverse complement strand
GAGCATGAGCACGGGGGTCTGGGAGACGGCGCGAAGCTCCCGGCACACGTCGAGCCCGTCCATGTCGGGTGAACGAAGGATGTGCGGAAGGTAAAGTTATGTGAAGCCGCGCGCCTCAGCCGCGCGCGGCCTGGATGGCCCGCCACACGCGCTCGGGCGTCGCCGGCATCTCCAGATGCTCCACGCCGAGCTCGGCGAGGGCGTCCACGATGGCGTTCACCACCGCGGCTAGCGCCGGCGTGGTCCCGCCCTCGCCGCCGCCGCGCAGCCCCAGCGGATTGGAGGTGGAGGGCACCTCGCTGATCTCGCTGGCGAACGGGGGAAGCTGATCTGCCCGCGGCAGGACATAGTCCATGAACGTCGCCGCGCGCTGCTGCCCCGCCTCGTCGTAGTCGCAGAGCTCCCAGAGCGCCTGGCCGACGCCCGCGGCGATGCCCCCGTGAGTCTGCCCGTGGAGGATGAGCGGATTCACGGCGCGGCCCACGTCGTCCACCGTGGTGTACCGCACGATCTCGACCACGCCGGTCTCGGCGTCCACCTCGACCTCGCACACCGCCGCGCCGAAGGGGAAGGAGGGCACCGGCATCGTCTCGTCGCTGGCGCCCGCCAGGGGGCCGCGCAGCGCGGGCGGGGCATCGGTGCGTAAGGCCGCCGCGGCGATGGCGGCCAGCTCGACGGCGCGTGGCGTGCCGCGCACGGTGAAGCGGCCGGCCGTGAATACGATGTCCGCGGAGGCCGCCTCCAGCAGCCAGGCCGCGAGGGCGGCGCCGCGCGCCACCAGCGCGTCCGCGGCCCGTGCCATCACCACCGCGCCCAGGCGCATGGAGCGGCCGGAGTGCGAGCCGCCGCCCACGGGCGCCCGCTCGGTGTCGCCGGTGACGAGGTGCACGCGCGGGACCGCGACGCCCAGCCACTCCGCCACGAGCTGAGCGAAGCTGGTCTCGTGGCCCTGGCCGGCGGAGAGGGTTCCGAGGACGACCTCGACCGTGCCATCGGCGCGCGCCGTGATCTCGGCCCGTTCGCGGGGCGCGCCGGTATTCAGCTCGATGTAGTTGGCGAGGCCGATGCCGCGGTGGCGGCCGCGCCGGCGCGCCTCGGCCCGCCGCGCCTCGAAGCCGGCCCAGTCGGCCAGCGCGACCACGCGATCCTGCGCCGCCGTGTAGTCGCCGCTGTCGTACACGAGGCCGAGCGGGTTCGCGTGCGGCATGGCCTCGCGCGGGACCAGGTTCCGGCGGCGGAGGGCCACGCGATCGAAGCCATGACGCCGCGCCGCGAGGTCGATGAGGCGCTCGATGACGAACATCACCTCCGGCCGTCCCGCGCTCCGGTACGGGGTGGTGGGGGCGGTGTTCGTGAGGACGGCCCGCCCGTCCATGAGCGCCGCCGGGATCCGGTACACGCTCGGCAGCACCGCGATCCCCTTGGCGAGCGGGATGAACGACACGGCGTGCGCGCCGACATTGCTCGTGTTGGTGCCGCGGAGCGCGAGGAAGGCGCCGGCGCGGTCGAGGGCCAGGGAGACCTTGGCGTGGAGGTCGCGGCTCTGATAGTCGGTGAGGAAGGCCTCCGTGCGATCGCAGGTCCACTTCACCGGGCGACGGAGGCGCCGAGCCGCCCAGCTGACGAGGCTGAACTCCGGGTAGGAGCTGTTGCGGGTGCCGTAGTTGCCGCCGACGTCGCCCGCGATCACCCGCACGGCACTTTCCGGCACGCCGAGGGTGCCGGCGAGGTCGGCGCGGCACCGCTGGACGCCGCCCGAGCCCGCGTACAGCGTGTAGCGCCCGGTGGCCTCGTCGTAGGACGCCAGCGCGGTGCGTGGCTCCATGGGCACGCCGGTGACGCGGTTGATGCGCGTGGACAGGCTCACCACGTGAGCGGCCTGCGCGAACGCGGCCTCGGCCGCGGCGCGGTCGCCGACCCGCGAATCCACGCAGACGTTGTCGCGGCGCTCCGGATAGAGCGCGGGCGCCGTCGCCGAGACGGCGTCCACCGCTGTCGTCACCGCGTCGAGCGGCTCCCAGTCCACCCGGACGTGGTCGGCTCCGTCGCGCGCGGTGGCCGCCGTCTCGGCGAGCACAATCGCCACGGGCTCGCCCACGAAGCGAACCCGGTCGGCGGGCAGCGGGAGATGCGGGGCCACGAAGAACTGGGAGCCATCGCGGCTTCGCAGGGGCACCTCGTGCGGATTCGTGGGGACCGGGCGATGCGGGATGGGCCGGAGCCCGTCCGCGGCGGCGTCGGCGCCCGTCAATACCGCCAGCACACCGGGCATGGCGCGGGCGGCGGCGGTGTCGATGGGGCCGATCCGCGCGTGGGCGTGCGGCGACCGCACGAAGGCGGCGTAGGCCTGGCCGGGCAGGCTCACGTCGTCGCCGAAGCGGCCCGCGCCGGTGAGCAGCCGGGCGTCTTCCTTGCGCCGCACCGGCTTGCCGATGCCGTCGGACGCGATCTGCGTCCGCGACGCGAGGAAGGAGGGCTGCGCGACCGCCTCCATCCTCAGCGCCGGCGCAGGCGCGGTGGGACGGCGGCGCCCGCGCCCTGTCGGCGCCGCCACTCGGCCGGGGGCATGCCGGTGGCCCGCCGGAAGGCGCGGCTGAAGGCAGCCTCCGAGTCGTAGCCGACATCAAGCGCCACCGCCGCGACCTTGGCGCTGCCGTCGGCGAGCCGCCGCGCCGCCAGCTGCATGCGCCAGCTCGTGAGGTACTGCATGGGCGGGCGACCCACGAACTGCGTGAAGCGTTCGGCGAGGGCGGACCGCGAGATGCCCACCTCGTGGGCCAGCTCGCGCAGGCTCCACGGGCGGGCCGGCGCCTCGTGCAGGCGCGCGAGGGCGCGGCCCACGATGGCATCGCGCAGGCCCGCGAGCCAGCCCGCGTGCCGGCCCGCCGTCGAGGCCAGATGCCGGCGCAACAGCTCCACGAACATCAGCTCGCTGAGGCGAAGGCGCATGCAGTCGCCGCCCGCGCGGGTCTGCCGTGATTCCGCGACCGTGAGGTCCAGCAGGCGGCCGAGCGGGTCGTCGGCGTCGGCGCCGGCGCGGCGGACGTGGAGCAGCCGGGGCAGGGTCGCGAGCAGCGGATTGTAGGGACGCACGTCACAGGCGAGGAACCCGCACACGAGGTGGAGCGCATCCGTCCCGCCTCCATCTTCCACCACACGGAAGGGCAGCTGCCCGCGGGCCATCGCCCGCATGAAGTCCACCACCTCCGCGGCGGGCGGGCCGTCGCCGCGGTCCCGGCCGATCGACATCACGTAGGGATCGCCATGAGGAAACACCAGCACGTCGCCGGCGTCGAGGCGCGTCGGGGCGCCGTCGGGCAAGAGGCGGCCCCAGCAGACGCCGTCGGTGATCACGTGATAGGAGATCACGCGCTGCGCGCCGGGCAGCACCGCGGGGGCGAGGGTGGCGCTGTCGGGCATCGCGATCTCCCACGGCGCGCGCGCCTCCACGAGGAAGTACACCGCGCCGGTGAGGCGCACGGTGCGCAGCACGTCGGAGAGGACGTCGACCGCGGGCGTCTCGGCGGCGCCGGACGCGTGGGCAAGCGCCGCGGACGCTCGGGCAAGGGTGTGGTGCGTCGCCACGCGCGCCGCGGACGAGGCGGCAACCGATCCGGACGCGGGATCATGGCGGCGCGGCACGCCCTGATTCTACACTGCGCGCCAGCCGTGATCGCTCGACACGAGGGAGGAGACATCATGGAGACGGTGACGAGAGGGCTGGTGAGCGCGAGCGCAGCGGAGGTGTACGAGGAGCTATACCTGCCTGCCATCTTCGAGGAGTGGACGCCGCGCATGGCGGAGGCGGCGCGCATCGCGCCGGGCGACCGCGTGCTCGACGTCGCGTGCGGCACCGGGGTGCTCGCGCGCGCGCTCGTGGCGCGGGTGGGGCCGGGCGGGTCGGTGGTGGGCCTCGACATCAACGAGGGGATGCTTGCGGTTGCCCGGCGGAAGGGCCGCGAGGTCGAGTGGCGGAGGGGGCCCGCGGAGAGCCTGCCGTTCCCCGACGGGGCGTTCGACGCCGTGGTCAGCCAGTTCGGGCTGATGTTCTTCGAGGACCGCCCGGGCGCCATCGCGGAGATGTGGCGCGTGCTCCGCCCGGGCGGCCGCCTGGCGGTGGCGGTGTGGGACACGCTGGAGCGGACGCCCGGCTACGCGGCGTTCGTCCGGCTGCTGGACCGGCTGTTCGGCCCGGGCACCGCGGACGCGCTCCGGTCGCCGTTCACGCTGGGCGACACCACGCGGCTTCGCGGCCTCTTCCGCGAGGGCGGCGCGATGGACGTGGAGATCGCCACGCACGAGGGCGCCGCGCGCTTTCCCTCGCTCGAGACCTGGGTCCACGCGGACGTGAAGGGCTGGACCGCCGCCGATCTGATCGACGACGCGGGCTACGCGCGGCTGCTCGAGGCGGCCCGCCGGGAGCTGAACGCATTCGTGCGGGGGGACGGCAGCGTGCGGCTGGCACTGCCCGCCCACATCGTCACCGCGACGCGGCCCGGGGGCGCGGCGCGGTGAGCGTGAGACGGCTCAGCCCCAGAGCTGCCGTGACGCCAGCCGGGCGCCTTCCGCCATCGCCTTGAGCTTCTCCCAGACGATCTCGGGCTCGACGAGGGGCGTCGAGCGCGCGAAGGTGCCGAAGCCGCAGTCCGAGCCGGCGATCACGCGCTCGCGCCCCACGACCTCGGCGTAGCGGATGATTCTCTGGGCGACGAGCTCCGGGTGCTCGATGAAGTTGGTGGTGGAGTCGAGCACGCCCGGGATGAGGATCTTGTCGTCGGGGAGCTTCAGGTCCTTGAACACCGCCCACTCGTGCTCGTGCCGGGGATTGGCGCCCTCCAGCGAGATCGCGTGGGGCCGCGCCTTGAGGACGACGGGCAGGATCTCGCGGAGCGGGATGTCCCGATGATGCGGGCCTTCGTAGTTGCCCCAGCAGAGGTGGATACGCATCCGCTCCGGCGGGATGTCGTGCACCGCGTGGTTCAGCGCCTCGACGTTGGCGGCGGCGATCTTCAGGAACTCGGCGTTCGACAGCTCGTGGAAGGCGAGGTGCCGGCTCATGGCGAGATCCGGGCAGTCGATCTGGAGCGTCACGCCCGCGCGGGCGATGGCGTCGTACTCCTCCTTCATCACGTCCACGAGGCGGGCGAGGTATGCCTCGCGGGTCGGGTAGTGCTCGTTACGCAGAAAGTGGGCGATCACGCCGGGCGAGGCCGCGGTCATGAAGCCCTCCGTGGCGCCGGCGCCGGCGAGGGCGGCCTGGAGATTAGCGATGTCCCGGCCCACCGCGGCGCGATCCTTCCACTCGATCGGCCCGGTGCAGGAGGGGCGCGAGACGGTGGAGCGGGGCTCGCGCTTGGCCGCTTCGGGGAAATCGGCCCAGTCGGGGCGGGCGCGCACGAGGCTGGTCCCATCGAAGCCGGTGAGCCGGTGCCGGACATAGGTGGAGTAGCCGACCTTGCCCTGCTCGCCGTCGCTCACGAGGTCGACGCCGGCCGCGACCTGCTTGCGCACGATCTCGCCCACCGCCGCGCGCACGCGCGTCTGGAAGGCCGCGGACTCGGGGGCGGCGCCCGCGTCGAACGCCTCGAGCGTGGCGGTGAGATCGGCCGCGCGGGGCAGGCTGCCCGTGTGCGTGGTGAGGATCCGGTCGGTGCTGTGCTTCATCGCGCGCTCCGGACGGCGGTGATCATCGCCGCGTAACCTCCGCGCAGCACGGCGGCGTCGGAGGCGTAGTTGATGATGGTGGCGCCGAGCGCGATCATCTCGCGCACGCCCTCCAGGCTGTCGGTGAGCATGGCCACCGCCTTCCCGTGCTTGCGCGCCGCCGCGGCCAGGCGCTGCCGGTACTCGAGGAGGGTGGGCTTCTGCGCCGGGGTGCCCAGCACGCCGAGATTCTGCGCGAGATCCGTCGGCCCGATGGTCAGGGCGTCGATGCCGGGGACGGACGCGATCTCGTCCAGGTAGTCGAAGGCCCGCTTGGTCTCGAGCATGGCGGTGACGTGCACGCGCGCGTTGGCGTTCGCCATGTGCTCGGCCGGCGGCACGGTCTCGTACATGGTGTGTGGGCCGAACCCATACATGCCGCGCTCGCCCAGCGGGGCATAGCGGGCGCAGGCTGCGATCTCCGCCGCCTGCTCCGGCGTCTCCACTTGCGGCACGTGGAGGTTCCACACCCCGGCGTCCAGGAGCCGCGTGACCCACTCGCGATTGCCGTCGGGCGGGCGGACCACCAGGGGGAAGTCGAGGGCGCGCGCCAGCATCGCCATGTCGGCGACGGTCTCCATCGAGAAGGACGAGTGCTCCATGTCCACGCGGGCAAAATCGAGGCCGGCGGCCCGCAGCAGCGTGAGGATCGCCGGCGTCCGCACCATCGTGATCCAGGTCCCGATCTGCACCTCGCCCCGCTCGCTTCGCGTCCGGTAGGCGTTGTCGCTCATGGCCGGGATGTTGCCCTCAGGCGGGCGATGCCGTCAAGCGCGCCGGCCCGACTTGGCGTATGCTGGCGCCCCCACCCAAGGAGGCTCCCATGGACTACGGCGTCGTCATGTTCCCCACCGAGTACTCGATCCCGCCCGACGAGCTGGGCCGCGCCCTCGAGGAGCGCGGATTCGAGTCGGTGTGGTTCCCCGAGCACACCCACATCCCGGCGAGCCGCCGGAGCCCGTGGCCGGGCGGCGGCGAGCTCCCGCGCGAGTACTGGTCGGCCTACGACCCCTTCGTGGCCCTCATGGCAGTGGCGGGGGCGACCACGCGGCTCAAGCTCGGCACGGGCATCTGCCTTATCATTGAACGTGATCCCATCACGACGGCCAAAGAGGTGGCGACGCTCGATCGGCTCTCCGGCGGGCGCGTGCTGTTCGGGATCGGCGGCGGCTGGAATCAGGAGGAGATGCTCAACCACGGGACGGAGTGGAAGTCGCGGTGGCGCCTCCTGCGCGAGCGGGTGCTGGCGATGAAGGCGATCTGGACTCAGCGCGAGGCGAGCTACCAGGGCGACTTGGTCCGCTTCGACCGGATCTGGCAGGATCCCAAGCCGCTGCAGAAGCCGCACCCGCCCATCATCATCGGGGGCGATGGGGCGACGACTTTCGATCGGGTCATCGAGTTCGGCGATGGGTGGATGCCGATCCTGCGCCCGCACGTGAATCCCGTGGCGCGCATTCCCGAGCTGCGCGAGCGCCTCAAGCAGGCGGGGCGCGATCCCCGGTCCGTCCCCATCTCGATCTTCTTCGCGCCGCCCAAGCGCGAGATGTTGGATTCACTAGCCGCGGCCGGCGTGGAGCGCGCGATCTTCGGGCTGCCCTGCGAGGGACGCGACGGCATTCTGCCCCGACTCGACTCGTATGCGAAGGTGATGCGCGGCTGACGGGAACCTCGGGGGCTCGTGGTCGGTTCACTAGCGGACTTTTCGCGCCACTCGGATCGGTGGCCCTCCCCAACCCCTTGACGGCTGGAGGTACCCGGATGAGCGTCTCACGAGGTCTGGCGTCGGTGCTGTCCGCGATGATCCTGTTCACCGCGGTTTGGGCGGGCGCCCAAGCGCCGCCGCCGCCGACATACGGCAGCCCCATCAATCTCGAGCAGGCCAAGAAGGCCATGACCGCCGCCGAGGCGGAGGCCAAGAAGAACAACTTGTCCATGGTCATCGCCATCCTCGACTCGGGTGGGCTGCTCGTCATGCTGCAGCGGCTCGACAACACGCAGTGGGGCAGCATCGAGGTCGCGAAGGACAAGGCGTATTCCGCGGTGGCGTTCCGCCGTCCTACCAAGGCGTTCTCGGACGCCATCGTCCAGGGCGGCGCCGGGCTACGACTGCTCAATCTCACCGGCGCCAGCCTGATCGAGGGCGGTGTGCCCATCGTCGTGGACGGCAAGGTCATCGGCTCGATCGGCGTCTCGGGCGGCAGCGCCCAGCAGGACGCACAGGTTGCGCAGGCGGGCGCGGACGCGGTGAAGTAAGCTTTTCTCCGGGCGCCGGGCCGGAGGACGCGCCGGCCCGCCGTCCACTCCATGCGCGTCGTTCTCGGCATCGTGCTCGTCCTCGCGGGCCTCTCGACGATCCGCTCGGTCTGGGGCGGCGAGACGAGCGCGTCTCCCGAGCCGCTGCTCGCGCTCGGGGCGCTCATGATCGGGCTCGGGGTGGGCGTCGCCCTGCGCTCGCGCGCCGCGCATCTCCTGACCCAGGTGGCCGCCGGCCTCGGCATCCTGGCGTTCGTCTGGCGCGCGGTCGCGCTCTACGGGGGGCCGGGGGCGCCGCGTGACGCCGACGATGCCCTGCTCGCCCACGGCCGTCTCCTCGGCTACGCGCTCGGGGCTGCCGGCCTCGCGCTCGGCTGGTATCTCCTGCGACGCGCGCGCTCCGCCACCGGCTTCGGCGGCGTGGACCTGGTCCCGGCGGCGGGCCTCGCGGCGGCGCTCGTGCTGGGCGTCGTCTGGCTGGTGGGGGACGACGCGCGCCTCCGGCCGTGCCGTCAGGGCAACGACGAGGCGTGCGGCGCGCTGGCGGCGACGCTGCTCGCGGCGTCGGGACGCGTGCCCCCGACGCCCCCCACCCGCGCCGAGGAGCGCGCGGCCCGGGTGCTGCACGGCCACTACTGCCGAACCGTCGAGGCCGGGCCGTGCGCGATGCAGCGCTTCGCGGTCGGCACCGTGGAGGCGCGCGCCGGACGACTCGACACCGCGAAGGCCGCGTTCATGAAGGCGTGCGAGCTCGAGCGGACGTGGTGTCTGCGGGCCGCCCAGGAGACGGTGGGCTGGACGCCCCTCGAGCGCGCTCGGCTCGAGCGCCAGTGACGCGCTAGACGGCTGCGAGCCGGGCGAACTGCTTGCGGAGCGCGTTGATCGACGCGAGATAGTGCCGCGCGTCGTGGTCGCCGCAGCGCTGGCCGGGAGCCAGCTGGAAGCCGCGGCGCGCGTAGCCTTCCCCCGCGCCCGCCCCGCAGAGGTGGATCAGGGCGGCGAGATCCTGCTTCTGCTTGAGCGTGGCGCCGGCGGTCCGCCGCCGCTCGAGCGTGCGCTGCACGGCGCGATCCAGGTGCGCGGCGGTGAGCTCCACCGCGTGGCTCGGGAGCACCCGGACATAGAGACTATTGAACCAGCAGGAGCGGACGTCGTACCACGCGCCGTCCTCGATGACGCGGTGATCATGGATGCAGAGACGGCGCGCCTCCTGGAAGGTTCCGTCGGTGATCTGGAACATGCCCACCGCGCTGGAAGCCGGCTGATAGATGGCCAGCGGGTTCAGGGTCAATTGCCAGCGCCAGTAGGTGCGCGCGACCGGGTTGCCGGCGCCCTCGGCCTGCGCGAGCGCGGCGAGGAGATCGGGCGCCATCACCTCGGTCGAATGCTCCCGGAAGAAGCCGCGGTACTCGCGCCACGTCTCGGCGGGCGCCTTGGATAGCACGCGGCTCACCGGGAAGAAGAGCTCGGTCGGCTTCCGCCACACCTGATAGGCCCAGTTCACCATCCACCACACGGCGAGGATGGCCGCGGTGGCCACGAGCAGGCGGATCAGGAGCGGCGCGAGCAGGAAAAACGTGAAAGCGCGGCGCCACGAGCGAGCCCGCGCGCGCGGGCGCGGCCGCGCGCGCCGGGCATGGGCGCGGCGGGGGATCGGGCGGCCGACGGCGATCGAGGCGGCCATGGCCTCTACTCTAGCAGGCGGCCTCGCTTGGATGGCTAGAGGCGAGCGTCTTGAGGACCTCGACCGCAGTCGCCGGCTCCGGGCGATGCGTGTAGTCGGGGTCGGCGTCGACGGCGCGAATGATGCCGCCGCGGTCGATCACGAAGCGGGCGGGGACGGGAAGGCGCCAGCTGCCGTCCCCGTTGCCCGCCGCGAGGTCGATGCCGAATTTGCGATAAATCTCGCGGAGATCGTCGGGCAGGGTGAAGGCAATTCCGTAGGCCTCGGCCACGCGGTTGCCGAAGTCCCGCAGCATCGTGAATGGCAGTGGGGCCGCCTCCTCGGTTTCCCGCGGGGTCCGCGCCACCTGGGGCGAGACGACGACGAGCGTCGCGCCGGCGGCGGCGATCTCGGGAAGGGCCTGGCGCAGAGCTTCCAGCTCCGCGTTGCAGTACGGTCACCAGCGTCCGCGGTAGAAGGACAGGACGACGGGACCGCGGGCGAGCAGCGTCGAGAGCCGCACGTCCCTCCCGGCGTGGTCGGGCAAGGTGAAGGCCGGCGCCCGCTGGCCCACTTTCGCGATGCGGTCCGTGATCCCGGACGCGCGGAGATCTGCCACGCTGCGCTCCATCACCGCCCGGGTCTGGGGCGGGATGCGGGCCTTGGCCGCCTCGCGAATCGCGTCGAGCCGCTCACTCAGTGCCATGCCGGCTCCTGCTCAGTCGCGTCGGGGGAGGGTCTGCCCCTTCACCGGGTTGGCGATGGCTTCTTCGAGGCTCTTGGCCGGCAGCCACTCGCTGGCCGAGCGCACCGCGCCCTCGGTGCCGATCTGGTCGATGTTCCAGTAGATCTCGAGATTGTTGCCGTCGGGATCCTGGAACTCGATGGCGATCTGGCAGCCGGCGCGGCGGCGGCCCTCGAAGTGGATGGGGACCCCATGGTCGCGCAGCCACGCTCGGGCGCGGAACACCTCGTCGAGGGCGCCGACCTCGAAGGCGAAGTGATTCAGGCTGCTCCGCTCGGTCTTGGCGGCGCCGCCGACGAGCGCCACGCCGTGGTGGTCGGGATTCATGCGGAGGAACGCCATGCCGCCCGGCACCATGCTGTCGGGATAGCGATCGCTGACCTGGAGCCCCAGCACGCGCGTGTAGAAGTCCACGGCGGCATCGAGGTCGGTGACATTCAGCACGACGTGGCCGATCTTGCGGAGCTGGAATTGCATGGCGGCTAGTATACTGCCGTTCGACGCGGACAAGGGGGGCCCGAGCCAATGGCCGAACGCGCGCTGACCGGCATGCGGATCCTCGACCTCACGCAGTTCGAGGCCGGCACCACCTGCACCCAGTTCCTCGGCTGGCTCGGCGCCGACGTGATCAAGATCGAGCCGCCGGGCGGCGAGCAGTCGCGGCGCAATCGCCCCGAGGTGCCGGGCCTCGACGCGATGTTCTTCCTCGTGTTCAACGCCAACAAGCGCAGCGTCACCATCGACCTCAAGCAGCCGGAAGGCAAGCAGCTCTTTCTCCAGATGGTCGAGCGCGCCGACGTCGTCGTCGAGAACTTCGCGCCCGGGCTCATGGAGCGCCTGGGCCTGGACTGGGAGCGCCTGCGCGCGACGAACCCACGCATCATCATGGCGCGCATCAAGGGCTTCGGGCTCTCCGGCCCCTACCACGAGTACAAGAGCTTCGACATGATCGCCCAGGCCACCGGGGGCGTCATGAGCGTGACCGGCTTCGCCGATCGGGAGCCCGTCCGCTGCGGCGCGGCCATCGGCGACACCGGCACCGGGGTGCACGCGGCGGGCGCCATCATGGCCGCGTACATCCAGCGCCAGCGCACCGGGCAGGGGCAGCTCGTGGAGGTCGCCATGCAGGAGGTGGTGGCGAATTTCGTGCGGGGCCGCTACGTGGACCACTATCGCGACGGCAAGCCCAGCATGCGCAAGGACAACGAGATCACCGGCGGCGTCCCCGGGGGCGCGTATCCCTGCGCGCCCGGCGGCCCCAACGACTACACCTTCATCTACGTGCAGCCCATGAACCAGGACATGTGGCGCGACTTCGCCACCGCCATCGGCCGCGAGGATTTGCTCGCCGACCCGCGCTACGCAGACGCCCGCTCGCGCTGGCAGCACCGCGACGCGCTCAACGCGGCGGTGCGCGAGTGGACTCGCGCGCGGACCAAGCGGGACGTGAT
>Ga0207428_10005484_pt1 | contig 11827 bp, 11 predicted proteins | sample RhiMethybrSRZTD1_FD_187600 | JGI IMG/M metagenome (GOLD analysis project Ga0207428, IMG submission 187600) | Populus rhizosphere microbial communities from Tennessee, USA - Rhizosphere MetaG P. TD hybrid SRZTD1 (SPAdes) (version 3) | ecosystem: Host-associated > Plants > Roots > Rhizosphere >... | reverse complement strand
GGCGGCGGATGTCGTCGGCCTGCCTTGCGCGGTTCATGCTGTGGAGCCGCGGGCGGAGCGGCTGGTACCGGCCGGACGTCTCTATCTCCTCGGTGATGCCCGCAGCCTCGAGTGAGGCCGATGCGCCTTGGTGCACTTGCGACCCGGGCGGGATGAGGTCCAGGACCATGCGTTTGGCATCTGCACGGTTCCGGGCGCGAAGGACAGTGATCCCGTTTGCTTCCAGCGCTGCCGCGGTTCGCGTCACGCGGTCAGCCCCGGCCGGAGCCGAGAATTCACGACTCAGTGTCCTGTTGGGCTGTACTTCACTCATGAGACGGTCCTCCTCACCGCTCAGATGTACTTGCGATTGCAAATACCTATGGGGTTAACTGGTGTCCATGCACGAAAATTCCCCGCCGATCGGCGTGGCTGCTCTCTTCGGCCGGCTTGTTGACGAGTCGCTTCCCGGGCGGCGCGGTGAGATGGCATGGCGCGCGCTGTTGCATGCCCATGCCACGCTGATGCGCCAGCTCGACACCGATCTCTGGGAGGACACCGGCCTGCGCCTCGCCGACTTCGACGTCCTCGCTCAGTTGGCCGGGGCGGGCGGCGAGCTGCGGATGACTGACCTCGCCGCCCGCACGCTCATCTCGCGCTCGGGCTTGACGCGCCGCGTGGCGAGGTTGGTTGATGATGGCCTGGTCCGCAGGGATAGTGCAGCAGGTGACGGGCGCGGCGTGGTTGTCGCGTTGACCGACGCCGGTATCGCACGTCTGGCGGAAACGGTCCCGGTCCATCTTCGCGGCGTGTCCAACCTGTTTGTCGAGCGGCTCGACGATCAGGAACTCGCCGTTCTCGAGACCGCGCTGGGAAGAGTCATCGTCGACTGCACGTTCGGCTGAGGATGCCGCCCGGGACCGGCGGAGGATACGGACAGCGATGGGGCGGCGTCAGGCCTCAGCCTGCTTCAGAGCCTGCTCCTCGTGTCGGTAGCCGACTGTCTCGTAGGCGACGACGATGAGGGCGGGCGAGGCGGCGACGAGGAGTAGCGTGGCCCCTACGCTCGCACCCAGGTCCACCGCGACGACGGCGGATCCAAGGACGACCGCGGCCGCGCCGAATATCCAGATATGGTAGCGGTCGGCGGTGCGCAGCAGGAACGAGTAGATCGTCACGAGGGTCAGCTCGAAGACGAGCACCGGCAGGGCGACGGTGAACACCGTTGCGGTGGCGCCGATGTGGCTCTCGCCGGAGATGAATTCCGCCGCGGCGTGCAGACCGGCGCCGGTGCCGACGACGGCGGCGAACACGACGATGTGTCCGTAGCTCCATCCGAAGGCGCGACGGCGATGATGCCCCAACACGCGCCCGGCCGGGAGGGTGAAGTACAGCCACCACATCGCGAAGGTGAGGGCAGTGCCGCCGGATGCGATGAGCACGACCTCGGCTGACCAACCGGATCGGTCGACGACGGCGGAGATCGCGAGGACGGTCCCGAGGATCACCTCGCCGAGTGTGATGATCACGAGCAGCGAGTACCGTTCGGCGATGTGGTGCGGATGCCACGGCGTGCCGCCGTCCTTGCGCTCGGCAAGGAGCGGGCCCGCCAGCTCGACCGCGGTGAGGGCCGCGATGATCCAAGCCGTCGTCCCGATCGGGAGCGAGGCGAAGATCAGTAGCACCCATCCGACCTGCGCTATCGAGACGGCAGCCGCGTAGGCCAGGCAGGCACGTCGATGCTCAGGATCGTGCCGGGCCGCGCGCAGCCAGAGCGCGACCGCGGCGACACGCATAATCACGTACCCGCTCACCATGATCGCGTTGTCGACATGAAGGCCTTCGTCGATGGAGCGGAAGAAGGCCGGCATCCCGAGGGCGATCACGAGCACCCCGATCATCTCGATCAACGTCGCGATACGGAAGAACACGTCGTCGTTGTCGTAGGCGGAGGCCAGCCACGCGTAGTTCACCCACGCCCAGCTGATCGCGAAGACCCCAAGGCCGAACCCAATGACCGCGGCCGACCAGTGCCCCTTCTCGAGGAGCAGCGCCGCTTGCGTCGAAACCGCGCTGAAGCCCACGACGAACGTGAGGTCGAAGAGCAACTCCAGCGGCGTCGCAGTCCGGTGCTGCTCGGCCGGATCGCGCCCCGACATGCGCGCGAGCCGATGGGCAGGGCTCATGCACAAAGGCTACTCCGACGAGGCCTTGCCGGGGAGGCCGGAAGTCCCTCCCCTGTGTCACAGTTCCCGCCGCGACTTACGGTGGCCAGCTTGAGAAATAGTACGCGCCGGCCGCCTCGGCGAGCACTCCCTCGTCGACGAGATTCTGGATGGTCTGGGCGTCCAAGTCATCGTTGTGACGCCTTCAGCCAAGGATGGCCAAGGGTTGCCGGGTTCCAACCCCAGATGTGGGTTTGCGATCCAGCACAAGGGCCGAGGCGATGCCGAGTGAATGCCTCCAGGAGCAGAGCGGTCGCCGCGGGACGGTGTTTCCGCTGCCCCTTCGGGTAACTGCACCTGCGTCATGCTGCCCCGCTCCAGCAGGCAGCTGCCACCTGGCGTCATCACCGCCGGTTCACCAGCGCAGCGTGATCCGCGCGGAGGTCAGGCGCAGGTTTCTGGTGTCGAAGCATTCGGCATCCAACCGGTGTTCCACAGGCCCTTCCACCCGGTCAACACCGGGCAGATCCTGAAACGGAGGAAGGAGTGCCGACTGTCGACTTCAAACTTCCGATCGATCTCAACAGCCGGTGCGATGCCCATGGCCGCATTTTACGTCCGGCGCCACCGGGCGTCAGCAAGAAAAACATGCCCCACCCATCCGATCCTTCCGATGGGCTTCCGGGTAGCGAAGGGCCAGACGGCCAACCACCGCCGAGACGCCTGGGGCTCAGGAATCCGACGCGGATGCCTCGCCGGTCCGGATGAGTCGACAGCGTGGTGTACCAGGCACCCGGGAGCCTGCCCGCCAAGTCCGTCAGGGCGGCGGGTTCACCGACCCCCTGGACCGCCACTACGTCCGGGGACAACGCACCGATCCTGTCAGCCAGATAGGTGACGTTCATCTCGAAAGACGTCCTGGGTTCGGGGTCCGTCGTCCCTTCCCGGGCGGTAGAAGTTTTCCAGGTTCCACGTCGTGATTACCGGCATTTCAGGCTCGTGTACGGGGACGACAGTGACGGAAGCCACACGCTACAGCCACCCGGTGATTGGAGCGTGTCTGAGCGACGCCTCAGGGGGGCAAATACCTGAGGACGCTTCTCACTCGTCTTCGTGGCCGGAAGACGAGGCATCTCTGCCAAGCACTGGCCGGAGCACCGTGTGCGGTGTCAGGATTGAAGACACGACACACGCGGAGGCCAGAGGAGGCTCGTGGATGACTGACGGGACGACAGCCGCACCCGAAACCGGATACGCGTCGGTCAATGGGCTCCAGATGTACTACGAGTTGCACGGCGTCGACGGCGGCACGCCGCTGTTGCTCCTGCACGGCGGGCTTTTCGACATCGAGCAGCAGTTCGGCGCGCTGATCCCGAGCCTGTCGGCCGGGCGCCAGGTGATCGCCACGGACTTCCAAGGGCACGGACGCACCAACGACATCGATCGGCCGCTGGGCACTCCCGATCTGGCATCCGATGTCATCGGACTTCTCGAGCACCTCGGTGTCCGCAACGTCGACGTGTTCGGGTTCAGCGTCGGCGGTGCGGTCGCGCTGGATCTGGCGATCCACAACCCGGAACTCGTGCGCAAGCTCATCGTTTCGTCGGTGTCGTTCCGGCCAGAGGGCGACCGTGGCGGCAACGCCGAGGCGGTCGCGGAGATGACGGTGGATATGATCGCGGGAACCCCGATGGAGGAACGCTACCTCGCCGTGTCGCCGCATCCCGATCGCGAGCACCTGCAGGGCCTGCTCGACAAACTCGCACGCTACGGCGCGGGCGAGATCGGATGGAGCGACGACGAGATCCGCGGAATCGCCGCCCCGACGCTTTTCACGGTCGGCGACTGCGACATGGTCAAGCTCGACCACGCGGTGAAGTTCCTCCAACTGCGCGGGGGAGACGTGAACGGCGACTTCGAAGGTGTGCCCGCGTCGCAGCTCGCGGTGTTCCCCGGCACAACGCATTTCTTCGGGCTCGCGCGGACTGACCTCGTGCGCGACGTCGTGATCGCGTTCCTCGACGCACCCGAGCCCACCGGCGGGGCCGATCAGTAAGGGGTGCATCGAAGTACGAAGGCTGTCTCACGCCTGCACGCCCGAGGTGAGGGGGGTCCGGCCGCTGGTCAGGGCCCGACATTCTTCGACACTCCGCGTCATGGTCGTGTCGCAGGGTCTTCATCGACAGGTGCTCCGCGACGACCGGTGACCTTGGCTTCGATCCGCTCTTTGGCTTTTGTCATGGGTCCACCGTCTCTTCGGCTGGCCGGAGCTGCGCTCTGCGGCCTGTTCAACCTCGGATCCGGTGATGGCCTCCACGGCGCAGCCGGGTCGTTAATATGGCAGTCGCCGCCAGTACAGCGGCAAGGATGGCCCTCTTCACGGATTTGCGGTCGGCGGCCGACGGCTCCTCAGGCGATCGGGCGGGCCGCCCGTCCTCCTCCCGTTACTCCGGGGACCAGCCCCCTCCCCCCATCCAACGGGCCGATTCCCGCACTCCAATCGCCCTTAGCGCGGTTGCGTTCTCCAGGGCCGCCACCCGACGCTCGAGCGCCGCCGTGCTCGGATTCCCGGCACGCGTATACACGTAGCCCGGCTCCTCGCCTGCGAACCGGTCACCTGCCTCGGCAAAACTGCCGAACTCGAAACCCGCGGTCAGGTAGACCGGAGTAACGCGGGCGTTATGGGCAGCATCGCTGTTCTCCCCAGCATGGATCTGTGCGGTAGCGGATTCTGGCATATGCGCATGTTCCGCAATGAAGCATTAGCGTGCAAAAAACGTGTCTCCACACGTAACTGCATTTCTTCGGACTGCGTATTGCGAAGAATTCGCTCGTTGATCACCGGGGATGCGCTTTCGAAGTTTGGTAGGAGCCTAGACTGTTTCTTCTAACGCTCGGGTGGCTCAACTCACGTCCTGTGCATGTCGCGACCGTACCTCGCGCTCGGGCCCCCGAAAGTCCACATGGAGAGGGGCGTAAGAGCATGGATGGGCCGCTGCCGTACGTGGTTCGCCGGGGGGCGGGAGCCCCGCTGCTGTTCATCCACGGAAACGGTGTCGACCATCGCCTGCTTCTGGAACTTGATGACTGCTTCGCTGATCCCGGCGACTGGGAGCGGATCTACCTTGATCTGCCAGGCTTCGGAAAGACTCCCGCTCTGGGAGCTGAAGACGGGCTGCCCGAGATCGCAGACTGGCTGGATGACGTGGTCGGCAAGGCAGTCGGGGCAACATCGTTTGCGCTCGTCGCCAACTCTCTCGGGGGCCTGCTTGCCAGGGAGCTCGCCGCGAGGCGTCCCCAGCAAGTCATGGGCTTGGCGCTTATTGCGCCGGTTGTGGATCCGGTCGCTGCGAACCGGCGCAGGCCCGAGCGCCAGGTCCTCAGGCAAGACCCGGACTTGCTCGACCTGCTCGATGATCAGGATGCCGCCGACTACGAGGAAATGGCGGTAATGCAGTCACCAGAGAACTGGCAGCGGTTCAGGAGGGCGGCTCTGCCGGGCATCCGGGCCGCAGATGCCAACGCGATGGAACGTCTTGCGCAGCGCTACACTTTGCCGTCGGCCCCAGAAGACCGCATGCTCCGGTTCACCCGTCCTACCGTCATCATCACCGGTCGGCAGGACCACATCGTAGGATACGAGGACCAGGATGCCCTGCTGTCTCGGTACCCGCGCGCATCGTTCCTGGTTCTCGACGAAGCCGGGCATAACGTCCACCTCGATCAGCCGCATCTGGTCCGCGCTGCCCTACGCGCCTGGTCAGCCAGTCTGGTGGATCGCCGCTAGCCGGAGTCAGTGATTAACACGACGGTCTCTAGCTATTTGGAACAGTCAAGCACCCTCAGGTCGCGGTCCACGCAGGTCGCGGTCCACGGACCTCCAGAAAACTTGGCTCAGCCGGCAGAATCCCGTTGACTCTTCCGGCTGACTGCAAGGAAGCGCTTCCCACTTTGGAGTGGCCGATGCGGGCCTGCTCGACATTGACGACGTCCATGATGACGCCGCCTTTGAGCACCTCTGCCATGCCGCGCTTGACGCGGTTGCTGCCCGTGACGGCGGTGTGTTCGTACGGGAGTGGTTTACTGGTCATTTCTGGGTGTCAACAGGTTTTCAGGCCTTCCCGGAGGCGCCAAAAGCGCGGCCTTAGGGCCGCACTTTGGTAACACAGGTTAAGGTGGGGCTCAGATCAGGTGAAGAGCGCTTTGCGGACGGCGTCCTCGAAGCCACTGACGTGGCTCCTCGCCAGGTCAGCGGCCCGCGCCTCGTCGCCGTCAATCACCGCGCCGAGCAGGTTCAGGTGCTCATGCACGTGGCGGGAAAGATCGGGAAGGCGATCCAGCACCATGCACCAGATGCGGGTGGCGAGATTGTCGTACCGGATCAGGATGTCCTCGAGGTGGGGATTGGCCGCAGCCGAGTAGATGCCTTGATGGACGCGCGCATCAAGGCGCAGGGTTTCGACGACGGAGGCCGCATGGGCATCGAAGGATTCAACAGCCCGCATCACGGCCCGCAGCTGTTCCCGCTGCCGTTCCGTGGCCACCCGGGCGGCACGGGACGCTGCGAGCGGTTCAAGGTGCATCCGGATTTCTGAAATGAAAGCAAGGTCCGTCACCTCCACGCGGGCGGCAAAGGTGCCCCTGCGCGGATACGAAACCACCAGGCGGTCGAGCTCAAGCCGCTTCAAAGCTTCCCGCACCGGAGTCCGCCCAATGCCGAGGTCCTTGGCGAGGTGGTCGTCGTTAAGGAGATCGCCTGGTTTGATGTCGAGCATGAGAAGCCGGTCGTGGATACGCGCGTACGCCACGTCCGCCAACGACTTCTTGACTGCATCTTCCATGACCGCCAACGCTTCAACTGCCATAACCCGGGCCCCTTTCCATTCAAGCCAAACAGGCTATTGACCTCGCCCGCTGACCAGTATACGCTGATTCCCAATCCTAATATATCAGTTGGTGATATGAGGATATATCTACCCGGAAGATACCTAAAGGAGGAGGCATGACCCTAGTGGCAACAGACTCATCAACCAGCACGCTGGCTCAGAACGACCCCCGCGTGAAAGAGCAGGCCCAGAAGTTCGTACTCACACTGTCGTGCGTCGAACGTGCCGGTATTGTCCAGGCGGTCACCACCTTTCTCTTCGAACGTGGCTTCAACATCGACGAGCACCAGCAGTTCGACGACGGGCTCCGCGAGACGCTGCACCTGCGCACCGCATTCTCGGGTTCCCCCGAGTACACGCCGGAGCGGCTCCACGAGGAGTTCAGCTCCATTGCGGACCGCTTCGAGATGAAGTTCAGCTTCCATGACCAGACCAAGCAGCGCATTCTGGTCATGGTTTCCAAGTTCGGCCACTGCCTGAATGACCTGATCTTCCGCTGGCGCGGCGGCAGCCTCGGCGGCGACATCGTCCTCGTGGTGTCCAATCATGAAACCCACCGGGCCATGGCCGACGCCGCCGGCCTGCCCTTCATCTACCTCCCCGTGACCCCCGAGACGAAGGCGGACGCTGAACAGCGCCTGCTGGACCTCGTCGACGAGCACAACATCGACCTCGTTGTGCTCGCCCGGTACATGCAGGTGCTCTCCGACGACCTCTGCCGCTCTTTGGAAGGCCGGGCTATCAACATCCACCACTCATTCCTCCCTGGGTTCAAGGGTGCACGCCCTTACCACCAGGCCTACGACCGTGGAGTCAAGCTAGTGGGCGCCACGGCCCACTACGTAACCGCGGAACTGGATGAGGGGCCGATCATCGAACAGGAAGTCATCAGGGTCGACCACAGCTACGGACCGACCGCCCTTTCAACGGTCGGACAGGACGCCGAGGCACTGGCACTGTCCCGCGCCGTGCGGTGGCACTGCGAACACCGTGTGCTGCTGGACCAAACCAGCACAGTCGTGTTCCGCTAAACACGACCACCGAACCAGCAAAGACAACACACGAAAATCAGCAGGAGAAACCACATGGCATCGACGCCACGCATTGTCATTATCGGAGCTGGAATCGTCGGCACGAACCTGGCCGACGAATTGGTCACCCGGGGTTGGAACAACATCACCGTCCTGGACCAGGGACCGCTGAACATGCCCGGGGGCTCCACGTCCCATGCCCCCGGTCTCGTCTTCCAGACCAACGCGTCAAAGTCCATGGCGCTCTTCGCCAAGTACACGGTGGAGAAGCTTCTGTCCTTAACCGAGGACGGCGTCAACTGCTTCAACCAGGTCGGCGGCCTCGAGGTCGCCACCACCGAGACTCGTCTCGCGGACCTGAAGCGGAAGCTCGGATACGCCGCATCGTATGGAATTAACGGCAAGATCCTTTCGCGGGAAGAGTGCATGGAGCTCTACCCGCTCCTGAACGAGGAAGACATCCTGGGAGGGCTCCATGTCCCCAGCGACGGACTGGCCAACGCTGCCCGCGCCGTTCAGCTGCTGATCAAGCGCACGGAAGCCGCGGGCGTCAAGTACCGGGGCAACACCACGGTCACGGGCATTGAACAGTCCGGCCGGCGCGTCACGGGCGTCCAGACGTCCGAAGGTGTTGTTCCCGCGGACATCGTGGTTTCCTGCGCAGGCTTCTGGGGGGCCAAGATCGGCGAAATGATCGGCATGTCCGTCCCCCTGCTGCCTTTGGCCCACCAGTACGTCAAGACCACACCGGTGCCGGCATTGAAGGGCAAGAACGACCTGCCCAACGGCGCCTCCTTGCCCATCCTGCGACACCAGGACCAGGACCTTTACTACCGCGAGCACGGCGAACGCTACGGCATCGGCTCATACGCCCACCGCCCCATGCCCGTGGACCTTGCGGACCTGGCCACCTACGAGCCGGCCGCGATCAGCGAACACAACATGCCCTCCCGGCTCGATTTCACCCTGGAAGACTTCCTCCCGGCATGGGAAGCCTCCAAGCGCATGCTGCCTGCGCTGCGGGAAAGCGACATCGAGGATGGCTTCAACGGCATCTTCTCCTTCACCCCCGACGGCGGATCCCTGGTGGGCGAGTCCAAGGAGTTGGACGGCTTCTTCGTCGCCGAAGCCGTCTGGGTGACCCACTCAGCCGGTATTGCCCGCGCCGTTGCCGAACTGCTGACCACCGGCAGGTCGGAGATCGATCTGGGTGATTGCGATATTCACCGCTTTGAAGAGGTCCAGCTGACCCCGGAATACGTCAGCGAAACGTCACAGCAGAATTTCGTTGAAATCTACGATGTCCTGCACCCGCTCCAGTCCAAGCTCTCCCCCCGCAACCTCCGAGTCAGCCCTTTTTACGCCCGCCACAAGGCCTTGGGGGGATTCTTCCTAGAGGGCGGCGGATGGGAACGCCCCTACTGGTTCGAAGCCAACGCGGAACTGCTGAAGGAGATGCCGGCTGAGTGGCAGCCCCCGGCCCGTGATGCCTGGTCGGGGATGTTCAGCTCGCCCATTGCCGCCGCGGAAGCTTGGAAGACCCGCACGGCAGTGGCCATGTACGACATGACTCCGCTCAAGCGCCTCGAGGTCTCCGGCCCGGGAGCATTGAAGCTGCTGCAGGAACTCACCACCGCGGACATGACAAAGAAGCCCGGCGCAGTCACCTACACCCTCCTGCTGGACCACGCCGGCGGCATCCGAAGCGACATCACCGTTGCCCGCTTGAGTGAGGACACCTTCCAGCTCGGAGCCAATGGAAACATCGACACGGCCTACTTTGAGCGGGCCGCACGCCATCAGACGGAAAACGGAACCGCCAGCGACTGGGTCCAGGTGCGCGACACCACCGGCGGGACGTGCTGCATCGGCTTGTGGGGACCCCTCGCCCGGGACCTGATCAGCACGGTCAGCGGCGACGACTTCTCCAACGACGGCCTGCGCTACTTCCGGGCGAAGAAGGTTGTCATCGGCGGCGTCACCGTCACCGCAATGCGGCTGTCCTACGTCGGCGAGCTGGGCTGGGAACTGTACACCAGCGCGGACAACGGCCAGCGCCTGTGGGACGCACTGTGGAAGGCAGGGCAGCCGTTCGGCGTGATCGCTGCCGGCCGCGCCGCGTTCAGCTCGCTGCGCCTGGAAAAGGGCTACCGCTCGTGGGGCACCGACATGACCACCGAGCACGACCCGCTGGAAGCGGGACTTGGTTTCGCGGTGAAGATGACCAAGGAAAACTTCGTCGGCAAGGCAGCACTGGAAGGCCGGACCGAGGAAAACTCCGCCCGCCGCCTTCGCTGCCTGACGGTCGACGACGGCCGCAGCATCGTGCTGGGCAAGGAACCTGTCTTCTACAAGGACCAGGCAGTTGGCTACGTCACGAGCGCCGCTTACGGCTATACCGTGGCCAAGCCAATTGCCTACGCGTACCTGCCCGCCGCCGTCTCCGTGGGTGACGCGGTGGAAATCGAGTACTTTGGCCGGCGCATCCAGGCCACGGTCACGGCCGATCCACTGTACGACCCCACGATGACCCGGCTCCGCGGCTAACAGCCGCCGGGCCATTCAAGGGCACGCGGCCCGGACTCAATTCCTCGCAACCAGAGTCCGGGCCGCTGCTTTTGCGTGGCCCCGTCCATGCCCCAGGCCAGTCGAGTTGAGCTTCAGCCAGGAAGACACATGATCAGTTCAGAAACAATAAACGACTACCTCGCCAGGCTTGCCTCGCGCGAACCCACCCCAGGCGGCGGCGCAGCCGCGGCACTCCACGCCGCCCAGGGGGCGGCACTTGTCGCCATGGTGGCCAGGTACACCACCGGCACGAAATACCAACAGCACGCCGAACTCGTCACCAGGATCATCAGCAGCGCCGACGGACTGGTGGCCCAGGCCCTGCGCCTCGCGGACGCCGACCAGCACGCGTTCCAAGGCGTCATTGATGCCTACAAGCTCCCCGCCGGTACTGACTACCTCAAGGCCGAACGGACAGCATCCATCCAGGACGCGCTCGTCCAGGCTGCGGAAACACCGGCACAACTGATCCTCGTTGCCGGCGCCATCGTGGATCTTGCCACGGAACTGTTCGAGGTGGCCAATGTCAACGTGATCAGTGACGTCGCCGCCGCCGTCGACGCAGCCCGGGCAGCCGCCACCACTGCACGGGTGAACATCGACATCAATGTCGTGGCCATCAAGGACACCGAGGCACGTTCCCGGCTGACTGAGCAGACCGACGGCCTTGAGGAAAAAGTCGTCCTGGCAGCCGACGCGCTAGTGAAGCGCGTGCGCGAAAGGATTCTCGGTTGAGCACCACACTCCTCTCTGGACGAAACCTGGCAAAGCTCATTCAGAAGAAGGCCCACGGCGAAGCCCGGAACCTCGAAACTGACGGCCTGCGTCCCACCCTTGCAGTGGTTGTGGCCACCGACGACGGCTCCACGCTCTGGTATGTGCGGTCCATCGAACGGGCTGCAGAAAGCGCAGGCATCAACTGCCGGATCGTGGACCTGGGCCACGACGCGACAGGACAGGTATTGGCTTCTGTCCTGAAGGACCTCAGCGCCGATCCGCCGGTCAACGGCATCATCCTGCAGACGCCGTTGCCTCCCGGCGTCGATGCAGATGCGCTGGTTGGGCACATCGCCCCCGAGAAGGACATCGACGGCGCGAATCCTCTGAGCCTTGGCCGGCTGGCCGTGGGCCAGCCCTCGTTCGCCCCTGCCACTGCACGGGCCGTCACCGAGATCCTGGACCACTTCGACATCCCTGT
>Ga0207428_10005483_pt1 | contig 11828 bp, 12 predicted proteins | sample RhiMethybrSRZTD1_FD_187600 | JGI IMG/M metagenome (GOLD analysis project Ga0207428, IMG submission 187600) | Populus rhizosphere microbial communities from Tennessee, USA - Rhizosphere MetaG P. TD hybrid SRZTD1 (SPAdes) (version 3) | ecosystem: Host-associated > Plants > Roots > Rhizosphere >... | reverse complement strand
ACTTACGACATCGAAGTGTGGCTGCCGAGCCAGAACGGCTATCGAGAGATCTCGTCGTGCTCGAACTGCGAAGCGTTCCAGGCGCGGCGCGCGAACATCAAGTTCCGTCCGGACGGCACGGGGAAGGCGGAGCACGTCCACACGCTGAATGGATCGGGGCTGGCGGTGGGCCGCACGCTGATCGCGATTCTGGAGAATTATCAGCAGAAGGACGGCTCGGTGGAAATCCCGCAGGCGCTGCGCCCATTCATGGGCGGCAAGGAAAAGATCAGCCGTTAAAATAGATCTTGCGGAGAGGTGGCTGAGCGGTCGATAGCGGCGGTCTTGAAAACCGTTGAACCTTCACGGGTTCCAGGGGTTCGAATCCCTTCCTCTCCGCCACTCTTACTTCGATCGATCCTTTTCGAGCACGCGATTGGCGGCGTCGGCCAGTAACTGCACGCTTTCCCTCACGGCCTTGCGGTCCTTGGCGGGCACTTCGCTGATCACATCTTCCAGGACGTCGCGGCTGGTGTGCAGCAGCTCGTCGTAGATCGCCTGCGCCTTCTTCGTCGGCAGGATCCACACGATGCGGCGATCGGCCGGATCGTCTTCGCGTCGAGCGAGCTTCTGTTCCACCAGCCGATCGACGAGCGGCGTCGCGGCGGACGGCGCGATGCCGAGGCCGTCGGCGAGCTCGCGGCTGCGGGCGCGGCCGGTGCGGCCGAGCAGCATCACCGCCTTCAACTGCGCCATCGTCAGGTCGAGGTAGCGCCACGGCAGCTGGCCGCGGGTGACCTGGATGGCCCTCAGGGCCTGGACGAGACGATGGAGGTCGGGGGGCATACAGTTGTTGTGACTTGAATAGTTATAATATACTGAACTATCTGACCGGCCCGCAACATTTCCGTTCGAGGTCCAACCCGTCCGTGACAGCCATCCATCGATTCATTCTTCCCGCCGCGCTCGCCGCGTGGCTCGTCGCCGCCGGACCGGCATCGGCGCAATCGACCATCGCGCTGCCGGGGCCGCAGTTGCCGCGCACCAGCCCGTTCGCGGGCGGCATTCCGAGCGGCACGGTGACTCCGGAACCGATCACGCTGACCGTGGTGCAGGCGATCCTGCGATCGCTCGATCACAATCTCGGCCTGCTCCTCGCGGAGCAGGACACCGCATTCGCGAAAGCCGACAAGTGGACGGCGATGAGCCGGCTGCTGCCGAGCGTGTCGGGCGCGCTCAGCGAATCGCGTCGCAAGACCAATCTCGAGGCCTTCGGGTTTCCGCTCGGTCCCGACTTCCCGCGCGTCGTCGGTCCGTTCAACGTGTTCGACGCGCGCGTGTTTGCGTCGCAGCCGATCTTCGATCTCGACGCGCTGAACGAGAACCGCGCGGCCGCGCACCGGATCGCCGCGTCCGAGCACACCTATCGCCACGCGCGATCGATCGTGATGCTGGCGACCGCCAATGTGTATCTGCAGTCGCTCGCGGGGCAGGCGCGCGCGGAGGCGGCAAAGGCGCAACTGGCATCGGCCCAGGCCATTCACCAGCAGGCGCTCGATCTGCGACAGGGCGGTCTCATCGCCGGCATCGACGTGGTCCGCGCCGAGGTGCAGGTCAGCATCGATCGTCAGCGCGCCACCGCAACGGCGAACGATGCCGAAAAATCGAAGTTACAGCTGGCGCGCATCATCGGCCTGCCGATCGGCCAGGCGTTCACGCTGGTCGACGACATTCCGTCGGCGCCAGATCGCGCCCTCACGCTCGAAGACGCGCTCAAGGAGGCCTACATCAAGCGCGAGGACTTCCTGGCGGCTGAAGAGGAAGTTCGCGCGGCTGAGTCGCGTCGCGATGCGGCCGCCGCTGCGCACCTGCCGTCGGTACGCGTCACGGCGGACTATGGCGCGATCGGGCTCTCGGCGGCCACGTCGTTGCCGACGTTCAACGTGACCGGCGCGGTGGACGTGCCGATCTGGGACGGCGGCAAGCGGAAGGGCCGCGTCGCCAGCGCCGACGCCGATCTTCGCGATCGCAAGGCGCGGCTCGAGGATCTGCGCGCCACGGTCTATTACGACGTGCGCTCGGCGTTTCTCGATCTCCAGGCCACGCGCGAGCAGCTCGAGGCCGCGACACGCGGACGCGCGCTCGCCGATCAGCAGCTTTCGCAGTCGCGCGACCGGTTTGCCGCGGGCGTCGCAACCAATATCGAAGTCGTGCAGGCGCAGCAGGCCGTGGCCCTCGCCACCGAGCAGGCGATCAGCGCGCGCTACGGATACGACGTCGCCAAAGCGCTGCTTGCGCAATCGAACGGCAGCGCCGAGGAAGCGCTGATGAATCTCCTGAAGGGTAGCAGGCCATGAGCACACGTGTTCGCATCATCATTCTTGTCGTCGTTGCCGCCGTGGCCGGCTCGGGGATTTATCTCTGGGCGACCAGCGGCCGGGAGAGCACCGACGATGCGCAGGTGGATGCGCACGTGACGCCGATTGCGGCGCGGGTCGGCGGCACGGTCGCGAACGTGTCGGTCGTTGACAACCAGCAGGTCGCGCAGGGCGCCGAGCTCGTGGTGATCGATCCGCGCGATTATGAAATCGCACTGGCACGCGCACAGGCGGAGCTCGCCGATGCGCGCGCGGCATTCACCGCCGCACAAGCCGAAGACAGCATCATGGCGACGACGGCATCGAGCAACGTGTCGTCGGCCGAGGGCGGCGTCTCGTCAGCGGAGTCGGCGATCGCTGAAGCCGAGCACGGCATCGCCGTGGCACGAGCCCGGCTCCTGACCGCGCAGGCACGTCAGCGTGAACAGGAAGCCAACGCCACGAAGACATCGCGCGATGTCGAGCGCTTGAAAGGGCTGCTCGCCAAGGATGAGATCTCACAACAGCAATTCGACGCAACAGTCGCCGCCGCGGAATCGTCGAAGGCGGCGGTGGAATCCGCGAAGGCGCAGGTGGTTGAAGCCGAAGCGGCGATCAAGGCCGCCGAGAGCCGGCTGACGCAATCGCGATCGGGCCGCGAGCAAGCCGGCGCGGATCTGCGCACGGCACAAACGCTGCCGCAACGCATGGCCGCGGGGAAGGCCAAGGTGCAGGCCGCGGCCGCGCGCGTCGCGCTCGCGGAAGCGCAGGTCAAGCAGGCCGAGCTGAATCTGCAACGCACTACGTTGACAGCGCCGGTCGCCGGCATCGTCAGCCGCAAGTCGGTTGAACCGGGACAGGTCATCCAGGCCGGGCAGCCGCTGATGACGGTGATTCCGCTCGATCGCGTGTGGATCACGGCGAACTTCAAGGAGACGCAGCTGCGCGACATGCGCGTGGGCCAGACCGTGACCGTGGACGTCGATGCATACGGCGGCCGCGAATTCACCGGCAAGGTCGAGAGCATTGCGGCCGCGACGGGATCGCGCTTCAGCCTGTTGCCGCCCGACAACGCGAGCGGCAATTTCGTCAAGGTCGTGCAGCGCGTGCCGGTAAAGATCGTGCTCGACAGCGGGCAGGATCCGGATCGCATGCTCAGGCCCGGCATGTCGGTGACGCCCACAGTGCACACGCGCTGATCGGATCAATGTCGGACCATCGTCCGGTCAACCCCTGGATCGTCGCCATCGCGGTGATGTTCGCCACCTTCATGGAGGTGCTGGACACCACGGTGGTGAACGTGTCGCTGCCGCACATCGGCAGCACCATGTCGGCGACGACCGAGGAAGCGACGTGGGTGCTGACCTCGTATCTCGTCGCCAACGCGATCATCCTGCCGATGACCGGCTGGCTCGCGGCGAGGTTTGGCCGCAAGAACCTGCTGATGTTGTCGACGGTCGGCTTCACGGTCGCATCGGCACTTTGCGGCCTGGCGCCGAACCTGGCATCGCTCGTGGTCTTCCGCATCATCCAGGGCCTGACTGGCGGCGCGTTGCAGCCGCTGTCGCAGGCGGTGTTGCTCGAGAGCTTCAAGCCTGAAGACCGCGGCAAGGCGATGGGCTTCTGGGGACTCGGCATCGTCTGCGCGCCGATTCTCGGTCCGGTGTTCGGCGGATGGGTGACGGAAAACTACGACTGGCGGTGGGTGTTCTACATCAACGTTCCCGTTGGCGCGATGTCGATCTTCATGATCCAGCGCTACGTGTTCGATCCGCCGTACCTGCGCAAGGAGTCGAAGGGGATCGACTACTGGGGTATGGGCATGCTCGTGCTCGGCATCGGCGCGCTGCAGTTCGTGCTCGACAAGGGCCAGACGGAAGACTGGTTCGAATCGAAGATGATTCTGACGCTGTCGATCCTGTCGGCCGTGTCGCTGATCGCGCTCATCTACTACGAGCTGTTCGGCACCACGGATCCGATTGTCGACCTGCGCGTGTTCAAGAACCGCACCTACGCTACCGGCGTGTTCCTGATGACGGTAGTGGGTTTCGTGCTCTACGGCAGCATGGTGTTGCTGCCGGTGATGTTGCAGACGCTGTTTGGATATTCATCGCTCGAAGCCGGAAAGGCGATGGCGCCGCGCGGCGTCGGGTCGCTGATCATGATGCCGATGGTTGGTATGCTGACCACCAAGGTCGATCCGCGAAAGCTGCTCGCGGTCGGATTGACGATCGGCGCGATCACCATGCTGTGGCTCGGCCAGGTCAATCTCAACGCGAGCCAGTGGGACTTCATGCTGCCGCAATTCCTGCAGGGCGCCGGCATGGCGCTGCTGTTCGTGCCGCTGACCACGGTGTCGATGGCGACGATCAACCCGCAGCGCATGGGATACGCCACCAGCCTCTTCAACCTGATGCGCAACATCGGCGGCGGCGTCGGCATCGCCGTGACGGGCACGTATCTGCAGCGGCACCGGCAGGTGGTGGCGGCATCGCTCGGCGAGCACGTCAACGTCTACGATCCGCTCGCGCAGTCCACGTTGCAGCAGATCACGCAGGGGATGATCGCGGCCGGCGCGGATGCCGTGACGGCGACCCAACGCGCGTACGTGATCCTGCACGGCATGATCCTCAGGCAGGCGTCGATGGTGACGTTCGTGACGATTTTCCGGATGCTCGGGGTGTTGTTCCTCTTGTTGATTCCGCTGGTGCTGTTGATGAGGCGTCCCGCAAAAGGTGGCGCACCGGCGGCCGCGCATTAAGATAGACGCGTGCGAGTCCTAATCCCAATCCTGTTGTGCGCCGCCATCGCATGCGGCCGCAACACCGACGATCTTCCCGAGGGCGCCCCGATGGCCGATACCGGCATTACCCAGTTGCAGAAAGCTGATTCGGTCGTTGGAACGGGCGACGAAGCGCGGCCGGGCCGCGTCGTCCGCGTCCACTACACCGGCTGGCTCTACGACGCGAGCAAGGCCGACAAGCGCGGCAACAAGTTCGACAGCTCGAAAGACAGCGGGCAGCCGTTCGACTTCACGCTCGGCGGCGGGGAAGTGATTCCCGGCTGGGACGAAGGCGTGGCCGGCATGAAGGTGGGCGGCAAGCGCATCCTGACCATTCCGCCGCACATGGCCTACGGCGCGCGCGGCGCCGGCGGCGTGATTCCGCCGAACGCAACACTTGTGTTCGAGGTCGAACTACTGGGAGTGAAGTAACAACCTTTTGGTTTGTAGGCATTTCGGTACATGCGGCGGATGCACGCTGCCCGGCGTGCCGTATGCCGAGCAGCTCGCCAGAAAGAGGAAAGAGCTCTCGCGGCTGCTTGGCCTCGACGTCCCTGCTCTTATCCCGTCGCCATCCGAATCCGGTTTTCGCAGCAAGGTCGCGTTCGTGTTTGGCAACGGCGTGATGGGCCATTACGCGCTCGCATCGCAGCGAATCATTCCGATCGAAGAGTGTCCAGTGCATCACGAGCGCGGCAACCGCATCGCCTTTGCGTTGCGTGATCGACTCGCGCGCGTACGGATCGCGCCCGGCATCCTCCGTCACATCGTGATTCGCACCACGGCGGATGGCCGTGAAGCATCGGCGATGCTCGTCGTGACGCGCAACGACAAGTCGCTCCGTGCTCCGGTCAAGGGATTCCTTGCGTCGCCAGAGAAGCCCGACGGATTCTTCGTCAACATTCATACGAAGCCCGGCCCGTACATGGTGGGCGAGGAGACGATCAAGATCGAGGGCCGCAGTCACGTGAAGGAAACCGTCGGCGGACTCTCGTATCTCGTGTCGCCGACGGCGTTCTTTCAGACGAACGTGGGCGCCGCTGAGATCCTCGTGAAGCTGGTGCTCGAACAGATCGGCGCGGCCAAAAGAGTCCTGGATCTCTACTGCGGCAGCGGGCTGTTCTCGCTTCCTATTGCGAAAAGCGGCGCCGCGGTCACGGCGATCGAAGAGAACCGCCAGGCGATCGTCGATGCCGAGGCGAACGTGCGTCTCAACCGTTTGCCGCCCGGCCAGATTCGGTTCATCGCCGCGCGCGTCGAGGACGCGCTGGCCAGGGCCGGGAGAGATCCCTGGGACGCCGTCGTGCTCGATCCCCCGCGCCAGGGTTGTCCGCCCGCCGTGATTGCCGGCGTGTTCGAGCGCATCCGTCCTGCGCGCGTCGTTTATGTTTCCTGTAATCCCGATGCGCTCGCGAAGGAATTGCCGGTTATCCTCAACACCGGCTACCGCGTGACGCGCGTGCAGCCGGTGGACATGTTCCCGCATACCGATCACATCGAGACCGTGGTGACGCTCGCGCGATGACGTTCCTGACGTCGATGCGCCTCCTCGTGATCGCTTCGGCCGCGATCGCGGCCTTTGTTGAAGCCTTTCTCGGCGCGGCATACACGCCCGAAGTGTTCTGGATCGGGATCGCCGGATTCGCGGTGATGCTGGCCGCCGGCGATCGCCTGCGTTCCATCGCGCTGCCGATCGTGATGGCCGCGCTCTACCTGACGCCCGCCTTACTGCTGATGACGCTTGGCGATCGCGGACTCGGTTATGGGAACGACGCCCTCTGGATCCTGCCGCTCCTTGGTCTGACCATCGGCGGTCGCGGCGCGCTGCAGTGGTCGCTGCCCGGGCCGTGGCGATTCCCGCTGATCACCTGGGCGGCCATCGTCGCGATCGCGTGGCCGATCGTTTTCTTGCGGGAAACGGATTTCGCGCTGTGGATCCTGCCGCTCGCGCGCGTGTCGAACACGAGCATCGGCATTCCGCCGGCCGAGGTCGATCTGAATGTGACCTACTTCGCGATCGGTCACCTCCTCGGCATTCTCTGGATCGATGCGTTATGCCGGTGGTATCGAGAAGGCGCCACGCGCTTCAGGCGCGAAGTGCTCGGCGGCCTGTTAGGTGCGGCCGCGATCGCCGCCGTCGTGGCGATCTACCAGGGCTTCGTCGATCTGGGTTTTCTCAACACCGGATTCTGGGCCTACATGATCCGCGCGTCCGGCACGCTGGCGGATCCGAACAAGCTCGGCGCCGTCGCGGCGTTCTGGACCGTCGGCGCGATCGTGTTCGCAAGACGCCTGTCGCGTCCGTGGCCGATCGTGATTGGCGTCGCCGGCATCGTGCTGGGCGTCGCCGCGGTGTGGCTGTCGGGTTCACGCACCGGCCTCGCGGCGGTGATGGTCAGCGTGCTGATCGCGGGAGTCGAAGCGCTGCGATGGTCGAAGTTGGATCTCCGGAAGCTGGCGTTCGCGACCGCTGTTGTCCTCGTGATCGGCATCCTGCTGGCGCTCGTGCTGCAGAAAGCATCCACGCACACCGTCTTCCAGCGCGGCACGTGGACCTACATTCCGTTCTACGGCGACAAGAGCATCAAGGAAAGCGTCAACGAGCTGTTATGGGAACGCTTTGGTTATGGGCCAGCCGCGATCGAGATGATCAAGGAACATCCCATCGAAGGCGTCGGCCCTGGCCTGTTCCACGCGTTGTCGCACGATTTCGGCACCGTGGCCGGCCACACGATTCCGCAACCCGATAATGCACAAGCATGGTGGCGCCACAACCTCGCGGAGCTTGGCGTGGTTGGATTCATTCCGCTGCTGCTGTGGTGCATCATCTTCGGCCGCCAGATGTTCGCGGCCGATCAATCAGGCGATCGAGTGTCGTCGGGAATGCTGCGCGGCGTCTTGATCGCGTTCTTCATCGCGTCGCTGTTCGGCATGCCGTCTCAGTCCGTGGCGATAGCGATCACGTTCTGGGCGTTCGTGTTCTGGTTTGTCGTCGAATCCCGGTCCGCCTCAGAGCCGTCTGCGCTGCCGCTGCCAGGCTGGATGCCGGCGGCAGCGATTGCGCTGATCGCGGTTCACGCCGGCATGACGGCCGTCGGCGCCTTCGGCGATCTGCGTCCGAGTCATCGCGCCGAACGGTGGGATTGGTATTACCGGTACGGCTACCACACCAACGATCGCGACGGCGCCGATCTCGAGCCCGATCCCGGCGGCAATCCGATCGGCCGCCGTTGGACGATGAAGAGCTCGCTGGCGGTGATTCCTGTGAAGGGCAAGGTCCTGAAGTTCGTGGCGTGGGTCGATCATCCCGACAGCGACGTGAAGCCGGTGCATACGCGCGTGTGGGCGGACTCGAAGCTGGTTTACGAAGGCGATCTCAAGCGCGAACCGTTGTTCCTCGACATTCCGGCCACGCCGGGGAAGACGCACATGCGCATCGAGACGTCGATCGATCGCACCTGGCGCCCCAGCGATTCAGGCTCGGGCAGCCGCGACACACGCGATCTAGGACTTTCGATTCGCGATTGGACGTGGCAATAGCGACAGCTATTTCTTGCCGACAGTTCTCTCCAGATAGGCGCGAATGGTGTCGTAGGTGTGCGGCTGCAGCCACGCATCGACGACGCGCGCGTTCATGTCCGCGAGCTGTTTCGTGCGCTCGAGGATCGGCGTGTAGAAGGCTTCCTTCGTCAAGGCAAACGCACCCGCGGGAATCGTCGTCATTCGCTCGGCGACTTCCGTCGCGCGATCCATCAGCATCCCAGATGGGCACTTCTCGTCGATCAATCCCAGCGTCTTTGCTTCATCGATCAGGACGGTGCGGCCGGTGAACACGAGCTCGCGTAACGGACCGTCCGCGATGCGCGCGGACATGATCTGCAAGGGCAGGGCGGGGAATGGCACGCCGACGATGAGCTCGGGAATGCCGATGCGGCCGTTGCCCTCCGTCATGATGCGGTGATCGCACGTCGATGCGAGGATGCAGCCGCCGGCGATCGCGTGACCGTTGATCGCCGCGATCATCGGCTTCGGCAGCGTCAGCGCGGCGCGCAGAAGGTTGTCGAGGACGGGAAGAAAGCGGCGCCCGTAATCCGGACCGTCCTTGAGCACGCGAAAGAGATCGACGCCCGCGGAGAACGACGATCCGGAGCCGGTGAGAATCACGGCCTTCACCGACGGATCGTGCGCGGCATCCATCTCCTTGACGAACGCTTCGCCGAGCTCGATGTCCAGGGCGCCGACCTTGCCGTGGGCGAGCTTGATTGTTCGAATGCCGTCAGCGTCTTTTCGCTCAATCACGGCCACAGATTTACACAGATTAAACGCATAATAAAACTTGCTTGTGACCAATATCACTCCTCCGCGTCCCGCATCCACCGTTGTCGTCCTTCGCGAAGGCAGTCCTTTCGAAATCCTGATGGTGCGGAGGAACGACAAGGTCGCGTTCATGGCCGGGTCGTACGTCTTTCCCGGCGGCCGCGTCGACGATGCGGATCGGCCGCTGGCCGGCGAGCCGATGCGGCCCGCAACGTTCAGTGACTTGAGCGATGCCGCTGAAGCCGCCCACCGTAAGGCGGCCGTGCGAGAGCTCCAGGAAGAGGCGAGCGTGCAGATCACCGTCGATGATCTCGTGCCGTTCGCGCACTGGGTCACGCCGGAGGTCGAGATCCGCCGTTACGATACGCGGTTCTTCCTCGCGAAGATGCCGCCGGGGCAAACGCCGAAGCACGATGACAGCGAGATGACGGCCCTCGAGTGGCTGACGCCATCGGAGGCGATCGCGCGCTTCCAACGCAAAGAGCTGCTGTTGCCGCCACCGACGTGGACCACGATCCGGCAGCTCGCCCATCGTCGATCGATCGAGGATGTGTTCGCGTGGGCGCGATCGAAACCGATCGTGCGGGTGATGCCGGGTTTCTTCTCGAACGGCGATGAAATCACACTGACGCTGCCTGGCGATCCGCTGTTCCCGACGATTCCCGGCTGGGACGTGCCGGAAGAAACGCGGTTTGTCTTGCAGGACGGAGCGCGATGGCAGCCGGTGAAAGTGTGATCGCGGCGATCGATCTCGTCATTCAATACTTCAACACGCGCAGGCTCGATCTTCCCGACGGTTTCTTCGATCGGCGAACGCAGTTCGTGATCAACGGCGCGCCGTTCGAAACCTTGCTCGGCCAGTCGCCGAACGATCCGCTGGTCCTGATGCTCGCACGCGGCCCCGCCGGCTTTCGCTTCACAACCAAGGCGCTCCAGCACGCGATTCCCGACGGAAAGATTGAGAGAGGCGAAATCGCCGCCGGCGATTCGTCAACGATCGCGTTCGAGCTCTGGTTGTCGGGAAAGCTTCGCGGCACCGGCGAAGCCGTAAACGCCGTCGTTCCGATCACGCTGAAGCTGGCGGGCGCCGGTCACGTCGAGATCGCCGAGGCGACGCTCGAGCCAGGGATACTCGGCAAAATTCGCCACGCCCGGCTGTTGCCGTGATGCAGAAACTGCATCAAAAAGCCATGTTAAAGGGTCAGTCCCCGTTACAAATCAATCCGGGTTGATGAAGCGGTAGAGGACGCGGATGATGCGATAGGCCTCGGGCATCGTTGCACGGGTGAATTCGACGGTGTCGGGGGCCACGAGCTGGATCTCGCTGAATGCGGTCGCCACTTCGGGAATCGTGAAGTTCCGTAACTGCATCCGAACTTTGTAGGCGGGTTGCCGGTCGCGGGCGGGCTTGCGGGCCGAAGCCACGCCGTCCTTGGCCGCCGCCTGGATCTCGCGCCGTGCTTCCATCGGTGATTTGCCTTCAACGGCGCGCATGTTGATCGCGCGCTTCACCACGACGCCGCGAATCGACGGCGTCCATTCCTTCTGCTGCTCGACGGCGACATCGTCTCCGGAGATCATCACCACCGGCACGCCATACCACTGCGCCATCAACGTGTTGAGTCCGCCTTCGCCGGCCGATCGACCGTTCACCTGCACGTCCTTGACCACGCCGGAACCGGTGTGTGCAAAGAGTCCGCGAGGGGAATCGGCCTTCGCGTGGTAGCCGACGAAGATCACCGCATCGAACGTCTCGTCGAGCCCTTCGACCATGCCGTGACGCTTGAAGCTGTGGCTGATCAAACGCGCGCGAGGATCCAGATCCTCGGGCAGCAGGTTGCGCTGGCTGCCATGTGAATCGTTGACGATGACTTCAGTCGCGCCGCCGTCGAAAGCGCCACGAATCGCGGCGTTCGCATCCTCCGCCATCAGCTTGCGCGAGCGCGCGTACTCGGGTTGCCCGGCGCTGGTCTGATCGTCGCCGACCACGCCGCTGATGCCTTCCAGATCGACGGAGATGTAGACCTTCTTGCCCTGTGCGGCAACGTTAAATGCAAACACGAAGGACATGAAGACCACGAAGACAAGTTTTCGAAATCCAAGAACCATTGGTCCCCCAAAAAGCCTTCGTACCTTCGTGCCTTCGTGTTGCCTTTTACGCGGGCGTTTCGTCAGGCATGTCCAGCGCCTGGCGGACGAACATTTTCTCCGGTAACCCGCCCATGATCTCGATCGTCTCGTTGACGATCGTCTTCGGCACACCCGTTACGTGATACTTGCGGCTGAGATCCATGAACTCCGTCGCCTCAATCGCGTCCGCCCTGATCATCTCGTTCGCCGCTGCCATCTTGTGTGCGAGGACGACCGCCCTCGGACAGTGCGGTCACGTGGGT
>Ga0207428_10005481_pt1 | contig 11829 bp, 5 predicted proteins | sample RhiMethybrSRZTD1_FD_187600 | JGI IMG/M metagenome (GOLD analysis project Ga0207428, IMG submission 187600) | Populus rhizosphere microbial communities from Tennessee, USA - Rhizosphere MetaG P. TD hybrid SRZTD1 (SPAdes) (version 3) | ecosystem: Host-associated > Plants > Roots > Rhizosphere >... | reverse complement strand
ACGGGACGATGGCGCCGGAGAGCATCGGCCGGGACGAGTCGATGGGCTGCGTGCGGATGCGCAACGAGGAGGTCGAGGAGCTCTTCGTGCTGCTGCCGCGCGGGACCAAGGTGTCGATCTCGTAGGGCGGGAGGGGCGCGCCGAGCTCCGGCGAGGGGGCCGGGAGCGGGGTTCCAGAACGGCAGGAACCCTGGGAAATTCCAGGAAAACGGGGGCTTGCGCCGGACCCTCCGATCGCTACGATACGCGGCTCACCCTCGGGTGAAAAAAGGCCCTTCCGGCGGTGGGGGACGGTGCGCGAGCGCCGCCCTCCAGCGGCCGGTGCAAGGGGGTCCGGCGCCGCAAGGCGACGCATCCCGAACGGCTTGGCCAGCCGCGAGATCTTTGAAATCACGGTAGCAAGCCTGCTTGAGCGTGTGTGAGCAGTGCTGCTTCGGCAGCGCTTCTCGAATTCTGCGGCCGCGCGGTTTAGCCCCGCACGGCCGCCCATGGATCATCTTCATTCATCATGAAGGGTTTGATCCTGGCTCAGAATGAACGCTGGCGGCGTGGATTAGGCATGCAAGTCGAACGCGAAAGTGGCCGCAAGGCTGCGAGTAGAGTGGCGAAAGGGCGAGTAATGCTTGGATGACCTACCCTCGAGACGGGGATAACAGTTCGAAAGGACTGCTAATACCCGATAGTCCGTCCCGGATGCGTCCGGGCCGGTAAACGGTTGATTCCGCTCGTGGAGGGGTCCAAGTCCTATCAGCTAGTTGGTGAGGTAACGGCTCACCAAGGCGACGACGGGTAGGCGGTCTGAGAGGACGACCGCCCGCATCGGGACTGAGACACTGCCCGGACTCCTACGGGAGGCTGCAGTCGAGAATCTTCTGCAATGGGGGCAACCCTGACAGAGCGACGCCGCGTGGAGGATGAAGGCCCTCGGGTTGTAAACTCCTGTCACATGTTAAGAAACGTACGGGTTCACTCGTACGCTGACGAAGGCATGAGAGGAAGTCACGGCTAACTTCGTGCCAGCAGCCGCGGTAAGACGAAGGTGGCAAGCGTTATTCGGATTTACTGGGCATAAAGCGCGCGTAGGCGGCTTGGCAAGTCGGGGGTGAAAGCCCGCAGCTCAACTGCGGAACTGCCTTCGATACTGCCGGGCTTGAGGGCGGGAGGGGTGATTGGAACTCCAGGTGTAGCGGTGAAATGCGTAGATATCTGGAGGAACACCGGAGGCGAAGGCGAATCACTGGACCGCTTCTGACGCTGAGGCGCGAAAGCTAGGGGAGCAAACAGGATTAGATACCCTGGTAGTCCTAGCTGTAAACGATGGGCACTAGGCAGTGGAGGTCCGATGCCGTCACTGTCGGAGTTAATATGTTAAGTGCCCCGCCTGGGGAGTACGGCCGCAAGGCTGAAACTCAAAGGAATTGACGGGGGCTCACACAAGCGGTGGAGCATGTGGTTCAATTCGAAGCAACGCGCAGAACCTTACCAGGGTTTGAAATGCACGGATTAGCCTCCCGAAACGGAGGTGACGCCCTTGGGTGGAACGTGCACAGGTGTTGCATGGCTGTCGTCAGCTCGTGTCGTGAGATGTCGGGTTAAGTCCCTGAACGAGCGAAACCCTTGTCGTTAGTTGCCAGCGGGTCATGCCGGGGACTCTAGCGAGACTGCCGTTGTCAAAACGGAGGAAGGTGGGGACGACGTCAAGTCATCATGGCCTTTATGTCCTGGGCTACACACGTGCCACAATGGCCGGGACAGAACGAAGCTAACCCGCGAGGGGGAGCAAATCGCGTAAACCCGGTCCCAGTTCGGATTGGAGGCTGCAATTCGCCTCCATGAAGTTGGAATCGCTAGTAATCGCGGATCAGCTACGCCGCGGTGAATATGTTCCTGAGCCTTGTACACACCGCCCGTCAAGCCACGAAAGCTGGGAGTACCCGAAGTCGCGTACCCAACCGCAAGGAGGGAAGCGCCGACGGTAAGCTCAGTGATTGGGACTAAGTCGTAACAAGGTAGCCGTAGGGGAACCTGCGGCTGGATCACCTCCTTTCTAGGGATACTAGATCCGAGGCGGCCAGCGATGGTCACCTCGTGTAAAGACATCGGCACACGTCTCAGGCAGGCTTGCTACCACCTTTTTCAGCTCCGCAGAGCCGCCCTAGCGCGTGATCGCTGCGGGATGGCGCTTCACCCCGGGCCTATAGCTCAGGTGGTTAGAGCGTACGCCTGATAAGCGTAAGGTCTGTGGTTCGAGTCCACATAGGCCCACCACGACGCGGGCGGGGGCGTAGCTCAGTTGGTAGAGCTCCTGCTTTGCAAGCAGGGGGTCGCAGGTTCGATTCCTGTCGCCTCCACCATCATTCGCCCGGGCCGCGGCCCGCCGCGGAGCTGAAGGAGGCCGAAGTCCCCGGAGTCGTGGCGTGCAGCCACGGCAACGGGGTCTCCGGCCTCCGGAGGACGCCTGGTGCTCGCCTGCAACCGCACGCGACTGCGCCGGACGACGAATGCTCATTGACATCTCTGGGAATGTGGTCACCACGAGTAATAACACAGAATGTCTCTTGAGCAGAGATTCTCAACAAGTGTAGTCAAGTTGTTAAGGGTGTCTGGAGGATGTTTTGGCGTTGAGAGGCGATGAAGGACGTGGGACGGCTGCGCTAAGCTGCGGGGAGCCGCCAACCAGGCATTGATCCGCAGATGTCCGAATCCGGAAACGGGCCGGAGTACTACTCCGGCATCCGCAACTGAATCCATAGGTTGCGGAAGCGAACGAGGAGAACTGAAACATCTCAGTATCCTCAGGAAGAGAAAGAAAACTCGATTTCCTCAGTAGCGGCGAGCGAACGGGAAAGATTGCCCAAACCGACTGCCTGTAAGCCTGCGAGCGTTTTGCAGTCGGGGTTGTGGGAGACGTGCCCTCGAGTTGCAGCTCGAGGCGGCAGTAAGAAATCCAGTGGCTAGCCGAAGGTCCTGGAAAGTTCCGCCACAGCGGGTGATAGCCCCGTAGGCGAAAGTCATTGGACTGCCGATCGTTTTCCCGAGTAAGGCCAGACACGGGAAACCTGGCTTGAAGCTGGAGGGACCACCCTCCAAGGCTAAATACTCCTCAACGACCGATAGCGAACGAGTAGCGTGAGCGAAAAATGAAAAGCACCCCGGTGAGGGGAGTGAAATAGCACCTGAAACCAGACACCTACAAACTGTCGGAGCCCTATGTCCGCAAGGACACGGGTGACGGCGTACCTTTTGCATAATGGACCGGCGAGTTGATGTGCGTAGCAAGGTTAAGGGCCTCAGGCCCGAATCCGAAGCGAAAGCAAGTGCGAAGTGTGCGAACCAAGTTACGCGTATCAGACGCGAAGGCAGGTGATCTATCCATGGCCAGGCTGAAGCGGGCTTAACAGCTCGTGGAGGGCCGAACCCGTGAATGTTGAAAAATTCTGGGATGAGCTGTGGATCGGAGCAAAAAACTAATCGAACCTGCAGATAGCTCGTTCTCCTCGAAATAGCTTTCGGGCTAGCGTTGCGCCGTAGTTGCTGGGGGTAGAGCACTGATCTGGAGCGGGGGGCTTTCCGCCGACCTGCCCTAATCAAACTCCGAATACCAGCAACCGAATCGCAGCAGTCAGTCCGTGGGGGATAAGCTTCACGGACGAGAGGGAAACAACCCAGACCGCCGGCTAAGGTCCCCAAGTGCAGCTCAGTGGTTAAAGGAAGTGGACCTGCTAAGACAGCCAGGATGTTGGCTTAGAAGCAGCCATCATTTAAAAAGTGCGTAACAGCTTACTGGTCGAGCTGGTCTGCGCCCAAAATTAACGGGACTAAGCTGTACACCGAAGCCGCGGACTGCGGGAGGGCGTCGCCCTGCCGCATTGGTAGAGGAGCGTTCCGCATCAGGCTGAAGGCCGACCGTAAGGACGGCTGGACGAAGCGGAAGTGAGACTGTCGGTATGAGTAACGAGAAAACGAGTGAGAATCTCGTTCGCCGCAAACCTAAGGTTTCCTGGGGAAGGTAATTCCGCCCAGGGTTAGTCGGATCCTAAGGCGAGGCCGAAGGGCGTAGTCGATGGACAGCAGGTTAATATTCCTGCACCGAGGGGCAGCGACAAAGACGCAATGGGGTGACGGACAGTCACAGGTCGGCCGACGGGTAGTTGTGTCGGTACAAACCCGAGGGAGTGCTGTAGGGAAATCCGCAGCAATCGCTCCCGGAGGTGACGTGGAGCGCCTAGCGCGAACCGATCGTCGACTCTTCCAGGAAAAACCTCTAGCGAGCTGTCAATCGTCCGTACCGCAAACTGACACAGGTAGGTGGGGTGAGTAACCCAAGGCGCTCGAGAGAACCATCGTCAAGGAACTCGGCAAAATTTCTCCGTAACTTCGGGATAAGGAGCGCCACGGCTGGTGAGTCGGTTCGCCCGACGAGCTGGCTGTGGCCGCAGTGAATCGGCCCAAGCGACTGTTTATCAAAAACACAGGTCTGTGCGAAGTCAGACGGACGCCGTATACAGACTGACGCTTGCCCAATGCCGGAAGGTCAAAAGGACGAGTTAGCCGCAAGGCGAAGCTTGGAATTGAAGCCCCGGTGAATGGCGGCCGTAACTATGACGGTCCTAAGGTAGCGAAATTCCTTGTCGGGTAAGTTCCGACCCGCACGAAAAGCGTAACGACTTGGGCGCTGTCTCGACGATGGACTCGGTGAAATTGCAGCGGTGGTGAGAATACCACTTACCCGCGCCAGGACGAAAAGACCCCGTGAACCTTTACTGTAGGCTGGTATTGGTTTCTAGTTGCGCATGCGTAGCATAGGTGGGAGGCAGTGAAGCGACGGCTTCGGCCGTTGTGGAGTCAACAGTGAAATACCACTCTTGTGCTTCTGGGACCCTAACCGTGAGTCCGTGAATCCGGACACGGGACAGTGCTTGCTGGGCAGTTTGGCTGGGGCGGTCTCCTCCTAAAGAGTAACGGAGGAGTCCAAAGGCATCCTCAATGCGGTTGGCAATCGCATGTTGAGTGTAAAGGCACAAGGATGCTTGACTGCGAGACCCATAAGTCGAGCAGGTGTGAAAGCAGGGCTTAGTGATCCGGCGGTTCCGTGTGGAAGGGCCGTCGCTCATCAGACAAAAGGTACTCCGGGGATAACAGGCTGATCTCCCCCAAGAGTCCGTATCGACGGGGAGGTTTGGCACCTCGATGTCGGCTCATCGCATCCTGGGGCTGAAGAAGGTCCCAAGGGTTTGGCTGTTCGCCAATGAAAGCGGTACGCGAGCTGGGTTCAGACCGTCGTGAGACAGGTCGGTCTCTATCCGGCGTGGGCGTAGGAAACCTGAGGAGATTTGTCCCTAGTACGAGAGGATTGGGACGGACGAACCCCTGGTGTACCAGCTATCGCGCTCGCGGTACGGCTGGGTAGCTATGTTCGGAAAGGATAAGCGCTGAAGGCATATAAGCGCGAAACCCGCTTCGAGATGAGGTTTCCCCATCAGGCCCCTGGTAGACCACCAGGTTGATAGGCCGGCGGTGTAAGCGCAGTGATGCGCTCAGCTCACCGGTACTAATTGGCCGATTGACTTGACTACATTTGTTCGCTGTCCATCCCGCGGTCGCGGTCGATGGCCAGCGCAACCTCCGCTCGAGAGACATGTGCTTCGGCACCTGTGTTCTCGCTGGCGACCGCCTTCCCAGAGATATTCATCCCGGTGCCGATGCCGGTCTGGCTACACCTGTTCCCATTCCGAACACAGTCGTTAAGCAGACTGGGCCGATGGTATTGGCTCACGCCGAGAGAGTAGGTTGGCGCCGGGTGTTTGATTCGCGAGGGTCTGCTGGCGCGCCGAGGGGCGCTGCCGGCAGACCCTCGCTCCATTTCACGCCGCAGCTCGGGCCGACGGGGCGAGGTTGGGGGGCGCGGCCGGTGGCTTGCCGGTCGGTGTCGGTGCACTACGATACGCCGGATGTCGACGGAGGCCGTCTCGTGGCGCTGAGTGCAGGGGCCGGGCGCACGGGGCGCGGGATGGCCGCGGCTGCGGCGGCGCTGCTCGGCGCGCTGGCGAGCTCGGGTTGCGGGGACGAGCCGTCCGCGGTGAATGGAACGCCGGCCGTCGCGCAGGCCCCGGCGTCCACGCCGTCACCGCCAGCGACTCCGACGCCCGCGGCGCTCGTCCGGAGCGTCATCCTCGTCTCGATCGACACGCTGCGCGCGGACCGGCTGGAGCCGTACGGCTACCAGCGTCCGACGTCGCCCAATCTCGCGGCGATGGGACAACGGGCCGTCGTCTTCACGCGGGCGCAGGCCCAGGCTCCCCAGACCGCTCCGTCGCACGCCTCCCTGTTCACGTCGGCCTATGGGGAGACGCACGGGCTGATCAACGTGCATGGGGACGCTTCGCAAATGCGGACGCTGCCCGCGGGTCTGACGACCCTGGCCGAGGTCGTGCAGCGGGGCGGCATCGAGACGGCCGCTTTCGTGAGCGACGGAAACCTGACGCGCGGGATGGGCATGAACCGCGGCTTCGGCCTCTGGGACGAGAAGAACGAGGACGTGAAGGGCCGGGTCGATGCACTGCTGAGCTGGATGCTGGCCCCCGACCGGCAGCGCTTCCTCGCGGTGCTGCACACCTACCAGGTGCACGCGCCCTACGTGCCGCCGGCGGAGGTCGCGCAGCGCTTCATCGACAAGGGCTACGCCGGGCCGCTGCTCGCGCGAACGCAACGCTACTGGACCCTGCCGTGGGACCAGCAGTGGGCCGGGGGCGTCGGCGCCGATTACTGGGACGGAATGCTCGAGTACACACCGGACGACGTGCGCTTCCTGTCCGACCTCTATGACGGCGAGATCGCCTACGCCGACGACGTGCTCCGCAAGTTGTTCCAGGAGGTGCTGGCCGGCGCGCGGTCCAAGGACACCGCGATCGTGGTGTTGTCGGACCATGGCGAGGAGTTCCGCGACCACGGCAAGTTCCAGCACGACCAGGTGTTCCAGGAGCTGGTTCATGTGCCGCTTCTCGTCAGCGTGCCGGCGGCGGCGACGCGCGTGCCGTGGACGGGCGAGGTCGACGTGCCCGTCGAGCTCGTCGACGTCGCGCCGACGATCGCGGAGCTGCTGGGTGTCGACGCGCGCGCGGCGGGCTGGGTGGGGCGCTCGCTCGTGCCGCTGCTCGACCCGCTCAAGCGCTCGTCAGCGGGCGATCCGGAGCGGGCGCAGTTCACCGAGCTCACGATGGGGACCGACCACGGACCGAAGGTCTTCCGCACGGTGACCTGGCACCGATGGAAGTACATCCACGGCGAGCAGCCGGAACTGAAAGCCACGTGGGAGTGGCTCTTCGACCTGGCCAAAGACCCGCACGAGAAGTCCGACCGCCTGTCGGACACGGGAGCCGAAGCCGTGGCCATGCTCGGCGAGCTGCGGCGGCGCCTCGAGGCGCACACGCAGGCGGCCCTGGATCGGGCGGCGACCGCGGGCTCGAGCGACTCGGTGAACGTGCCCGATGAGCTGCGGGAGAGCCTCAACCAGATGGGTTACACCGGCCCAGGCCAAGTGGAGGGGCAGCGCAGGTGAGCGGGCCCGCGAGCGGTGGTCGGGGTGACTGGATTCGAACCAGCGACCTTCTGCTCCCAAAGCAGACGCGCTACCAAGCTGCGCCACACCCCGTGAAACGGGGCGCAGTCTAGCGGGTCAGACTCGCGGGCGCACCACGCCCACGACCTTGCCCTGGACCTTGACGTCCTTGACGCGGATGGCCTGCATCGTCGGGTTGGCGGGCTGCAGCCGGATGTGGTCGCCCTCGCGGACGAAGCGCTTGAGCGTGGCGCGCAGGCCGCCCGTCGCCTCGTCGGGCAGCATGGCCACGACGATGTCGCCGTTGCTGGCGGACGCGGTCGGCCTCACGATGACGAGGTCGCCGGAGCAGATGTGCGCCTCGATCATCGAGTCGCCTTCGACGCGCAGCAGGTAGCAGCTCTCGCTCACGGGAGCGAGGTCGTCGAGCTGGAAGGGCTGCGGGTCCTCGACGGCCTCGATCGCGGCGCCGGCGGCGATGCGTCCGCGGATCGTGAGCTGCCGCGGCGCCGACTGATCGATGAGCTCGATCGCGCGCGCCATGTTGCGCGTCTTGCGGATCGCGCCCTTCTTCTCGAGCGCGCTGACGTGCTCGTAGATGGTGATCTTCGAGACGCCGAAGAAGTGCGACATCTCGTCGAGGGTGGGCGAGATGCCCTTGTCCGTGATGTAGTCGCGGATGAAGTTGAGGACGGAGAGCTGCCGCTCGGTGAGGAACACGGGGTCAGGCCAGCAGCGCGGCGGCGAAGAGGACGATGATGGCCGCGACGGCGGCGGCTTCGTTGCACAGGATCTCGCGGATCATCGGGGGACCTCGGGCGGGGGGTCGGGTGGAGGTGTTAGGCAGACGTTACCCTAACATCGGCTGAAATCCGAGCGGCTTTAGGCCGAGTTTAGGGTGGGGCCTCAGAGCCGTCGAGCGGGAGCGGAGGAGACGGCGGCCCAAGCCCCGGCCGGAGGCGTCGGGGCAGGGCCCGAGGGTGAGTGCCGGGTTTCCCGGGACCGTCGGTCGATGAGGCCGGGGACCAGGTGTCGCGCGACCGGACCCGGACCGCGCTCGGCCCCCGATCTATGATGGCGGTCGAGCCGTCGGCCGCGCGCCGGGCCCAGTCGACAGGAGACGATCGTTCTGACCAGTGCACGTGCGCGACGGACCGGCGAGCCCCCGCGAGGAGGCGGCGCGTGGTCCCAGCCCTGGACGGGATGCGGGTGACGAGCGCGCTGAAGACCCAGCTTCCGCCGTTGCTCACGGCCGGTCCCGATGTGCCTCGATTCCTCGCGCAGCTGCACCCGCTCGAGCTCCCGCGGCGCACCACGTCGGTGCTCATCGTGGGCGGCGGCGTCGCGGGCCTCTCGGCGGCGATCGCGGCGGCCGAGACGAACGACACGCTCGTGCTGCTCAAGGGCGTTCGCGGCGAGACCGCCACCGCCTGGGCCCAGGGCGGGATGGCCGTCGTGCAGGGTGTCGACGACAACGCGGAGCTGCACGCTCAGGACACGCTGACGGTCGCCGCGGGCCTGGGCCACCGCGACGTCACCGATGCCGTCGTGCGCGCCGGCCCCGAGGTGCTCGACCGCTGGCTGGAATGGGGCGGGCAGTTCGACCGCACGCCCGACCAGCGGCTGCGCCTCGCGCGCGAGGGCGGACACTCGGTGGCGCGCGTCGTCCACGCCGGCGACCAGACCGGCGCCGAGATCCAGCGGCTGCTGCTGCAGCGCTCGGGCTCGCTGAACCGCCTCTCGGTCCTCGAGAGCACCTTCGTCCTCGACCTCATCACCGACGGCGGCACGGTGCGCGGTGTCATCGCCTGGGCCCCCCGCCAGGGCTTCTTCAGCGTCTGGGCGGGGACGACGATCCTCTGCACCGGCGGCATGGGGCAGCTCTACCGCGAGACGACGAACCCACCCGCGGCCACCGGCGACGGCCTGGCCATGGCCTACCGCGCCGGCGCGGTGCTGCGCGGCCTGGAGTTCGTGCAATTCCATCCGACGGTGCTGTACGTCGCCGGAATGTCGCGCCTCCTGGTCAGTGAGACCGCCCGCGGCGAGGGCGCCCTGCTGCGCGACCGCACCGGCCACCGCTTCATGCCCGAGTACCATCCCGACGCCGAGCTCGCCCCGCGCGACGTCGTCTCGCGCGCCATCGTGCGGCAGCTCGCCAAGGTCCACGACACGCACGTCTACCTCGACATGCGGCACCTCGACGCCGAGCGCGTGAAGCGCCGCTTCCCGCACATCGACGCCGCCTGCGCGCAGTTCGGCATCGACATCACGCAGGATCTCATCCCCGTCCACCCGGCCTGCCACTACATGGTCGGCGGAGTGATGACCGACGAGGCCTGCCGCACCTCGCTGGCCGGGCTGCTCGCCGCGGGCGAGGCGGCCAGCACCGGCTTCCACGGAGCCAATCGCATGGGCAGCAACTCGCTGCTGGAGGGCGCGGTGATGGGCCACCGGGCCGGGCGGCTGGCGGCCGAGCTGGCGCGCGAGCCCGTGCTGCGCGCCGACGGCGCGAGCTTCTCGTCGCGCGAGCACTCGGGCGACCTCGACCTGCAGGACCTCGACAACGCGGTGCGCTCGCTCATGTGGCGGCTCGTCGGCATCGAGCGCGACGGCCCCGGCCTCGAGTCGGCCTGCACGCGCCTGCAGACCTGGAACCACCTGCTCGCGCAGCGCGTCTTCGGCGACCCGCAGGGCTGGATGCTCGTGAACAAGATGCTCGTGGGCCTGCTCATCGCCGGCGCCGCGCGGCGCCGCACGGAGAGCCGCGGCACGCACTACCGCCGCGACTACGACAGCCCGGACGACGCGGAGTGGCTGCGCGATCAGGACGTCTCGAGGTCGGCGCGGCCATGAGGCGGGTGCCGCCGGTGACGGCCCAGCGCCCCGAGGTCGCCGTGCTCTTCGGCTGCGTCGACGGCTGGAACGGCCAGGGCGAGCCGCTCGACGAGCTGGCCGGCCTGGCCGAGGCCGCCGACGTCGGCGTCGCGGCGCGCGTCACGCAGCGCCTGCCCAAGCCCGTCGCGTCGACCTACATCGGCAAGGGCAAGGTCGAGGAGCTGCGCCGTGCCGTGGCCGCCGCGGGCGCCACGCTCGCGATCGCGGACATGGACCTCTCGCCCGCGCAGGCCCGCAACCTCATGCGCGACGTCGGCGTGCGCATCGTCGATCGCTCCGAGCTCATCATGGACATCTTCGCCCGGCGGGCGCGCACGGCGCAGGCGCAGCTGCAGGTCGAGCTCGCGCAGTTGCAGTACGCGCTGCCGCGGCTGCGCGGCCAGTGGAGCCACCTCGACCGCTACCGCGGCGGGGGCGTGGGCACCCGGGGCCCGGGCGAGAAGCAGATCGAGACCGACCGCCGGCTCGTCCAGAAGCGCATCCAGGACCTCAAGGCCCGGCTGCGCGAGCAGGAGCGGCGCACGCGGCAGTCGATCGCCGCGCGCGCGAACGCCCAGCAGGTGGCCCTGGCGGGCTACACGAACACGGGCAAGTCGACCCTCTTCAACGCCCTCACGGGGGCCGACGTCTACACGGCCGACCGCCTCTTCGCGACCCTCGACACGCGCACGCGCCGCTGGGAGATCCCCGGCTGCGGCGAGCTGCTCCTCTCGGACACCGTCGGCTTCGTGCGCGACCTGCCGCACCACCTCGTGGCCTCCTTCCACGCCACGCTCGAGGAGGTCATCGAGGCCGATCTGCTCCTGCACGTCGTCGATGCCTCGGACCCCGATGCCGCGCGCCGCATGCGCGCGGTGCGCGAGGTGATCGCCGAGATCGAGGCCGACGCGGTGCCGTCGATCGTCGTGCTCAACAAGGTCGACCGGGTCGTCGACACGATGGAGCTGCAGGCCCTGCGCAACGCCGAGCCGGGCGCGGTCGTGGTCTCGGCCCGCACCGGGCAGGGCCTCGACGAGCTCGCCGCCCGCGTGAAGGCGCACTTCGCCGCGCAGCGCCGGCGCTTCCGCGTCTCGATCCCGCTGGCCGCCGGCCGCGTCATGGCCGAGCTGCGCCGCCTCGCGACGATCGAGCGCACCGAGGCCTCGGACGACTGCCTGACCTTCGGCTTCAGCATCGACCACCGGCAGGTGCCGCGGCTCAAGGCCTGGGCCAGCGCCGCGCAGCTCTCGCTCGAGCGCAGCTGACGGCCTTCGGCTGCCGCGCGCCGCGGCTCAGCGCAGGTACAGGATCTGGCCGACCTCGAGCTGGTTCGGATCGGAGAGCCGGTTGATCCGCGCGAGCTCGCCGGCAAGCAGCGCGCTGCCGAGCTGCTC
>Ga0207428_10005480_pt1 | contig 11831 bp, 9 predicted proteins | sample RhiMethybrSRZTD1_FD_187600 | JGI IMG/M metagenome (GOLD analysis project Ga0207428, IMG submission 187600) | Populus rhizosphere microbial communities from Tennessee, USA - Rhizosphere MetaG P. TD hybrid SRZTD1 (SPAdes) (version 3) | ecosystem: Host-associated > Plants > Roots > Rhizosphere >... | reverse complement strand
CAGAGCGGCAGCTTGTCATAAGCTCGCTGCTTCGCGGTATCGCACGACTGCCTCCCCGACCGGGCGCAAGGTCCTGCGAGCCGTTCGATAACAGGAGGAACGCCATGACCAACCGCATGAGGATCCCTTCAAGCGCCGCCCTGAGCGGAGGCTGCGCATCGATTCTGATGGGCTCGCTATCCGCGTTGCTTCTGGTCACGGTAGCCGTGGCCCAGGCGCCCGTGAGCGAAGTGGACGCCCACGTCGCCACGGCCAAGGCAGCCGCTGGCCAGGACTATCGCGGCACCTTCATCAATCTCTGCCTGCCCAGCGCACCCGGTGGCGGACGCGGTGGCGCCGCGCGCGGCGCAGCGGGACGCGGCGCAGCCGCGACTCCGGCCGCGACGCCGGCCACACCGGACCGGGCCGGCTGGTACGCCTCCCCCTACAAGGTCTTCGACAACCTCTATTGGCTGGGAACGCGCCAGCACTCGTCGTGGGCACTCGTGACCAGCGCGGGCATCGTGATCATCGACACTAATTTCGCCTGGGCTACCCAGCCGGAGATCATTGACGGCTTGACCAGGCTAAGTCTCAACCCGAACGACATCAAATACGTCATCATCAGCCACGCACATGGCGACCACGACCAGGGCGCAGCGGAATTGCAGAAACGTTACAACGCCAAAGTCGTGATGGGCGGGCCAGACTGGGATTCCACTCTGCAACGTCCGGCTACCGCCGCAGGTGGTGTGCCCAAGCGCGACATCACGGTGGAAGCGGCGGGCACTAAGATCACCCTCGGTGACACCACCGTGACCATCGTGCCCACACCCGGCCACACGCCGGGCACGCTGTCCTATGTCTTCCCGGTAAAGGACCAGGGCAAGACCGTGACAGTGGCCTATTCCGGCGGCACGCTGACTGGCGCTTTCGGCACTGACGGGGCGCGGTGGGACGAATATATTGCGTCACAGAAGAAGATCGCCAAGGCCGCCGCGGATGCAGGGGCATCGGTGTTGCTCTCCAACCACAGCGAATACGACGGCGCCTATACCAAGGCACGGCTCGCCGGATTGAAGCGGGAAGTCGGCGAGGAGAATCCTTTCATCGTCGGCACCGAGGGCGTTCAGCGCTACTTCACCGTCATGACAGAGTGCGCGCTCGCGTCGAAGCTGCGTGTGGGAGCGAAGTGATGGCCGGGTGCGGTAACCCAGCCCGCAGTTTTCAGGGACTGTTGCCGAACCGCCAATTTCTTCTCGCACGCCTCCGGCGTGCGTTTCTCCAGGATTCCCAACCCCCGGTGGCTCGCTCCGCTTCGCTCACCGGGGGCTAAATTCCTTCACGCCTCCGGCGTGCAAACCAGCAGCCCGAACTTCAAAGCCTGAGAGCTAACTGAGAAACGTTTGAAGCTCGGCCAGTACGGCTGCCGGCGCGCCTTCCTGCATGTTGTGGCCGCCAGGCATGCCCTTGCCGGTGACATTCACACCACGCTCCTTCCAAATCGCGAGCACATCGTAAAGATTGTCCATTGCGCCGGGCTTCGCCCAGAGCACGTGCAGCGGGCAGGCGATCTTTTTCGAAAGGTCGGCCTTGTCATGTTCCAGATCGATCGAGGCAGCGGCGCGGTAATCTTCACACATGCCATGAATATTGGCAGGATCCGACTGGACGCGGAAGTATTCGGCCTGCACAGGGTCCGAGGGAGGCGTCCTTCCTTTGAATGTTGCTCCGATCGAGTCTTCCGGGATAGGTGCAGCGCGCACATTCTGAAACCAGTGAAAGTAGGCGTTGATGAAGCCTTCCGTCACGTGAGTATAGAGGTAATACGTGGGAACGATGTCGACAACGGCAAGCCTGGTGACGCGTTCGGGATGGTCCAGAGCCAGGCGATGCGACACACGTCCTCCGCGATCATGCCCCACCAACCGGAACGCGTCGAACCCGAAGCTCTTCATGACCTCCACCTGGTCCAGCGCCATATTCCGTTTGGAATATGGTGAATGGTCCGGCTTATCCGCCGGCTTGGTGCTGTCGCCATAACCGCGAAGGTCCGTCGCCACGACCGTATAGGTCTTCGCGAGATCCGGCGCGATGAGCCTCCAACTGATGTGCGACAATGGCGCACCATGGAGCAATAACAGGGGCGGACCCTGACCGCCAATCACCCCATTGATGGTGGCTCCTGAGGTCTGAACTTTAAAGGTCTTGAATCCCGTCACAAACGGGCTCGTACTTCCAGTCGGCGGCTGCTGCGCCGCAAGAGACGGCAGCCGGCTCGCAGCAAAGCCGGCCGCGGCGATTGCAGTTGTCTTGAAGAGATCCCGCCTTCGCATGACTCCTGAGGGTTTCGTCATGATACAGACTCCTTTTGAGAACTTAAGACTGTGCGATATTGCCGAAACGCTTCGAATTGTTCCAATACTTTCGACTCAGATTTTCCGAATATCTGCAGCGCCGAAAACGGATTTGGCCACCATCCTGTTGATGCCTTTAAACCCGGGCTACTTTTATGGCAGCACCACGAACGTCGACGCCGAATCCCCGGACGCAGACCTGGTGCATGCTCCACAGCCGATACCGTAAAACCATACTTGTGCAGCCAGTGGCTGTCGCCGGTCCAGCAATACTCGCACCAGAGATCAATACCGTTGTGTGGTCATACCGAGCCCATGTTGATTTGCCACTACCCACTAGTCCGACTTTGCAGGCACCAACTGCTCCAACGGTAATTCGAGCTCGACCTCCATCTGTTCGCCTTGCGCAATGCCATCGGGCCAAATCCAGAAGCCTCCGGTGAATACTCTGATAGTCCAGTTTCCGCAGATGGAGCGCAGATCGTACAACCCGCGATACTCCACGCTGTGCATTCCAACGTAGGACTTCGTCCAGCTTGCTGTATTGGCGGCAGTATCGAAGACACCACGGATCCGGAATGGTGCGATATCGTCGATTCCATCTCCCGAAATCCCGCCGTCGGCCGAGAACGCCAGAATCATTTTCATTCGATGCTTCGAGGCTCCGCCCGGGTACAGGTAGTAGCCGGACCACCCTCCGGAAGGCGGAAGACTGGGAGCAGGATTGTTGGTCATGGCCTCACCGCTTGTACCCGGTGGTGATCGAGTAATAGCTGTGCGTTTTGGTTGTCTGGATTGAGGTGAAGCCGGCGCTCTCGAGAATCGACTGAAGCTCGCCGAAAGTGAACTGCTGACCCTGCGTGGCAAGTAACATCAGCATCGAGAATGCGGCTGCCGTTGTGGGCCCTGAGCCTTCGTCGTCCAGTAGTATTTCGTGCAGCATGATGCGACCGCCGGGAGGCAGAATTTCAAACGCGCGATCCGCGAGCCATTTGCATGTCCTGAAATTCCAATCGTGCCAGACGTTCGAGAAGAAAACGGCGTCATAACCGTGCGGCCAGGGCTGCCGGAACATGTCGACTGCAGTCGTATCGACGCGATCGGCGGCTTCGCCATCTCTAATGTAGGTTTGAGCGACTTCGCACATGGTGGACAGCTCCATGACTGTGCAGTGGAGATGCGGGTGCGCTTGAGCCATTGCAATCATGAAGCAGCCCGAGCCCCCGCCTACATCTATTACTCTCCGGATACCCTCGAAATCATAGAGGCGAGCCGCTGCTATCGCTGCCGGCAAAGAGTGCGAGTGCATCCGGGCCGCGATCTCGCGAGCCTGTTCGATGGAGACATGGCCGGCGGCCCAGCCTTCAATGGCGCGGCCTTCGCTTGAGACTTTCGAAACGCCCAAAGGTCCCTCTGCTTCATCGGAGCCCTTTTGCCTCAACTTCACCATTAACCTTTCCCGATGCTTTTCGTTGACCGCGACCCGCATCATCTCGCCCCAATAGAATGGGCTGGACCTCAGGAGATAGATCTGTGCCTCGCTGCTGAGATGGAAGCGGTCTCCCCGCACATCCAGGAGTCGGAGGGAGGCCAGAAGTCGAAGGAGAACACGTGTGGCTCTCTCATCGAAATCCAGCCGTCCTGCCAGTGTGGCACTCGTCGCCGGCTCCTTCTCGAGAGAAGTGAAGATACCGGCATCATCGGCTGCTACGACCGCAGCTTGATAGGTTCCGGAGAGAAACAGGTCCCAGATGTGGCGATCATCCGTGGTCGGCGTCTTGTACCGCGCCATACTTGCCCCCATTCACTGAGCTTTGGGAATTTAGAAAAGAGCTGTTTATCACACTTGTGTGGGAGTGAGGTTTGGATTCCCCGCCTTGTGGATCAGAAGAGGCAGGGCGGCCTTTCGGGTGAGAGGATCGGAGAGGCGGAAAACGCCACGATCATAGATGTAGTGAAGGAAGGAGCTGAACATCGCAAGACCGCCCAGGACATAGATCCAGGCAGAATCCTGAAGATGCACAAGGACGCCTTGTACTGTCAGCGCTTCCGTATCAAAGCTGTGAACGATGAAATAGTCCGCTTCCAGCAGTGGCGTCAGGCCGATCGACAACAGGACCAGGACCAGCAGTGGACCAAACGCTCGCGCATTGATCCAGGCCCACGGCCGATACCAGGGCCTGTGGGACTGTTTGCGAGGTACGAAGCGTGAATTGGCGGCCATATGGGTCGTTAGCCCGAGGGAAACAAACCAGTGCTGCGCCTGAACGACGAAGAAATACAAAAGCGGTTCGAGATAAAAGGAAACAATGGTCAGATAGCAAAGTGTTGAGAGGTAGAGAATCCGGGCAATGCCCTGCTGCTTTTGAACGTATTTTCGCAGCGTCAGGACCCAGGCCGCCACGACAAGCGCAGTCAGGCCCAGCCTCAACCCGTTCATCGCGGACTCGGACAACAGCGGTGCGTTTCCGAAGATTCCATACGGATTGAACTCTCCGTTGAGATAGTCCATCGCAATGCTGAATATTCCCGACACCCCAACGCACACCCACCAATCCCAACGCAGCAGCCCGGGATCCTTTTGCCCGTGGGGCAACCTGCCGCGATACACCGACAGAACGCCGTAGTGCTGAACCGAAAAGTGATACAACGACAGGAAGTAATCGAGAAAGGCGAGCAAAACGAAACGGCGGAGCAAAGAGAGAGGAATCACGCTCTCCGGAGCCAGCAGAAACGCGGCGAGCAGGCAAAGCAGAACGAGCGGGAACGACAAGAAGTAGTGCCTCCTGGCCTGCAGCACTTCGCGATATTCGCCCACGCAAAACCCGAGATACAGGCTTGAAATCCGATGTCCCATCCAGAAGAGCAAAGTGACGACAACCGTCAGCGGTTTGATCTTGTCAATCGGCAAGAGCAGGATAAGTGTGGGAATCCAAAAACCCGACAGGAGCCAAAAGCTGTCCCAGGTCCGCGATCGAATCCAATGCGAGGGCATTCCTATCTCCGCGGAGCCCGTCTGAAGGACAGGTTGAAAGCTGCGCGAGTTTTCGGCGAGTGCGCTCACGTCGGATTTCACCTAACGAGTTTGCAGGCGTTGCCCAATTGCGAAACTGTAAGACCTGGCAGGTGAAGGAATTTGCGTCTGCTGTGGGCGCGGTCATAGACCGCGCCTACAGCGATAAGATCGCTTGAATCCGAGCAAAGAGGTAAAGTGATTCCATTGAGGTTTATATGTGGTCGTTATTTCGTAGCGTCGGGATCCTTATTATGACGGCGAATATTAGCGCAGCTCAGTCCGTCGTCGCCCCAACAGGAACTCTGCGAGTCGCGTACCTGGCGAGCAATCCGGCGCACGCGACGCCAGATCCGTCAACCGGGGCTCCTCGCGGTCCTGTCATCGATCTCTCGCGGGAGTTCGCTCGTCGCCTTCGCGTTCAAGTGGCGATCAACGGAATGTCGAGTCCTCAAACCGTGATCGACGCTGTAGAGAAGGGACAGGCGGACATCGGCTTCGTCGCCTACAACCCCGAGCGCGCCGGACCGGTCGAGTTCTCGCAACCCTATAGTCTCGTGCAGCAGACGTTTCTTGTACGCGCGGATTCGCCTATCCGTTCCGTTGCAGAGATCGATCGCGACCAGAAGATTGGTGCCGGCCGCGGCGATTCGATTGCGCTCTATCTCGCCCGTAATCTCAAGCGGGCCCAGTTGATCGAGGTGACCGAAACGCCTGCGACTGCCGTGCAAATGGTACTCGACGGCAAGCTCGACGCATTTGGCGCCAACCGCCAGCGGCTGACGGACCTTATGCGAAATCTATCCGGACTGCGGTTGCTGCCCGACGATTTGTATGGAGTGGAGCAAACGATCATCGTGCCAAAGGGAAAACCCGAGGTGCTGAGGACGGTAAATCAATTCATCGACGATGTCCGCCAGTCCGGATTCCTTCGTGAGTCCATTCAGCGCAGCGGAGTCATCGGACTCGCCGTCGCGCCGCCGGTGGGGAAGTAGGGCAGGCGAGTCCCCTCCTCAGCAGGAGGAGGGGTGGCCGAAGGCCGGGGTGGTGTGGTCAAGAAATTCCTGGACCACACCACCCCGTCTGCACGAACTAATGAGGCTTCGCGACTTTTCTTGAATCGTGCAGCCACCCCCTCCTCCTGCTGAGGCCTGTTGCTGAACTGCCAATTTCTCCTCGCACGCCTCCGGCGTGCGCTCTCTCCAGGATTGACCAACCCCCGGTGGCTCGCTACGCTTCGCTCACCGGGGGCTAATTTCCTTCACGCCTCCGGCGTGCAAACCCGCAGCCCGAAAGGGCTGCTCGGACATTAGCCCCGGGTTGAGCGAAGCGATACCCGGGGTCTGCACGATTCTCTTCACAGACGCACGCTGAAAGCGTGCGAGGAGATTCCCGTTGGGCAACAGGCCCCTGCAGGTGGAGGGAAGCCGAGTCACACGCCCAACAGGCGAAGAAAACCTCGCGCGATCCACCGACGAGGCCGGCTGGAGTGCTGCGGCAGAAACACCCATCTGAGAAGACGCGCTGGCGCCGGCAAGCGTGGTTCATTCTCGCCCGGACGAGGGGGAAAGAACCGACTTAACGCAAGTTCTGGATTTTCGCGGAACTGATCGATCACCGACACGCGGTGGACGCAGGAAATCGTGCATAAAGGTGCGCAGGGCTTGACGCTCTTGTATTCGCGATCGAGATGCTCCTGCGTGTACTCCGATAGTGGGACACCCGGAAAACCGCGCTGTTGCGAACACCAGTGCACCAGTCCGTCTTCACAAATGTAGAGGTAACGGCTTCCCGCACGGCACTGCCATTCATTCGGCAGGCCGCGACTGAGGTTCTGTTGGAACAAGCTGTACCGCTCGAACGCGAGAAACTTCTTTTCGCGACTCTGAGTCAACTGTTCATAGACATCGCGCGCTTCGGGATCGAGCGGCTTGAGCTGTCCGGAGTGGTCGTGAATGATGCCCAACGTCGAGGTCAATCCAAGCTCCCTGGCCCTGCGGGCGACGATCAGCGCATCGCCGGGATGCCTCAGCGCGCCGCCGATGACGGAATTTATGTTGACGTCAAATTCTGCAAGCTCGGACAACCACTGCAGCTTCCTGTCGAGCACCTTCAGGCTCTTCATCGAAACATCGTCGGGCATGACGTTGTCCACACTGATCTGGAGATGGTCTAACCCCGCATCGTTGAGTTCCCGAATCAACGCTGGCGTCAACAAATAGCCGTTGGTGATGAGATCGGCGATGCTGCCGCGCGTCCGGATATGACGGATGATACGAACGACATCCGGATGCAGCAGAGGCTCACCTCCGCTGAGAGTGATGACCGCGGTTCCCAGCCTTGCCAGGCAGTCGATCCGCTCCATCACTTCAGCCGCAGGAACCGCCTTCGAAAAATCATCGTATTCATTGCAATACGCGCAAGAAAGGTTGCAGCGCCGGACAGGAACGATATGCGCCAGTATGGGATGCTTCGACGACTTCAACGCGTTGGCAATCATCCGCGCTTCACGAACTCGCCGTTTGACGGCACGAACTCTGCGTCTCAAGGCTACGACGTTCATGGGTTTTTCTATTTTATCGTGACAGCCACAAAGACAATGCCGGCTACAATCAGCGCGGCGATAACGTCAACCGCGTAGTGGTACCGGCCAGTCACACAACCCAAAGCAATCCCCATAGCGATCAACAGGAAAATAAAACCTGCAACCGGCGCATCCCGCAGAAGCACAAGGGCAATCGCCGTGGATGCCGCAACATGTCCGCTGGGAAATGTCGTCGCCTGATGCGTGACCTTGCGGACAATCCACAGATTCAATCGGCGCACTACAGGATTCGAGGTGTGCCATTCGCGCGCAGCGCTGAGTGAACGCGGAGGCAGCAACTGAATGAACGGGAGGAGAACGTAGCACAAGTAGGCCGACAACAGCACCACGAGCCAATAGTCATCCACACGATGCCGCATGCCGGTAACGTACAGAGCGGCGACTCCGAGCGGCACAACGGGATAACAGAGCAAATACGCCAGTTCCAACGCGGAGCCGAACCCCGAACGAGTAAACAAGGGAGACTGGAGCACCCGGAGTCCTTGAAAGACCCTTGCGTCCCACGACTCGAAGACCGCTTGCATCCGCGCATCAGGCCGTTGAAAAAAACAGCCGGACTGCCAGTAGGCCATCGCCATCAGAAGGACGGGCAACCAGTCGCGCAGAACATCGGCCGAATGCCGCGGCAGCACGCGCGGTGAAAGGAACATCGCGACAGTCAGACCGATGCCCGAAAGGCCGAAGAGAATAGCCTTCATTCGCGCATTCGATGGGAGTGACCGGAAGAGGGCGAGAACCGACAATCCGGAAAAGAATACGAGACTAATCGCCTCCGCGTTGCGCATGCATGATTTTACCGGGTCTGGCAATCGGCTCCCCTCCTCAGCAGGGCATCAATATACTTGGCTGACGTCCTCTTCGTTGTCCAATGTGAGATGTGCTGCTGTGAGATGAATAATTGGCTTAGGAATTGGCCCGATGGCCGGACTCAAATTTGTCCCGACGAATGAACATTGAGTCTGGCCATTTGGTCGTTTAGCTAACGTTATTATTCATCGCACAGCAGCACATCTCACATTGGACAACGAGAGGACGTCAGCCAAGTATGTTGATCCTCCTCCTGCTGAGGGGAGCGTGGAAATCTCCCTTGTCACAACCTAGGTGTTAACAAAACGCAGCTGCGGTGTCTATACAGTGGGTTCTATAGATTCCCGGATGTTCACACGTAACAATTCCGCAAAGCCGGCGTTTATATGACGGAGGAGCTGTCGATGCACCAAGGCGTCGGTGCGCCAAAAGATTAGGCATGGTGGCACGGTATGCGAAATACCTGACGGCTCTGGCGTTGGCTGCGTTCGTTTCAAGTTATGAGGCGTCGGAGCATAAGGGTCAGGTCCGTGCCGGCGAAGTACCGATTCCCGGAGCCGTAGTTCTGGCGAAGCAGGGGGACAAGGTTTTCCGGGCTGTTACGGATTCCGCCGGCAGCTACGCCTTTCCAGATCTTGCCGACGGCTCATGGACCTTGCGAGTAGAAATGGCGGGTTTCGAAACGGCGCAGCTGAACGTTGCTGCTTCGCGCGACGCGGAAATTGTGCAATGGAATCTGAAGATGCTTCCGATGAGCGAGATGACGGAGACCGCGACGCCGGGCTTTTCAGCGTCGTCCGTCTCTGCTCCGACGTTGCAGATGGTGGCGCCTGTGGCCGAAGCGCAGGATCAACTTCTCATCAACGGAAGCGTCAGCAATGGCGCATCGACACCCTTCGCGCTGGCGGCGGGTTTCGGAAATAACCGCAGGCCTGGACGCTCGCTCTATACCGGAGCCGTTTCCTTCAACGGCAACAACTCCGTTCTTGACGCGCGCTCTTATTCGCTGACTGGCCAAGACTCGCCTCGCCCGAGCTATAACCGTCTTCAAAGCACCATCACCGTTGGCGGGCCATTTCAGATCCCTTCCCTCTTCAGAAACGGATCGTTCAGCGTGGTCTACAGCCGTATTCAGAATCGAAACGCGAGTCTGCAGACACTGCAGATGCCGACCCCTGCGGAACGTTCGGGCGATTTTTCGACGAGCTCCAGGGCCATCGTCGATCCTTTGACGGGAACTTCCTTCGCAGGAAACGTAATCCCTGAAGATCGAATCAGTCCGCAGGCGAAAACGTTGATCGATCTCTACCCTCTGCCCAATTTCGACGACGGACGCTACAACTACCAGCTTCCGATCGTTGGGGTCACCCATGGCGACAACCTGGCAGGGCAGATCAGCAACTTCACCATCGACAATGCCAATCGCCTGTCCGCCACCTTCGGCATTCAGAGCACACGCTCGGACAATCCCGACGTGTTTGGTTTCACCGATACGGTCAACAGTCCTGGAACTAATGCTTCCATCACGTGGATCCACCGTTTCTCGCAACGCGTCTCGGGAAATATTCGATATCAGTTCGCCAGAACTGTCACCCGGACTCTGCCGTATTTTGGAACGCGGCTGGATGTCTCTGGAATTGCCGGAATCCTTGGCAACGATCGGGATCCGCGGAATTGGGGGCCGCCCGCATTGAACTTTTCCGGCGGTATGGCTCGCCTGTCCACCGGCTCATATGCCTTCGATCGCAACCAGGCGCACACCATCGGATATACGAGTACCTACGTTGTTGGCCGTCATGCTCTGGGCTATGGCGCCGATTTCAGGAGACAGCAATTCAATCTGCTCTCACAGAGGGAAGCTCGCGGCACCTTCACGTTCACCGGCACTGAAACCGGCAACGATTTTGCCGATTTCCTCCTCGGAATCCCGACTGCCAGTTCGATCGCATTCGGCAATGCCGACAAGTATTTCCGACAGAATTTCTACAGCGCGTACCTCACGGACGACTACAGGGTGAAGGCGTCACTGACATTAACTATCGGAGCTCGATTTGAATACGAGGTTCCGATTACCGAACGGTATGGGCGTCTTGTGAATCTTGACATCGCACCGGATTTCGCTTCGGCAACGCCGAGGGTGGCCGGCTCATCGAGCGAGTCCCTGGTGTATCCGGACAAGAGCGGCATCGAGCCGCGGATGGGATTGGCGTGGCGGCCCCGCGCCGCGTCTTCCCTGATTGTTCGAGCTTCATACGGTGTGTATCGCGACACGGCAGTTTACCGCGCGATTGCGGACCAGATGGCTCAGCAGTCGCCACTATCGAAGAGCCTGAGCGTGCAGAACACACCGGAGCATCCTCTCACCCTGGCGGACGGGTTCCGGGGTTCGCCCTCGGTGACTGCAACCACTTTCGCGATCGATCCCGGTTTTCGAGTGGGAACCGCGCAGAACTGGCAACTCTCCCTCCAGCAGGATTTGCCCCAGGCGATGCAGATGACCATAACGTACCTGGGAATCAAAGGGACCCATGTGCCGCAACGCATGTTGCCGAACACGTATCCCGATGGCGCGGTAAACCCCTGTGCGGGGTGTCCACTGGGATTCACCTATCTGATGTCGGGAGGAAACAGCAACCGGCACTCTGGAACGATCGAAGTTCGACGCCGCCAGCGCAACGGATTTCAGGCAAGTGTCCTCTATACCTACGCGAAGGCGATTGACGACGCCGGTATCAGCGGCAACCTGATCGCGCAGAACTGGCTTGACCGAAGAGCGGAGCGCGCTCTTTCAAATTTCGATCAACGCCATGCTGCACAGGTACAGGTCCAGTACACCACGGGAATGCTGGCACGCCTCGGGAGCTTCTGGGATGGCTGGAGAGGAACCCTGCTCAAGGAATGGACGTTGTTGGCGAATATGACTGTGGGCAGCGGGCTGCCTCTGACGCCGGCGATCATCGCGCCCGTGCCCGGCACAGCGATAACAAGCAGCCTGCGTCCCGACGTCACCGGGGTTCCTGTTTACGACACTTCGGCCGGAGGATTCCTGAATCCTGCAGCGTTCGCTGCG
>Ga0207428_10005479_pt1 | contig 11833 bp, 7 predicted proteins | sample RhiMethybrSRZTD1_FD_187600 | JGI IMG/M metagenome (GOLD analysis project Ga0207428, IMG submission 187600) | Populus rhizosphere microbial communities from Tennessee, USA - Rhizosphere MetaG P. TD hybrid SRZTD1 (SPAdes) (version 3) | ecosystem: Host-associated > Plants > Roots > Rhizosphere >... | reverse complement strand
GTGCTCTGGGTGTTCGAATCCCAATATCTATAACGGAACGTTTCTCGCTACCGTGACCGGCGCTTCAACGTTCTCGTTTACGCTTCCCAGCGTCCCTGAAGGGGATTCAGGTTGCTGCGCAGGCGCTGTTACCGGAGCGCCTGCAGGGTTTAATGACCAACACAATTCTCCGGTGTACGAGTGGCAAAATACTGCAGATGGCTCTCTGATTCACTCCGCCGCTCACTCCACATGCAACTCGTGCACGGAGGACCTGCATTTTTACAACTACACGACAAATTTTACCGGTTCCTCAGGAGTCGGCTCCGGGGTTATTGCAAGCAGGCCGGGTACATGCACGGCAGGAGTCACGTATTGGGCGACCGATCAGGGCGAGTGGGATAGCACCCACCCAGGTCCGGATGGACAGCTTTACAAGTGCATTTCTCCGAATACCTGGGCGCTGTACTATGTTCCATACGCTTATCCGCACCCGTTGACTTCAGCTCAAACAACGGGAGACACAACTGCCCCGGTTCCGGGAAACTCCGGTTTGGTGGTATCCAGCATCGAATCAAACACCATCTCACTGTATTGGACAAAGGGGACGGACAACGTGACTCCTCAGTCTGCCCTGCAATATGAAGTTCGGCTTTCGACGAACAACGATATCGACACGGTTGCCAGGGCGGAAGCTTTCGGGGCAATTGCGAAGGCGTACGCGACGGATATCAGCTCCGCCACGTTGCCAGGGATAACAGCAGGGTCCAACTACTTTCTGAACGTCATTCTCAAGGATAGCGCCGGAAACAAGGGAATCTATCGGATGACGAGCGTTGCTGCGCCTCCTCCGCCAGACACAACCCCGCCAGTCCCGGGGAATTCCGGGTTGATGACATCAAGCGCTACTTCCTCCACCATTACGCTGAACTGGGCGAAGGCAACCGATAATGCGTCGGCACAATCCGCTCTTCAATATGAGGTTCGCCGGTCTGCCAGCAACAACCTCGGCAGCGTTGCAATGGCCGAAGCAAACGGTGTCATCGTCAAGGCCTACACCGCGGATCTCTGGTCCGCGAACATAACCGGCTTGACTCAGTCGACCACCTATTTCTTCAACGTGATTGTGAAAGACTCGGCAGGGAACAAGGCAGTTTACGTAGCGAGGAGTGCAACGACGCTGGCCGGTGCCGATACGACGGCGCCCGTCCCGGGTAACGGCGGGACGATCATCTCCTCTAACGTTGGGTCAAGCAGCGTGACCCTGAGCTGGATCAAGGCTACGGACAATGTGAGCGCCCCGTCGCAGCTGTTCTACGAAGTCAGGCAATCATTCACCGGGAATATCGACTCGGTCCTGGGAAACGATGCGTACGGGACCATTGTCCAGGAGTTTTCCGCCGATGTTGCGACCTCAACCATCACGGGTCTGATTCCAAACAAGAGCTACTACTTCAACGTGGTCGTGAAGGACGCCGCTGGTAACCGAGCCGCGTATTCCATGAAGAATGTAACGACAGCCCCTGCTCTGGATACTTCCGCCCCAATTCCCGGAGAGTCTGGCGCAATCGCTACCACCAACAAAGCAGCCACCAGCGTTACCTTGAGCTGGGCGAAGGCATCCGACAATGCCAGCGCACCAGAACAGTTGATGTATGAGTTACGGCGATCTTCGAGCAACAACATAGATACGGTTGCGCGAGCGGAATCAAACGGGGCCGTCGCGCAAAACTACGCTGTGGACATCGCCTCCGCAGTTGTAACCGGTTTGAACCCCAACGTCACGTACTTCTTTAACGTTATCGTAAGGGACGCAGCTGGAAATAAGGCCGTATACCAGACTACGAGCGTGACTACGGTAGACACGACTGCGCCGGTTCCAGGTGGATCTGGGCTGATAACGTCGAAATCGAATTCGTCAACGATTACGCTGAATTGGTCAAGAGCTACCGATAACGTAACGACACAATCCGCTCTTCGGTATGAGGTCCGCTCCTCGAACAGCAACAATATCGCCACGGTGGCCAACGCCGAAGCCAACGGTAGGATCGTCAATCCCTATACGACTGATCTCGTTTCGTTTGTGGCAAGTGGACTGAACTCCGGCACAGAGTACTACTTCAACGTCATCGTGAGGGACGAAGCCAATAACAAGGCCGCGTATGTGGTCAGGGCTGAAACAACGAATGGCAAGAAGAATACCCTGAATACTCAGGAGCAGAATCCCAGCCCTAGAACCACCGGACGAAGATTGGATGGGCCGCCGCCACCAGTCAACACTGCACTGGCAGACACGCTCGGAAGAGACGTGATGCCTCCGATCCCAGGATCAGCTGGGCTGATCACGATGTCAGGTATCAGTTCAAATGGATTAACGCTTCGTTGGACCACTGCATCGGATGATACTTCGCCTAAAGCCTTGCTTCGATACGAAGTGGTGCAGTCCTCCATCGAGAACATGAATACCGTTGCCGAAGCGGAGGCCAACGGTAGCGTGATTCTCCCCTACACAGCAGACGCGAGTTCTCACGCAGTCAAAGGTGTGAAAAACGCGAGTCAGCAATTCTATACGGTCATCGTGAAGGATGAGGCTGGCAACAGGGCGGTGTATGCGACTGCAGGTAATTTGGCGGAGGAGTATTCGTTCCTCGCCAACGCGGGAGTGTCCATTCAAACTGCAACATCAGTGAGTTCGCCTCTAAAGGTCAGTCAGGTTCAGATTTCTCCTGTTCAGGGTTCGATCGCACCTGCGGGCTTGGCGATCATAAGATCTTCGGAGGTCAGCGGCATGAAGTCGGCGACCTCGGTGGCGCTTTCAGGGGGGATCCGGACCGGTACCTTGTATGCGGACAACACCGAAGCCACGGTCAGGACAGACGGAGTGAGAACGGGCCTGGCCCTGGCCAATCCGTCGGCGCAGGACGTGGAAATCTCGTTCTTCTTCACTGACGGGAACGGCATTGAAATCAAGAGCGGCGTATACACGCTCCTTGCAAATCGTCAAATCTCGGCATTTCTGGACGAGAGCCCATTCAACGGTCCTGCCGCTTTCAGAGGAACCTTTACCTTTGCGTCATCGGCTCCTATCAGTGCCACAGGCACTAGAACGATGATCCAAAAGAGCGGTGAGTTCCAATTGCAATCTCTTCCTGTCACTACCGATAGCACGGCCAGCAGCAGCCGGCTACTGCCCCTATTTGTTGATGGCAACGGCTGGTCTACTGAAGTAGTCCTGATGAATCGGTCGACAACTCTACAAACGGGAAGTGTGCAATTCTCGGGGCCGGGCCCCTCTGGTGACCGTACTCCAGTAATCGAAATGACCGTGAACGGAGTTTTGGCCTCGACCTTCAACTATTCCGTGCCGCCACGCTCTATCGCCCGGCTTGTGACTTCGGGGACAGGTTCTTCTGTCAAGTCAGGTTCGGTTCGTATCATGGCGAACGCTGGTGAAGGTTCTTCGTCGAGCGCGCCCGACGCGGTCGCCATCGTTTCATTCAAAGACGGCGGCGAGACCGTGAGTGAAACAACCCTGTCAGCACTCCCAACTGGAACGAAGTTTCGGGCGTATGTCGAAAGTTCCAACAGTCCGGTGTGGGTGAGCAGTGGCCTGTCAGTCGCCAACTCATCGAACGTGTCCAATATGGTCAATTTTGAATTGCACGGGCTCGACGGTTCGCGATTAGGGTCGACGTCTCTGACGTTGCCGCCAAATGGCCACGTGAGCCAGTATTTGAAAGAACTATTTCCGAATCTCGGGGATGGTTTCAAGGGGTTAGTTCATGTGACCTCAGCCGGCCCGGTAGCCTTCGCAGTGCTTCATTGCATGTACAATGCGGACGGTCAATTCATGTTCACGTCTACTCCTGTCTTGAACGAAGCGAATGCTTCGCCCTCGGGAGGACTAACCTTCCCCCTCGTTGCTGCGGGCGCTGGATACGACACGCAGTTGGTGTTGTACGGACGATCAGGGCAATCCGGCGAAGGGGAAATCCAGGTCATCTCCAGGGACGGTGTACCGCAAACAACCTCCAGCCTGGGAATTGTCCCGTAGCGGACTGGGCGTTCAACCGCGGTGACGGCGAGGGGCATCCACTGGGTGTCCGCTGGATTTCTCTAGTTTTTCAATCTCAAGACCAACCTAACGGCTAAGGCATTAACGTTTTCCAGATCGCGATAAATCTCGTGTCCGACCCGGCTTTAGAAACCAAACTGGCTGCCGCCGATATCGCCGTTCTTACCGGCGGCCGCGACAAGCACTATTCACTGGGGCTTGCTGTTGCACTCCGGGAAAGAGGCATTTCCTTTGAATTCCTGGGTAGCGACTTAATCGATGCCCCGGAGCTTCACGACAGTCCTCTGATTACGTTTCGTAACCTCCGCGGCGATCAGTCCGAGAACGCGCCGGCGCATCAGAAAGTTGTTCGAGTCCTTCGTTACTATGGCCGACTGATCTCTTATGCAGTTCTTTCCCGGCCGACCGTGTTCCACATTCTCTGGAACAATAAGTTCGAATGGTTCGATCGGACGATACTGATGGGCTTATATCGTTTATGCGGCCGCAAGGTGGTCTTCACGGCTCACAATGTCAACATTGGTGAACGAGACGGGCGGGATTCGCCAATGAATCGACTGACGCTCGCAATACAATACCGACTGGCGAGCGCGATCTTTGTTCATACAGAACAGATGAGTCGACAGCTTCAGGATGTCTTCCATGTTCCGGTAAACAAGATACAGGTCATTCCTTTTCCACTAAATAACGCCGTTCCTGACACGGCCATGGATGGATCAACGGCCCGGGCTAGCCTTGGTATTGGACCTGAAGAAAGAGTGTTGCTGTTTTACGGGCAGGTTGCTCCCTACAAGGGACTCGAGTATCTTGTGCAGTCCCTCGTGCACCTGCGCAAGACGAGTACCCCATATCGTTTGTTGATTGCCGGCCGAATCAAGAAGAACGCCGAAGACTATTGGAAGGAAATTCAGGAGACGATATCGCGGTCGGACCTCGCGGGTCTGATTTTGTCTCGGATTGAATTCATCCCGGATGAAGAAACAGAAATCTATTTCAAGGCCGCCGATGTCCTTGTGCTGCCCTATGTCTATATCTTCCAGAGCGGCGTACTGTTTCTGAGCTACAACTTTGGCTTGCCGGTGCTTGCCGCGGATGTAGGCTCGCTCAAGGAGAATATCGTCGAGGGGAGGACGGGTTTTGTTTTCCGTCCTAAAGATCCGCTAAGCCTTGCCCGGACTATCGAGGTGTTCTTTGATAGCGAGCTCTACCGGAATCTGCCGGATCGTAGGAAAGACATTCGCGGACTCGCGTCGCAGAACAATTCCTGGAACACGGTGGCGTCGAGCACGATTCAAGTCTACGGCCGCTTACTAAATACAAGAGTCAAAGAAAGACTCCAGCGTTCCTGAGGCTTTGACGGACAGGGAAGAGTTCAACCTTACGCAGCGTCTTGTGTCTTCCAGAACACTTCAATACTTGGGTTCTTACATTCTCTCAAGTGAGTGGAAAAAGTCTCGGCGTCCAGCCACTCCGTCAGCAGTAGCCCCTGTCGGCAGTCCGCTCCGTAGTTAAACCTGCCTTTCGGCTCGAGCTTATTCAGTATTGCGACGCACTCGAGGCCTTCGCTTCTGAACTCGGGCAGATTCACTTCATAACTCAGATAAGGGACTGGTCTATTTAGCCCACGGAGGACGCCGGGTTCATGGCCTTCAACGTCGATCTTTATGAAAAACGGATTCCCGTGATCCTTGACGATCTCGTCCAGTGTGGTCGTCTGGATTTCCTGGCTGCCCTTAAAGGACAGCGTTTGACCGAATCTGGCGGTGTCTTCACGAAGACTGTCGACCCATTTTTGAGAAAGAGTGTTCTTGGCGGAACCAGGTTCGTCCACAAACAAAGTCGCAACTGCACTGCGGTCACTCGCGGCTTTCCCAATGACGGTCACCGGCTTTGGCACGATCCGAAATCGGAGAAACGATTCTTCCAGGATTCTCTTGTTCGATGGATCAGGATCAACCGCAACGACTCGCGCCCCCAGCTTAAGAAATATGTTTGTTTTGTATCCGAGGTTTGCTCCGACGTCGTAGATCAAGTCTCCCGCACGAAAGCCCTTCAGCAGACTCTGGTAAAACGCAACTTCACGGTCACGGTCATCAATCAAGGACCGGTTAAACACTTTCCAATAGACGTCATACACAACGGATGCGGTAAGACGGTGATAGATACCCATTCGTTTGAGACAGGCTTGACCCAGCGCCTTCGGCCCTCTTGCCATCCTCGCCTCCTTCGGACTCTGCTTTCTAGAGTAGACGAAACCCGTAAACGTGTCACCGGACTGCTTTGACGGACGCGCATCGGTGTCGGTCGGCCTTCCATCATTTATTGATGCGGCGAAACATCGGCTGTAGCCTGAGTCTATTCATTTGTACGCGATTGAATCATGCGGAGTGAATTTGTCAATCCATTGACTGAGCCGCGCTGGAATGACTGGATCCTTGAGCATCCAGACGTCACGATCTTTCATACGGCGCAATGGGCACGAGTTCTTGTGGAATGCTATGGCTACAGTCCTCGGTACGCCGTCTTCAGGGAAGCTGAAAAGATAGTCGGCATCCTGCCGATCATGGAAGTACGAAGCCTTTGGACAGGGCGACGCGGAGTGAGTCTTCCGTTTTCCGACGAGTGCGCGCCTCTAATGGCAAACGGCATAACGCTGCCGTCTCTTATCGGAGAGATCCGATCATTCGGCATGGAAAACAAATGGGATTACCTGGAGCTTCGCGGAGGTGGCGACATTGCGCTTGTCGGGGTGCAGAGCGATGACTTCGTGGCGCACCATCTGACCCTGGATTCGAGTGAAGAAGTTCAATTCAGCAGGCTGAGGGACTCTACACGTCGCAATATGCAGAAAGCAATTCGTGAAGGCGTGGAAGTCCATCATCTGCAAACCCGGCTCGCAGTCGACGTCTTTTACTCTCTTCACTGCAAGACTCGCCGTCGCCACGGATTACCACCTCAACCGGTGCGTTTTTTCGACCTCATTCGAGAGATTCTTCTCGAAACAGGACTAGGATTCGTCTCATTGGCTCGCTTTGAAAAACAATGGATTGCTGGAGCGGTATATTTTCGATTCGGCTCCCAATCGGTCTACAAGTTTGGAGCTTCTGATCCAAGCTTTCAGCACTTGAGGGCGAACAATCTTCTGATGTGGGAGGCCATTCGTGGGCTTCGAAACGAAGGAGCGACCGAACTATCCCTCGGAAGGACCGATAGGCACGACGCTGGCCTTTTGCAGTTTAAGCGCGGCTGGGGAGGTCGTGAGATCCGCTTGCCGTACCATCGGGTTGGGCTTCGAACGCAAACCGGGGGGCGAGAACCTCGGATCAGGAACCTGGATTCCGCAGCCAGTCTTTCCCACAACGTGGTCCGGCGTCTGCCGTTATCCGTCCTTCGCTTGCTGGGCAGAGTCCTGTACCGGCACGTGGGATAGACCGGAAGGGAAGAGTCAACTCTATCGTGACGGGAATCAGTCGACCGTGACGCGCGTTTTCTCGTTGATCTCGCCCGAACAACGAGGACACTGCGCGACACGCGACATCAGGTACTCGGTGAAACGAGGGTCACTTCCTGTCAATGCATCAAGCACGTAATCGAAGGGAATGACTGCGCCCTCGCTGCAGCTCTCGCAGCTGGTGACACACTCCTCCGCTCCAAATACCAAGGGCTCATCAATGAAAGCCACTTCGATTTCCAATGGTGAGATCAGTCTCATCCTGCAACGGGCTCCTTTACACGATTAGAGGGGCAATTGCCATACCTTTGTTCCATCCGCAATCGCTCTCCTGTAACATGCTGAACTGTATAGACGTGTACAGCTTCCTGTGACGACGTGAAATGGGGCTGCGGCGTTTTGGTTTTGTATTCAACCCCGACACATTCGAAAGCTCCTTACGTTTCCCGGATGTTACTCCTATGGGATCTTTAGGTTACAGACGCCAGGCCAACACCTGGAAGTTGTAAGCTGAAGCTACGGATGAAGTATGCCACCTTTTGATCAAACGTGCCGGTTTTCGGTGTTCCTGACTGCACTTGTGACCCATTGGCGGCTTCAGAGCCCAGGAATAGGCTTATTCCCGGCGCGGCAAAAGGGTCGTTCGTTACCCCCTTGCCAACCCGAGCCAAGGAGGGCAGTGAGAATGGCAAGGCAAGGATGTGCCTTAGAAGAAGCAGAAATTCGCCGGATCGTGAGCTTATTGGCTTCGACCGATATGTCGCTTCTCGAAATCGGTCAGCGCACGGGATGCAGCCGAGGTGCAATTGCGGCTATTAATCGTCGCTTTCAGGTGCGGGAGTATGGCGGTCATCGCACCCGCTGGGACCTTTCAACGCCTTTCCGCAAGATGCAGGAAACAACGCTCGGATAGTCCGCTCACGGAAACGGAACCTCGGAACCATTTTCGGGTCCGGCTTGTCTGATCCTGGCCGCAGAAGCTTTAATTTATAAGAACCTTGATAGCGAAGGCGTATCTAGAATGTCGCATAAGATGCATTATGTCTGAAGTCAGGGTTTTCAAGGCATCTGGACTGAGCGGTGTGGAAATCCCTGTGGAAAAGCCGTCGTGACTGTGGGATGCGGCTCCTAAGGTGAAATAGAAGTTGCACTTGCTCGGGATCGGCCGAGATCCGCAACTGTTGAAAAGTACGGCCAGCGATGCGCCTGGAGCCCTTGTCCGTTGCTGGATCCGACGCAACGCCCCTGTGGAACGCCCGTGATTGCAGGGGCTCGGACGTCGCTCGCCAGATCTTGGCTCGAGAAATACATTTGTTTCGTCTCTGTAACATACGGATTATACGTACGATAGGAATTGAACCTCCTGTCATGGCGTTGACCCGTAGCCGTCAGGACATCGGCTGCTGGCGGGAAATCAGCACCTAAACTCTTCAAATACCGGCTGCTATTGTCATTCGGAGATTGCCACCCGCATAATGCCTGGATGGCAAGGGTTTGGGTTGGAACTTCGGGTTTCAGCTACAAGGAATGGAAAGGAGCGTTTTATCCCCCGGACCTGCCCGATCGCGGGATGTTGGCCTTTTATGCTTCGCGGTTTCGCGCCGTCGAGATCGATTCGACCTTCTATCGAATGCCTTCCCAAAAGACCCTGGAGGCGTGGCGCGCCTCGACTCCGGAAGATTTCCGCTTTACTCTGAAGGCTTCCCAGCAGATTACCCATCGACAACGACTGCAGGTACCCTCGACCTCTTTGACGTATTTCACAAGTTTGCTCCCTTCGCTTGGCGCCAGGCTTGGGCTCGTGCTGTACCAGCTACCCCCGTTCTTCAAATGTGATACCACCAGACTTCGAGCCTTTCTTGAGGTTTTGCCTCCTGAGATCACGGCATGTTTTGAGTTTCGTCATCCTTCGTGGTTTGTTCCGGAGGTCTATGCCTTACTGGAAAGCCGTCGCGTGGTCCTATGCATCAATGACAGCCCCGAAGGTTGTTCTCCTATGGAAATCACTTCGAGCGCCACGTATGTGCGTCTCCGGCGAGACGGCTATACGGCCGAGCAACGCGAAGAGTGGAGAGTCCGCTGGAGAGACTGGGCCCAGGCGGGCACCGAAGTCTTTGCCTATATCAAACACAAAGACAATCCAGACGCCCCCCAGATCGCCTTGGACTTTGCCAAGGATTTCTAAACCTTTAGGGCGTCGTCTTAATTTTCAACTTGAAGTTATCGGACCCGCCAAATGTTGGGACATTGAAGCCGTGAACGAGCAGGGTCCAGTTCCCTGTCTGCGGTTTTTCAATGGTGACTCGTTCCGGACTTTTCAGAGTCGCGCCACTCTTGATTCCGAGCAATTTACATTCTGGAGTCGTGGCCGGAATACTGGGCGAGCAAACGATCAGATCCACGTCGCTTGTGGGATAGTGAGCCCAGTTGTGATCCCATGACAGCACGAACTCGAGTCGCTTGGTTCCTTTGTTTACTTGATAAGTGAACGGTTTGATCTCTCCATTACCGATAGACTCACTGATGGTCCGAGTCGGAGTGAAGTCTTCGGGTATGGTCTGTATCGAAACATCGGCTCTGACTCTCCCGGCGTTTAGAGTATCGGGATTCAGGGTGATGCGCATTATGCCGGTATCGGGATTGTCCAGGACGTATTCGTCATCTTCTCCTCCCAGGAACACGTCCCCATTGACGAGGTAATCCCCCACCCCGGCAATCGCCGACGTCTTGGCGCTGTGAATGTAGAGGAATAGTCCATCCCCGCCGTAGAACGGATTCTGCGGTCCTGACATCACAATGTTTTTGATCCGCACGATGACGCTGCCCGTACCCGGTGGAATGTTGTAAAGGATTTCGCCTCGTTCACCGGGTTGCAGATCGGTCAGTGTTTTGTAGTACGAACCTGACACGACATTCAGGTCTGTGTTTTTTTCGATATTGTCCTTTACGAGGTCGTACGGCGGCTTGACAAAGGGCAAGACATCCGGAACGGCTTTCGAGTCGAGTAACTGAAATGCGGCATAAGCATCGGGCAAACCGCGGCCACGATCGATCTCATCAAAGAAGCCAGCGAGCTGACTCGTTCGCCCGCTTTCAATGATCGCATTTCGAATCTGAGTTGGAGTCGCTCGTGGGAAAGCTTCAACCAGCACAGCAGCGATACCCGCAACAATTGGAGCGCTGAACGAGGATCCACTTGCGATGGAGAGCCTATTAAAGCATGCGTCCAGGATCTGGTCGGGGCAGTAGCCTTGTCCGATGTTCCCCACACCGCTCGCGACTACGTCCGGATCCAGCCGTCCGTCCGCGTTAGGACCTCGCGAACTGAACCATGCCGTTTGTGTTCCTGAGAAAGGTCGTATGTCTCCACCGATCCCGGGATAGTACTCTTTCGGAATTTCCGTTCCATAGAGAACCTCGTTCAGGATGCGCTCATTCGCCGCACGACTTGATCCACCAACTGTGACCGCACTTCTGGAGCTACCCGGGCTGGAATTCGTGAGTGTGGAAGGTCCCGCGTTGCCGACCGAGACGACCGGAACGATACCCGCCTGAAGCATGGCATCAACGGAGCGGTCCAACAGGGTCCGGCCGGCGGCCAGAGTGGAAATACCGAGGCTAAGGTTGGCGACCCCGATGTTGGTTCCTTGCTTCCCGCGAGTGTTGTCGTAAAGAACACGCTGATCGATGACATGCTGAATAGCCGCGAGAATTGTGGAAGTGCTTGCACCAACACTGGCGTCATTGCCAAACACACGAACGACATAAATCTTCGCATCCGGAGCCGTGCCGATCAACGCCAACTTGCCGTCGACGAGGGTCCCTGGAGCGTATCGTTGCAGCGCGTCTTTCATGACGCCGTTCACGAGAAACGCTGCGTTCCCCGCAATCAAGCCCGCCGCAAAAGTGCCGTGCCCATCGTTGGAGTCCTTGTTCCAGTCCGTAGGGCTATCTTCGCCCTCATCGTCTACGAAGTCGATACCTCCGATGATGGAGTCCTGCGCAAGCTGGAATCCAGGGCGGACGCCGGAATCAATGACGGCGACAACAATTCCCTCTCCTGTGAAACCACTTGCATGCAGACGCTCGATACGTGTTCCAGAATTGTTGATGGAGTACGTGTCGGGGTGGCTGTTTGCCAGGTTCTCCAAATCCGCCGGCGGAATGCGGCTTAGCGGGCTTGATGAATCTGTTGCTATCCGGATTTGTTGTGTCTGCCCCGCAATATGCGACCGGATCGGATTCACATTGGCGGGTTTCTCCACCGCCTCGGAGGTCAGCGACCTCGCGGGGCGGGGTGTCGGCCTGGACGCCGTCAAGCGCCATGT
>Ga0207428_10005473_pt1 | contig 11839 bp, 7 predicted proteins | sample RhiMethybrSRZTD1_FD_187600 | JGI IMG/M metagenome (GOLD analysis project Ga0207428, IMG submission 187600) | Populus rhizosphere microbial communities from Tennessee, USA - Rhizosphere MetaG P. TD hybrid SRZTD1 (SPAdes) (version 3) | ecosystem: Host-associated > Plants > Roots > Rhizosphere >... | reverse complement strand
GCTGCGCGCGGTCCAGCAGTTCCTCGGCCTGCTGCAGTCGCTCATGGCCGGCGCGCTCGACATGGAGGTGCCGGAGGTGATCGAGCGGGTCCTCGAGCAAAGCGGCTACCTCGAGTCGCTGCGCGCGGAGCGGACGATCGAAGCCCAGGGAAGGATCGAGAACCTGCAGGAGCTCGTCGGCGTCGCGCAGGAGTACCAGCACACCGCGGAGGAACCCTCGCTGTCCGGGTTCCTGCAGGAGATCTCGCTCTACTCCGACCAGGACGCGATCCGCGGCGAGCAGAGCCTCGTCACGCTGATGACGCTGCACAACGCGAAGGGGCTCGAGTTCCGCGCCGTCTTCATGATCGGGATGGAGGAGGGGATCTTCCCGCACGCCCGCTCGATCGAGGAGCAGGGGCTCGAGGAGGAGCGGCGCCTCGCGTACGTCGGCATGACCCGCGCGAAGGAGCGCCTTGTGCTCACGCATGCGAGCGCGCGTTCGCTCTACGGCAGCCGCTCGTACAACCTGCCCTCGCGCTTCCTCGACGAGCTTCCGGACGACAAGGTCGAGCGGCACCGGCTGCAGCCGGCCTCGTGGTCGGGCTACGGCTCGCCGACGGGAATCGCGCCCAGGGAGGACCACGTGTCGCTCTCGACCGGCGACTCCGTCCGGCACGAAACGCTCGGGGAGGGCGTCGTGACCGCGATCGAGCGCGGCGGCCTCGTCACCGTTCGCTTCGCCAGCGACGGTAGCGAGCGGCGGCTGATGCTCGACTACGCGCCGCTGGAGCGCATTTCTTAATGGCAATCGAGGTGCGGGCGGTCGAGGCCGACGAGGTCGGCAAGACGCTCGCGCCGATCTGGCACTACTTCGGCGGCCGGCCCGAGGCCGAGGAGGTCGAGAAGCTCGGGCGGATCCTCCCGCCGGAGCGCGTGCTCGCCGCCGTGGAGGGCGACGAGATCGTCGGCGGCGCGGGGGCGTACCTCTTCGACTCGACCGTCCCGGGCGGCGCGCAGGTGCCGACGGCCGGCGTGATGGCGGTCGGCGTGCTGCCGACGCATCGTCGCCGCGGCGCGCTCACGGCGCTGATGCGAAAGCAACTCGCAGACGCGCACGAGCGCGGCGAGCCGATCGCGACCCTGTTCGCTGCAGAGGGCGGCATCTACGCCCGCTTCGGCTACGGCCTCGCCTCGCTCGCCGGCGACATCGAGCTGCCGAAGGAGCACGCGCGCCCGTGGGAGCACGAGCCGCTCGGAACTGCGCGGCTGCTCGATACGGACGAGGAGCTGCTGGAGGTCGTGCCCGGGATCTACGACCGCGTCCAGGCCGAGACGGTCGGAATGTTCACGCGCAGCCGCGACTGGTGGGAGGTGCGGCGGCTGAGCCAGCGGCCGGGGAGGGGGACGCGGATGAACGTCGTGATCGAGCTCGACGGCGTGCCCGAGGCCTATGCGCTCTACCGGATCGATTTCGGGATGAGCCACATGGTCACGCAGAGCGTCGTCGAGGTCGCGGAAGCCGTCGGCACCTCGCCGCGCGCGCTCTCCGCGATCTGGCGCTACCTGCTCGCGATCGACTGGGTGGCGCGGATCAACGCCTATTGGCTGCCGCTCGACCACCCGCTGTTCCACTGGATCCGCGAGCCGCGGCGAATGGGGTTCTCCGTGCTCGAGGCGTTGTGGGTGCGGCTCGTCGACGTCGGAGGGGCGCTCTCCGCCCGGAACCTGGGCGAGGGCGACGTCGTGCTCGATGTGCGCGACGAGCTCTGTCCCTGGAACCAGGCGCGCTGGCGGGTCGCGAACGGCAGCGCCGAGCGCACGACCGCGCCCGCCGACGTGCAACTCGACGTCTCCGCCCTCGGCTCGGTCTACCTCGGCGGCTTCACGTTCGAGCAGCTGCGCTGGGGCGGACGGCTGGAGGAGCTCAAGCCGGGCGCGGTCGAGCGGGCGGACGAGCTCTTCCGCACCGCGCGACTGCCCTGGTGCCCCGAGCTGTTCTAGCGGAGGGACTCGACCCAGTCGAGCTTGCGGCCGCACAGGGTCTGCGCGCCCGAAGCGGGCACGCGTGAGACCGGGTCGCGCGGACTGACCAGGCTCAGCGCGACCGGCCCGAACGAGAACGGCTTGCCACCGCTGCCCGGGCGCCAGCCGCCCGGCTGGTACCGGATCTCGACGTCGTGTGCCCCGGCTGGGAGCGGGGTCGAGCCGAGGTCGGTGAACAGGCCGGGCCAGTTCAGCTCCGCCCGCCGTGAGCCGATCGTGCGGCCGTCGATCGCGACCGAGGCGTCGCCGAACCAGTCGCCTGCGATCCAGGCCGTGTAGACGCCGTCGACCGGCACCGTGGCCCGCACGCTCACGGCGCCGTCGAGTGGCGGCGCGCCGAGCGAGATGGCCTCCGGCCGCGTCGCGTAAGCGAGCGTCCTGCCTGGCAGCTCCTGGATCTGGGAGCAGGGCGCGACTGCCACAGCCTGGTCCGCGTCGCCGAGCGGGAGGCGGCGCACGACCGTCTCCGTCGGCCGTTCGGGCCGTTGCCAGACCTCGTAGTAGCGGCCGCTCCAGACCAGGCGGTACGGCGAAGGCGGCCGGCTCGCCGCGGGGCCGCGGCGGAGCACGAGCGTGCGGTAGACGAGCACCTGGTCGAGCCTGATGCGGTCGATGTCGGCCGACTCGCCCTTCTCGAGCATCGTCCCGTCCGTGAGGTAGACGAAGCGCCGTCGCAGCTCCGAGGCGCCCTCGGGTTCCAGCCGCCGCAGGAAGTGGCGCGCTCCGTAGGGCTCGTACGTGGTCATCAACGCCGGGCCCTCGCCGGCGAAGTCGCGGCCGATCGTCTCGAGCTCGTGGAGCTGCCCGCGCGGAGCGAGCCAGACGTCGTGGTACTGGTCGACGTTCGACCAGATCACTCCCACGGCGAGGGCGAGCACGACGAGCGAGGTCTCGACCAACCGTCCGCTCGCGAGCAGCGCGCCGCAGCCGGCGATCGCCGCCGCGAGCACCGCCGGTGCGGCCATCGCGAGGGTTTTCCCGCCGACCCACGGCGAGCTCACGCCGACGTAGACGAGGCACCCGATCACCGCCGTGGCGACGTACACCGGCAACGCCCAGGCGCGGCGCTGCCAAGCCCACCAGAGACCGACGACACCTGCGCCGATCACGACCGCGACAAGCACGTAGACCGGGGTCAGGTCACCCGGCCGGACCCGGAAGTCGCCAACTGGCCAGATCCCGAACAGCTGCCAGCCGCTCAGCGGTCCGATCAGGTTGCCAAGGTTCGACTCCTTGCCGAAGTCGCCGATCCGCCCCAGCCAGTCGACCGATGCGACGAACGCGGGCACGGCGAGCACCGCCAGCGCGGCGACAAAGACCCCCGCCTTCAGCACTAGCGAAGGCCGTCGCAGCACGACGACCGCCGCGACGAGCAGCGGCGGCACGAGCCAGAGCGCGCCCGGCAGGCTGAGCACGCAGACCAGGGCCGCCGAGGCCGCCGCCAGTGGGAGCACGGCCCGCGGCCCGCGCTCCTGCTCGAGCGCCCGCGGCAGCAGCCCCCCGATCAGCGCGAGGAGCAGCGCGCCCAAGACTTCCTTGATCCCGCCCCAGAGCGCGTAGCCGTACAGGAGCGCCGGCTGCGCCGCGAGGAAGGCGCCGAATGCGCGCAGCGGGGCCGAGGCGACCACGCGCCCGAGCACGGCGTACAGCGCCAGCGCGAGCATCGCCGCCAGGAACGCGAGGTACGGCTGGTACAGCCAGGCGCTGTCGTAGGCGAGCAGCTGGTGCCCGACCCCGAGCGGCATCAGGCTGCCGGTCGGGTAGCCGATCGCCAGCGTCGTGGCGAGCGTCGCCTCATAGGTCGACGGCGCGAGCCCGGCGAGGCTGCGGCCGTGCTCCATCACCCGGTCGGTCATCGCGAGATAGGTGGCGGTGTCGTCGAGCTTGATGTAGCCGGCAAAGGTGGCACGCCCGGAGAGCACCACCGGCGCGGCGAAGACCGCGAAGACGCCGACGGCGGCCGCAGGCGCCCATGGCCGCGGAAGGCGCCGCCACGAGCGCGACAGCAGCAACCCTGCAAGCGCGAGCGCGACGACGAGCGGCCCGGCGAGCTCAGCCGTCGCGTCTGTCAGCGTCGCGAACTGCGCCGCGAGGATCACGACGGTCAGCCCCGCCGGCAGCAACAGCGGCCCGGGGAGCCGCGACCCAGAGGCCAGCTCGAGCAACGCTCCGCAGCCGAGCGAGAGCCCCGCCAGGAGGAGCGGGAACGCGACCCAGGCGACGAGCAGCGCCGTCAGCTAGCTGACCGGGACGACCTGTCCCGAGGAGATCAGCTCGCGCGCGTGCTCAGCCGACGACGCGTAGACCTCGATCTGCACGTCCGACCCCGGGTAGGCGAGGTAGATGTTGGTCGGGTGGTCCGTGCTGTAGACGGCGAAGCCGTTCTTCGGAGCGGTGAACGAGCTCTCGCCCCCGGCCTTCGCCAGCTTCTTGAGGACGCCGTACGCGTCGTCGACGGGATACGTGCCGACAAGCGTGTACCTCGCCTCCCGCGTGCCCGCGGCCACGCCCTTCGGCAGGTAGCGCACGAAGATGCGGTCTTGCGGCGTCCGCGTCAGCTCGTACGTGCGGTTCTCCCGCGCCCCGAGCCAGTAGATCGGCCGGCCGGCCTCGACCGAAAGCTCGCGCAGGCGGTCGGGCGTGGCCGCGACTGGCGGGATGGCGGTCACCTGCGCCGACTCCGTGGAGGATCCGCTCGAGTCGTCGCGGATCACCACCAGCCAGACCACGAGCGCCGCCGCGACGGCGACCGCGAGCACGGCCCCGATCCGCACGTCGGGCCTCCGTGCCCAGGGGCCGACGGAGCGCTCGTTCACCGCCATCAGCATAGGTTCCACCCCGGCGGACGCCGTCCTGCGGCGGGCAAACCGCGGCGCGAGTTGCGCTACCCTTGGCCCCCCAGGGCGGTTAGCTCAGTTGGGAGAGCACCAGCTCGACAAGCTGGGGGTCACTGGTTCGAGCCCAGTACCGCCCATTTTGGCACGTTGGAGGCATGGGCTAACCCGCATTCCTCCAGTGTCAGGTGTGACGGACGGGTCAGATTGTCCACCTGATGCTGTTCTGGGGTTTCGCCAGCCCTGACAACATCCGCTAAACGCTCTACGTCAGGGCCGGAGCCCCCACGTCTGACTTCGTTCTCTGATGTTCACGGAGAACTCCGGCGAGGAAGAGCGCCAGGAATCCAATCGCGGCAGGGGCCATGTGCGCAGCCACCACGACCGAGAGGCAGGTTGCGACGACAACGGCCTTCCCGGCGCCGGCCTTGTGCAGGGCTACGGCCGCCGCGATCGCGACGATCAGCCAGGAAGCGCCAGCTACGAGTCCAATCGCGGAAATGTTTCCAGCGAGCTGGCTGTCCTCGACGACGAAATCGATTGCCCGCGCAACGGCGGCCTGCTCCGCGCCTGCGAGGTCGTTGGCATAGCGAGCCAGGATGCCGGTCGCGATCCCTTGAATAGAGTCATACGCGCTGAAGAAGACCGTCCAGACAACTAGGGCGGCCCGGCTGATCCTCGCCGCCGCCGAGGACAGGCCGTCGAGGAGTCTCCAGACAGCCAGGAACAGGAACGGGGTCAATATGAGCTGTCCCACGTGGACAACCAGCCAGCGGTCGACAACGTCCGCGATTCCCTCGTATGGACTCTCTCCGCCGGGGTTCGGGTGGAAGACGATCAGTACTGCCCAGAGGAGTGGCCCGGCGTAGGCGAGATAGCGGCCGATGCTTGTCTCCGAGAGTGCTCTTGGGTCAGCCATGTGGCCTCCTTTCGAGTTCCCGTGCCTGCGCAGCATTGCACTAGCCCGGCTGGGGGCGGGCCGCGGAAGCTATTGCCGAGCGGTGAGCCGAACAACGGGCGCCGCAACGCGACCCGGTCGCGGCTCAGGCTACGGCCGCGCGCTCGTGCCATCCGCAACGACTCTGTAAAGTCTTGCGCGGTGCGTGTCGCCGCCGTCCATCGGCACGTGGCCGTGATCGCCGCTCTTGCCGTTGGCGGAGTGCTTGCCGTCTCAGGGGGGTCTGGTGACGCGGCTCGTTCGACGCAGCCGCAAGTCAAGATTCCGCCCCGTCACTGGCCGAAGGCGCCGCGCCGCCACCGCATCACCTCGCGCGCGCCGAGGGCCACGCCGACCCTCTCGGTGAACGTGCGCGGCGGGCTCACGGACATCGGCAACACCCTGGTCACGTGTCCCAACAACGCTGCGGCGCGACGGCGCGGCGGGCGGCCCGGCACGCGCGCCGGCGAACCGTGCCTCGGGCAGAACAACAACGACCTGAACATGCGCTACGTCAACGTCGACCCGGGGAGCGGCAGGTTCAACTCCAGCTCGGCGACGCTGAGCATTCCCTCCGACGCGCGGGTGCTTCACGCCTACCTGTACTGGGGCGCAGATCTCGCACCGGGCGTGAACAACCCCGACGGCGACGCGGCGCCCGGTGGCAGGAATCCGAACACGAACGAGCTCTGGAAGCGTGTGCGGCTGCGGGTCGACGGCGGCGCCTACACGCCCATCGACGCGGAAGACCCCCTCCGGAACGGGCAGTGGGCGGGCGTGGCGAGCTGGTACTCGAGCGTCGGCAACTGGCCCGGCTTCGCCTACCAGGTGCGAGCCGACGTGACCAACGAGGTCCGGGCCGGTGTACAGACCACGCGGCGGCGGGGCCGGGCCGGGGCGAAGCTGACCGCGATCACCGTCGCCAACGTCCAGGCAGGGCAGGGCTTCAACCGACACGCGGGTTGGACGCTGTTCGTCGCCTGGGAGAGCCCGACGGCGCCGTGGCGGAACCTGTCGCTCTTCGATGGCTTCGACTTCGTCCAGGTTCAGGGCGGCCAGCAGCTCGTCGTCGGGCCGTTGAACTTCACCGGCTTTCGGACTCCCGCCAGCGGCCCCGTCGAGGCCCACGTCACGACCTGGGCCTACGAGGGAGACCGCGGGATCACGGGCGACTACCTGGCGCTGGGGACGCTCGGTCTCCCGTGCGCCAGCCTGCCAAAGCGTTCCGACGGCGCGAACCCGATCGACAACTTCTTCAACGGCAGCATCAGCCGGGGCGGGAGCAACGTGCCCGACCGCGTGCCCGCCTTCGTCAACCAGCTCGGCTTCGACCTCGACACGCTCACCGCGACCGGGGTGATCGGGAACAACGCGACCGGTGCGTCCGCGTGCCTGGGCACGGTCGGCGACACGTACTTCTTCGGCGGCCTCGCGTTCGATGTGCTGATCCGCGCGCCGAACGTCCACATCGACAAGGTCGCCGACCGCACGCAGGCGAATCCCGGCGAGCTCGTCACCTACACCGGGAGCGTCAGCAACCCCCAGCGCACGCCCGACGACCCTCTCTATCCGACCCCGACGAGCCCCGCAACGAACATGGTGGTGACCGACGTGCTGCCCTCCGGGCTCGACTTCGTCGCCTTCGTCTCCAACCCGGGAGGCCTCTGCGTCTATGTCGCGGCATCGCGGGTGATCAGCTGCGCCGTCGGCACGCTCGACGTGGACGAGTCGTTCGTCTACCGCTACCAGGCCCGCGTGAACGGCGCCGCCCAGGGGACGACCGCGGCGCCGCTCGTCAACACGACTTGCTACCGGTCGAACTCACTCGACGAGCCGGACTCGAACTTCTACGGCTGCGACGACGCCACGGTGCTCGTCCCGCCCGAGCCTCCGCAACCGCCGCCGCTCGTCGACCTCGGCGTGGTCAAGACCGTCTCTCCGCAAATCGTGGCTCCGGGCGCGACGCTCACCTGGCACATCGTGGCCACCAACCACGGGCCGGGCACGTCGACGGGGTTCGTACTCGCCGACCAGCTCCCGGCGGAGATCGGCTTCGTCAGCGCCTCGGCGAGCCCCGCTCTCACCTGCACGACCCCGGCCGTCGGCTCGAGCGGCGCCGTCACGTGCACGGCTCCCAGCGTTCCGCCCAAGCCCACCGACGGGTCGACGCTGGAGCTGACGATCACGGGGACCGTCTCGTCGAGCGCCCCGGACGGCGCGCTGCTGGTGAACGTGTCGACCGTGAACGGCAACGAGGACGAACCGGTTCCGGACCCGCATCCGAACCGCGACACGGCCTTGGCGCGAGTGGTCGTCGGGCCGGGGCCGGTCCCGCCCGACCCGACCCCTGAGCCCCCCGAGCCCGACGGTCCGCCCGACCCACCCATCCCGACGCCGACGCCGCCGTTCGTGCCGCCCGGCCAGATCGGCACCAAGATCGTGCTGCACAAGCGCTCACTGCAGACACAGGCGAGCAGAGGCGCGACCGTCAGCTTCCGCCTCCGGGTCGACAACACGGGCGAGGCGGCCGCGAACCGCGTTCGGATCTGCGACCGGATGTCGCGCGACCTCGTCCCGATCGCGGCTCCGGGTTACACCGTCAGGGGCAACCTCATCTGCACCACCGTCAGGCGGATCCCGATCGGCGGGCATGTGACGCTGACCGTCTCGGCGAGGATCGCGCCCTCGGCGAAGGCCGGCTTCGCGCCGGACCGGGCCACGGCGCGGGGGCGAAACACCCGGGCCGTGCACGCTCGAGCCGTGGTCGTCGTCCGGGTCTCGAGCAAGTGCCCGGGCCGCTGCTGACGCCTCGCTCCATGAGATCCGATCGCGCGGGCCGGCAGTAGGGGACCGGCGAGGGAAATCTCGCCAAGAGGAGGTAGGCAGATGGGGGGTATGCAACTGCGCGCGCCGCGCGGCAAAGGCCACCGGCGCGTGCTCGTGGTCGCTGTAATGCTCGTGGCCGCCGTCGTCGTGGGCACCGCACGCGCGGCCAGCGTGATCTCGCAGACGACCTGGGGCGGTCCGGGCTCCGAGGTGACGAACGGGGCCGCCGTCGCGTCGGACGGAAGCTCGTATCTGACCGGGTTCACGAACAGCTTCGTCCAGTCCGGACAGCAGGCGTTCCTGACCAAGTTCACTGCGAACGGCTCATTGAGCTGGCAGCGGACGTTCCAGGGGCCGGAGCAGTTCACGACCGACGAGGGGAAGGGCGTTGCAGTGGCTCCGGACGGCTCGGTCTACGTGACCGGCCAGACCGTCGGTGCGGAGGGTGACGTGCTCCTGTTGAAGTTCTCGCCGGACGGCTCGCTTCAGTGGCAGCGGCGCTGGGACGGCGGCGGCGCGGAGACCGGGGAGGCGGTAGCCGTCGGGAGCGACGGGGCCGTCTACGTCACCGGAGGCTCGGCTACCTTGGGCCAGTTCGGACCGCTGTTCGTGCTTCGCTTCGCGCCTGACGGCTCCCTCGTGTGGCAGCGGATCCGGTCGGTCGAAACGGGCGGGGCGGTCGGCACAGGGCAAGGGATCGCCGTCGGCTCGGACGGGAGCATCTATGCGGCCGGCGTCTCGCCGAGGCCGGAGCTCGGTGACTTCGACATGCTGCTGCTGAAGCTCGATCCCACGGGAGCGCTCGTGTGGCAGCGGACGTACAGCTCCGCTGACGTCGCCGATGCGCGTGGTGGCGTCACGGTCGCTGCCGACGGAACGGCAGTGGTGGCCGGCGGTCTCCAGGCGGTCACTCGCCGGACCGCCGTGAACGACACCTTCGTTGTGAAGTTCGGCTCCGACGGGAACCTGATCTGGGACCGCGGCTTCGGCGGCGACCAGGGTGACTTCCCCGGTGGGGTCGCGACCCGCTCCGACGGCACGGTCCTCGTCGGCGGAGAGACCGGGAGCTTCGGGGCCGGGAGCGACGACGCGTTCCTGTTGCAGCTCGACTCCGCGGGCAAGGGCCTCGCCTGCAACACCTGGGGCGGAGCCGGGCTCGACCACGGCGACGACGTCGAGCTGGCACCGGGCGGGACGGTCGTGCTCGGAGGGACGACGGAGAGCCCGTCCTTCACGTTCGGCACGTGCCCGCGGCAGGTCAAGCGGCTGAAGAGCATCGTGGCCGCGCCCGACGTTCCGGCGATCGACGCCACGGGAGTGGTCGCGGATCCGGGCGGCACCGTCGCCACGCCCAACGGCACCTCGCCGGGAGCGGGAGGCTTCGACGCCGCCCTGGTGAGGATCGCTCCCTAAAGGCAAGCTCGGGGCGGCCGCCGACGGGCGGCCGCCCCTACGTTGCGCGAGTGCGAGCGTTCATGGGAGTTTCACGTGAGCTCACTACGTTCGACAGCATGCGGAGCTTGCTGATCGGTCTCCTCGGCGCCGGAGCCCTCGCGCTGACTGCGTGCGACGGGGCCGACGACCGCACCAGCGCTGGCCCGACCATCGCGCCGACGCCGTGCGGCACCGTCGATGGCCGCGGCTGTGCTCCGCCCGGCAAGCGCGTGGATCTCACTCGGCCGTCCTTCTCACATTCGACCTCGATCACGAACCCGCTCTTCCCGATCAGCCGTCTACGTTCGGTCGTGCTGATGGGCCACGTCGAAGGCAAGCCGTTCCGGACGGAGACGACGCTGCTGCCCGGGGCACGAACCGTCGCGTGGAACGGCGAGCGCGTTGCGGTGCTTGTCTCGCAGTACATGGCCTACCTGGACGGGCGGCTCGAGGAGGTCGCCCTCGACCGCTACGCGCAGGCCGACGACGGATCGGTCTGGTACCTCGGCGAGGACGTCTTCGACTACCGCAAGGGAGCGATTGCGTTCACTGAGGGAACGTGGCTCGCTGGCCGCGAGGGGCCGGGGGCGATGATCATGCCCGCCAGGCCGGAGGTGGGCGACGTCTATCGGACCGAGAACGCGCCGGGGATCGTGTTCGAGGAGGTGACGGTGAGGTCGGTCAGCGAGACGGTTCCGGGGCCGCATGGGCCGGTGACGGGCGCGATGATCGCAAGCGAGCTGCACTCGGACGGGACTCGCGAGGACAAGCTGTTCGCACCGGGCTACGGCGAGTTCCGGACGGCCGGAGGGGGTGACCTCGAAGCGCTCGCCCTGGCCATGCCGACCGACGCGCGTGAAGGATCGATGCCTGCCGAGCTCGGGGTGTTGGCCGCGGGCTCGGAGGGGGTTCTCGAGGCCGGGCGCCTCGGCAACTGGGAGAACGCCGCGTTCTCGATCCGGCGCATGAACACCGCCTGGAAGAAGCTTCGAGCGGGCCACCAGCCGCCCCGCATCGCGCACCGGCTTTCGGCGACGCTGACCGCGCTCACCGCTTCGGTTCGTGCGCGCAAGTCTTTTCGAGTGGAACAGGACGCGATCAACGTCTCCCAGTCGGTGCTCGACCTCCAGCTCCAGTACCGGCCTCCCGCGGAGGTCGACGTGGCCCGCTTTCATCTCTGGACGCAGCAGGTGCGGGTCGACGCGGCAGCCGGCGACCTCGACGGCGTCACCGGGGATGTGGCGGTGCTCGAATGGATCCGCGACCGAATCGCCCCGTCCCTCGGGTCAGCCCGTCGCGACATCGACGCCCGCCTCGTCGAGCTCCGCGCGGCGACAGACGCGCGGAACCTGCCGGCCGCGGCGGACCACGCGGCGCGGTTGGGCGCCCGGATCCGCGGTTAGCGAAGAAACGCCTACTCGATCTCCAGGCGCTCGTAGGCGAGCGTCAGCTCCTCGATCGCGACGTCGCAGCCCTTCGCGTTCAGTGGGCCGCTGACGTGCTTGACGATCCGCGCCCGTAGCAATTTCCACGTCTGGACGACCTGCGTGTGGTCCTCGTTCTGCAGCTGGATCGTGACGGTCCGGTACGCCGCCTGGTCGCCGTTGCGGATCTGGTCGAGCCACTGGAAGAGGTTGAGCACGCCGATGATCCCGCGCTTCAGCGTCACGTCGGTGGCCTTGTTCAGGCCGGTGAGCTTCTGCACCGAGTTCTCCTTCGAGTTCCCGTTGCGGTACTCGATCACGTCGACGCTCATCCCGATCTCGCTGCACTCCTGGAACCC
>Ga0207428_10005472_pt1 | contig 11839 bp, 7 predicted proteins | sample RhiMethybrSRZTD1_FD_187600 | JGI IMG/M metagenome (GOLD analysis project Ga0207428, IMG submission 187600) | Populus rhizosphere microbial communities from Tennessee, USA - Rhizosphere MetaG P. TD hybrid SRZTD1 (SPAdes) (version 3) | ecosystem: Host-associated > Plants > Roots > Rhizosphere >... | reverse complement strand
GGTTGATGATGTCGTCCTGGCCGACGATCAGCTTCTTGAGCTCGGTGATGATCTTGTCGCGGCCGACCTTCATCCGATCCGCAAGAGCGACATCATCCGGGGTGTTCATCTCAATCGTTTCCACGCGTTCCTCCAAGCCCCAAGTCCCAAGCCCCAAGCCCCAAGACCCTAATGCGTCATCGCGTACATCACGTAGTTCACGCCGAACTTGTACGCCTCGTTCGATAAGTCGACCGGCACGTAGCCGGTGTCCGAAAATTCCCAGAGCTCGCCTAAATCATGGTTGTTGTTCGCGATCGCGATCAATCGCTTTCGCGGGTCGTTGTCTTCGTAAATCCCCAGCCATTCGGTGTCGCCCATCTGCGCGTAATAGCCTGACCGAGGATCGAGGGCGTTGATTTCGAAAAAAGAGTGAAAGATCGGATGCGTGGCATCCAGCTTCACGAACGGCGCCTCGGGATAGACGCGGCGCATCTGGACCACGAGGTTGTCGACGTGATTGCCGCGGAAGTCGTCGAAGATGATGAAGCCGCCCTTGAGCAGGTAATTGCGCAGCCCCGCCAGCTCCGCGTCGTTCATGACCCAGAAGCCCGGTTCCGACATGTAGGCGATCGGGAACTTCGCCAGGTCCGGGTCGTCCAGCGTCAGGATGTTGCCCTGGTCGATGAACGTCTTCAGGAACGTGAGCTCGCTGAGGATTTTCAGGAAGTGAAAATCGGCGCGCGGAAAATCGTGCATCCAGGGCGGCTCGCGACGGCCGAAGCGACCGTTGGCAAGATCGACCCCGGGACCGACGCGGATGCGCGTGAATGCGAATCGGCCGTCGTACTCGGCGCGAGGCTCGAGCGGATCCATCGTCCGCCTTCGCTCTTCTGCATTGACGAGAGCGACGGCGAGACAGGCGATGAACCCGACCGCCGCAAGCGCCTTATGCGAGGCCGACGACACGTCGATACCCCCATTCCGCGCACAGCAGGCCGACGAGCAGGAACAGCACGATCGGCATGTGCCAGAGCTCGTGCTCCTCGACGGACGTGACGCCGCGGCCGGTGTAGCGCAGATCGTCGGCGAGCGTCGAGGTGTTCGCCGCGTCGTAGAAGCGGCCGCCGGTTTCGTCCGCAATGCGCCGCAGCGTCCCGGCATGCATCGTCGCGTCGAAGTACTCGGCGTCGCCCGGCGCGGCGCGGAAATGCGTGACGGCGCTGCCGACGCTCTTGCCGGCGCGCGTCGCGTCGATCTTCGCCTCGTACCAACCCGGCGCCTTCGTCGGAATCGTCGCGGAGTACTGGCCGGCGTGCTCGCCGTCCCACGACATCGGCACGTCCGACACGGTGCCGTCCGGCGCGGTCACGGTCGCCATCACCGCCGCGTCGTTCAGCTCGACGAAGGACGGGTCAACGACGTTCGCGGTGAGCGTGGCGCCTTCGCCAGGCTCGACGCGCTCGGTCGTCAATGCCGGTTCCACTTGATCGGGAACGCCGTCGACCAGCCATCGCAGCAACTGGCGCCAGTAATTCTCGTGCGTGAGATCGTCCACCGCGATCGAGGCGTCCATCTGCCAGTTCCACGAGTCCTGCGGCAGGAACGCGAACGTCTTGCCGCGGCCGTAGCGCTGGAAGATCAGCATCGGCCGCTCGGCGCGCGATTCGTCGGTGCCCATCAGCAGCACGGTCGCGCCCGGCTTCACCGCATCGATGCGGTTCACGGCGGTCACACTCGGCAGCTTGCTCCACTTCTCCGCCGACGCCTGCTCGTTGGCGCCAAGCTGCGTCACCGCGGTGCCGGCGCCCGCGCGCGTCGGCTTGATGGTGAGGCGCATCACGGTGCCCTTCGGCTGCAATCGGCTGCGATCGAGCACGACCGGCAGCACGTCGGCGACGGCGGTGCCGGTCCATCCGCCTTCAGCGAAGGCGCGGGGGCCGCCAAGCATCAGCAGCCCGCCGCCGCGGCGATCGACGAATTCCGAAATCATCTTCAGCTGATCGCCGGTCATGGCCGCGGCTTCGAGGCTGCCGATGACGAGCGATCGATAGCTGAACAGCTCTTCGCGCGTTTTCGGAAATGCCGCGATCAATTCGTCGGGACCGTCGACGCCCTGGCGCATGTACTTGTTGTCGGCGGTCCGGATCAGGCTGGTGACGATCAGGTTGTCGCCTTCCGGGATCGCGCGGCGGATGAACTTGTACTCGTAACGCGGTTCACCTTCGAAGTAGAGGATCTTTTCCTTGCGATCGCGCACGTCGATCAACGCCTCGCGCGCGTTGTTCTCGGTCACGAGCTCTCCCGCCTGTGGCGTCACCTTGAAGCGAAGCACACGCGGTCCCGGCTCGTTCACGGTGAAGCGCACGGGAATCGACGCGGGCGTGCCGGCGTTCGGCAGCGAGACCTGCTGCGTGCTGACGAGCGTGCCCTCGTCTTCGACGTCGAGCGTCACCTTCTGCCCGTCGAACCCGGACTGCGACAGCACCACGTCCACCATCAAGGTCGTGCCCTTGAGCGCGGTCTTCGGCGTCACGACGCGGCCGACCTGGATGTCTTTCGACAACGTCTCGCGGCCGACGCCGATCGTGAACACCGGCAGGTTCTCCGCCTTGAGTCCAAGGATCGCTTCGCCGAGCGCCGCGTCCGCGGTGTCGGCGCCGTCGCTCACCATCACGAGGCCCGCGACCGGCAGGCCGGCGAGCTCCTGGCGCACGCCGGACAACGCCGCGCCAAGACGCGACTGCGATCCGCCGAAGGTGAGATCGCTTTCCTGCGTCGTGCGCGTGGCCGCGCTCGAAAACCGGAACGTCCGCACCGTGAAGCGATCCGACAACGCCTTGAGCAGCCCGCGATCGTTCGCGCCGAACTCGCCTTTCACGAACGACGCGCGCGGCTGGCCGTCGACGTCGGCAATCTGCATGCTGCGCGAATCGTCCAGCAGGACGCCGAGGAAGTTCTGCTGCGGCACCGCGGCGCGCACCACGAGCAGCGGCCGGAACATGCAGACCAGGATGATGGCGAGAATCGCGAGACGGATGGCAGCGAGGGTGATCCGCTGGCCAGCCCGGCCGTGGCCCTTGCGATACGCGAGGATCGTCAGGGCAGCCGCCACCGCCACGGCGGCCGCCGCGACGTAGGACCCCGTCGAGGCGGCGAACCGGAATTCCCCCTGACTGAACACGATCGGGGAAAGGTCAAAGAAAAATCTAAAGAGGGCGTCGAGCACGAATTTCTCCGGATTCTACTTCGGTTACGCTACGCGAATGCCAGATCTAACTCGGCGTTCGTGGATGGGTCTCGTGGCGGCCGCGCTCCCCGCCGCCGTGGCGGTTCCGCTTGCGGCTCAACAAGTCAGACGGCCGTCGGTGGTCAATGGCCGACGCTATCTCCAGTATGACGTCTTCACCGACAAGCCGCTGGCCGGCAATCAATTGGCGGTGTTCACCGAGACCGCGGGCCTCACCGCCGAGCAAATGCAGGCGATGACGCGCGAGACGAAATTCTCCGAATGCACCTTCGTCCAGCCGGCCGAGGCCGCGGGGACCGACGTCCGCCTGCGCATTTTCGGCCCAGCGAATGAAATGCAGTTCGCGGGACATCCGGTGATCGGCTCCACCTTCGCGCTCGCCGACGATGGCGCGATCAGGGCCGGGAGAAAAGAATTTACATTTGGCCTCGGCATTGGTCCCACCCTCGTCGAGCTGGAATGGCAGGGCGATCGCCTGCAGTTTGCGTGGATGACGCAACAGAAGCCGGTGTTCGGTCCCACCTTGAACGCCCCGGCAGCGCTGGCCGCGTCACTCGGTATCGATCCGTCGGCGCTTCGTCCCGGCTTGTTGCCGCAGGAAGTGAATTGCGGCTCGGCGTTCTTCTTCGTGCCACTGGTGTCGCGCGCCGCGGTCGATCAGGCGGTGGTCGACACCCGCGCGGCCGCCGCGATGTTCGAGGCCGCGAAGATCACACGCCGCGGTCTCTTCATCTTCTCCACCGAGCCCGGCCCGGACGGCGCCACGTGCTACAGCCGCATGATGGGCGCCAATGAAGATCCGGCGACCGGATCGGCGAGCGGCCCGTTGGGTTGCTATCTTGTGCAGCACGGCCTCGTGCCCGCGGAACGCGCTGGATCAATAGTCAGCGCGCAGGGCGTGAAGATGGGCCGCCCGAGCCGCATCCACATCAAGATCGACCTCGCCGGTGGCGAAATTTCACGTGTTCGCGTCGGTGGCACGAGCGTCCTCGTCGGCGAAGGCCGCCTGAGGGCCTCGTGACAACGTTTGATAGGATCAGCTAAAGGATTTGCGATGCTTGCCACAATTCCAATCACCAAGACTTCTAAGTCACGAATGACTCCGGAGCTCCGCGACAACGCCGCGTTTGGCGCGGTGTTCAGCGACCACATGCTCATCGCCGATTTCGTCGGCGGCAAGTGGACCGAGCCGCGCATCCTCCCGTACGGCGCGCAGCCGCTGCCCGCCGCCCCGGCGTGCGCGCATTACGGCCAGGGCATTTTCGAAGGCTTCAAGGCGTTCCCGCGTCCCAACGGCGGCGCGGTGGTGTTCCGCCCCGACGCCAATCACGCGCGCATGGCGAAAACGTGCCAGCGCATGGCGATGCCGGAAGTGCCGGCGTCGATCTTCATCGACGGCACGCTCGCCCTCGTCCAGCTCGATCGCAACTGGATTCCGGAAAAGGACAACAGCGCCTTGTATGTCCGCCCGGTGCTGTTCGCGACGGGCGAGACGCTCGGCGTGAAGCCGTCGGAGAGCTTCCGCTTCGTGATCGAGACCTGCCCCAGCGCGCCGTATTTCTCGGGCTCCGTCGATCTGATCGCTGAAGACACGTACGTGCGCGCGTTCCCCGGCGGCACCGGCGCGGCGAAGTGCGGCGGCAACTACGCCGGCAGCATGCTCGCCTCGATCGAAGCGCAGAAGAAGGGCTTCCATAACGTGCTCTGGCTCGACGGCATCGAGCGCAAGTACGTCGAAGAGGCCGGCCTGATGAACGTGGCGTTCGTGATCGGCGGCACCGTGGTGACGCCGCCGCTTGGCGGCACGATCCTCCCGGGCATCACGCGCGACAGCGTGCTGACGCTGCTGCGCGACTTGAAGCTGCCGGTGGAAGAGCGCCGCATCACCATCGACGAGGTGTTCGACGCGCACGCGAAGGGCACGCTGCAGGGCGCGGCCGGCATCGGCACCGCGGCCGTGATCGCGCCGCTCGGACGCCTGCGTCACAAGGATCGCGAGATCACGATGCCGAAGATGGGCCCGGATTCACCGCTGATGCGCGCGGGCGCCGAGCTCGAAGGCATTCGCTCGGGCAAGATTGCTGACCGCCACAACTGGCTGGTGACGATTTAGATGCCGTACTTCGCACTGCAATACGAGGTCGTCGAAGACTTCGCGAACAAGCGCACACCGTTCCGGCCCGCGCACTTGAAGGAAGTGCGCGACGCCAACGGCCGCGGTGAATTGATCATGGCGGGAGCACTGGCGGATCCTGCCGAGGCGCTGCTGATCTTTCGCGCCGCGGATCGATCGACGGCCGAGCGGTTCGCGAACAACGATCCGTACGTAAAGAGTGGCCTCGTCAGGAAATGGACGGTCCGCCAGTGGAACGTCGTCGTCGGACAGGATCCTTCCGAAACACCGCCTGGCCTGCCGACCTGACCACCTGACCACCTGTCTTTAGCGTTTCAACAGCTCCTCGAGGGTGTGGACTTCGCCGTTCTTGATGACGGTCCGCACCTTCCGCGCGTTCTTCACATCCGCCAGCGGATCGTCGGTGACGATGACGAGATCGGCGAGCTTCCCGGCTTCGATCGATCCAAGATTCGCACCTTCGCCCAGTGCTTCGGCCGCTCGCACCGTTCCGGTCTGCAACACCTCGAAAGGCGTGAGCCCGCTCTGCTGAAAGATCTCGAGCTCGGTGTGATACAGCAGCGCATACGGGAAGATCGGCGAGTCGGTGCCGGCGATCACCACTCCCCCGCCCTTCACCACGTTGCGAACCAGCTCGCCCATCGGCCGCCAGACGTTCATCAGCCGATCGAAGTCCGCCGGCTGGATGCTCTTCGAAAGCTGCGCCATGGCGCGCACGATGGACTCGGGAAAGAGCGTCCGGAATCTCACGTCGTCAAGGCGCGACGGATCGCGCGCCAGCATCAGCGGGAACGTGCCCGCGGTGATGCCGATCGTCGGCGTGATCGTCATCTTCGACGCGGTGAGCAGAGCGATCACGTCCTGGTAGCTCCGATTGAGCTGCGATACCTTCGGCGAATAGCCGCGGCGGCTGGTGCCTCGAATGTGTTCCACGCCATCGGCGCCCGAGGCCACCGCCGGATAGATTTCGTGCGAGGTCACGGGCAGTCCGTTGGCGTGCGCGAAGTCGATCACCTGCTTCTGCAGTCGATCGTCGAGACGCACGTAGGTCTTGATCAGGTCGTAACCAAGCTGCGTGGTTTTCTGCAGCTCCTCCGGCAGCTGTCCGCCGCCGGCAAGCGGCACGCCGCCGGCATAGTAAATACGGGATCCATCGAACGGCCCGCCGGTCGAGAACACGCGCGGTCCGCGGCGAATGCCCGCGCCGATCGATTCCTTCATCTCGAGCGCCTCGAAGGCGTCCGACGCGGGGTTGCGCACCGAGGTGATGCCGTAGGCGAGCCAGATGCGGCCGAGCCGCTCGCCGAAGTCGGGCGACAGGTGCGCATGCATCTCGATCAGTCCGGGCATCACCACATCGCCGGCGGCATCGACGACGCGCCCGGTGTGGAGATCGGCGCGATGGTCGGCGACCTGCTCGATGCGATTGTCGCGAATCACGATGTCGACGTTGTTGCGGAGCGACGCGGTCTTGCCGTCGAACATGCGGCCGGCGTGTACGACGACGCGGCCCTGCGGAATATTCGGCTGCCACGTGAGGTTGATCGGCACGTCGGTAGCGCGGTTGTCGGTGACGTCGACGAGCTTCAGACCGCGCGGGGTTTGATACAGCAGCCGCTTCGCGTCCGCGGCCCACGACGGCGCGTTGGCCAGGTCGTCCGAGAGGCGCCGCGGCGCGGCGGCGACATCGCCTGTCGGGGTGGTCGGCATCACGTGCATGACGCCGTCCATCACGAACGCCATCTTCGATCCGTCGCGCGACCACACCGGGCCGTCGTTGGTGCGCGTGCCGATCGAATGATGCTCGACGGGATTCAGCCGTCGAGGCGCGCCACCCGTTGTCGACACGAGCAGCAACTGGTTGGTGCCTTCGCGGAACCTCGTCGAGTACGGCTGCAGCGTGGTCACCGCGATCCAGCCTTCGGGCGCCCAGGTCGGACGGCCGGTTTCGAACGTCCTGCCGTGAATCGGCTCGGCCCGGCCGGTGATGGCAAGGGCACCGTCGCGGTTGATGTAGGCGATCTCATTCCCGCGCGACGACCACGACGCCTTCGTCGCCTCCGACGCGACCTTCTTGTCCGCGCCGCTGGCGATGTCGCGGACCCAGAGATCGGTCGTGCCGTCGCGATCGGACGAGAAGGCGATCGATCGCCCGTCGGGCGACCATGTCGGATCCGTCTCCACGAAGCGATCGTTCGTCAGGCGTCGCGCGGTGCCGCCGATGGGCATCAGCCACAAATCACCGAGTGCGATGAACGCGACTTGCGTCCCATCGGGCGAGATGACGGGCGCGGTGATCCCGCGGACCGGTTGCGCGCTGCGCGAGTCGAAGTCGCGGACCGCGGACTTGTAAGGTGCGCGCGTGAACGAGACGGACGCGATGAACTCGATCGGCACGGCATCCCCGCCCGCAACGCCGCGGGTCTTGATCTTGCCGTCTGCCGTATACAGAATCTCTGTCGGGGAAACCCATTGCGCGCGAAACGGAAACACGTCTTCGTTGTTCGTGATCTCGCGGCCATCGATCACGAGGTTGCTGCGATTGTTGGCGATGACGTTGAAGATCACTTTCGTGCCGTCGGGCGACCATGACGGCGCGGATATGGCGCCGGCGGCGGGCGTCATCGAGCGCTCGCTGGCGGTCGCGATATCGAGCGCCCAGACGCCGCGGCGATCCTCGCGCTCGCTGACGAAGGCGATCGTCGCGGCGACGGGCGAATACGCGGGGGCGTAATCGTTCGCGGGATTGTTCGTCAGCTGCCGAATCGTTCCAGCCGCCACGTCGAGATCGAAGATGTCGTAGTTGCCCGAACGATCGGACGAGAAGGCGATCCGATTGCCGTCGCGCGACCAGGACGGTTCGCGATCGTCGAACGGCCCCGCGGTGATCGCGCGCAGGCCCGATCCGTCGGCGTTCATCACGTAGATGTGCCACGTGCCGTCGGCGTATCCCTGGAACGCGACGCGGCGGCTGTCAGGCGCCCACGCCGGCTGGCGGGCGTCGAGGAATTCGTCGGTGACGCGCTTCGCCGGACCGCCGCTCGCCGGCAGCGTCCACAAGCTGCCCTGCAGATCGATCATCAGCGTGCGCCCGTCGGGCGACAGCGCCGCCGCCATGTTCGTGCCTTCGCGCAGGTTGATCGATACTTTCTGCGTCCCTGTGCCCGATTGCGAGGCCAGCGTGACGGCCCCAGCCAACAGAATCCCAGCGGTTTTCATGCAAAGGTTGTATGCGGGGTCTGACCCCAAATTCAACATATTCACGAGATTGCCATTTTCGTGTTGCAGAAACTCAACCCTCGCGCAGGCGGGACGCGAGCGTTTTTGCGATCACTTCGCCGTGGAAGCGACCGTTCTCGATGAAGACCGTTCCGGTGCGCTTCCCCGCCAGCTGGCCGCCCGCCACGAACAAGCCGGGCACGTTCGTTTCATAGGTATCGATGTTGTAGCGCGGCGACAGCGTTTCGGGATTGATCTCCACGCCGATGCGCGTCATGAATTCCGGATCGGCGCGATAGCCCGTCAGCAGCAACACGCCTTCGGCGGGCAGCGTCACGCCGGTATCGAGCACGACTTCGCTCGGGCGAATCTCGACGATGCTCGCGTTGAAGTGCGCGGCGATCGACCCTTCCTTCACCCGGTTCTCGATGTCCGGCTTCACCCAGTACTTGACCGACTCACCAAAGCCGGCGCCGCGATGGACCATCGTGACGTGGCCGCCGGCGCGGTGAATCTCGAGCGCGGCCTCAACCGCGGAATTCTTGCCGCCGACGATCACGACGCGCTGACGCCAGTAGTGATGCGCCTCCTTGTAGAAATGCGAGACGTGCGGCAGATCCTCGCCGGGAATGTTGAGCATGTTCGGCAGCTCGTAGTAGCCCATCGCCAGGACGACGTTCCGCGCTTCGCGCGTGCGCGTCACGCCGCGAGACGTGCGCGACTCCACCACAAAAGGTTCACCCGGTGATGCCGGCGGATCGATCGCGACGACCTTCTCGAATAGGGACACTTGCAATTGAAACGTGTCCACGACCTTACGGTAATAACGCAGCGCCTCCGCTCGCGTCGGCTTGTCGTACGGCGTGGTCAGCGGAATGCCGCCGATCTCCATCAGCTCGGGAGTGGTGAAGAACACCATATTGACGGGAAACCGCGCGATCGCGTCCACGAGCGAGCCCTGTTCGAGGACGACGTAGTCGAGATGGAAGTGCTTGGCGGCAATGGCGGTGGCGAGGCCCGAAGGGCCGGCGCCGACGATGATGACGTCGCGAACTGACATGTATCTGACGATTGTAACGGGGCTTGGGACCTGGGACTTGGGGCTTGGGGCCGGAAGAACGCAGACGTAAGATGCCACCATGCGAGCGAGAGCCGTCCTCGTTGCCGTCGCGTTCGTTTCTGTCGGAGCTCTCACTGCGTCGGGACAGGCCCCAAGTCCCAAGCCCCAAGTCCCAAGTCCCCCTCAGGACCCGAAGCCACAGGTCCCGGTCTTCCGCGCCGGCGTCGAGCTTGTGTCCGTCGACATTACCGCGCTCGACAACAACGGACGCCAGGTCACCGACCTCACGGCCGCGGAGCTCGAAGTCGAGATCGACGGCAGCAAGCGGCAGGTCTCGACCGTCGAATACATCCGCTCGGCCGATCCGCTCCGGGTCATCGGCACGCCGCGCAAGGTCGAAGTCCCCGACGAGACGTTTTCATCCTCGAACGCGAAGGGCGCGCCGAGCGGACGACTGATCGTGCTGCTGGTCGACCAGGGCAACATCCGCACCGGCGCGGCGCGCAGCTCGATGAACAGCGCCAAGAAATTCGTCGACACGCTGACGGCGGAAGATCGCGTCGCCGTGATCGCCGTGCCGAGCCCCGGCGAGCTGGTCGACTTCACCACCGATCACGACAAGGTCCGCGAGGCCCTGCTGCGCATCGTCGGCACCGCGGACACGATCCGGTCGCGCTTCAACCTGTCGATCACCGAGGCGATGGCGATCTACATGAATTCCGACATCCAGATGGCCGCCGAGGTGATCCTGCGCGAATGCGCGGGCGCGAGCGCGGCGGCCGAGCTCGAGCGCTGCGAGCGCGAGGTCGAACAGGATGCGGCGGAGATCATGAACGACATCCGCCATCGCACGCAGGACTCGCTCAACGGCATGCGCTCGGTCTTCAAGAGCCTCGGCTCGCTCGAGGGTCCGAAGTCCGTGATCCTGATCTCGGAAGGCCTGATCTTCGACGGCCTCGGCGGCGAGACCGACGAGCTCGCGTCGATCGCGGCCGACTCGCGGGCCACGCTCGACGTGCTGCTGCTCGACGTGCCGCAGTTCGACGCGTCGCAGTCGCGGCGCCCGACGACCCCGCGCGAGGATCGCAACCTGCAGGTCACCGGGCTGGAACAGCTGGCCGGCGCGGCGCGCGGCGAGCTGTATCGCATCAACGTCGCTGCCGACTTCGCCTTCGACAAGATCTCGCGATCGCTCGATGGCTATTACCTGCTCGGCGTCGAATCGCGTCCCGACGATCGCAACGGCCGGCGCCATCGCATCGGCGTGAAATCCACGCGCCGCGGCGTCACGATTCGATCGCGGCGCAGTTTCGTGACGGCGATCTCGGGCAAGGCGACGACGCCAACCGATGCCGTGTCGCGCGCGCTGCGCTCGCCGCTGCCGATCAACGATCTGCCGTTGAAGATCTCCACGTGGACCTACAAGGAGCCCGGCAGCAGCAAGGTCCGCGTCCTGATCGCCGCCGAAGCCGAGCGGCTCGCGGGACAGGTCCTCGACTACACCGTCGGCATGGCGATGGTGAACAAGCAGGGCCGCGGCGTGGCGCCGCCGGTGGAATTGAAGAAGCTGGTCGAGAAGTCCGGCGATCCCGGCACGGCCGTCTTCACCGGCATGATGTCGGTCGACCCCGGCCAGTACAAGGTGATCGTGTCGATGTCCGACAGCGAGGGCCGCATCGGCAGCGTGTCGCGCGCGGTGACCGCATTTCAAATGGATGGTCCGGGCATCGCGCTGGGCGATTTGATCGTCGGCGGCTACGCCGGCGGCGGAAAGGCCGTGCTCGAGCCGACGATTGAACCCGCGATCAGCGGCGCGATGGCCGTGTTGATGGAAGCCTATGGATCGCAGGCCGCGGGCCTCGAAGCGACGCTCGAGATCCTCTCGGACGAAAACGGCCCGCCGCTCGCGACGATGCCAATGCGCGTCGCCGCGGGGCCGTCGCCCGAAGTGGCGACAGCCAGCACGCAATTCAACACGTCGGCGTTGCCGCCGGGCCGTTACCTCGCCCGCGGCACCGTTCGCCAAGGAGGAAAAGCGCAGGGCCACTTGATCCGTCCGTTCCGCATCGTCGTCGATGCGGCGGCGGCCGCCGGCGGCGCGCCCGCGGCGGTCGGCGTGATTCCGAACGAGATGGCGCTGCTGTTGCTCGGCGGCGTGTCGAACTTCGATCGCAAGGAGCTCTTGACGCCGGCGATG
>Ga0207428_10005471_pt1 | contig 11840 bp, 9 predicted proteins | sample RhiMethybrSRZTD1_FD_187600 | JGI IMG/M metagenome (GOLD analysis project Ga0207428, IMG submission 187600) | Populus rhizosphere microbial communities from Tennessee, USA - Rhizosphere MetaG P. TD hybrid SRZTD1 (SPAdes) (version 3) | ecosystem: Host-associated > Plants > Roots > Rhizosphere >... | reverse complement strand
ACCACCGGCAAGCTGGGCGACGTGATGCAGGAGTCGATCCAGGCCGCGCTCTCGGTGGTGCGCACGCGCTCGCGCAAGCTCGGGGTGAAGGAAGACTTCTACCAGAAGAACGACATCCACGTTCACCTGCCGGAAGGCGCGACGCCGAAGGACGGCCCGAGCGCGGGCATCGGCATCGCCACCGCCATGGTGTCGATGCTGACCGGCATCCCGGTGCGCGCCGACGTCGCCATGACCGGCGAGATCACGCTGCGCGGCGAAGTGCTGCAGATCGGCGGCCTGAAGGAGAAGCTGCTCGCGGCGCACCGCGGCGGCATCAAGACCGTCATGATCCCGGAAGAGAACGTGAAGGACCTGGTCGAGATCCCCGACAACATCAAGAACAAGCTCGAGATCGTGCCGGTCAAGTGGATCGACAAGGTGCTCGAGGTTGCGCTCGAGCGCCAGCCCGACCCGATGCCCGAGCCCGACGAGTCCTCGCCGATCCCGCCGAAGTCCGACGACCAGACGGGAGCCGTCACCACGCACTAATACGTCATCCCCGCGCAGGCGGGGACATCCCCGCGCAGGCGGGGACCAGCGTTTGGGAGGAGGGCGTGAACAAAGCGGACCTGATCGAGCAGATTGCGCAGGCGGCCGAAATCTCCAAGTCCGCCGCCGAGCGCGCGGTCGACGCGCTCATCGGCGCGGTCAAGACGAGCCTGCGCAAGGACGAGATGGTCACGCTGGTCGGCTTCGGCACCTTCTACGCCGGCCAGCGCCAGGCGAGAACGGGACGCAATCCGCGCACCGGCGAAGCGCTCGACATCAAGGCCGCCCGGCTCCCCAAGTTCCGCGCTGGAAAAGCCCTGAAGGACGCTATAAACTAGCGCCCCTTCAACGCTTGGCAGTGGGCGGTCGACACTCGTGAGAATTGGTGGGTCGACACCTGTGTCTCCGGGGCGCTTAGCTCAGCGGTAGAGCGCCGCCCTTACAAGGCGGATGTCGTAGGTTCGACCCCTACAGCGCCCACCAAAAACGACGCTGTTCGCAGTCTCGAAGTCGAGAAGGAGCGGTAGTTCAGTTGGTTAGAATACCGGCCTGTCACGCCGGGGGTCGCGGGTTCGAGTCCCGTCCGCTCCGCCAACAATCTCAAGCATTTAGCAGGTTCCGGGCGCAAATCGAATCTACGCCGGGGTCGGCCAGCCTTCTCCAAGTTTGGGCCTTAAAGCACTTGACAGAGTCCTCTGTCGAGAAATATGATGCGCATCATATGACGATCGTCACGGCCCGCTCCAAGAAGGAGGAAACCCGCGAGCGGATTCTGCGTGCGGCGGCGCGCGCCATCCGCAAGCAAGGCTACGAAGGCGTCGGGGTCGCCGACGTGATGAAGGAGGCCGGGCTCACGCACGGCGGGTTCTATGCGCATTTCAAGTCGCGCGACGCACTGCTGGCGGCGGCCGCCGAGCAGGAAGGTGTGGAATCGAGCGAGCACCTCAGTCGAGCGATCGCGGCGGCGAAGCCGGGCCAAGAGCTCATGGCGCTCGTCGACGCCTATCTTTCCGACGGGCACGTGGCGGCTCCGGAGCAGGGCTGCGCCATCGCTGCGGCAGGAAGCGAAGTGCCGCGCCAGCACGCGGATGTGCGCCGCGTGGCAAGCCGGCGCATCAAGGACATTATCGGCCTGATCGAGCGCCAATTCCCCGAGTGGGGCAAGCGCGCAGCTCACGACAAGGCGATGGCTATCGCTGCGACGCTGGTCGGGTCCGTAGTCCTGGCTCGCGCGGTGGACGATGCGCAGCTTTCGCGCAGCATCCGCAAGGCAGCACGCGAGCTGGTTCGCGCCGCGGCGGGCTAGTTTTTTTTGACTTTCAATATGACGATCATCATATGCACCGTACCCGCGTCCTGCTACTGAGCGCCAGCCTCCTGGCCGGTTGCGCGGTCGGCCCGGAATACCAGTCGCCCAACGTTTCCGTGACCCCCCGTTTTCTCGGTCAGGACGGCATTGGACGCCGCGAGATTCAGAGCAAAGCGGACCTCCGCATCTGGTGGGCCGCCTTCGATGATCCAATGCTGACGCGCTTCGTGGCCCTGGCCCTCGACCAGAATCTCGACATGGCGCTGGCGGCAGCGCGTGTCGCCCAGGCGCGCGCGTCCTTGCGCCTCGCAGATGCAGCGCTGCTTCCATCAGCCAATGTGAGCGCGCAGGGCGCAAGAACCTACCAGTCGGTCGAGACTCCACTGGGGCGGGTGCTCAATTCCACGCCCGGCTTCGACCGCCATGGCAGTTACTACGAAGCCAACCTCGGTGCGAGCTGGGAAATCGACGTGTTCGGCGGCCTGCGAAGAGGGCAGGAAGCGGCGCGCGCGGAGTATCAGGCATCCGAAGCCGGCGCGGTTGCGACGCGGCTGGCCGTGGCCGCGCAAACGGCGGATGTGTACGTCACGGTCCGGGGATTGCAAGCGCGCATCGCGATCGCCCGACAACAAGCGGAGACGCGCCGTCAGCTTCTCTGGACGGTCACGCTGCAGTACGAGAAGGGGATCGCCGCCGAGCTGCAGGTGCGCCAAGCCGAGGGCTCGCTCGCTCAGGTCGAGGCGCAAATCCCCGTCCTGGAAGCCGCGCTCGACGCGGCGATGAATGCGCTCGACGTGCTTCTCGGAGTACAGCCAGGAACCTACCGCGGCGAGCTCAGCCCGGCGGCACCTGTCCCGGTTGCTCCGGATCTTGCCGAGACCGGCACCCCGGCCGAGATGATTCGACGCCGACCGGACCTCATCGTGGCCGAGCGGCGCCTGGCGGCAGCCAACGCGCGCATTGGCGTGGCGATTTCGGAGTACTACCCCAAGTTCTCGCTGGGCGCGCTGCTGGGCAGCGCCACCGCAATATCAAGCGGCAACCTCTTTACCAGCGGTGCGAACCAGGCCCAGGGCGTCCTCGGTCTTCGCTGGCGTTTGTTCGACTTCGGCCGCGTCGATGCGCAGATCGCTGCTGCGCGTGGCCGGGAGGCTGAAGCACTCGCGGCATACCGGCTCGCGGTGCTGCGAGCGACCGAGGAAGTGGAGAGCGCGTTTTCGGCCCTCGTCAGACGCGAGGCCCAAGTCAACGTCCTCACGCGGGGTGAATCGTCGCTTGCACGTGCGCGCGAGAACTCGCTTGCCGCCTACAAAGGCGGTGTCGTCAGCTTGATCGAGGTGCTGAATGCCGACGGCAACCTGCTGCAGATACGCGACGAGAAGGCCCAGGCGCAAACCGAAGTTGCGCGCGCCGCCATCTTCTCCTTCCGGGCTCTGGGTGGCGGGTGGGATGCAAGCAGCAACACCTATAGCGCCCTTCAGTGATTATTTGCGGAGATTCCAATGCTTAAGCGCCATCCCGCCGTAGTTGTTGCTGTCATCGGTCTGCTGCCCCTCGTTTTGGCGGCATGCAGTGACGCCGCTTCTTCCCTAAGTGACCCGCGGACGCAGCCTCCGTTGGTGCGGGTAGAGGCTGTCGAGCGCTCGATCCAGTCGGAGCGTTCGTTCACCGGCATCGTCGCGGCCCGCGTGCAGGGCGACCTGGGGTTCCGAGTTCCCGGGAAAGTCTTGGAACGCCTGGTTAATGCCGGACAAACCGTCAAGCGCGGCCAAACGCTCATGCGGATCGATCCCACGGACCTCGCGCTCGCCGTGCGCGCGCACGAGGAGTCCGTTGTCGCTGCCAGGGCGCGAGCGCGCCAGACTGCGGACGACGAGTTGCGGTACCGCGACCTCGTCGCCGCGGGTGCGGTTTCGGCATCGGCCTATGACAAAGTCAAGGCTGACGCCGAGGCCGCAAGAGCGCAGCTCAATGTCGCCGAGGCCCAGGCCGGCGTTGCTCGCAATGAAACTGGTTACGCTGTTCTGCTCGCGGACGCGGACGGCGTGGTAGTCGAGACCCTGGCGGAGCCGGGGCAAGTCGTCAGTGCCGGTCAGGTCGTCGTGCGTCTGGCGCAGGCCGGGCGGCGGGAGGCGGTCATCGAGCTCCCCGAAACGTTGCGTCCGGCTATCGGATCCACCGTTCGCGCAACCTTGTACGGAAGCGGGCAGACGGGCTCCGCGAAGCTTCGCCAGTTGTCGGACGCGGCGAATCGGCAGACGCGGACCTTCGAGGCTCGCTACGTGCTGGACGGTGCTCTGGCAGACGCGCCGCTCGGCTCGACTATCTCCATCCAGATATCGAACGGCCAGTCCGCGCCGGCCCTGCAAGTACCGATCGGCGCAATCTTCGATCCGGGCAAGGGTCCCGGCGTATGGCTGGTCGAAGGCGAAACGCCTCGGGTCACCTGGCGCGCCGTGCGAATCGCCGGCCTCAGCGGCGAAGCGGCTTCCGTGATCGGCAATCTCAAGGCCGGCGATCGCGTCGTGGCACTCGGTGCGCATCTGCTGCACGAAGGCGAGGATGTGCGACTGGCGCAGAGCGCGGTCATCCAAGCCGCCGGGCCGCGATGAGCCGGTTCAATCTTTCCGCCCTCGCCGTACGCGAGCGGTCCGTCACCTTGTTCCTGCTCGTTGCGATCTTTATCGCCGGCGTCGTGGCCTTTCTGACGTTGGGGCGGGCGGAAGACCCTTCCTTCACGATTAAGCAGATGACCGTCGTCACGGCCTGGCCGGGAGCGACGGCGAAGGAGATGGAAGAGCTGGTCGCCGAGAGGCTCGAGAAGCGGATGCAGGAACTGCGCTGGTATGACCGGGCCGAGACGTTTACGCGGCCAGGCCTGGCGTTCACCACGGTCTTCCTGCGCGACAGCACGCCCCCCGCCGATGTCCCTGAGCAGTTCTACCAGGCGCGAAAGAAGCTAGGCGACGAGGCGCCTCACTTGCCGCCTGGCGTCATCGGTCCGATGGTGAACGACGAATACGCCGACGTGACCTTTGCGCTGTACGCGCTGAAGGCGAAGGGGGAGCCGCATCGGCACCTCGTCCGCGAAGCCGAAGTGCTGCGCCAACGACTGCTTCACGTGCCCGGCGTCAAGAAGGTGAACATCATCGGCGAGCAAGCGGAAAGGATTTTCGTCGAGTTCTCCTACGACCGCCTCGCGACGTTGGGCGTGTCCCCTCAGGACATCTTCGCCGCGCTCAACAGCCGTAACGTTGTGACGCCTGCTGGCTCGATCGAGGCGAAGGGCCCGCAAGTCTTCATCCGCGTCGACCGCGCCATCGACGATCTGCAGAAGATCCGCAATACGCCTGTCTCTGCGCAAGGCCGCACGCTGAAGCTCGCCGACATTGCCGAAGTCAAGCGAGGCTACGAAGACCCGGCCACCTTCCTGATCCGCAACAACGGCGAGCCCACGTTGCTGCTCGGCGTGGTCATGCGCGAGGGATGGAACGGCCTCGACCTCGGCCACGCGCTGGAAGCGGAGGCGGCGGCGATCAATGCGCAAATGCCGCTCGGCATGACCCTCTCCAAGGTCACGGACCAATCCGACAATATTCGCACCGCCGTCGACGAGTTCATGGTCAAGTTTCTCGTTGCCCTCGGCGTGGTCATGCTGGTGAGCTTTCTCAGCATGGGATGGCGCGTCGGGATCGTGGTCGCCGCAGCGGTTCCTCTGACCCTGGCCGCGGTATTCATCGTCATGGCGGCAACCGGCAAGGACTTCGACCGCATCACGCTCGGCTCGCTGATACTGGCCCTGGGACTGCTGGTCGACGACGCGATCATCGCCATCGAGATGATGGTCGTGAAGATGGAGGAGGGTTACGACCGCATCGGCGCCGCGGCGTATGCGTGGAGTCATACCGCCGCGCCCATGCTCGCCGGGACCCTCGTGACCGCGATTGGCTTCATGCCGAACGGCTTCGCCAAATCCACCGCCGGCGAGTACACCAGCAACATGTTCTGGATCGTCGGCATCGCTCTGATCGCATCCTGGGTCGTCGCCGTAGTGTTCACGCCTTATCTCGGCGTGAAGCTGCTCCCGGATATCAAGAAGCGCGAGGGCGGCCACGAGGCGATCTACGACACGCCGCGCTACAACCGCTTTCGCCAGCTCCTTGGTGTTGTGATTCGCCGCAAATGGCTGGTTGCGGGGAGCGTGGTCGGCGCATTCTCGATCGCGGTGCTGGGCATGGGTGTAGTGAAGAAGCAGTTCTTTCCGACTTCCGATCGACCGGAAGTGCTGGTCGAAGTGCAAATGCCGTATGGCACGTCCATCGAGCAGACGAGTGCCGCCACCGCCAAGGTCGAGGCCTGGTTGGCCAAGCAACCGGAAGCCAAGATCATTACTTCGTACATAGGACAGGGGGCACCGCGCTTCTTCCTTGCTATGTCACCGGAGTTGCCGGATCCTTCGTTCGCGAAGATCGTCGTACTGACGCCGGCCGAAAAGGCGCGCGAGGCGCTCAAGTGGAGGCTACGAGAGGCGGTGGCCGACGGCCTGGCGCCGGAGGCTCGCGTGCGGGTTACGCAGATCGTGTTCGGCCCGCCCTCTCCCTTCCCGGTGGCTTTCCGCGTGATGGGGCCCGATCCCGAGAAGCTTCGCGACATCGCGACGCAGGTACGCAATGTGATGCTAGCCAGCCCCCTGATGAGAACGACCAATACCGATTGGGGTGAGCGCGTGCCCACGGTTCGTTTTGCGCTCGATCAGGACAGGCTGCAGAGCATCGGTTTGACGTCCAGCGACGCGGCGCAGCAGATGCAATTCCTCCTGAGCGGCGTCCCGATCACCGAGGTCCGCGAAGACATCCGCTCGGTGCAGGTCACGGCGCGCTCGGCCGGAAACGCCAGGCTCGATCCGGGCAGGATCGCCGACTTCACGCTAGTGGGAGCGGGCGGCCAGCGTATTCCGCTCTCGCAGATCGGAACGACGGAAATCCGGATGGAAGACCCGATCCTGCGTCGGCGCGATCGCACGCCGACGATCACCGTGCGCGGCGACATTGTCGAGGGCTTGCAGCCGCCGGATGTGTCCACTGCGGTGCTGAAGGAGCTACAGCCCATCATTGCGAAGCTGCCGGCGGGCTATCGGATCGAGGAGGGGGGTTCCATAGAGGAGTCCGGCAAGGCAAATCGCGCCCTGGCCCCGCTGTTCCCCATCATGGTCGTCCTCACGCTCATCACCATCATCCTGCAGGTGCGCTCGATTCCCGCGATGACCATGGTGTTCGCCACCGCGCCTTTGGGCCTCATCGGCGTCATTCCGACCTTGCTCCTCTTCCAGCAGCCGTTCGGCATCAACGCTCTGGTGGGGCTGGTCGCGCTTTCCGGAATCCTGATGCGCAACACGCTCATCCTGATCGGCCAGATCCGCAGCAACGAGAAGGAAGGATTGGCCCCGTTCGACGCCGTCGTCGAGGCCACCGTGCAGCGCTCCCGCCCAGTCATCCTGACGGCGCTGGCCGCGATGCTGGCATTCATTCCGCTCACGCATTCAGTTTTCTGGGGCACGCTGGCCTACACCTTGATCGGCGGAACCTTCGCCGGCACGGTTCTCACGCTCGTGTTCCTCCCCGCGCTGTATGCCATCTGGTTCAAGATCAAGCCGGTCTCGAAGGGCGAGCCCGTCGCTCCGGAGATTCGAACGGCTCCTATATCGCTGGACGATATTGCGCGCCCGGCCCAGCCCACCCTCCTCCATCCACAACACTGAGCCCATCACCTTGAACGACGTCATCATCATCGGCGGCAGCTTTGCCGGTCTCGCCGGCGCACTGCAGCTTGGCCGTGCCCGCCGCAAGGTCACCGTTCTCGATACCGGCCTGCCGCGCAACCGCTTCGCCGGCCACTCGCATGGCCTGCTCGGCCACGATCACAAGCCACCGGTGGACATCCTGGCCGAGGCGCGGCGGCAGCTAGTGCGCTATCCCACGATCAAGCTGGTCAATGCGCGGGCCGACAGCGTCTCCGGCGCCATCGACGATTTCTCCGTCCTCACTGCCGATGGCGAAAGCCTTAGGGCGCGCCGCCTGATCCTGAGCTATGGCGTCGTCGACCAGATGCCTGATGTTCCGGGCTTTGCCGAAGGCTGGGGCACCTCCATCGTGCCCTGCCCCTATTGCGACGGCTTTGAATTCGCCGGCCAGCATTGGGGCCTCATCTGGTCCGGCCCGCAGTCGCACAACCATGTCAGGCTGTACCACGACTGGACCGACACGTTGACGGTCTTCGCCGCTGGTCACGACATTCCGCCCGATATCCGGGCCGATCTGGCGCGCCGCAAAATACCTGTCGTCGATGGCCGGATCATCGAGATCGCCCATCGCGGGGGCCATAACGCCACCGTCAAGCTCGATACCGGCCCCAATGTCGCGGTCGACATCCTGTTCGCCCATCCGCGCAACAAGCCGTCCGCAAGCCTGCATGAATCACTGGGCCTCGCCACGGCCAATACGCCCCTCGGCATCGTCCTCAAGGTCGACGAGCGCCGCGAAACCAGCATGCCCGGCATCTACGCCGCCGGCGACCTCGCCACGCCCCTCATGCCCTCGGTCACCCTGGCATCATCGCAGGGCGCGATGGCGGGTATCTTCGCCCAGCAATCGATGCTGGTTTGAGAGCACAGATTCCCTTCTCCCGTTGCCGCGGGCTGCGGTCGTGCCGGCAGAGGATGATCGCCATGCCACCGCGTTGATCGCGCGTTACATGTAAGAAAGACGCAGCCGAAATCCGCGCTCAATTCCCGGTTGCTGGACTTGTGGAGGGTTGGTTCTTCCGTCAGCGCGAAATATCCCCAGGAGGCTATCTTGTGGAGGGGACCGACCTTTGGGGCCGCATCGTTTCGCGACAAGGAGACGATCCGCAAGCGTTGTTGGCTGCGTGTGCGGATGACGCACGGCAGGTCAATCAGCGGTCTTCGTAATGTCCGCTTCTGGCCGAAAGCGGACCTTCGGTGGACACGGCAGCAACCGAATAGGCGATCGGGGTATCGCTGGGGGTATCCGGCCAAGCTTCATCTGGAAGCGCTGCTTGCCAACAACCACTTAGGACGTCGTGTCGGTGGCGGCGCGCACTATCAAACTGCGGCTGTTAGAAGCTAAGTGTAGCGGGCTTAGAAACAACGGCGGAGGTTGTCTCCGCCATAGGCTCCTATAGCCGGTGGCCTGGAAGCCAGGCTACCCACATTGCTACCCACGGCCGTCTCTATTTCGAGCGTGCCTAAAGGGAAACCGTTACGCGCAAGAATGTAGCGGGAATCGAGGTCATGTCTTTGCGTGAGCTCTTGTTCTGCGCCTTGAACAGATCTTCCAGCTGCCTCTGCAAGTCCGCGGCGCGCCCATTCTTGTCTGCGGCCTCGAAGGCATTCATGGTCGGCCCGTAGTAGTTCTTGAATTGGCCGACGAATGCCTCCGGCGTTCCGGAAAAGTTGAAGGTAAAGGTGTCGCGTGCGAAGGATATTTGTTCCTTCGGAGCTCCGGCAGCGACAAAGCGCTCGGTGACGCTCGCTTCGACGCCCCAGGTCATCGGGCTGACGAAGCCTTCCGGCGGCGGTGGCGTGAAGGCCGAGCTGATCTTCAGGATCTGCGCGACGAGCGTCGGATCGTTTGGGATCCAGTTGCCCATGACGATGCGTCCCCCGGGCCGGACGACGCGGACCATCTCCTTCGCGACATCGAAGGGCTTGGGGGCGAACATCGCGCCGAAGATGCTTACGAGCAGGTCCACGCTCCGAGCCTGGACTGCCCGCATGTCGGTGGCATCGCCTTCCTGGAACCTGCAGTTGGCGAGACCGAGTTCCTTTGCGCGCTTGTTGCCGGCGGCGACGAGGTTGGCTGCAATGTCGACGCCCAGTACCTCGGCGCCGCGTTTCGCTGCGGGGATAGCCGTGGTTCCGTCACCGCATCCGAGGTCGAGGACCTTGAGGCCTTTCGTGATGCCGAGCTTGCCAACCAGCACCTCACCGCTCTCGCGCATGGTCTCCGCGATGCGCGTGAAGTCGCCCTTTTCCCACAGCGCCTTGTTCGGGTTCATCTAGCCGCTCCTTCTTGGGGTCCAAGGTTGGAATGGTATCTAACTTAACCTTGCCGCCAGCGGGTTGGCGAGCGGTCTTTACCCTCCATGAGCGACCCTCAACAGCGCGGCCGTCTTCGGCAGTATCGTTTCGGCGGTCGGAGATTGGCTTTTAGGCCGTCTCTACTGGCAGGCCTGCGGCACGCCATTCGGGCAGCCCGGCTTCCAATCGGCGAGCCTTCAGGCCCTTCTTGCGCAGTATCGAAACGGCTTCGTACGACATAAGGCAATAGGGTCCGCGGCAATATGCGACCAGCTCCTTGCGTTTTGGCAGGTCCTTCAGCCGCTTCTCTAGCTCGTGAACCGGGATGTTGATCGCTCCGGGTACGTGGCCGGCGGCGAACTCCTCGGGGGGGCGCACGTCCAGCACCGTGACGAGGCCCTTGCGCGCCCGCTCGAGCAGTTCCTTAGCGGGGACGGGCTCGAGCTCGTCCTTGCGCGCGAAGTAGAGTCGCACGATCTGCTCGACCTCGGCGACGTAGGCCTCGCCGACGCGGCTCATGGCCGAGAGCATCTGCACTACCTCGTCGCCGGCCAGACGGTAGAAGACGTAAAGACCGTCCTTGCGACCCACGATCAGCCCCGCCTGGCGGAGCTTCTGAAGATGTTGCGAGGTGTTCGCCACCGTCGTGCCGGTGAGCGTCGCGAGCTGCTCCACGCTGCGCTCGGCCTGGGCGAGCAGCTCTAGGAACTCGATCCGGGTCGGGCTGGAAAGGGCCGTGCCCACGCGGGCCAGGTTCGCGAACACGTCGCGCTTGGGATTGGTTGACATCGTCGTGCCGTCTATTTTAGTATTCAAGCGATCAATTGAATAGTAGGGGCGTAGGGGAGCATTATGGTGCAAGGCGAAGCGTTTATCCGCCTCGCGGCCTTTGCCGCGGTGTTCGGCGCTGTCGCCCTGTGGGAGCTCGCCCGCCCGCGCCGCAAGCCGCTCTACCCGCGGCGCAGCCGCTGGCCGCACAACCTCGGCCTGCTTCTCGTCGATGTCGTCGCGGTTCGGCTGTTCGCGCCGGGCGCGGTGATCGGCGTGGCGCTGGCGGCAGAACAGCGCGGCTGGGGCTTCCTCAACGCCGTGTCGCTGTCCTGGTGGCCGGCGTTCGCGATCGGCATCGTGCTGCTCGATCTTGCGGTCTATTTTCAGCATGTCATGTTCCACGCGGTCCCGACTCTATGGCGTCTGCATCGCGTGCATCACGCCGACCAGGACTTCGACGTCACCACTGGGACCCGCTTCCATCCGATCGAGATCCTGCTTTCCACCGTCATCAAGTGCGCGGCCGTTGCGGCAATCGGTGCTCCCGCACTTGCCGTCCTGGCATTCGAGGTGCTGCTCAACGCATCGGCCATGTTCAATCACGCGAATGCATCGCTCCCGCGCTGGGCAGAGCGGTGGCTGCGCTGGATCGTTGTAACCCCCGACATGCACCGCGTGCACCACTCCGTGCTTTACGACGAATCCTCGAGCAACTTTGGCTTCAACGTCCCGTGGTGGGACCGTCTCTTCGGCACGTACCGCGCGCAGCCGGGTCTTGGACACGACGCCATGGAGATCGGCGTCGACGCCTTCCGCTCCGTCGAAGACCTGCGCCTGGATCATCTGCTCATTCAGCCGTTCCAGAACACGCCCGGTCAATATCCGATCAATCGGCGCAAGGCCGCCTAGGTCATGAGCCGCGGCGCTCTTTTGCGCATGCGAAGAATTCACTTCGAGCCCAACTATATGCTGCAACCGGCCGATGCGCTCAAGCGCCCGCTGAGGTTAGGAGTTTTTTGACACAGCGGTCGTACACCGTCGAGCGTTTCTCTACCTCGACGCCATAGCGGTTGACCGCTAGGCGAGGCTTCTCTTGGCCTTGAGCCGCGGCTCGAGTTCCTGGAGCAGGCT
>Ga0207428_10005468_pt1 | contig 11844 bp, 7 predicted proteins | sample RhiMethybrSRZTD1_FD_187600 | JGI IMG/M metagenome (GOLD analysis project Ga0207428, IMG submission 187600) | Populus rhizosphere microbial communities from Tennessee, USA - Rhizosphere MetaG P. TD hybrid SRZTD1 (SPAdes) (version 3) | ecosystem: Host-associated > Plants > Roots > Rhizosphere >... | reverse complement strand
AAGTCTCATGTGAGCACCAAGACGCCTTTTATAGCAGGTCTCAGCCTGCGTGACCAGCAAATCACCCGGTCAGATCCCGAACTGCCTGAAGTGGTGATCCAGGTGCAGGTATCCCCACCGCATCCAGTCGCGATGCGACATCAGTCCAAAAATCGGATGCTCGGGCCTTGCGCAGCCCAGCCGGTCGGCGGCGAAGCGCGCCGTCAGCCGTTCGAGCTCGGCGACGTCGGCGGCGAAGTCGCCCGGACGCGTGCCGGCGTCTCGCACCTGATCGAGCTCCGGCCGCGTCGGAAGCCCTGCCGGCCAGCGCATCGGCGCGTACAGCGCCACCCACTTCACCACCGTCCGCTGGAGCGGACCGGTAGCAGTGCTCACCGTCATCTGGCCCGTGACTGCCAGGAAGGAGTCGCTCAGATGACACACCATCTGGTGCGGCGTCATTTTGCCCCAGCGGCGGGCGCTGTCGGGGCGCAGCCGGCGCAGCCGCTGCAGGAGCTCGTTCAGATCGGTCTCGCGTGACAGCGTCTTCATCGGCACAGGAACGGAGATCGGCGGGGCGTGTTTCAGAGCCCGAGCAGGCGGTCGCCGCCGGTTTCTCGAAATGCCGCGAGCGCCTGGCTCCGGCCGGTTTCCGCCTCGCTCACGATTGCCTGGAACGCCGGATCGCGCCTGACGTTGTCGAACGCCCGGCTCGCGGTGAGCGTGGGCCACGCGAAATAGCCTTTCGCGACCGCCCGCTGCACCAACGTGAGCCCGAGCTCGTCGGCGCCGACCTCGCACAGCATCCAGCCCATCTGGAACATCGCCTCGGGATCGTCGTTGATCTTGAGTCCCGTCAGGGCGTCGAGGCTGGCCACCAGGTCGTCGCGGCGCCGATCGAGCCAGACCGTCAGCGTCCTGGCCCAGCGCTGCAGCGTGACGTTTTGCGAGACGCCCGCCATCTTGGCGAGCGCCTGACGGGCCTCGTCGTACCGTCCGGCAAACCCCAGGCCGATCACGACGATCCCGCCGTCGCCGGGGCCCTGGGCTCTCGACCGATCGTAGGCGAGGAAACGATCGACATCGCACGTCAGGAGCAGCGTCATCTCGACGCTCGACGTCACGTTCGGATCGAGCCGGCGGGCCTCGCCGTGCGCGGCGATCGACTGCTCGTAGAGCCCGCAGTACCGGCAGGCGTGGACGAGGCCCGCGAAGAGCTCGGGGTCGTTGCCGTGACGGAACACCTGGCCGAGCAGGCGTTCGAGCGCCTGCCGCGCGTGTCCCATGTCCGCTTCGAGGTTCGCGTAGAACTTGTGTGCGATCGACAGCCGCGGGTTGAGGACGAGCGCGCGGCGGAACGCCTCCTCGGCGCGCTCTTCGCTGTCGGGCACGGGCGTGATGAACTTGCCGATGACGCGATGGCAGCGGCCGATCATCGCCCAGGCCGGTGCGAAGCTCGGATCGAGCTCGAGGCAGCGCTCGTAGAGGTCGCGCGCCTCGGGGAGCTTGTCGGGGTTGCGACCGACCTCATTGGCGCGAAGGTACAACTCGTACGCGCGCGGGTCGCGCGGGACATCGCCGGTCGCGACCGTCGTCGTGGCGCCGAGCGGCAGCGACAGCGCCTGCACCACGCGTCCGACGATTTCGTCCTGCAGCCGGAAGAGATCCCCGAGCGAGGCCTGGACCGTGTGGGCTGTGAGCAGGGTGCCGCCCGGCGCCTCGACGAGCTGGGCGGCAACGCGCAGCGAATCGCCGGCTCGCAGCAGCGTGCCCATCACGACGCGATCGACGTCGGCTTCGGCGGCGAGCGCCTTCAGATCCGGCGCCTCGCCCGCGAAGCGCGCCGCGGTCGCGCTCGACCGCACGACGATCGAGCCCAGCCCCGACAGCGACGTCGAGATCGCGTCCGGCAGGCTGAAGGCGAGGAAGTCCGTTTCGGGATCCGCGCGCAGGACGCGGAAGGGCAGGACGACGAGCCGTGTGAGCGCGCGCGCGAGCGCCGGCGTGTCGTCGAACCCCACGCCCTGCACGGCGCGCAGCTCGGCCGCCATCACCTCGGCCGACTCCGGCCGATCGTCCGGCTTCTTCGCCAGCGCGCGCCGAATGACGCGGTCGGCTGCCGCGACGGCCGGCGATCCCGTGAGTGCCGGCGGCTGTTCGTAGAGCGTCGCGTGCAGGATCGCAATGACGGTCGGGCCGGTGAACGCCGGCCGTCCCGCGAGCATCTCGAACAGGATCGCGCCGGCCGCGAACAGATCGGTCCGGATGTCGATCGTCTGACCGGTGGCCTGCTCCGGGGCCATGTATCGCGGCGTGCCGACGACCATGCCGGTCTGCGTCAGTCCGGTGAACGTCTCGGCCCCGCGTTCCAGCTCCGGCCGCGCCAGACCGAAGTCGAGCAGCTTCACCCCGTGCGGCGTGAGGAAGACGTTCGACGGTTTCAAATCGCGGTGCACGATGCTGCGGCTGTGCAGGGCCGAGAGCGCGGCCAGCATGCCGAGGCCGATCGGCACGCTGTCGGTGACGCTCAGGGCGCCGCGCTTCAGCCGCTCGGAGAGCGGTTCGCCCTCGAGCAGCTCCATCGCAATGAAGAGCTCGCCGGCCTCGTCGCCGATCTCGTAGATCTGGCAGATATTCGGGTGGTTGACGCTCGCCGCTGCCCGCGCCTCGCGCCAGAAGCGCTTGCGCGCCGTTTCGTCGCTCGCGAGCGCCGACATCGTCTTGAGCGCGACGCTGCGTTCGAGCCGCTCGTCGCGCGCCTCGTACACCACGCCCATCCCGCCTTGCCCGAGCCGGCGGGTGATCGCGTACCGGCCGATGCGCGAGGGCAGCGTCTCGGCCTCCGTCGTGCCGGCCGGCGCGCCCGGGGCGGGCGCGGACGAAGCTCCGCCCTTCACCCACTCATAGAAGGCGCGCAGCGGGCCTCGCCGCCCATGGTCATCAGGCTTTTCTGCCACGCAACCACTGATCATACCGAACGACACAGGAATTCGGGATTCAGAGATTCAGGGATTCAGAGATTCATGGGTTCAAGGTTCGCGATTCCGGGATTCGGCTAGACTGAAGACGCCAGCCCTGCCCGCGAATTGAATAGATGCGAGTCGTCACGGCGCTCGTCCTTGGTCTGAGCCTGGCTGTAGGTCCATCTGGGACGCCGCGGCAGGGTCGGCCTGCACCGCAAGCCGTTTTCCGCGCGGGCGTGGACGTCGTCCAGCTCGATGTGCTGGTCCTCGACAGGAACCGGCGGCCCGTCCGCGGCCTGACGGCGGAGGAGTTCACGGTCCTCGAGCGCGGCAAGCCGCAACCTGTGATGGCGTTCACGGAAGTGGACGTGCCCGATCCCGTCGCGCCATCCGCGGCGTGGGTCCGTGACGTCGGACCCGATGTCACGTCGAACGACCTGCAGACGCGCCGGTTGATTCTGCTCCTGATGGACGACGGGTTCACCGGGATCGACGAGGGTGAACCTCGGCTCGTGCGGCAAGTGGCGATGAAAGTGATCGAATCGCTCGGACCGGCCGATCTCGCGGCCGTCGTATTCACCGAGCACGGCCGGTTTCAGAATTTTACGAGCGACCGGGCGCAGCTTGTGGCGGCCGTCGAGTCGTTCCAGCCGCGAAACTGGGGCAGGGCCGGCGTCGGGCTCCGCTGCGGCGGACGCGAAGGCGGCTGCGCGATCAACGCGCTCTCCAACATCAGCCAGGTGCTTCGCACTGCGCCGCCCGGGCGCAAGGCCATCATGTACATCGGGCCAGGCGTGACGTTCAACGCGTCGATGACAGATCCCGATGGCCCGGCGATCCTGCCGCAGATCAAGGAGCTGATGCAGAACCTCCAGCAGAGCAACGCCAGCATCTACACCTTCGATCCCCGCGGGGTGATGGTGCGGCCCACGCCGCCGGGCGACCGAACCGAGCTGTCGCTCGCCGATGCGACCGGCGGGCGTGACATCAGGTTCACGAACGATCCAGCCGGACACGTGGCCGAGATCTTTCGCGAGAACAGCAGCTACTACCTGCTCGGCTACCGCTCGACGGACGTCTCGGCCGACGGCCGGTTCCGGAAGATCGAGGTCAAGGTCAACCGGCCGGGTGTGGAAGTCCGAGCGCGCTCCGGCTACTACGCGCAGAAGCCTGACCGCCGTAAGCCTTCCGCGACCGCATCGACGCTCGACGCCGCGGTCCTGCGCGGTATGCCCAGCGGAGATCTGCCGCTGCGGGTGACGGCAGCCGCGTTCAGGGTCCCGGGCCGCGGCGGCGCGGAAGTGGCGATCATCGCGGCAGTGCGCGAGCCGGCGCTGTCAGAAACGGCGGTGGCGCGATTGGAGGCGCGGCCCGTTCGGCGCGTTAACGTCGTTGCCACGGCGTTCGACGCGAACTGGCGATCGGTTGGCGCCTACCGCCAGACCCTCGAACTGATGATGAACCCGGCTGGCGGCGGTGACGATACGGAGTACGAGGTCGTGTCCCGCCTCAAGCTCGCGCCCGGCCGGTACGAAGTCCGATTCGGCGCAGAAAGCGGCGGCCGCGCCGGCAGCGTCTTTGCGACGCTCGACGTGCCGAATTTCGCCCGGGAGGCCGTTTCGCTCTCGGGCGTCCTCGTCGAATGCGAGCCGGCCCCCTTGAGCGTGCCGAAGAATCCGCTTGCCGGTCTCGCGCCAATCGTACCGACCAGCGTGCGCGAGTTCTTCGCCAGCGACCGGGTCGCGGTGTTCGCCCGCGTCTATCAGGGCAGTGGCGGCGCGGCCGCGCCGGTCCAGGTCACATCGCGAGTCGTGGACGACGACGGCCGCCCGGTCGCCGAGGATCGAACCCGCCTCGATCTGGGCCAGTTTGGCACGAGCCGGGCCGCGGACTATCGCTGGCGGGTGCCGTTGGCCGGGCTCAAGGCGGGCGAGTATCTGGTGACGATTGAGGCCACGGTCGCCAACCGATCCGCCAGGCGGGACGTACGCTTTTCAGTCCGTTGACGGAGTCGATCGCTCCGAGTCGACTGCGGTAAACTGGCGACCGGGTTCCCAGTTTGAGGTGTCGATGCGACGATTCGCCGCACCCGTGATGATTGCCGTGGTTTCGGCCGGCCTGGCGCTCGGCGCGCAAGCGACGCCGCCCGCCCAGCAGGTGCCGCCTGCCTCGCCGCCGGCGCAGCAGCCGCCGCCGCCGGGCGCGCCCGGGCAGCAACAGCAGCAGCCCGTCTTCCGCGGCGAGATCGACGTCATTCGCGTGGACGTGTCCGTCCTCGACAAGGACCGCCGTCCGATCCGTGGGCTCAAGCTCGAAGACTTTACGGTTTTCGAGGACGGCAAACCGCAGCGGCTCGTCGCCGTGTCGGAAGTCGATTCGGCGACGAACGATCCGGTGCCGAGCGCGTGGATGCGGAACGTGCCGCGCGACGTCGCCGCCAATAACCTCGGAGATCAGATAGGAGACGGGAAAGTCGTCGCGATCATCATGGACGACTGGAACGTCCCGTTCGATGACCTCGACATGATCATGAACGCCCGATCGATCGGGCGCTACATCGTCGACCAGCTCGGCCCGTCGGATGTCGCAGCCATCATCTTCCCCCAGCAGGCGGGACGCACCCAGGATTTCACCGACGATCGGCGGAAGCTGCTCGCGGCGATTGAGAAGTTCGAGCCCCCGGAGGTGCGGTTCGTCGAGCCCACTCCGCTCGGCACGAGCGGCGGCGGCGCCGACATGCCGTTCCGGTCGAGCCCCGTGTTGATGCGCAACCAGTGTCAGCGGTCGCAGCCGACCGTGCCCACGATCGATACGGTCGCGTCGCGGCTCGCCACGATTCCGAACCGCCGCAAAACGCTCTTCCTGGTCAGCACCGGCGTTCCGCTCAACTTCGGCGCCACTCGCGACTGTCCGGCCGAGCTCGCGGACATCATGAAAGACGTGTTTCGCAAGGCGCAGCGGGCGAGCATCAACATCTACAGCGTCGATCCGGGCGGGTATCGCGGGTACGAAAACTACCTGCAGAATCCGATTCGCCGCGGCGGCCGGCCGGCCGAGCGGGTGGCGACCGAGCGCGGCGCCGACTCGGCCGCGAAGGTCCGGCGCGACTTCCTCGAGATCACCGCCGATCACACCGGCGCCCGCGCCATCGTCAACGACAACGAAGTCGGCGCCGAGATCGATCAGATCTTCGAAGAAGCCGGCTCGTACTACCTCATCGGCTACCAGACCTCGAACGGCAAGCCGGACGGCCGGTTCCGGCGCCTGGAGATCAAGGTCAACCGGCCAGGCGCAACCGCGCGGCATCGGTCCGGCTTCTACGCGCCGAGGGAAGGCACGCTCACCAATCCCGAGTCGAAAGGGATGCCGACCCAGAACGATCTCGGGTTGACCGGTATGATGATTCCCGCGTCACTCCCGCTGCGCACATCCGCGGTGCCGGTCGCGCGCACGGCCGGACCAGGCAGCAAGGAGGTGGACGTCGCGGTCGTGCTGACCGTCCGGCTGCCGCCGACGCGCGGCACGCTCAACGAGACGGTGACGCTGGTCCGTACGCTCTACGACACCGACGGGCGTGCCGGTCCGCCGACGCCGGAGAAGATCCAGCTGGCGGTGCCCGCGTCGAGCGGCGACGAGCTGCGCTACGACCTCTACCAGCGGATCACACTGACGCCCGGGCGGTACCAGGTTCGTCTGAACGCGACGAGCGCCACGCTCGATCGGAGCGGCAGCGTGTACGCGGACATCGAGGTCCCGGACTTCACCCGCCCGGCCATCTCGGCGACGCCGCTCGTCCTGGGCACGAAGCCGCCCGGCGAGCGGACGGACGTGCTCGCGAAAGTGCTGCCGATTCTCCCCACGAGCGCGCGCGAGTTTGCGGCCAACGATCCCGTCGTCGCGTTTCTGCGCGTCTTCCAGGGCGGCGGGACGCCGATCGGTCCGGTGACGATGGCCACGCAGATTCTCGACGCGTCCGACACGAAGGTGTTCGAGACGTCGAGCACGGTCACACCCGACGCGTTCGACGCGTCGCGGAGCGCGCCCTTCGAGATCGCCTTGCCGATCGCGCCGCTCAAACACGGACCGTACCTGCTCAGCATCAGAGCCACGCTTCCCACGGGCGCGACCAGCCGGCGCGATCTCGTGTTTCGAATGAGATGACACCGCACCGCTGCACAGTGCACTGAGCACGGTGCCGGTGCAGAGTGCCGTGGTGCAAAGTGCGGGGTGCAGCGTGCGACGCGTCCTCTTTCCTTTCGCGCTGACGCTCGCGACGACGCTGGCGGCTGACCAGACGACGCAGCAATCGCCGACCTTCCGTGCCGGCGTCGATGTCGTGCACGTGGACGTGTCGGTCCTCGACAAGCACCGTTTACCGGTCGCCGGTCTCACGGCCGCGGATTTCACCGTCTACGAGGACGGCAAGGCGCGGCCGATCGTCGCCTTCACCGACGTGGAGCTGCCGACGCGCGTGCGCCCGCCGGCGCCCTGGATGGCCGACATCGCGCCCGACGTCGCGACGAACATCTTTCCGAGCGAGGGCCGGCTCGTCGTCATTCTCTTCGACAGGGCAATCAATATCTCGCAGCGGGCGCCGGCGGTCGAGATTGCCGAGGCGGTGGTCGCGCAGCTCAGGCCAGGCGACCTTGCGGCCGTCGTCTACAGCACCCTGGGCATCCCGCAGAACTTCACGTCGGATGCGCAGCGGCTGCGGAGCGCGATCCGCCGTCCGCTGGCCTTGCTGGCGGATGGCGACGATGGCAGTCCGGCCGAGTGCTACTGCGGCGCGTGTTCGCTGGAATCGATCGAGCGGGTCGCCGATGCGATCAAGGACGTCCGGCAGCGCCGGAAAGTGCTCTTCGTAATCGGGAGCAACATCGCCATCCAGTCCACGAACGTGTGCAGCGGCATCCTGACGCCGCTCCGCACACGCGTGCTCCGGCTGCTCGAGGCCGGCAACATCACGGTGAACGCGATGGACCCCTCCGGCCTCCCGACGCAGGCGACAACGGCGTCCCAGACCGGAGTGCCGCCTCAGCGCACCGCGACGCAGAACCTCGTGCGCCAGGGCAACCTGCGCGTGCTGCCGGACCACACAGGCGGCCGGGCCACACTCGGCAACCGACCGGATCAGGCCGTGGCCGAGATCTTTCGCGAGACCAATCGGTACTACGTCCTCGGGTTCCAGCCGGCAGTGGCGAAGGCGGACGGCCGCTTTCACTCGATCGAAGTGAAGGTGCGGCGTCCGGACGTCACGCTCCAGTCGCGCCGCGGGTACTTCGCGTTCGGGAGCGGGGCCGCCGACGGATCGGCGCCCTCCGCGGCGAACCGCGAGCCACCGGCGGCGCTGCCCGCGCCGGTCACGAGGACGTGGCCGGCGACCGGGCTGGGACTCAGCATGCAGGCCGTGCCGTTTGCCCGCGATGGCCTGAACGACGCGGCGCTGAGCGTCGTGCTTCGCGTGCGGCAACCGCTCGATCCCGGCGTGCCGCCAACAGCGACGACCGCGACGGGACAGGCGAACGTCTTCGTGGGCGCCTTCGATCGCAACGGCCGCCTGCTGGCGCAGTTGACGCAGCAGATGTCGGTGACGCCGGGTCACGCCGCGCCGGACGTGCGTGAGTACGAGGTTCAGGCGCAGTTGCCGCTGCGGCCGGGCCGGTACGAGCTTCGTGCGGCGGTGGAAGACACCGCGCTGGGAGCGGCAGGCAGCGTCTACACGGACGTCGAGGTCCCGAGCTTCGCCAATACGCCGGCGTCGATTTCAGGGATTCTTCTTCACTCAGCGCCACCGGGCGCGCCGGTGCCCGCGCCGCCCGCGGCGTTCCTGCCCATCGTGCCGACCGCCCGGCGCGAATTCGGTCCGGCCGAGCACGTCTCGGCCTTTGCACGCCTGCACCAGGGCGTCACGCGCGCCCTGATGCCGGGCTACCTCGTCAGCGAGATTCTCGACGAACACGACACGCGCGTCTTTCGCCAGGAGCTGCGCCTCGTGCCGGAACAGTTCGGCGCGAATCGCGCGATGGACTATCAGCTGCAGCTTCCGCTCGACCGGTTGCCGGCCGGTCAGTACGTGCTCACGATCGAAGTGACGCACGGGAACGTCAAGGTGCGGAAGGACGCGAGATTTACGGTCAAGTAGGGCGGGCCGAATTCCGGCCCGCCGAAGCCAACGCGGATTGCAGCCAATCCGCGCTACTTGCGTGGCAGCAGCTTCGGCCGTGCCTCCGCCTGCGCCAGATCCCAGCTCATCTGATAGACGAGCCGCACGATCTTCTCCATCTTCGGATAGTTGATCCGATCCGCGTCGTCGTTGAACGTGTGGTAGTCGGGGTGGAGGCCGGTGAAAATCCAGATGCCGGGCACGCCGTGCTGGATGAACGGCCACTGATCGCTGCGCCGCAAGAGCTGCGAGACATTGTTGTCGTAGCGGTAGCGCAAGTCGAGCGACTGCGCCCGGTTGGCGCGCTCGACGGCTGCCTTGAGATCGGGACTGCGGACCGAGCCGATGATGTTGAGCGCGTTGTTGTTGGATTCGGCGGTCTGCGGATCGAGCCCATTGAAGCGGCCGCCGCCGCCCGCTCCGCCACGGCCGGCATTTGGCGGGGCAGCCGGCACCTCCTCGTTGCGGCCGATCATGTCCATGTTCAGCACGGCGGCGATGTTGTTGAGCGGCGCCGTCGGCTGCACGGTGTAGGCCCACGCGCCCAGAAGGCCGCGCTCTTCGGAGTTGAACGCGGCGAAGAGGATCGACCGCCGCGGTCGCTGTCCACTCCTCGCCGCCTGCGCGAACGCTTCCGCGATCTCGAGCAGCCCGATCGTGCCCGAGCCGTCGTCGTCGGCGCCGTTGAAGATGCCTTGCTCGCTCGCGCCGTCATGATCGAAGTGCGCCGAGACCACGATCCACTCGTCGCGAAGCCGCGGGTCGCTGCCGTCGATCTTCGCGAGGACATTTCGATCGGGCACCGGCTTCCGCTCGACCGAGGTCACGAGGTGCACTTCGACGCCCGGCAGGCGGACCGGCGTGATGCCGTTGGCCGTTTCCGCCGACGTCGAGAGATCCTCCAGCGTGCGGCCCGACCCGGACACCAGCCTGGCGGCGAGCTCCGCCGAGATCTGCGCCGCCGGGATGCGCACGGCCTCCATCCATGCGGCGAGCGAATAACTGCCGAGCCGCGACGGCTGCGCCGGCCACGCGGTGCGGGCGTTCACGCCGGTGCCGCCGCCCGGGTGGTTGTGCACATCCGAGACGTACAAGATCCCGGCCGCGCCCCTGGCCTGCGCGGCCAGCGCTTTGCGCAGCGGACCGCCGGCATCTGACGTCACGACCCCGTCGAAGGGGCTGTTCGGATCGCGCTCGCCCGGCTCGTGATCGACGACGAGGACAATCGCGCCCTTCACCGCGCCGCCGCTGTAGTCGTCGTACTTCAGATCGTCGGCGGTGATCCCGAAGCCGGCGTAGACGACGGGCCCCCGTGCCTCGGCGGTCGCGCTGAAGCGCTGCGTGTAGTACCCGTCGCCGTGCGCGATCTGGGAGGTCGTCGCGTTCTGGACGATCTCGAGCGCGTTGTTCTGGCCGAGCGTCACCGTCATCAGGTTGTAGTTCTGGAAGTACCCGGGCACGGCCGGCGCGAGGCCCAGCCGCTCGAATCGCGCCTTGATGAACTCGGCGGCGACCAGGTTCTGCGGCGTGTTCGTCAACCGGCCCTGCATCGCATCCGAGGCGAGAAACGTCAGGTCGGCTCTGAGATCGTCCTGGCGGATCGAGTCGATGGCCGGCGCGCCGCTCTGAGCTGCGAGCGACAGCGCCCCCACCATCATGATGACGACGACACTTCGGGTGGGCATGACCATCCTCCCAGGGTGTCCGAACCATAGCACGGCGCTAAGGCGTGTCGTTGTCCAGAGACATGAAGGAGGTGAAGCCGATGAAGCACATGAAGAAAAGCCTTTTGGGGAATAGCGTGCCGGCGCGTCACAATCGGGCCACCGTTCGGATTAGCGGAGCGCGGGCGCCTCGCCCGGCTTCCATAACCAACTGCTGATCGTGCCGCGGGCGTCCCGCTCCCAAGGATCGGCGCCGGACGCGTGCCAGCCGTACGGGTCGAGCACCCGGTAGTCGCCGGAGACGTTGCGAAAGACGCCGAAATGCAGATGCGGCGTGCCACTGCACCCGGTGTTGCCCGACAGCCCCACACGTGTCCGGTCCGACACGGTCGCCCCGGTCGCGACGTCGAGTCGCGACAAATGGCCGTAGACGACCGCGAACTGATCTCCTGAAGGGGTCAGATGCACGACTTCAATCAGCAGCGCCTGCACCGTGCGCCCCAGTTGTGGACACGGGCGGGGTTGTTCGAGCCCGGCGAACAGGACGGTCCCGTCCGCCACGGCGAGCAGCGGCGTTCCCTCCGCCAGGTCGTAATCGTAGCCAGTGTGCCCGTCGGTCTGGCTGCTGTCCCGTTTGCCGCAGAGCGTCAACACGTATCCGTTTGCGGCGCTATCGAGTGGCAGATCGTGATCGAAGGTATTCCCCACTCGGGACGGGCCGTCGAACGGCCGGGTGAACACCGGCTGATGCAGGTTGGCCGTTGCCTCAGTCGGAGCACAACCTGCCGAAACCGTTGAGGGGACCGTGGGCGACCCGCATGCCCAGGCGGTGGTGACGGCTCCGACCAAGGCGACGAACATCAACGCGCGCATCCCCTCTTGAGACGGTGTGCCGCGATTTTGGTCGGGCGTCGGCCCTACGCCGACTTCATGTCGCCTTCGATCCGTTTGCGACTCCTTCATGTCGCTAGACAATCGAGGTGCGGACAGGCTCCAACATGGCGAAAAGGTGACATTTTCCGATACCACCCCGCTCGATAGGGAACCGCGGTCAGTTGTTATAGGATTTCGTGCA
>Ga0207428_10005457_pt1 | contig 11857 bp, 12 predicted proteins | sample RhiMethybrSRZTD1_FD_187600 | JGI IMG/M metagenome (GOLD analysis project Ga0207428, IMG submission 187600) | Populus rhizosphere microbial communities from Tennessee, USA - Rhizosphere MetaG P. TD hybrid SRZTD1 (SPAdes) (version 3) | ecosystem: Host-associated > Plants > Roots > Rhizosphere >... | reverse complement strand
GACTTGATGTGGTATGTCGTGGAATTTAAGGTCGAGAAAGATTTTGGAGTCGAGCGCGATAATGTCTCGCACTATTTGCGGCCCGGCGATGGTGAAGAGCGTGGAGCCGATTTTGAACATGCCGGCTACGCTGTGAAGTTCTTTCACAAGGTCGAGTGCTTTTGCGGGTGTGTCGACGTCGAGTGCGATGATGAGTTTTTCTTTTGCTGTCAATTGATCTCCTTTCAGGTTTATTCACAGATTACGCAGATAACTCCTTTGCGCGGCTGCCGATTGCAGCATCAAGACTCGCGAATTTCTCGCGCGCGAGAATCTTCGCGAGTCCCTCGTTGATGTCGTTTGCGATGTTAGGTCCCTGGTAAATGAATCCGGTGTACAACTGCACCAGACTTGCTCCGGCGCAGATCTTTTCCCAGGCGTCGCGTGCGGAGAAGATACCGCCGACACCGATCAGCGGAATGCCGCCGCCAGTCAATGCGTAGAGCTGGGCAATCATTTGTGTCGATCTGCTTTTTAAAGGTTTGCCGCTCAGACCGCCTTCGCCGGCTGCCGTCACCAGCTTCGGATCACTGCTCAGATTTTGACGGCTGATAGTTGTGTTCGCGGCGATGATGCCGTCGAGGCGAAGATTCTGGATTACTGCAACAATCATCTCGAGGTCTCTACGTTCGAGATCCGGTGAAAGTTTGACGAGGAGCGGAACGCGCTTCTGGTGTTGTTGCTCGAGCTCGCGGCCGCGTGCCCGGAGAGCCGAGAGCAACGCAGTCAGTTGTTGCGATTGTTGCAGTTCGCGAAGTTGCGGCGTGTTTGGCGAACTGACGTTTACGGCGATGTAATCGGCCACCTTGTAGACGAGTTCAAAGCTGGCTAGGTAGTCGTTGGTGGCTTCCTCGAGCGGTGTGATTTTGCTTTTACCGATACTCACGCCGAGCACACAGTCAGGTCGCTTATGCTCGACTCTTTTCACAAACGCCGCGGCGCCTTCATTGTTGAAACCTGCTCGATTGATTAACGCTTGATCTTCTGACAAGCGAAACAGTCGCGGTCGCGGGTTTCCCGGTTGCGGATGAAAAGTGACTGTGCCTGCTTCGATAAAGCCGAAGCCGAGCGCCGCGAGTGGTTGCAGGGCGATACCATTTTTGTCGAACCCGGCTGCGAGACCGACGGGATTCGAGAACAGCAACCCAAACGTGCTGATCGGATTCTGCGTCGCGTTGCGTTTCGTAAGTAATCCCGGGGGTGTTAACGAAAGAGAATGTAAAGCCAATTCGTGAGCCGTCTCGGGTGGGAGACGGAAGAGTAGCGGTCGTACCAGTGAACGATAGAACATCGTTAGACAGGATTTACAAGATTCACATGATACACAAGATCATCTTGTAAATCCTGAAAATCACGTAAATCCCGTGAGAGGCTTTGCAGGAAACTGCGCTTCTTGTTAGTATCCGCCCACACACATGGATTTCGTCGAGAAAGCCCGCATCATGGATGGCCCGCGCATCAATCGCGCATTGGCTCGTCTTTCGTCCGAAATTGTTGAAGAAAACCATGGCGCCGGTGACCTGTTCCTCGTTGGAATCAGGCGGCGGGGCGTTCCGCTCGCCGAACGCATGGCGCAGAAGATTGCCGACCTCGAAGGTTATCGCCCGCCGGTCGGCGTCCTTGATATCACTCTCTATCGCGACGACCTTTCGACTGTCGGTGCGAAACCCGTCGTCAATCGCACAGATCTTCCCGGCGACATTGAGAATCGCAACATCGTCCTGATCGACGATGTACTTTACACGGGCCGAACCATTCGTGCCGCACTCGATCAGCTAATCGACTTCGGCCGCCCAAGACGCGTGCAACTGGCCGTTCTGATTGATCGCGGCAAAGAACATCGGGAGTTGCCGATTCAGGCTGATTACATCGGCAAACTCGTTCCCACCAAGAAGAGCGAGATTATCAAGGTGATGCTCCAGGAGTTTGATGAGGAAGAGGGCGTGGTAATCGTCGAAAGGCCGTCCGATACGGCGTAAACGAAGCGGCCAACTGGCCGCTTTTTTTGTGTCAGACTAAAATGGAACAAACTTTCAATCGTCGCCACCTGCTTGGTATCCGCGAACTCGAAGCAGGAGAAATTGCCACACTGCTCGATACTGCGGAGACGTTTCGCGAAGTTTCAAAACGCCAGATCAAGAAGGTTCCGGCACTTCGCGGCCGCACAGTCATCAATCTCTTCTTCGAGCCGTCAACGCGCACCAGAACGTCTTTCGAGATTGCCGCCAAGCGTTTGTCTGCGGACGCGGTCAACGTCAGCGTTTCGACTTCAAGCGTCAGCAAGGGTGAAACCCTGCTCGATACGGCGCGCAATCTCGAAGCGATGGCGCCCGATTGCATTGTGATTCGTCATTCGATGGCCGGCGCCCCACAGCATCTCGCACGTATGACCAACGCCCCCATAGTTAACGCTGGCGACGGTGCCCACGAACATCCCACGCAGGCTTTACTCGACGCGCTCACAATTCGTGAGTACAAAGGGAGGATCGATGGACTGAAAGTCGCGATCGTCGGCGACATCCTGCATTCGCGCGTCGCTCGTTCGAACATTTACCTGCTCACAAAAATGGGTGCAAGCGTCAGCATCGGTGGTCCGGGAACACTCGTCCCGGAAGATTTTGCCGAACTCGTTGAAAGCGGACTAAGAATCGAGAAACACTTCGAAGATGCGATTGACGGCGCCGATGTCGTAATGATTCTGAGAATTCAACGCGAGCGCCAGGACGCCGCATTCTTTCCGTCGATGCGTGAATACGCCGTTCACTTCGGTTTGCAACCGCGACATCTCGAACGCGCGGCGCCCGATGCCATCGTCATGCATCCCGGACCGATGAACCGCGGCGTTGAGATCTCGTCCGAGATCGCAGATGGCAGTCGCTCGTTGATTCTCGACCAGGTAACAAACGGAGTAGCTGTGCGCATGGCGGTACTTTATCTGCTAGCCGGCGGCAGTCCTCATGAAGCTGTTGAGGAAAAACCGCCAGTAAAAAACAAAAGACGCAAGGTGCCTCAGGAATGAAGCTGCTGATTGCAAATGGTTACGTGATCGACCCCGCGCAGGAAGTTAACACGGGCGGTCGAAGCCTGCTGATTGAAGACGGCCGCATCGCCGGCTTGCTCGACCGCGGCGAGCCCGTCCCCGAAAACGCGCACGTTATCGACGCCACTGGATTGATCGTCGCGCCCGGCTTCATCGACATGCACACGCACTTGCGCGAACCGGGTCAGGAGTACAAAGAAACGATCGCTTCGGGCGCTGCAGCAGCCGTCGCGGGCGGCTGGACCAGCATCTGCGCGATGCCGAATACCGATCCGATTAACGACAATCCCGCGGTTACGAGATTTATTGTTGAGCAGGGTCAGGCGGCAAAACTCGCCAACGTGTTTCCGATCGGCGCAACGACAAAAGGAAGCAACGGCAAGGAGCTTGCCGAAATGGGCGAGATGAAAAACGCGGGCATCGTCGCTGTTTCGGATGATGGGCGACCTGTGCCGACCTCCGCGATGATGCGCCGGGCCATGGAATATGCGCGCGGTTTCGATCTGACGGTGGTAGATCACTGTCAGGACCAGTCGTTAAGCGCGGGTGGCGTGATGCACGAAGGGCGCTGGTCGTTGATTCTGGGACTGCGCGGTATGCCTGCGGCGGCAGAAGACGTTGACGTCGTTCGCGACTGCGTTCTGGCAAAACTCACCAAAGCGAAGGTTCATATCGCTCACGTCTCAACACGCGGCGCGCTCGAAGCTGTCCGCCGGGCCAAGCAGGACGGTCTCAACGTCACCTGCGAAGTTACTCCACATCATTGGACTCTTACAGACGAAGCCGTGGCGGAGTACGACACGAACACAAAAATGAGCCCGCCGTTGCGGAGCAGGGAACACGTCGATGCGGTTCTCGAAGCGATGAAGGACGGCACGATCGACGCCATTGCGACCGATCACGCGCCACACCACCTCGACGAGAAGGCTTTGGAATTCGACCAGGCGCCGTTTGGAATTACCGGCCTCGAATCGGCAATCGGGCTCGCGTTTGACCTCGTCCAGGCCGGAGTAATCGACCTCGAACGCATGGTGCAGATGTGTTCGACAAATCCGGCGCGAATCTTCGGACTCACTGATCGTGGTTCACTAAGAGCCAATGCTCACGCCGATATCACGCTGCTCGATCCGAATCTCGAATGGGTTTTCGACGTCAGCCGCTCGAAATCGAAGAGCCGGAACACACCCTTCAACGGTCGCCGCATGGTTGGCGCCGCGGTAGCGACGATCGTCGCTGGAAGAATTGTTTACCTTCATCCTGATTACACCCGCCTGAACGAACCCAGGCAGCGCCACGCCTCTGCGCCCTAATCGAGGTCTCGACAGATTCCGCAGATTGATTGCGTTTCTCTGCGCAATCTGTGGTTCAGCGTGAAAATCATTGCTTATCTGCAAGCACCGCCCTAAAATGCTCCGGTCTTGTTCCCGGTTACATCCTGCTAGCGTTCAAAAGCAGATAATTTTTCTTTGTCGTATTCCCTCGCACGACAAAGTCGTCTTGATCATTATTAGAACCTGAACGGAGGTCACGATGAAGAGTAAGCTTTGCAGCCTTACCTGTATCGCCGCCCTTCTTCTGCTTGCGCCCGTGTCTTTGGCTGTGGCTGACAGCAAAGGCTCAAACCGGATGCTCAAGCAACAGGAGCGGTATACATTGTCGCTGGAGTTGGAATTCTCAAAGAAAGAGCAGAACCCGTTGGAACAGGCGATTTCGGTGCTGTTTGACGTTGGTCCCAATGGGTATGCGACAGGTTTCCTGGTAGGCAACGGGCTGGTGATGACTGCCTATCACGTAATCTCCGGCAACCTTAGCACTACTAAGAAAGTAATGCTGGGGTTTAAGGCGAGTGATGAGCTTGCTGTAAAAGTCTTCGTTGATGGTTGTCGCGCGAAAGTCATTAAAGTCGACAAAGAGGCTGATCTCGCGCTACTCGAGATGTGCCGCAACTCCAAGAATGCCAAAGCGCCGGTCTTCCAGACCGCCCCGAGTAAAGACGACAAGCTGTTTCTGATCGCGCGCCCACACGGCGACAAAGTTGTGAGCCACGGCAGCTTTTACGGCAACTACATGCTGGGTAACCAGGAATACTGGTCGGTGAAGATCGATAGCCGCGACGGATTCTCGGGCAGTCCGGTTTATAACTCAAATGCTGAAGTGGTCGGCGTTTTCAGTGGTTATGACTGGTCGCAGAAACTGGCGTTAATTAGTCCGAGCACTCGTGCGCAAAAGCTGCTCGAAGACTACAACGCTACCACGAAGCCGTAACACCGATCCGCGTTCATCTGTGGCCATTACTGGTAAGCGCGAGCTTCAAGTGCTTGCGATGCATTTCCATGATCACCTGCAGCTCGGGGTGCTGAATTCGCAGCAGCTTGCGCCCAACGATCTGCACTGTGACGACGGCGCAGTTGGCCAGTTGGTTAGCGGCTAGACGCCAGCGCGGCAAAACCTGACGTTCGAAGTTGAAGCCCGCACTCAGTTTCACCCTAATCTGATCCGCAGGTGTCCAGCGTTTTCCCGAGCTTTGCGCCCCATGGTGCAGCAGTATCGCTTCCGGGACAAACATCAGGCGCCAGTCCTTTTGTGTAATTCGCCAGCACCACTCGTTGTCCTCGGCATACATGTGATAGCGCTCGTTAAAGCCACCCACCTGCTCGATCATTTCCCGCTTTGCCAGAATCGCCGCGCCGCCAAGCATCGGTACGCTTCGTTCCCGATCGTGACTCCAATGCCATCCCAGCAATAATTCGCCTCTCATTCGCCGCGGCAACAAACGATAAAGCCACAGTTGCGAAAGGATTGTGTGCCAGACGGACGGTGGGTTGAAGAAAACGCTTGTTTGCGTAGTGCCGTCAGCGTTGAGCAGTTTCGGACCACAGGCGCCGATCTTTGGATCGGAGGTGAGTTTTTGAATCAACGTGTCGATGGTTCCCGGCGGAACTTCGGTGTCGAGGTTCAGCAGAAATACGAACGGTGAATCTGTTAGAGCGAAGGCCTGGTTATTGGCGGCGCCGAAGCCGCGATTGTCGGGATTGACGACGATCCGGAGTTGCTCGCCGGCGATCATCCGCGCCGCAACTTCACTCGCGCGTAGCTGGTCGAGGCTATCGTCTGACGATGCGTTATCGATGATTACGACTTCATAGCTGACACCTGGCGCTGAACTTACTATTGTTTCGACGCAGCGAGTTAAAAGGCTACCGCCATTCCAGTTAATAATGATTATCGAGAGGTCATAGGGCATTATCTTGGTGGCTATGAAACCAAATCCTTCGCAGCGCTCTTGAACCCATTCGCGTATTCGTGATAACGCAGACTCAGAAGCTCGCGCAAGATGCTGGGCACTCGATTGAGCCGGCGACGCTGCGATAGGTTGGCGCGCACGTTCAGATGAAATGAATAGTTGCCGACAAACGTGAGCGCTTTCTGAGTGTCGTAAAAGCCGGTAAAGGCCACCAAACGTTCTTCGAGTCTTTCCAGAATCTGGTATAAGTCAGCGCTGCTGTTACGTCTTTTGAATGCGGTCTCGAGTTTCTGTAATCCACGCGGCTCCGGGCCCTGGTCGACACGCTCCGGTGCACCAATCTGTTGTCTGGCGTGTTGCCGGTACTGGATCAGCGGTTCGTCAAGCGCGACTACATCGGCGACTGCCGCGATTGTGAGCGCGATCCAGCCGTCATGAATCATTGCTATTCCATCAGGAACCGGTAGGCAAATGTTCTTAAACCCTGCGCGAAAGGCCATGGTAGCTCCAGTGACGGTCCAACCGGTTACCAGAACTTCGAGCGCGCGGCCGCTGCGCAGCAGTTTCTTCTTGTGTTCGTCGAAACCGACCTCATTCCACATCCGGCGGTTAAGTGGCGTCAGATTCTCCTCCACGAGCTCAGCATCTGAAAAAACCAAACCGGTTGATTGCTTCTTGAATCGGTCCTCAATCAGTTGCAATTTGTCCGGGCGCCAGACATCGTCCTGGTCACTAAGTGCAATAACATCGCCGTTACACAGTCCTATTGCCTGTTCGAAGTTCTTGATGCTGCCAAGATTCTTCTTGTTGAAGCGAAGCAAAATTACATCCGGCGATGCTTTCTCAAATTTCTGGAGTAGAGCGCGAGTTTCGTCTGTCGATCCGTCGTCACAGACGACAATCTGATCCGGCTTTCGCGACTGCGCCAGGATACTTTCCAACTGCGCCGGCAGAAAGTCGGCGCCGTTGTAGGTACACATCGCGACTGAGATCCTCATGATTTCATTCTATCCTGCAAATCCTGAAAAATCTTGTTCATCCTATCTAATAAACCTTCCGTTCCTGAACACGCTCCTTGGTTTCAAGACTAAATCTCGGTTCCACGTTCGCGCCGCCTCCCAACATCAGACTCGCCACATACTCCCCGACCGCCGGCCCATGTTTGAACCCATGCCCCGAACCGCCGCCAACGAGCCACACATTCTCAAATCGCGGATGTCTATCAATCAAAAAATCCCCATTCGACGTATTCTCATACTGACAAACACGTGTCTCAGTAACCGGCGCATTTGCGAGTCGAGGCAGCCGCCGCGCGAGGTACTCACGCGCTGCCTTCAATCCCGCCGGCGTGACCACTCGTTCACCCGTATCAGGATCGAATTTTGGACCATGTGCGTCAATCGCGAGCTTGAAACCGCGTCCATCCAGGTTCGGCAATCCGTAAACGAGTTCATTGAAATCGATCCAGGCCGGCAGCACGCCCTGATTAAAACTCTCATCTCCAGGCGGCACACCGAAAAAGAAAACTTCCTGCCTTGTAACGTGAATCAATTCTCCAAGCAATTCCGGAAACAACTTTGGCAGCCATGGCCCACAGGCAAATACGAAACGTTCTGCGTCAATTCTAATTCCGGAGGTTGTCTGGATTGAATTTAGTTTTCCGTGTGTGGTCGTAGGTTGTGTGATTGCCTCTTCGCGATAATCGACGCCGTTAGCTCGCGCCTGGGCCACAACTGCCTGGACCGCTCGTCGCGCCATCAACACGCCCGAATCCGGCTCGAGTATTCCCCATGATATTGGACTAAGCTCGAGTTGCGGAAAACGCCGCACCAATTCATCATGGTCCAGCTTTTCATAGTTTGCATTTATGCGTTGTAGGGTTGCGAGCGTAGCTTCGCAGTACGGATCTCGCTGGTGTGCCAGCCACAGAATGCCTGTTTTCCGAAACAGGTCAACGGTTTTTTCGAAAAGTTGTTGCCAGAGAACCAGGGAGCGTTGTGAGTAGCGTGAATAAATTTCGTCTGGTCCATAACCCAGACGAATCATGCGCGATTCGCCACCCGAACTGGCCCGACTGTTTCCCGGACCGTATGCATCGATCAGCAGCACGGACGCACCCGCGAGCCGCAGTTGGTGAGCGGTCCACGCACCGAATACTCCAGCTCCAATGACTGCAACGTCGTAAGTCATTCGGGGCATTGTAGCTTACACGGCTTTATCCGTTTAATCCGCGGCCTGACATTCTTTTGCAAAACGTACGGGTTTCAATACGGGTTTCTTCTGGAGGTGGGATTAATGCGTTTTCGAGGATCTGTTCCGGCGGTCCTGGCACTCATGAGTTTCGTCGTGCTGGCCCAGGCTCAGACGACCCGAGATCTTTCGACCGATCAGCGAGTGCTGACTGGAACCGAATGGCGACTCGTCTCCATTGGACCAGCCGGCTCGGAAGCAAGCTTGGTTGCCGGAACAACCGTCACTCTAAAATTCGGCGAAGACGGAAGAGCGAGTGGATCGACAGGATGTAACTCGTATGGCGGCACGTATCAGGTTCGTGGCGATAACATCTCTTTCGGCCGTCTGGTCAGCACGAGGCGCGCGTGCCTGGACCAGAACGCAAACCAGCAGGAACAAAGATTCCTCTCGGCGCTCGAGGCAGCAAACCGTTTTCGTTTGTCATCAAACCGGCTCACGCTCCTTTCGGATCGCGGCCGCAACGGGCTCAACTTTGTAAACAGCCAGGATTCCGAGCCGCCGAGTGATGGACCAAAGAGTGCCAATGATCCGCTGACGACACTGGCGGCGTATTACGACGCCATCAACGCGCGCGACTATCGACACGCGTATAGTTACTGGGACTCCCCTGCCACTTCGTTCGACCGGTTCGCGAACGGATTTGCCGATACTGATCGCGTTCGCTTACTGGTCGAGCCGTCTGCTCGTGTCGAGGGCGCGGCCGGAAGTGCCTATGCGCAGGTTTCAACGATTGTTGTTGCCACTACGAGGGCGGGAAATGAGCGTGTCTTTGCCGGTTGTTATGTGATGCGCAGATCAAATGTACAGGATAGAGGCTGGAAGATTTATCGTGCGGATGTTTCCCCTGTACCCTCGAGTACCAGACTTTCGCGCATGCTTTCTCAAGCTTGCCGCAATTGATAGATTAACCGTTCCACAGGAGGAATATTCAATGCGCAGATTTGTTTTGTTGATGGTTGTTGCTGTTGTGATGCTGGTGGGTGCTTGTTCGGATCCGGCGGCTGATAAGTCGAAGGCCGTTACCGGTGAAGCAACGCAAGTGGCTTCGCCTGCCGCAAAAGCACAGGGACAGAAGTATTTGATCACACCACAGACTTCCAAGGTTGAGTTTGTCGGATCGAAAGTTACTGGAAGTCATAATGGCTCGTTTGGTGATTTCTCCGGACAGATCGATTACGCCGCGACCCCGGAACAGAGTCACGTGAATATAGTGATCAAAACAGAGTCACTCACGACCGATACGCCTGACTTAACGAAACATTTGAAGACGGCTGACTTCTTCGACGTTGCGAAGTTTCCCGAAGCCACGTTTGTATCGACATCGATCAAACCCGGTGGAGAGAAGGGCGCTTCGCACACGATCACGGGTAATCTGACGCTGCACGGCGTGACGAAAGCCGTAACCTTTCCGGCGACGATCAACGTAACACCCGAGACTGCTACTGTTGACAGCACCTTCTCGATCAACCGCAAAGACTTCGGAATCAACTACGCCGGCCAGGCCGACAACTTGATCCGCGACGACGTCGTATTGAAATTGACGATCCGAGCAAACAAGGCGAGTTAATATCTACTGTAGGGGCGGCCCTCCGTGGCCGCCCGTGGTTTAGGTTAAAGTGATTCAACTAGCGACGGCTCGGGTTGGCGAACACGTCAAAACCACGGGGGCGGCCACGGAGGGCCGCCCCTACAGTACGTTCAATGACTGAAGATCTATCCCGCTATCATGTGCCAATAAGTGATCTGTTTCCCGCTGGTGAATGGGAAAAATGTCGGCTCACCGACGAGCAGGTTCGTTTCTACAGAGAGAATGGTTACCTCTCGGGAATCAAGATGCTCGACGAGCATCAACTCGACGTCCTGCGCCGCGAGCTCGCAGGGCTGGTAGATCCCGCGCATCCCGGTCATCACCTGTTCTACGAATTCAACGCAAACGAATCTGCCGATCCCAATCAAATACTCTTTCATGCGCTCGGCGCCTGGCGCATCGCGACGGGATTGCACGATCTTCTATGGCATCCCGCGTTCGTCGTTGCGGCCGCTCAGTTACTCGATGGACCAGTACGCTTCTGGCACGATCAGATCTTCTACAAGCCCGCACATCACGGCGGCGTCGTAATCTGGCATCAGGATTATTCCTATTGGACCAGAACCACTCCCGTGGCTCACATCTCATGCTGGATCGGTCTGGACGACTCAACGCGTACGAACGGCTGTGTGCATTACGTCCCGGGAAGTCATCACTGGCAGCTTCTGCCGCGTAATAGCTTCGCAAATCACATGGATGCTGTTTTCGATTCGTTGACGCCGGCGCAGCGCGAAGAGTTCAAGCCTGTGCCGATCGAGTTGAAGGCAGGTGAGTGTTCATTTCATCATCCACTAATGATCCATGGCTCCTACGCGAACCAAACCCCACGCCCGCGGCGTGCTGTGGTGATCAACGCATTTCGCGATGGCGTCGTCTCTGCGTCTGATGCGCCTCCACTCGAAGGGGTGCCTGCAATTCCTACAGGACAGAAGATGGAGGGACAATTCTTCCCACTACTGTTCGATCCTGATACTGCCACTAAAACGCAATAGTGAAATCAAAGAACTGCGACACCCACGTAAGTTGTTGGGTGTTTAATGGATCGCATAATTTGCTTGAAAGGGGATTGTAATGACAGCAAAAGCGGCAGTATCACCAGGCCGAAAGAAAGCCTCGAATTTGTTCAAAGAGGCAGAGTCGTTTTCGAGTTTTTCTGTAAACGATCTGCGAAAGGCGAAAGAGTTTTATGGAGAAACTCTCGGGCTCGAGATCAAGGAAACACCGGAAGGACTTGAGCTTCATACAGGCAACAACGCCGTATTCTTATACCCGAAACCAAATCACACCCCGGCATCGTTCACGGTTCTGAATTTTCACGTCGACGACATCGAAGAGGCGGTTGACGAACTCAAGTCGTTAGGAGTGACACTCGAACACTACGACTTGCCTGATATCAAAACCGACGAGCGCGGCATAGCTCGTGGCCCACATGGCCCGATAATCGCGTGGTTCAAAGATCCGGCAGGAAACATTCTCTCCGTTCTCGAAGAGAGATAATTATTAGCCGCAGATTCACGCGGATAAACGCAGATCTGCGTTCATCCGCGTCCATCCGCGGTTCTTCCTTGCCTTAAAACGTAACACTCGTTACACTCAGCCTCACGTTACCTATGCCAAGCCGCAGCACAACCTCGACGCATGAATGGGTCTTGCTGATTCACCAGTTGCCGCCCAGGCCGACAAATCTGCGCGT